>Ga0075430_100003864_pt1 | contig 12617 bp, 8 predicted proteins | sample RhiMetdeltSRZDD4_FD_75294 | JGI IMG/M metagenome (GOLD analysis project Ga0075430, IMG submission 75294) | Populus rhizosphere microbial communities from Tennessee, USA - Rhizosphere MetaG P. deltoides SRZDD4 | ecosystem: Host-associated > Plants > Roots > Rhizosphere > Soil | place: USA... | reverse complement strand
ATGAGCGCGATCTCGAGCATGTTCTGGCAGTAGAACGCCATCCACGCGGTCCCGTCTGCCTGCTCGAGCGAGCCGCCGGTCGGAAGCGACGCGCTGCGGTCGAATACGCCGATGTTGTCGAGGCCCAGGAACCCGCCAGCAAACAGGTTGCGTCCCTCGGGATCTTTGCGATTGACCCACCAGTTGTAGTTCAGCATCAACGAGGTGAACGACCGTTCGAGGAAGCGGATGTCCTCGCGGCCGAGCGCCTTCTCCGAGTTGAACATCACCACCGTCGCCCACGCGTGTACCGGAGGATTGACGTCGCTGAAGTTCCACTCGTATGCCGGGATCTGTCCGTTGGGATGGAAGTACATGCTGCGCAGCATCAGCAGCAGCTGTTCCTTGGCGAAGTCGAAGTCCACCTGTGACAGCGCGAGGGTGTGGAACGCGAGATCCCATGCCGCGTACCATGGGTACTCCCATTTGTCCGGCATCGAGATGATGTCGCTGTTGAGCATGTGGAACCAGCCGGCATTGCGCGCGTGCCCGGTGCCGTCGCCAAGGAGCGGGTGGGCGCGATGCTCTTCGAGCCATCGATCGAGATCGAAATTGTAGTACTGCTTGGTCCACAGCATGCCGGCAAGTGCCTGCCGATGGACCAGGCGCTGGTCATCGTTGTTGCGTTCAGGGATGATCCGTGCGTACAGCTCGTCGGCATCGGAGATGCGACTCGCGAAGACTTCATCGAATGCCGCTCCGAACTCCTCGCGGAGCTCGCCGGCATAGAGCCGCAGTCGAATGACGCGTTTGTCACCCGCCGGCACCTCGAGCGCGTAATGTGCGGCGGCTTTGGTGCCCATGTGCTTCGGGTTCACCGCCTCGCCGCGCCCCCCGATCACATACTCGTGGAACGCGTCCTTGACGTATGGCGTTTCGTTGGGGTGGTTCCAGAGGCGCTGCCGATTGGTTTCGTTCTCGGTGAACAGCAGCTCGCGGGGCTTCTCGCACGCCAGCGTGTAGTCGCCGAGCTTTGCGTGCGAAGCCCGGATGCTGTTCGAGCGCAACTGGCGCAGGGTGGGTTTCGACTCCTCATCGCCCCATGACCAGGTGTTGCGGAACCACAGCGTCGGCAGCACCTGAAGACGCGCTGCCTCCGGACCGCGATTATGAACGGTGACTCTGATGAGGATGTCTTCAGGCGACGCCTTCGCGTACTCGAGGAACACGTCGAAATAGCGGTCCTCATTGAAGATCCCGGTATCGATCAACTCGTATTCGAACTCCTCGCGGGAACGGCGCCGGTTCTCTTCAACCAGCTGCGAGTACGGGTAGGCGGCTTGCGGATATTTGTACAGCCACTTCATGTAGGAATGCGTCGGCGTGCTGTCGACGTAGAAGTAGTACTCCTTCGGGTCCTCCCCATGATTTCCTTCGCTGTTGGTGAGGCCGAACAGCCGCTCTTTGAGAATCGCATCGCGCTCGTTCCACAAGGCGAGAGCAAAGCACAACTGTTGTTTGTCGTCGCAAATCCCGCCGAGCCCGTCTTCGCCCCACCGATAGGCGCGTGAGCGTGACTGATCGTGGCTGAAGTACGACCAGGCGTTTCCATCGTCGCTGTAGTCCTCGCGGACAGTGCCCCACTGGCGCTCGCTGAGATACGGGCCCCACTTCTTCCACGGCACGTTCGTCTCACGCGCCTCGTTCAGACGCTTCTGTTCGGTGCAATCGGCAGCGTAGCCTTCCACGGATCCCTCCAGTCCGGTCCGCGTGTGCGTCGTACGGATCCGGGTACTCCCCCTCAGTGATAGAACCACTCACCTTGTGCAAGATCGCTCGCAGGCTGGAGTGATGGATTTGGGCGGAAATACGCCTCGGGGCCGCCAACATTCCGCGACGTTGAGATGCGGCTATCAACCGGCCGTGACTGACGCGTCATGGAACGCGAGGTGCAATGGTTCGCACGGACGAGACTCGCCCCTGAGGAGGTCCTATGAGTCGCATCGTGCCGTTCTTCACGCGCAGGTCTGTTTCCAAGATGGGCGCGTTGGCGGGCTGCCTGCTGCTCGTCAGTGGCGCGAGCGCTCCTTCCCAGAGTTCGCCGTCCGGGCTTCCCTTGGGAGTCGAGAAGTACGTGACCGCTCACGTCAAACTCACAGAACCAGAGCGGAAGAACCTGAGTGAAGGTGGCCCGGTTACGAAACTGCTCGACGCCGACAAGAGCAAGGAAGTGGCCGTGTTTGGCGCAATCTGGATCGCCGCACCAATCCGTCGCTACCTCGAGGCCGTCACCGACATTGAGAACTTCGAACGCGGCGGTGCGTTCAAGGTGACGAAACGCATCAGCTCTCCGCCCAACCTCAGGGACTTTTCGCAACTACGTCTGCCCGAGGAGGATCTGCAGGACCTGCGCACCTGTCGTGTCGGTGACTGCGAGGTGAAGTTCGGCGAAGACGCGCTGGAACGATTTCGCACCAGGGTCGACTGGGAAGGCGCGAAGGCAGGGGATGCCGCCAACGCAATCGCCCAACAACTGGCGCTCGAATACGCGACGAGTTACCTGCAAGGAGGGAATGAACGGTTGGCCGTGTATCGAGACCAGTCGCGGCCCACATTCGTTGCCCAGGAGTTTCGCCTGATGATCGACAACATGCCCGAGCTCACCGTGTACATGCCTGAGGTCCGACGGTACCTGCTCGAGTATCCCAAGGTGACGTTGCCCGGCGTCAGCTCATTCCTCTACTGGCAAGAAAGCGAGTTCGGTCTCAAACCACTCATTCGGATCAATCACGTGGCGGTGCGCGAGGGTCCGGATGGCGCCATCGTGGCGTCGAAGATGCTTTATGCGAGCCACTACTTCTGGACAGGGCTCGAACTCCGGATGCTCCTGCCCGATTCGAAACGGGGTGCGGGCTTCTGGCTGATCACCGTCAACCGCAGCCGATCGGACGGGCTCAGCGGTTCCACCGGATTCTTTCTTCGCAACGTTGTGAGAGGCAAAGTCGAAGAGGGCATGCTGGACGCGCTGCGCAAGACGAAGCAGATGATGGAGTCCGTCCGCTGACCGAAGCGTCTGTGAGCGTTGCGGTCACCGGAACGTGCGTCCGACGGCCAGATAGGTCCGCCAGCGGCCGTCGAAGCTCCACGACCCGGCGACGATCACCGGCCCGAGCAGTGTGTCCATGACGAACCCAGTCCCGCCGTTCGATCGCCAGGTCGCATTGCGCCAGCGTTCGAAGGCGTCCCCGATCTCCAGCCATGCGCCCGCGAACACTGGACCGCCGACGAAGTCCGGGAGTCGGCCGACCCGTCTCAGGTAGCCGGCGGTGGCGACGTAGTAGTGAGCGCCCCTGATTTCGCCCGCGTCATATGCGCTGAGCGCGAACGGTACGCCGAGCGCGTACTGGTCGGGCGGCAGCGGTGTCGAGTCGAACGAGGTGCCCAGACCCCCGTACACGAACACGCGGCTTGCCGCACTGAGGCTCCAGAACTGGTTGGCCGTCCCTGACAGCTGCGTCGGCGCGGTGTCGTAACGCGTCTGCGCACTGCCGACCACATCAGGTCCGTTGAAGACGTGCCAGAGTCGTACGTGGGACCGCACGCCTGCGGCTGGAACCACCGCGCTGTCCTGCGTGTCCACACGCCACACCAGTTCTCCCCCGGTTTCCTGTCCCTGTAATTCCGGAAACCCCGGATCGCCTGTTTCGATCGACGCCGACGTGTGCTGAAGGTACGCGCCGACTCGGACATCGCTTCGCGCGCCGATGTTGACGCCGACGTTGAGCCCTGCGCGCGGGAGCGTCTGCCGGTACCTTGCCAGGATGACGTTCTGGGCGCCGAGATCGAACGTCTTCGTCTGGACGCCGGCGTACGGCGCCACGAACAGCGGCGTCGGCCCGACCGGGCGATACAGCTCGATGCCGGCACTTGGATCCGATCCGATCGTTCCGTCGATGCGGAGCTCCGAGCCCGAGCCGACCGGGTCGTAAGACAGATAGCGGGCCGTCGCCGCGATCCGAAAGTCCCGCGACGTCGCGTTCTCGAGATATCCCCCCAGCATCATGAAAGGAGGTGCGTAGGCCTTGACTGTGCCGCGGACGCGCAGGCCGACTCCGCGTGCCGGGTCTCGCGTCAGCAGCCACGTCACCGACTGGTAGCGATCGAGGCCAGAGATCGTGGCGATGTCTTCTTCAACGGCGTCGATATCGACAGGTGCGCCAAGGTGTCGTGCGAGCAACACCTCCAATCGCCTGGCGTCATTCGTGCCGAACCCCTCGAGCTGAATGAACGACGCCGTTGGTACCGCCGTTCGGCGCCGTGCCTGGCGCGTGGCGCGCCAGGCTGTGAACTGTTCTTCCGTCACCGCCAACGGCAGCAGTTGATCCCGCATCGCCTCGGCGGCCCGGTAACCTTCCTCTATCAGGCTGCTCGCACGGCGCCAGTCGAGCGATCCGTACCCCTCGAGTGGAACGTTGATGACGACATCCGCGGACGCGAGCGCGCGACGAGTCGCCGCACGCATCATCGCATCCATGGTTTCGCTCGCCAGGCCGAACATGGTGGAGTTCACGCCCTCGCGTTCGGAGAGGTCGCCCACGTTCACGGCAATGACCCGCGCCGCTCCCATGTCCCTGACGACGTCCGCCGGGACGTTGTTCATGGCGCCGCCATCCACCAGGATCCGTCCATCGACATCGATGGGTGGAAAGATCAACGGGAGTGACATCGTTGCTCGCATCGCGTCGGCCAGCGATCCACTTCGCATCACGACAGGCTGCGCCGTCAGAAGATCGACCGCGACGGTGCGGAATGGCGTGGGCAGCTCGTCGAAATCTTCGATGTCGAAGTACGGCGCAGCGACGCGTGCCAGCAGCAACTCGACGCCCTGACCGTTGTTCAAGGCGGTGGGCGGCACGATGCCGCCTTTCAATCCGAACTCGAGTCGCGAGGGATAGGCGCGCGCATCGGCCTTGCGCCGGATGTTCTTGTATTTGAACGACGAGGCGCCGAACAGTTCGTCCCAGTCGATCGAGGCGATGAACGCCTGCAATTCGTCCGAGTCCATGCCCGTCGCGAACGCGCCGCCGATGAGCCCGCCCATGCTCGTTCCAGCCGCCACGTCGATCGGTATGCGATGTTCTTCCAACCAATGAATGACACCGACATGCGCGATGCCGCGTGCGCTGCCGCCGCCAAACGCCACACCCAGCCTCAGTGGCTGACTGTTCTTGCTGATCGCCGGCGCGGCGCCGCTCGCTCGCGGAATTGTCGTCGCCCGCTGGAGTGGCGCGGCGCACGCGACGACGCATGCGAGGGCGCAGACGGGAAACAGGCGCAAGCACGTCACTGACGTGACAGCTCCCGCCACCCCGCGAGCAATTCCTCGACAATCGTGGAGGTCTCCTTTCGCAGTCGGACCTCGAGTTCCTGGACCGATGAAAGCGTCTTCGGCCGGACCGCGAGGACTTTGCCTGCACCCAGCTGCACGCCCGAATCGAACGCAACGTCGCCGAGGTCGTTGGACGACTGGAGATCGCTCAGGTGAAGCTCACGATAGGACGGCTCCCAGCTGGAGACCCACAACTCCAGCCAGTGTTCGGCATTGCCCGCGGCTGCGGGAACCAGTAGGGTCGGACCGACAGCAAGAATATCGTGTTGGAAGCGGCCCAGTTGCCGCGCCCCGGCAATCACGCGAATCGCTTGGGGCATCATCGAATCCTCGAGGCATGGCAAACCGTCGAGATTGGCGACCTCCTTCGCCTCGATGAGCACGTCGTCTTCCGGGTCCTCGCTCGGCCCCTGCACGCGGATCAAGACCTTCCTGATGGCAGCACTGCCAACGCCGGTGCGCAGCCACCCGGCGCGCACCACGGTAAAGTACCTCGCTGCGAGATCCGGACGCTGAGGACGAATGAAGCGATCGAACGCGTCCATGCTTTCAGTGACAGACTTCAGTGTCGCGTCCACCATCGGCTGCATCAGGTTCTCGCCCCAGGCGAGATACGCGTTCCGCGTGGCAGGAGCCTGCTGACGCAGCTCGCGGACGATGCCGGGTTCGGGATGGCGGTACTCCGGATCTGACAGACCGCGCCGAAATCCTTCGAAGAAGCGATCCCATAGCGCGTCACGCTCGCGCGTCCATCCGCGCTCACGCGTGGCGAGATCCACCGAGCCGAGAAAACGGACGATATCGACGTAGAAGGGGCCACGCGTGGAGTCATCGAAGTCAGTGAGGCCCCATGTGTCCCTCGTCACGGCGAATTGCTCCACATGCGCGTCGCCGTGAAGGCGGACGATGGCCGGATCCGTCACGTCCGAGAAGGCCTCGCAGACGCGCGCGGTCCACGCACGATTGATGAACCGGAAGTAGGTGAAGGCGTCGGCGCGCAGTCGTTCAACGAGCTCGGGCGGTGCGGCGGACAATGCCTCGGGAAATGGTCGAAGCGGGCGTTGCGCCGAGGGTTGCTCCGAAAGAACACCACTGAGCACCGCGAACACAACGCAGAGAGAGAACCGACGGCCTCGACGACCGCGACGCATGCTGCCTCCTGCGCGCCGGAGATTCTAGCCGAACTCAGGAATGCATTAAGTCGGCTTGTGTGACCGTTCCGCGCTCTGTTTGGCCAGCCGCCAGCCGGCGCTCGTCTGCGTCTGCCCGCATGTAGATGAACTGCGTGGGGACGGCAAACGCGCTTCCCGCCCCCTCGATGATCTGCGCGATCTGGAGGAGGAGGCCTTCGCGAACTTCAAGGAACTTGGGGTACTCGGACGTCGTGACGAACGCGAACAACTCCAGTTCGATCGCCTGCGCACTGAACGTGGTCAGCCTGATGCGAGCGGTGTCTTTCTCGAGGGATGGGTGCTTAGTCAGAAGCTGCCGCGTCGCTTCGAGGACCGCTTGCACTTGCTCGCCGGTTGTGCCGTATCGCAGCCGCAGCACGCTCTGAAGGGGAATTTTGCCCCGCGTCGCGAAGTTCTCGATGCTGCCTTGCGCCAGGAGCCCGGCCGGTACCGACAAAAGCGTTTGCTCGACCGTGCGAAGCCGTATCGATCGCAGTGTGATGTCCTCGACCCACCCCTCGCGATCGGACAACCGGCAATAGTCTCCGACTGCAAGCGCATGGTCGGTCAGGATGAAGATGCCTCCAAGCAGGTTCTCGACCGTCTTCTGCGCGCCGAGGGCGAGCGCCACACCGACGATACCGACGCCGGCAAGTGCAGTCGTGAGGTCGAGTCCGGCCACCGACAGCAGACCGAACACCGCCAGCAGCGCCACGAACACCTTGACGACGCGTTCGCCAAGTGCGATGAGCGAGCGCGTGTCGGAGCGCCCACGCCGCAGCGCCATGAGACGCGCCTGCCGGCAGCTGATCGAGATCAGACGCCAGACCAGCATCGCGACGGTGAAGATGGCGATCGCCAGCCCCACACGCGCGTACGCCAGCCGGGACGTCAGGCTGAACCCAACCACCCGAATCGCACTGAGATGGATGGCGAGCGTCAGGCCGATGACAAGGGGCCACCGCAAGCTGTTCCAGCCCGCCAGGAATACAGCGCGGCGAGTGACGTCTGCGATGCGCTGGCGCCCCATCGCCGCGACGAGGGCGGTCAGCGGCCACAGCACGAGGATCGGAACGAGAATAGACGCGGCCCACAGGGTCCACTGCGCCAGGGAGAGTCCGAAATACGACCGCTCGAGGAGCGTCGCGGGCATGACACTTTCGAGCCAGGTGGCTTGCTGCTGGCGCTGCAGTCTGGGTACGCGCGCGAGCGACTCTGATGAAAACAACCAGATGGAACCGCCCGCGGGCTCGGCGACCCGAGTAAGGAACAGATCGACCGACGTGTCCCCGATGACCAGCGGAAGACGTTCGCGGTCAGGCGGCAGGCCATCGGCAAGATCGCCGGTCGCGGCCCGGCTCATGGCGGTCAGCGGCCGCGTGTAGTAGCGGTCGAGCAGATCGCTCAGATCGCGTGCCAGCGTCTCGAGCTGCTGCTCGCCTCGTCCGCCTGCCTGAAGGAACTGGGCCGCCACAGCGAATTCACCGCGTTGGGCCGCGGTGCTGAAGCTGGTGATCGTGCCGAACGGCGAATCACGTCCCAGAGCGTCTCGCTCGGCTGTGGTGGGTTTGCCCGGCGATGGCGCTCCTGGTACCTGCGCCGCCGTCGTCGTGCCGAGGGCGAGCAGCAACGTACACACCGCGGCGGCACAGTGACGAACCCAGGTCCGGGCCACGAAATCCCGTGATCTGACGAGAGCCGCGTCAGCCATTGGCGCAAACATTTGGCGGCAAAACGATTGTTGGCGCACGGGTGTCGGGTGCGCCGTGCACGCTGTGTACCAGGCGACTGCCAGCGGACGAAATCCTCAGCCGCTGATGGCGCGAAGACGAGGTTCGCCTAACGGGCACCCGCCATCCGGTGAAACAGGCGGCGTCGGTCCGCTTCGAAGTGATAGATCTTCGCCACCTCGATGCGTTTGGCGAGGGAACTGCAAACGGCGACGGCGAGCAACATGCCGAGTATCGGGCCTGCCCAGTAGATCCACCATCCGTCCCAACGTCCGGAGATCAACGCTGGACCGAACGTGCGCGCGGGGTTGGTGCTCGTACCAGAGATATGCGCTTCCAGCGGGACCATGACGGCATAGAGGAACGGAATCACGAACGGCGTGTAGGGACGCAGGTGGCGAAACCCGAGGAAGATGCACAAGGTCGCGATCAGGCCGAACGTCGTGACGGCCTCACCCATCAGGACGACGACCGTGGAGTATTCCTTGCCAGGAACCGTCGCACCGAACGCGACGCTGTGGCCCATCGATCCCCAGGCGAGTAGCGGCAGCGCGCCAAGTGCCGCGCCAACCAGTTGCGCGACGATGTAGCCGGTGGCGGCTCGCAGGTCGAGCTTACGCATCATCCAGAAGCCGAGGGTGACGGCGGGGTTGATGTGTGCGCCGCTCTCCTTGCCGATTCGCGACACGGCAATCGCCGAACCGATGGTCCCGAAGAGCAGGGCGGTCAGGGTCATCCGCAGGTGTTCGTTCGGGATCCATGTCAACAGGGGACTTCCGTCGCCGAACATGACAATCACCACGGACAGGCCACCCAGGACGAGCAGCCCCGTTCCAATGAGTTCGGAGAAGAAAAGTCGCCAGCGGACTCGCCAGTCCCGTGCCGTTTCCCGATCCATCCCGTCAACTCCCAATTACCAATTCCCAAATCCCAACCACTTCCAATTTCCAACTCCCAAAGGCTTCCAATTTGGGGACTTGGGAGTTGGGGGTGGTTGGAAGTTGGGCGTTGGAAGTTGGAAGTTGAGCCGTCAGGCGGCCGTCACGTCAAAAACGTGATATCCCCACGGCGGCAAATCCAGGTAGAGACCTCGCACCTCGAGGTCGGGGCTATCCCGATCGAAGGTGTGCGAGCCCATCAAATCCTTGAACCTCACGTGGCGAGTGCCAGGCGGCGGCAGCCGAACGTAGCACTGGCTCTGGTTGCCCGCGTAATTCACGACCACGAGTCGCCGCTCGCCGTTCTTCCCCGTCCACATCGACGCGAAATAACAATCCGACGTCCAGTTACCGTCCCACGCGGGAGTGCATTCGAGCAGGCGCCACTCGCCGTCGCGGACGGCCGGCGTGCGCAGCACCGCGAGCAGCCGGTCGTAGAACTGCTGGAGGGCGGTATCAGTGGGTTCGTGTGGCGCACGAACGAGATGCGGTGAAATGCGCTTTCTGCGGCCTTCGAACTGACCTTGATGAAAGAACCGTAGGCCGGGCGACAGATAGGTGACGATGGCAGCCGCCTGATGCATGTCGGGAGCGAACGTGGCGGCCGCCCGCGGCTCGTCATGGTTCTCCATGAATCGCGCCAGCTTGCCCTGATAGTCGAGGCCGGCGAACAGATGCTCGCGCACCGGCCGCGCATGGCCTTCGCGCAGGCGATCGTAGAGTCGCTTGTCGTACGCGTAATCGAAGCCTTGCTGCTGCATGGTCCATTCAAGGTCCCAATAGACTTCGGCCATGAAACAGAATCCCGGTACCCGGTCGCGGACACACTTGGTCGTATCGGGCCAGAAGAGCGGAGCACGCCGGCCCCAGGTGCGCTCGAACACCTCGGGCAGCACCAGCATCGCCATGTCACACCGCACACCGTCGCACTGCCCGGCGATCCTGAGCAGTTCGCCGCGCATCGCCGCCTGGGTCGCCGGATTACCGTAGTCAAGCTGCAGCGTATCGGGCCAGCCGGAGAAGTACGGGTCGCGCCCGTACGCCAGCACCCGGTCGCCGTGGCGCAGCGTGATACGTGTGTAGTTCTGGGGCTGCTCCGCCAGCAGGGACTCGGTCCCGCCGACGAAGTACTCGGGATGTTCATCAACCCAGGGATGATCGGGTGCGGTGTGATTCGGTACGAAGTCGAGCATCAGCCGCAGACCCCGATCGCGCAATCGCTTCCGAATCCGCGCCAGCGCCGCGTCGCCGCCCAGACCCGGATGCACCGTGTAACCGGTGATCGCGAACCCCGAGCCGGCGATGTCGTCCTCGCGCAGGTCGGGAAGCGTCTCGTGAAACTCGTGGCGCCATTCCGGATTCGCGCGTGAAATTCGCTGCGCCACAGCACCAGTGCGCCACACGCTGAGGAGCCAGATCCAGTCGAAACCCCGCGCGGCGAGGCGATCGAGCTCGTCATCGGGCACGTCGTCGAGCGTCGCGGTCCGGCCGAGCGTCTGCGACAGCTGCGTCAGCCAGACGCGCGTATTGATCTGGTAGAGCGAGGGGTAGCGGGGCGTCTCCATATCAGCCAATCACTCCCTTGAACACGCTGAGGTCGCCTGCAGCGAGGCACGTTCCGTGCCAGGCCTAATGGCAAAGGAATGACGACAGACACGGGGGACTTACCGGGGCCGGTAACGGTGTTCGCTCTCGAACCGTTGGGAGGCTCCTAGTGCGTTTCTGGAGATCGGCGTTGTCAGCAGCGACCTGACATGTCTGATTCAGACGGCCGCGAGCCGTTGGCTATTCCGGTGGATTCAGGCCGCACGACGACGGGAACGCGGGGCGTCAACATCGGCCCCTTGGCGACGATCATCGCGCGCTCGATCACATTGCGCAGCTCACGGATGTTTCCGGGCCACGAGTATTGCTGGAGTTCGAGCAGACTCTCGCGCGAGATCGATTCGATAGTCCGGCCGATGCGAGGTGACAGTTCGTCGATGAATTTCCAGGCCAGCGCCGGGATCTCGCCGACTCGCTCGCGCAGGGGAGGAATCCTGATCGGAAAGACGTTCAACCGATAAAAGAGATCCTCGCGGAACGTTTTGTGCCTCACGTCCGCTTGGAGATCGCGGTTCGTCGCGGCAATGATGCGGACATCGATCTTGAACGATCGGTTGCTGCCGAGCCGCTCGATCATGCGCTCTTCCAGCACCCGCAGCAGTTTGACCTGGACTTCGAGCGACACCTCGCCGATCTCGTCGAGAAACAGCGTCGACCGGTCGGCGAGCTCGAATCGACCGATCTGTCGGGCCAACGCGCCAGTGAAGGCGCCGCGCTCGTGTCCGAACAGTTCGCTTTCGATGAGCGTGGTGGGAATCGCGGCGCAGCTGACGCGGATCATCCGCCGATCTCGCCGGGAGCTGGCATTGTGAATGGCCTGAGCCAACACCTCCTTGCCCGCGCCCGTTTCGCCCAGCAGCAGCACCGTCGCATCGGTCGGCGCCACCTGGTGCGCTTTATCGAGGACACTGCGCATCGCATCGCTGCGTGAGACGATCGGGCCGCTGCTGTGGCCTCCGGCGATCTCGCGTCGTCCGACGGCGTCGTGATCTCGTTCCATTGTGCAAGCGGTGGAACTCATGACTGGCTCCACGAAACGTATCCTTCCCGGTCGCGTCGACGCTGTCTACTTCTGCACACAGACGTCGGGCCGAGCGATGCTCGGCCGAATGTGTCTGGCCGATGTCAATGAAGCGTAGACGCGCGGTTCCGGTGAATCTACTGGACGTTGGTGCAGTGCCCTTTGGATCAGCGGACGGATTGATGCGCGATGGATGCGAGGAGCGAGAGGATGGTTTCGGAGCTGAATGGTTTCAACAGGAACGCTTCGCAGCCTGCCTGCTGCGCCCGTTCGTGGATGGCGTCAGCCCTGTTGCCGGTAGTGATGATGATCGGCACCTCAGAGTTTTCGCAGCGCACGGTCCGCTGGAGATCGATGCCCGACATGCCGGGGAGTTGCACGTCCACGATGAGGCAGAGCCAGTCCCGACGCGGCGGCGCCGAAAGGAACGTTTCGGCGCTGTCGAATAAGGCGGGCTCGAACCCGCCTGCCAGCAGCAATCGGCCGATCGCGTGACGCGAGATCTCGTCGTCTTCGATGACCGCTACTGGCCCCGCACTACGTGGTTCGTCCAGCATCCCCTACGCGTATCGTATTGTTGTTACACCGCGACGACTACTGTCCTTTCGTTCAGGACGTCGGCTTCGTCGGATCGATGCCGAGCTCGACGGCCAGTCTCGCCATCTCCGCCATCGAACTGACCTCGAGCTTCTCGAAGATGCTCGCCCGGTGCAGCTTGATCGTCCGTTCGGTGATCTGCAGATCGGACGCGACCTGCTTATTGAGCTGGCCGCTGATCAAATG
>Ga0075430_100003855_pt1 | contig 12629 bp, 11 predicted proteins | sample RhiMetdeltSRZDD4_FD_75294 | JGI IMG/M metagenome (GOLD analysis project Ga0075430, IMG submission 75294) | Populus rhizosphere microbial communities from Tennessee, USA - Rhizosphere MetaG P. deltoides SRZDD4 | ecosystem: Host-associated > Plants > Roots > Rhizosphere > Soil | place: USA... | reverse complement strand
GGGTTGAGCACGACGCCCGCTTTCGCGCCGAGCTTCTTGATATGGGTGACCGATCGGTGCAAGTGCGGCACGGCCTCGACGTGCACCGAGACCATGCTGGCGCCGGCCGCGATGAACTCTTCGACGTAACGATCGGGCTCTTCGATCATCAAATGAACGTCGAGCGGCCGCGTCGCGATGCGTTTGATGGCGCGCACCACCGGCGGTCCAATCGTGATGTTGGGAACGAAGTGTCCGTCCATCACATCAACGTGAATCAGATCGGCGCCGCCGCGTTCGGCGGCGGCGATGTCGCGGCCGAGCGCCGCGAAATCGGCCGAGAGGATCGAGGGCGCGACCTGCACGGGCGCCGGCTTTGTTCCGCTCATCTCTCGCCTTTCATCGGCTGACCTCGAGCGAAATCGGATCGGACGCGCCCACTTTGTATCCACCGGCGGGTTGTTGCCGGACGATCGTCCCGACCGGGATTCCCGGCACCGTCTGTGTTCCGACGATGGTGACGCGGAAGCCGCGACTGCGCATCGCCTCGGCGGCGAGGTCGCCGTCCATGCCAATCACGTCCGGCATCACGTAGGTCGTCGCCTGCTCGCCGCGATTCAGGAGTAGTGAGACCTCGGGCGCGCGCGACGCGGGCGGCGGATTCTGCGCGACGACCGCATCGGCAGGGTAGTCGGCCGATCGGATTTCCGAGAGCGTGCCGATCTCCACGCCGTCTTGCTCGAGGCGAATTCTCGCCGTGCGCTCGGTCTGGCCAACCAGCGCCGGCACGGTGGTGACACGCGGGCCGGAGCTCACCCACACGCGAATGGTGCGCTGCCGACGTGCGCGCATGCCGGCGTCGGGCTCCTGCTGCATGACGTGTCCGAGCGGGACTTTCGGGTCGGTGCGGCGGTTCTCCTCGACGCGTAGACCGAGCCCCAGCGGGGCCAGTTTCTCGGTGGCATCGTTGACGGTGAGGCCGACGAGCACTGGCACCTCGACCTCCCGCGCCCGCAGCGCCATTCGCATGGAGATGCCAAAGAAGATGAGAAATGTCGCGCCGAGCGCGCCGACGATCAGGAAGAACTTGCCGACGTTCCAGACTCGTATGCCGAGCCGCATCTGTAGTGTCGATCGTACCACGAGTGACGTTAGCGGTCCCGACGAACCATCGCGGTGGCGAAGAACGCCTCGAGGCCGTGAGAGAACGGCAGCGTTCGCAGCGTGCCTCGGTCGTCGAGTAACGGTTCCAATGATCCGGGCGATTGATGCTGAAGATCGAGACGATCGAAGGGCGCCCGCTCGAGGAACGTTCTCACGACGTCGTCGTTTTCCTCGGGCTCGCTGGAACACGTCGCGTACACGAGCCGGCCGCCCGGCCTTACCACGCTCGCCGCGCGCAACAGCAGGTCCACCTGCTGCTGCGCGAGACGAGGCAGATCCGTCTCGGCGCGCCGCCATCGAATGTCAGGATCGCGGCGGACAGTGCCGAGACCAGAGCACGGTGCATCGACGAGCACGCGGTCGAAGATGCCGGCGAAGGGCAGCGGTCCGTGTGCCGGTACATGCACGATGCGCGCGTGGCGTGCGCCGCTGCGACCGATGGTGTCGCTTAGTAGGCTGACGCGTCCGGGGCGCACATCGCTGGCGATGAGCGTGCCTGAGTCGTGCATCGCCGCCGCCATCGCGACCGTCTTGCCGCCCGGCGAAGCACAGAGATCGAGAATCCGCTCGCCAGGCTGCGCGTCCATGGCGAGTGGCACGAGCTGCGAGGCTTCATCTTGCACGACGAACAAGGCATCGTCCGCGGTATGCAGCGGGTTGCCGGCAGTCACCACCAGGCCGTCTGGCGCGTAGCGTGTCGGCATCGTTTCGACGTCGTGACGGGACAGCACGTCCTGCAGCTGATCGCGTGTGACGCGCAGTGTGTTGGCGCGAAGTGTCAGCGGTGCAACGTCGTTGTTGAACTGCACCCACTTTTCAACCTGATCGAACGCGTAGCGATCCAGCCAACGGGAGATCAGCCATTCCGGGTGCGAGAAGGTGATGCCGAGGTAGGCGACCGCTGCGGGTCGATCGTCGGGATCGGACGGCCGCGGCGGCAAAGGCAGCCGATGGCGCTGACGTAGCATCGATCGCAGGACGGCGTTCACGAACCCCGATGCGCTGGATTTTCGCGCCGCCCGCGTCAGGCTCACCGCGTCATCGACGACGGCGGCGGCCGGGACGCGATCGAGGTGCAGCAGTTGGTACAGACTCAGGCGGAGAATGGCGAGGACCTGCGGATCGATCTTCGTTAGCGGCCGTTTGGCAAAGTGCGCGACGAGATGGTCGAGGGTGCGCTGCCAGCGGAGCGTGCCGGTGACGATGGTGGCGGTCAGCGCGCGGTCGCGGTCGTCGTTGAGTGCGGCGCGGCTGGTCGCGAGCGCGGCGGGGAGGTCGGCGCGGTCGGCGTCGATGGCGACGAGGGCCTGCAGGGCCGCCCTTCGCGCCGGCGCGGTCATTTGGGGTCTGACCCGGGGTCTGACCCCGGGTCAGACCCCGGGTCAGACCCCAAACGGGTGCCGACTGGTGTCGGGTGACCGGCCAGGAAATCGCGGACCGTCATCGCGCGACGACCTTCGGGCCGTAGTTCCAGCAACTTAAGCTGCGTGCCTTGCCCCGCGGCTACCACCATGCCGTCAGTCGAGATACCGACCACGGTGCCGAGGTCTGTCCCCGGGTCTGACCCCGGGTCAGACCCCGGGTCAGACCCCGGGTCAGACCCCACTCGGCTTTTCAGCACGATCACGCGCGCGCCCTTGATGTGCGTGTAGGCATGCGGCCAGGGGTAGAGCCCGCGCACGCGGTTGTGAATGGACGCTGCGGGCTGGGACCAGTCGATGCGCCCTTCTTCCTTCGTCAGCCTCGGTGCATACGTGGACAGAGAATCGTCCTGCGGTTCCTCGCGCGCGGTGCCGCCGGCGAGCTGCTCGATGACGCTGAGCAGGGGTGCCACACCCAGCCGGGCGAGATCACGCTCGACGACATCACTCGTCTCGTCGTCGCCGATCGGTCGCCGCACCGTGGACATCATCGCACCGGCATCGAGCGCGACTACCATTCGCATAATCGTGACGCCGGTCTCCGTCTCGCCGTTGATCACCGCGCGATGTACCGGCGCCGCGCCGCGATACTTCGGCAGCAGTGAGGCGTGCACGTTGATCATCCCGTGCCTGGGTAGTTGCAGCATCTCGCCGGGAATCAACTTCCCATACGCCGCGACCACGCCAAGGTCTGGCGACAGTGCCGAGAGGGCCGCCATCGTTTCGGGATCGCGTAAACGATCCGGCTGGAGAACGGGCAGCCCGTGCGCACGCGCGACGGCCTTCACCGGCGAATCCGTGACCCGCTGACCGCGCCCGCGTGGCCGATCGGGCTGTGTGATCACGCCGACGACCGTGTGCGCTGAGCCAATCAGGCCTTCGAGGGAGGGGACTGCAAAGTCAGGCGTGCCGAAAAAGACGATGCGCACGCCGTTACCACTTTCCGGCTTTGGCGAGCTTCTTGATCTTCCTGACGATCAGATCCTTTTGCAGGCCGCGCAGACGATCAACGAACAGCGTGCCATCGAGGTGGTCCATCTCGTGCTGAAAACAACGAGCGAGCAGTCCCGAGCCGTCCACCGTCTGCGGCTCGCCATGGCGATCGAGCCCTTTCAGCACCGCTCGCGCGGGTCGAGCCACCGTCGCGTTGAAGCCGGGCACGCTCAAGCAGCCTTCTTCTTCGAGCTGCATACCGTCGCGCTCGACGAACTCGGGATTGATGAACACGAGCAGGTCGGATGGATTGCGGCCGACCGAGATATCGCAGACGAAGATCCGCTTGGCGACGCCGACTTGCGGCGCGGCCAGGCCGATGCCCGGCGCGGCGTACATCGTTTGAATCATGTCGTCCACGAGCGCATCGATCTCCGGTGTGATGTCGGTGACCGGTCCGGCCGCGCGGTGCAGAACCGACGCCCCGTGGCGCACGATCGGACGGAGCATGGGGCGATGAAGCGTCAGCGTGTCTCCGTGGGCTGCGCGCGAGCCGTGAAGCGGCGCGCGACGTCCTCGGCGGTCGCCACGCGATGGCGCTCGATCTCGTCGATCGAGTCGCCGCCGAATTTTTCCAGGAACGCGTCGGCGAGCACGAACGAGACCATCGCTTCGCCGACGACGGCGGCCGCGGGAACGGCGCAGACGTCGCTGCGCTCGATGGCGGCGGGCGCGTCTTGCAGCGTGTTCAGATCGACCGACCGCAGCGGCTTCATCAGCGTGGCGATGGGCTTCATGAATCCGCTGACGCGAATGTCCTGGCCGTTGGTCACGCCGCCCTCGAGCCCGCCGGCGTTGTTCGACGGCCTGACCGGGAGATCAGCGTCGCGATGCGGCGGGAGGATCTCGTCGTGGACGCGCGATCCGGGACGGAACGCGACGTCCGGACCGATGCCGATGCCGACCGCCTTGATCGCGTGAATGCACATCATCGCCTGCGCCAGGCGGCCGTCGAGCTTGCGGTCCCACTGCACGTAGGACCCGAGGCCGGGTGGAACTCCTGTGGCAATGACTTCGAAGGCGCCGCCGAGCGTGTCGCCGGCCTCCTTCGCGGCATCGATCGCTGCAATCATCCGTTGTTGCAGCTCCACGTCGGCGCAGCGAAGTGGATCGTCGGGCAGCGCGAACGCCTCGTCGAACGAGACGACCCGGTTGGCCGGCACGGTCACCCCGCCAATCGCCGATACGTGGCTCGCGACGCGCACGCCGAAGCGGCTGAGCAGCTGACGGGCCAGCGATCCGGCCGCGACGCGGGCCGCTGTCTCGCGCGCGCTCGCGCGCTCGAGCACATCACGAATGTCGGAATGGCCGTACTTGATCGCCCCGGCAAGGTCGGCGTGACCAGGCCGCGGCCGCGTCACATCGGGACGATTGTCAGGCCCGGTCGCACCCTCCGGCTTCTCGGCTTCGACGTACATCGTCTGCTGCCAGTTGACCCAGTCGCGATTGCGGATCAGCATCGCAATCGGCGCGCCGGTCGTGACCCCGTGACGCACGCCCGCGAGCACCTCGGCGCGGTCGGTCTCGATCTGCATGCGGCGGCCTCGTCCGTATCCACCCTGACGGCGGCGGAGCTGCAGGTTGAGCGCGTCGATATCGAGCTGAAGACCCGCAGGCATTCCATCAACAGTGACGACCAGGGCCTGGCCATGCGATTCGCCTGCGGTCAGAAATCGAAGTATTCTCCGGTCATTTTATACGACCCGCCTTCGCGCCCAGGCTTCGCTTGGGCGCTTCGGCGAGGCAGGCTCCGCGTTCGCCCTTCGCAGGTCGCGACGCATTCCAGAAAGCGCTGCGTTTGGCATTTCCCGGATCCGAAGAAACTGCGCACTCCGGGACGCGTCGCCCCGAATTCATTGAAGGATCCACGCCGTCGTCGGCATTGCATCTGTCGAGCGGCATGAGCCGACTTCTTCATGACCGGTATTACGCGTATGGGCCGTCGCATGCATGGGATCTGGCCACGGGCGACAGTCTTCGAGTGGACGAGATCGTTGCCGATGATCCCGTGGAGCCGCCGGCGCCTCCCTCGCTTGTCGAGGCGCTCGAACACGGACGCGAGGGCGAGCCCCGTTGGGTTGTCGCGGATGCGGCCAGAGGACCACGATCGCCCGTCGTCGCGCGGCGCCTGGCGACTGCTGCCCGTGCGCGAGGTTATGTGCCCATCGCGGCGGATGTGTATCTGCGGCTTCGAGAGGTGCTCGATGCGGACATTGCGCAGCGGGCGCTGCTGCTGATCGTTCATCCGGCCACGTCGACGTCGGCTGGCCGCGCCGCGCTCGTCGACGCGGCCTCGCGGTGGCCCCGCCCTCACATGCTGCTCACCTTTGCGTCGCCGCGTCTGTGGGCCGATGGGCAGTGCGGGATGGTTCGCGAAGCGCGCGCGGCGTACGGCGCACGCGCTTCGCGGCCGGCGCTTTCGGCGACGCTTCCGGACGAAGTGCTGCGGCACGTCACGCGCGGCTCGCGTGCGTCCGAGTTCATGAGCAACGGCCGTCACGCGGCTGCGGAGCGGCTCTTGCGCGACGTCGCCGCTGCGCTTCTCCGTCGGCAGGCGTTGACGCCGGCCGCGCAAGCCCTCGTTGCCCTGGGGCGCCTGCTCCTCGAGCGCGGACGGGCCGTAGATGCCGAGCTCACGTTCGGTGAGGCTGCCGGTCATGCGCACCAGGCAAGGGACGAGCACCTGTCGCTTTCCGCACGCGTCTGGCAGGCCGCCGCACGTACCGACGCTGACCAGCTGACTCCGGCAGAATCCGTGTGCCGGGCGGTGCTCGTTGCCGGCGGGCTGAATGACGGCGAGCGGGCGCGCGCCGAGGCCACGCTCGCCCGGATTCTGTTGTGGCAAGGCCGGATTGAGGAGGCGACGCAGCGCGATTTGGCCTGTGCTAATCCCGCTCACGAGAGTGCCGCGTACGTCCTGGCAATGGGCGTTCGTATTGCGCTGGCCGTTGGCGACATATTCACCGCCGGGCAGAGGGCGCGGGAGCTGCTCGATATGGTTGGACCGCTCGCGTCTGGGCCACCTGTCTTCGACTCCGCTCAGGCCAAGGAAGGTGGTCCCAGCGTACTTGGGCCGCCTGAAGGCGGCCCCCACGCACATGACGGTCCACATCGCGCGCTGGCGCGCGTGCTGGCGTTGTCCGCGCACGCACGCGTGCTGATGGCAACTGGCGATCTCACATCGGTCGAGGAGTGCATGCGGCATCTCCAGCACGCCACACAACTCGCACGCATGCCCCTTCGGCTCACACGCATGCGCCTGCTGCTCCATGATGTCTATCGCCGTGCGGGGCGACAACAAGAGGCCATGCGCGAGCTGGGATATCTCCGTCGCGTTCAGGCAGCGGCGCCGACGCTTCTGCGCGAGGCGATTGGGCGACGACTCAAGGGCGTGGATCGCGAGCCGCCGTCGTCACGACGCTGTCTCGTCGAACGTAATCTGGCTACGGCGATGGTGACGATCGTTCAGGAGCAGGACGATGATCGCGCGGCGATCGCTAGGCTGATGGCGTACGCCGCCGATACGCTGCAGACGAGTCGTATCGAGCTGTGTTCAGCGGATGCCGGGCCGGCGACGGCGGTGATGAGCACCGGATCGGGAGTGCCGACTGCGATCGGTGCTCGCGTGCTCGAGGCGGGTATTGCGATCGGACCGGATGCCGAAAGCCGCGGCGCCGAGCACGGCACTCCAATTCGTCTCGGGTCTCGACTCGTCGGTGCGCTCTGCGTGCGATGGCCTGTCGACCGCAGACCGCCGGGTGACGCGAGCGCCGTGCTCGAGCTCGCCGCTGCGGTTCTCGCGCCGCGGGTCGACGCCATGCACTCAGAGGCCCGCGAGTCAGTGGTCGCCGCGACCGCGATTCCTGAATTGGTCGGGGCCAGTCAGACGATGAGTGAGGTGCGCCGCGCAGTTGCGCGCGCGGCTGCGGCGCCTTTTGCGGTGCTCATCGAAGGCGAAAGCGGGGTTGGCAAGGAGCTGGTGGCGCGAGCCATTCACTGCCTGAGCCCGCGGCGCGAGCGCCGGTTCTGCGATGTGAACTGTGCCGCGCTTCCCGACGACCTGCTCGAGTCCGAGTTGTTCGGTCACGCCCGCGGCGCGTTCACAGGCGCATTGACCGAACGGGCCGGGCTGATCGAGGAGGCCGACGGCGGCACGCTGTTCCTGGACGAGGTAGCGGACCTCTCGGGCCGCGCGCAGGCAAAGCTGCTGCGGGTTCTGCAGCAGCAGGAAGTCCGTCGCGTCGGCGAGTCGTTCAGCCGGAAAGTGGACGTGCGCATCGTGAGCGCGCTGAACCGCGACATGCGTGCCGAAACTGCTGCTGGTCGTTTCCGTCAGGACTTGTCGTACCGCTTGGACGTGATTCGCATTCGCGTGCCGCCACTGCGTGAACGACCGGAGGACATTCCTGCGCTCGCGCATCACTTCTGGACGTTCGCCGCCGCTAGGGTTGGAACGCGTGCATCGCTGGCGCAGAGCACGATCGCCGCCTTGTCCCGCTACTCCTGGCCGGGGAACGTGCGCGAACTGCAGAACGTGATCGCGGCACTGGCCGTGGCTGCTCCAGCGCACGGCCAGGTGCGGCCGTCGCTGCTCCCGCAGGTCATCTCCGCGATGACTGCCGGCGTTGCGCCGACGCTCACCGAGGCCCGGACACAATTCGAGCGGCGGTTCATCGAAATGGCGCTGGCGCGTGCCGGGGGACGGCGGGCTCGCGCGGCGAGAGAGCTGGGCCTCTCGCGACAAGGCTTGCTCAAGATGCTTGTGCGGCTCGGGCTCGAGGAACGTTAGATCTGTATCATCCGTCGGAAGGAACGCCATCGATGCGGCGACGCTCTGTAACGGTCCTGACGGCAGTTCTGTTTGGAATGGCCGCGCTCTGGCTAGTTCGACAGCCCGCGACGTCGCGTGCGCCGTCCTCTGGCGCCGCATCGCCCTCCACCCCCTCGCCCGCGCCGCCTGAACCGGTCGCGCCGTCATCGCCGGTCGCTGCGGTTGCCGAGCTGGTGCTCGCGGCATTGCAGCAACGCAACATGACCGCGCTCGCAATGCATGTTCATCCAGTCAAAGGATTGCGTTTCTCTCCGTACATATACGTCGACCCACAGCGGAGCGTGGTGTTGACGGCCGCTGAGCTGCCGCGGGCGTTGAACGATCCTGCGACAAGGCGATGGGGCACGGAGGATGGCTCGGGAGATCCAATCGTCCAGAGCTTTGCGAATTACTACGCGAGGTTCGTGTACGACCGCGACTTCCGGAACGCGACTCAGCGGCGAGTGAACGAGTTCGGCAGCCGGTCAACGACACGGCCGAACATTCGGGAAGTGTACCCGGATGCAACGGTGGTCGAGGCACACGTGCCCGGGACGAAACCCGAGAGCGAGGGCATGGACTGGTCGAGCCTGCTGCTGGTGTTCGAGCAGTATCAGTCGCGTTGGTATCTCGTCGCGCTCGTCCACGATCAGTGGACGATTTAGCGCGTGCACGTAAAGGAGAATCGACATGGCCACTATTCAAGTACGCAACCGGCTACGTCGCTCCGAACCAGTGGTTGGCGCGTCGCTGCGCCTTGACTCACAGAGCCTTTCCCTGCCGATCACTGCCACGACAAACGATCACGGCGCCGCGACATTGGCCACGATGTCGCTCGCCAACAGTACATACACGCTGCGAATCACGCCTCGCGAGACCGACGCGGGCCCTGTCGGTCCAGCCACGGCGCGGAATGCGACGACCGACCGTATCTTTCGTTCGCTGTCGATCGATCTGACCCTTTCGGGTGGCGCCATCGTGACGGCTACCGTCCAACCAGGCAACGCGGCGAACGGCACTGTGACCGTGGCGTCAGGGCAGCTGCTGGACGTGGCGCTGCAGCCGGTGTGGATGCGATCGCCCAACCAGCGGGCTCGCGGGTTGGAGATCAACGGCATCCTGATTCACCACACCGGCGGACCCACAATTGGCGGCGCGCTCGAGGAATTCCTGCGCGAGGGCGGAACGAGTGCGCATTACGTTGTGGATACCGACGGACAGACCGTCAAGATGGTGCAGGACTCGCAGCGAGCCAGCCATGCCGGCATTGCCAGGTGGAATGAGGACAGCAACGTCAATTCGCGAACGATCGGCATCGAGATCGTCAACCTCACCGGACCTTATCCGAGCGTGCAGATCGATGCGGTGATGGCCCTGCTCACGCGACTGCGCACGGCGTTCCCGTCGATCGTCCCCTGGAACGTCATCGGCCACAGCGACGTGGCGACAGATGACAGCGGCAAACTCGGACGCAAGAGCAGCGACCCGGGCAGCCGATTCGAATGGGTGCGCGTCGAGGCGCTCGGGCTCGGCATGTCGGCCAGCACCGGGCCGATCGACTCGACGATGTATGGGGGATTCTTCGTCAACTTTGCCAGCGAGTCCCTGCGCCAGAACGATAACGACGCAGGTCGCGTGTTCGGTGGGCTCATACGGCCGGTCGTCTCGGGCAATCCGATTCACGATTTGCAGACCGATCTCCGCACGATTGGCTACACCCTGGGAGTCGTCGACGGCGGGTTCGGCCCGAAAACAAGGGCCGCGGTCGAGATGTTCCAGGAGCATTTCTTCGCCGCGGGACGCGGGCACAAGGATCCTGACGGGCGAGTCGACCGTCAGACCGCCAGATTGATCAAGGCGGTCGTCCTTGCGAAGGTCACGTCGCAAGCCGTCGTATGATGTGGGCCCGTACCAATCTCTCGTAGACGGAGGGCCTATGACACGGATGGCAACACTGCTGGCGGTGGTCGCGCTCATCGCGTTCACGATCTCGTCCCCGGCAGTCAGCGCACAAAAGCCGGGAGAGTGGACGACGCTGCTCGAAGGCACCAGCATGAAAGGGTGGGACGTCGTCGGCAACGCGAACTGGTCCGTCGCCGAGGGCGCGGTGCAGGCGTCGATGGGCACCGGCTTCCTGGTGACGCCCATATCGTACACCGACTTCCAAATCACCGCCGACTTCTGGGTGACCGACGATGCCAACAGCGGGATCTTCATCCGTTGCGAGGACCCGAAGACGATCAACGCGATGAATGCCTACGAGGTGAATATCTTCGACAAGCGCCCCGATCAGACGTACCGGACCGGCGCGATTGTCGATGTCGCCAAACCGCTGACCGTCGTCAACACCGGCGGCAAATGGAACACCATCGACATCACCGCCCGTGGCCCGAGGATGACGGTGCTGATCAACGGCCAGAAGATGGTCGACGTCCAGGACACCAAGCACCAGCGCGGGCCGATCGCGCTGCAGTATGGCGCCGGCACCGTGAAGTTCAAGAACGTCAAGCTGAGAACGCTGTAGCGTAAAGCAAATCGAGAGATCAGGCGGGTCTAAAGACCCGCCTCTACGTCAGGGTGTTGACGTCAGGGTGTTGACGTCAGCGTGTTGACGTCAGCGTGTTGACGTCAGCGTGCTGAGACGTGCTCTTCCCACGCTCGCGAGAGCGCCTCGCTGAAGACCTCGGCCGCCTGCGCACCGGACAAGCCGTAACGGCCGATCACGAAGAACGGCACGCCACTCACGCCAAGCGATCGTGCCTCGCGGATGTCGGCGGCGATCGCATCCGCGTACGCATCCCGTTCGAGCACGTCGCGAACCTCGGCCTCGTCAAGGCCGACTTCCGTCGCCAGTGTCACGAGCGATTCACGGTCGAACACGGAACGCTGCTCGGTGAAGTAGGCGCGGTAGAGGCGCTCAATCACGGCGTCTTGGATACCGCGCGCTTTTCCCAACTGCAGAAGCTGGTGCGCATCGAGCGTGTTGCCCGTGAGACCGGCGTCGGTCAAGTGGTACTCGAGGCCTTCGATGTCAGCGAGCCGCTCCATCCGGGCGTCCATCTCCAGGACCTGCTGGTCCGACAGCTGATATTTCGACTTGAGCATCGCCCTTCGGTTCGTGGTTTGATGCCGCGGCCGGGATGGATCGAGTTGAAACGAGCGATGCGTCACGCGCACGTCGTCGCGACGGTCGAACAGCGCGAGTGCGTGCTCGAAGCGGCGCTTACCGAGATAGCACCACGGACACACGATGTCGGACCAGATATGAATGTCCATCAGAAGGTGGAGAGGTCAGCCGAGAGAATCGCCAGGCACGAGGTGCAGACGATGACGCGTCCCGCGCGCGGCAGCGGCGACGTGAAGCTGACCTGCGTGCGTTTGAGTCGCAGCACGCGCAGGCTGCGGATCAGCTCTTTACAGTGCGGGCACCGGGCCGACCGCTCGAGTGCATAGACGGCGCCGCCTTCCCATTCCGGTGGCAGGGATGTGGTCTCCGAGGACAGGTCGTACACCTCTTGTTCCTCGGGAACCGCTACCAGGCACACGTGGCACCGCGTCGCGCCGTCGGCGAGGTCCTTGCCGCACGCGTGACACGTCTGCATGGCAGTGATCTTACTGCGCGCCTCCTTGCAATAGCGGGAAGCTCAGAAAAGAATGACGCGGTGCTGCGGTTCGTAGCCCGCCGCGTGACGCTGACGATTCCGGTCTTGCTCGGCGTCGCCACGATGGTGTTCTCCCTGATCCACCTCATTCCGGGCGATCCGGCCCAGGCCATGCTCGGCGAAGCTGCCCCTGAGGCGGAAGTCGCCGCGCTGCGCCGGCAACTCGGCCTCGACCGACCGCTGCTCGAACAATACGGCGATTTCCTGGGCGGCCTCGTGCGCGGGGATCTGGGCACATCGCTGCGCACGGGCACGTCGGTCACGGGACAGATCGCCGAGCGATTGCCAGCGACGTTCGAGCTGGCGTTCGCAGCCATGCTCGTCGCGATCGCGGTGGCGCTGCCGCTCGGGATCGCGGCCGCCGCTTGGCGTGGAACGTTCGTTGATCACACGGCCATGGCGGTGGCGATGGCCGGCATGTCGATCCCGAACTTCTGGCTCGGGCCTCTGCTCGCGATCATCTTTGCCGTGGAACTCGGTTGGTTGCCGGTCTCGGGTCGGGGAGGCGTCGAGCACTTGATACTCCCGGCATTCTCGCTGGGACTTGCCCTGGCGGCGATGCTGGCACGGATGACGCGAGCATCGCTGCTCGAGGAACTG
>Ga0075430_100003852_pt1 | contig 12635 bp, 10 predicted proteins | sample RhiMetdeltSRZDD4_FD_75294 | JGI IMG/M metagenome (GOLD analysis project Ga0075430, IMG submission 75294) | Populus rhizosphere microbial communities from Tennessee, USA - Rhizosphere MetaG P. deltoides SRZDD4 | ecosystem: Host-associated > Plants > Roots > Rhizosphere > Soil | place: USA... | reverse complement strand
GATCGACTTCAGATTGGTCGCGCCCATCGCCCTCGCGATCCGGTCGAGCTCGCGAGAGCTCTGGGCGAGCGCGATCGAGGGGAGCAGCAGGAGCAGCAGCGTGGCCGGGGTGAGCAGTCTCCGCGCGTGCATGGGCAGGCTCCTTGCGCGCGCGGGTGCCCCGCGCGCCGTTGTCTCAGTGCATCACGAGGCCGCCGTCGACGCTGAGCGCCTGACCGGTCATGTAGCCGGCGCGCGGCGAGGCGAGGAAGCCGATGACGGCCGCGACGTCCTCGGGCCGCTCCATGCGGCCAAGCGGCACTTGCGAGGCGCGCTGGCGCGTGAACTCGTCGGCGGTCATGCCGAGGAGGGCGCCCTGATCTCTCGCGACCATCTTCCACATGTCGGTCTCGACGAAGCCGGGACAGACGCAGTTCACGCGTACGCCGTCGGCGGCGTGCGCCAGCGCGAGGCTCTTGGTCAGGCTGATTACCGCTGCCTTGCTGGCGTTGTACGGGAGGTTGGTCTTGCTGCCGATCTTGCCGGCCATCGAGGCGAGGTTGACGATGGCGCCGGTCTTCTGCGCGATCATGACCGGCAGCACGGCCTGGCTCGCAAAGAACACGGCCTTGGCGTTGATGGTCATGATCGCGTCCCAGTGCTCCTCGGTGACGTCGAGCGTGGCCGCCGCGCGGTAGATCCCGGCGTTGTTGACGAGCACGTCGATCCGCCCGAGCTCGGCCTTCGTCCGCTGGACCATGGCCGCGAGATCGCTGCGACGGGTGACGTCGGTGGCGATGGCCAGCGACTTCCGCCCGAGCGCGCCGACCTCGCCGGCCGTCTGCTCGGCGCCCGCCTTGTCGAGCTCGGCCACCACCACGTCGGCACCGAGGCGCGCCAGCTCGAGGGCGGTGGCGCGGCCGATGCCGCGACCGCCGCCGGTGACGATGGCAACCTGTCCCTGGAGCTCCATCACACCCTCCACGTCATCTGGCATTGGCCAGCACGAGCGTGCCGGCCGCCGAGAGCATTCCCCCCATGCCGTTCACGAGCGACAGCCGAACGTTCGGCACCTGGCGCTCGCCGCACTCGCCGCGCAGCTGCCGGACCGACTCGATGATCGGGAAGATCCCGTACATTCCGCTGTGCGTGTACGAGAGCCCGCCGCCGTTGGTATTGATGGGCAGCCGCCCGCCGGGCGTCGAGCGCCCTTCCTCGAAGAAGCGGACGCCCTCGCCGCGCTTGGCGATGCCCAGGGCCTCCAGCATGAGCGGGGGGCCCGAGGTGAAGGCGTCGTAGAGCATGACGTGGTCGAAGTCCGTCGGCCGCACGCCGGCCATGGCGAACGCCTTCTCGCCGGACAGGCGCGTCGCCTCGCTGAAGGTGAGGTCACGCATCTGCGTGAGCGACACGTGCTCGGCGCCTTCGCCGGCGCCGCGGACATAGACCGGCTTCTTCGCGCAGTCGCGCGCGCGGTCGGGGCGCGTCAGGATCACGGCGCCGCCGGCGTCGGTGACGAGGCAGATGTTCAGGATGTTGAACGGCCACACCACCGGGCGCGAGGCGAGGACGTCCTGCACCGTGAGCGGCTCGCGATTCTTCGCCTTGGGGTTGAGCGCCGCCCACTTGCGGGTGGAGACGGCGACCTGCGCCCACTGCTCGAGCGTGGTGCCGAAGTCGTGCATGTGGCGCGTGGTGATGAGACCGAAGTAGGTCGGGGCGCCGCCGAACCCGTAGGGCATCTCGAACTGACCGGGAATGGCCAGGTCGCGCCGGGGCGAGACGCCCACGCCCGAGCGGCCCGACTCGCCGTGCGAGATCACCGCGACGTCGCAGAGGCCGTGGTGGAGCGCGAGCATCGCGTGGCCGACCATGATGATGAACGAGCAGCCGCCGACGGTGGTGCCGTCGACGTAGCGCGGGCGCACACCGATCGCCTCCGCGATGGTGGCCGGCGAGTGCTGGCCGGCCGTGAAGACGCCGTCGATGTCGGCGACGCGCAGACCGGCATCGCGCGCGGCGTTGTTGATGGCCTCCACGTGGAGGCTGAGCTGGCTCTTGTGCGGCAGGGTGCCGAGCTCGTCGCTCTCGTCGACACCGACGATGCAGGCGGCGTTCGACAGCTCTTTCATTTGTAGCGACCGCTGTCCGTGCGGCTCGAGCCGTGGGTGGCCTGACCGAGATGCGCGGGCTGGAACATCGGCAGGGTCAGCTCGTCGGTGAGCTTCTCGAAGACGACCTCGACCGGCATGTCGCAGCGGATCGTGGCCGGGTCGGGAGCCACGTTGACCAGGTTGGTCAGCAGCCGGGGGCCCTCCTCCAGCTCGACGAGGGCCAGCACGACCGGCGTCTTCACCCTGAACGCCTTGTTGAGGATCTGGTGAGCGATCTCGAACGAGTGCAGGCGGCCACGCCCGCTGGCGCGAATCCATTCGAGGTCTGCCGAGGCGCAGAACGGGCAGCGCACGCGAGGATGCATGAACGGCTTGCCGCACGCGCGGCACTTCGGGATCATCAGCCGGCCCTCGCGTGCGCCGTCCCAGTAGGGCTTGGCCTCCGGCGTCAGCGGCGACGGCAGCGGGCGCGGCGGGGCCTCCACGCTCAGACGACGCCGTCCCGTCGGATGGCGGCGATCTCCTCCTTCGAGTAGCCGAGCTCGCCGAGAATCTCGTCGGTGTGCTGGCCGACGTCGGGGGCCGGCATCCGCACCGCGCCCGGTGTGCGGGAGAGCGTCACCGGGAGGTTCTGGATCTCCAGCTCGCCCAGCCGCGGGTGGCGCACCTTCGTGGCGAGCTTCAGGTGCTTCACGTGGGCGTCGTCGAAGACCTCCTTCACGTTGAAGATCGGTCCGCACGGCACGCCGGCCTTGTTCAGCACATCGACCCAGTGCTGGCTCGACCTGGTGCGCGTGGCCTTCTCCAGCTCTTCCGTCAGCGCCGCGCGATTCTTCGAGCGATCCGGCGGCGTCTTGAAGCGCGGGTCCTCGATGAGCTGCGGCACCCCGAGCGCCTCGCACAGCCGCCGGTACATCTGCTGGCCGGAGGCGGCAATGTTCATGTGGCCGTCCGCCGTCCGGAAGACGCCGGTCGGAATCCCGGTCGGGTGATCGTTCCCCGCCTGCGGCGGGATCTCCTTGCCCATCGTCCAGCGCGAGGCCTGGAAGTCCAGCATGCGGATCATCGCCTCGAGCAGCGAGGTGTGCACCCACTGGCCGCGGCCCGACTGCTCGCGCTCCAGCAGGGCGACCAAGACGCCGTGCGCGAGGAAGAGCCCCGCTGTGAGGTCCGCCACCGGGATCCCTACCCGCACCGGACCCTGACCTGGTAATCCCGTGATCGACATCAGCCCGCCCATGCCCTGGGCGATCTGGTCGTAGCCGGGGCGGTCGCGATACGGTCCGCTCTGACCGAAGCCCGAGATGCTCGCGTAGACGAGCCTCGGGTTGATGGCGCTCATCGACTCGTAGTCGATCCCGAGCCGGTGCTTGACGTCGGGCCGGAAGTTCTCGACGAGCACGTCCGCTTTTGCCACCAGCTTCTTCAGTATTTCGACGCCCTTCGGTTTCTTCAGATCGAGGCTCATCGCCCGCTTGTTGCGGTGAAGATTCTGGTAGTCGAAGCCGTCGTGGGCGAAGTCGTTGCCGTCGTCGGCGCGGGCCGCGACCTGGATGACGTTGGCGCCCATCTCGGCGAGCTGGCGAACGGCCGTGGGCCCGGAGCGGGCGCGCGTGAGATCGATCACCGTGAAGCGTTCAAGTGGGAGTGTCATTTTCCTCTGAAGATCGGCGCGCGCTTGTCGACGAAGGCGCGGATGCCCTCGCGGGCGTCCTCCGTGTCGAAGCAGGCGTTCTGGGCAAAGGTTTCGAACTCCAGGGCCGAGCGCAGATCGCTCTCGGCATTCTTGTAGATCGCTCGCTTGGCGAGCCGGATGGCGACCGGCGGCCCCGCCGCGATCTTGCGCGCGAGCTCCAGCGCCGCCGGCATCAGCTCCTCCGGCGACACCACGCGGCTGACCAGCCCGATGCGCACCGCCTCCGCCGCGTCGATCACGTCGCCGGTGAAGATCAGCTCGGCGGCGCGCGCCATGCCGACCGCGCGCGGGAGAAAGTACGTCCCGCCCCAGTCGGGGTGCAAGCCGCGCTTGACGAACGCCTGGGAGAACTTCGCGGCGGTGGAGGCGATGCGGATGTCGCAGCCGAGCGCCAGATTCATGCCGGCGCCGGCGGCGGCTCCGTTGACGGCGGCGATGATCGGCTGCGGGGCGTCCCGCATGGCGAGCAGCGCGCGGTCGCGCGACGGCGCGATCTTGTCGAGCAGCGGCCGCTCGCGGCCGGTTTCCTTCGCCTCGTTCATCGCCTTGACGTCGCCGCCCGCGCAGAATCCCTTGCCGGCGCCGGTCACGATCATGACCCGCACGTCGGGGTTGGCCGCCGTGCGCGTGAGCGCGTCCAGGAAGTCCTCGCGCAGAGTGTCACCGAGCGCGTTCAGCCGCTCGGGACGGTTGAGGGTCAGGGTGGCGATGCCGTCCTTCGCTTCGTAGAGAAGGCACGTGTAGGTCATCGCGGCTCCGCCGTCGCCGGCGGCCAGGCGATCTTCATGGCATCGAAGCGCCGCAGCCGGTCCTGGCCCAGTGTGCGGTCCCACGTCTCGGCCAGCGCCTCCGGTGTCCACGGCGTGGCCGCGGCGACCGTGCGCAGCGGGGCGGGGTGCGAGAACACGGTGACCTCCGTGCCGCGCACGCCGATGACCTGGCCGGTGATGTGCGCGGCGCGATCGCTGGCGAGAAAGGTCGCCACCGGCGCGATGGCGTCCGGCGGTGTCGCGGTCGCGGCCGCCCGGCGGTCGCCCGGCAGGCGCTGCGTCATGCGCGTGTCGGCGGTCGGCGAGATGGCGTTGCAGCGCACGCCGTAGCGGGCCATGGCGAGCGCCGTCGAGCGCGTGAGGCCGACGATGCCCTCCTTGGCCGCCGCGTAGTTGGGCTGGCCAGGACTGCCCTCGAGGCCGGCGGTGGAGGTGAAGGTGATGATGGAGCCGGCCTTCTTCTGGCGCATGTGCGCGGTGGCCGGCTGCATGACGGTGAAGTGGCCCTTGAGGTGGACGGCGATGACGGCGTCCCACTCCTCTTCGGTCATGTTGAAGATCATCCGCTCGCGCAGGATGCCTGCGCAGCAGACGAGGATGCCGATGTCGCCGAACTCCTTGAGGGCCAGCTCGACGACGGCGCGGCCACCGGCCATGGTGGCCACGCTCTCCGGGCTGGCGACCGCCTTGCCGCCGCGGCCGCGGATCTCGCTGACCACCTCGTTGGCCGGCTCGCTCGACGGGTCGCGGCCGTCGACGCTGACGCCGTAGTCATTGACGACGACGCTGGCGCCGGCGGCGGCGAGCCCGAGCGAGACCGCGCGCCCGATGCCCGTGCCGCCGCCGGTGACGACCGCGACCTTCCCGTCGAGGAGACCCATCGCGCGCGCGGCCGGGCGCTACTTCTTGGCCAGGCGCGTCTCGAACAGCGTCTTGATCTCCTGCGCGGCCGCGCGCCAGAGCGGCCCGCCGGGCACGGCGTACTCTGCATTGACCTGCGCGCGGAACTCGTTCATGGCCGCGTCCTGCTTGGCCTTGTCGTCCTTCGGGGCCACGTCGAGGGTCTTGGCGCGGATGCCGACCGCCTTGGCCGTGGCCGGGTGCGAGCGCTCGATCCAGCGGCCGATCTCGTTCCAGTCCTTGTCGAAGAAGACGACGACGGGAATCGAGCGGAAGCCGTTGTTGAGGAAGCAGTCGGTGAGGTCGAGGTTCTGGTCGCGGAAGAACACCCGCAGCTCACAGCCGGGAATCGTCTCGGCGATCCGCGCGACGAAGGGCGAGTTGCGATGGACGTCGCCGCACCAGTTCTCGGCCAGCATCAGGATGTACTTGACGTCGGTCACGCCGGAGAAGAACTTCCGCTCCTCGTCCGTCAGCGTGGCCTTGTTGTAGTTCTCCTGGGTGCGGGCCTGGGTATCGCCCATCTGGGCCATGTACTCCTTCCAGGTCATGCCCTTCGAGAACCGGGTTGCGTCGAGCGGAATCCTCAGCTGAGCCATGTGGTCGTCTCCTTCATGCGGTCCACCGCAGTGACCGGGTGTTGTCGGCAAGGTGGGAGTATACCTCGGTCAGGACGCCGGGGCCGGTGCGGGCGGTCGGGGGCTACTCCGCGAGCCAGACGGTGTCGAGCTGCTGGTTCAGGTAGTGACTCGGCGTGATGGTCCAGCCACGCAGCCGGGCGCTGTGCGGCACGATGCGATGCCACTGGAGCGTGAAGAAGTAGTGCGCCTCCTCGTCCACCAGGCGGCGCTCGAACTCGCGCACGAGACGCTTGCGCTCCTCGGAATCGATGGCCCGTGACTGCTTGCGATAAAGGTCGTCGAGCACGGGATCGCTGTACCGCGCGTAGTTGTTGTCGCTGACGCCGGTGGAGAGGAACTTGTAGAGATCCAGGTCGGGCTCGACGGCGTACCCGCACTGGGTGTCGACCACGACCTCGAAGTTGCCGGCCCGGCGGTCGGCGTCCCATTTCGCGGGTTCCTGGAACTCGTGACGCACGGTGACGCCGATCTGCCGCCACTGGTCGAGGAGCCACACCCCGACCGTCTCGTACGGCATCGGCACGCCGCGGTTCTTCAGCGTGAAGGTGAGGTTGCTCACGCCCGCCTCGCTCAGCAGCCGGCGCGCCTCCGTGCGTGACTTCGCGATGTCGCGGCCGTAGCCGGCGAGCTTCTCGAGCTCGGCCGGCGGCGTCGCGAACGGCGTGCCGGGCACCTGCACGCCGCCCACCAGCTTCACGATGGCGATCCTCGAGAGGGCCTGCGAGCCCTGGTAACGGTCGAGGGCCAGGGTGAGGGCGCGGCGCACGCGCTTGTCGTCGAACGGCTTCTTCTCGTGGTTCGTGGTGACCAGGAGCACGCAGTCCCACGGGCTTTCCTGGACCACGATGCGCGGCCCGAGGGCGGCCACGAGCGAATCGCGCTCGCCGGGGGTGAAGCCGCGGAACTGGATGTGCGCGCGCTCGCCGCGAACGGCGGCCACCTGGGCCGCCGAGTCCTTGATGAAGAGCGCGCGGTAGCCGTCGAGGTACGGCTTGCCGGCGTCCCAGTAGCTCGGGTTCTTCTTGCCGACCCAGTGCGAGCCCCGCTGGTGCTCGACGAAGACGAAGGGACCGGTGCCCATCACGTTCTTCTCGTACCAGCGGATGTCCTTCGCCAGGATGTCCGCCTTGTAGATCCAGTTGAACGGCGAGGCGAGCGCGGTCAGGAACGAGGCCGACGGCCATTTCAGCCGGAACACGATCGTGTGCGGGTCGGGTGTCTGAACGGCCTCCACCACGTCGTACTGCGCCTTGCGGAACGAGGTCGTCTCGGCCGGCGGGGCGATGATCTTGTCGTAGCTCGCCTTGGCGTCACGGGAGGTCATCTCGCTGCCGTCGTGGAACTTGACGCCCTTGCGGAGCTTCAGCGTGTACGTCCGTCCCTCGTCGGTGATCGTCCACGTGTGCGCCAGGTCGGCCACGACGCGGGTCCCCGTGCGGTCGGTGGGGTCGACGCGCAGCAGCGTGTTGTAGTGCGGGGCGGCCGGATGGACGATGCCGAACGTGCCCTCACGATGCGCGTCGTAGGAGGGGGCTTCGACGGGCACCGCGAACACCAGCTCGCCGCCGGCGCGCGGCTTGTCCTGGGCGCCGACCGGGCTCGTGGAGACCGCCAGCGCCAGCAGCACGACGAGGTATCGCAGCATCGCTGCCTCCGATCAGTCGAACGGTGTGAGCTCAGACGCCCGCGCGGCGCAGCGTCAACGCGATGTTCTCGGCGGCCGGCTTGCGCTGGCGCCGCTCGATCTCGTGGATCATCTCGACGACGGCCGCCGACACGGGCGTCGGCACGCCGCGCGCGCGGCCCTGCGCGACGACGTGGCCGTTCATCGAATCGATCTCGGTGGGGCGGCCCTTGGCCACGTCCTGCGCCATCGATGCGCGCCAGTTGCGCCCGCTCGCCGACTGCGGCGTCAGCATGCGGTCGAGCGTCTCCCAGGTCTCGCGGCGTCCGGCGTCGGCCCACTGCTCGGCAGCGGCGCCGTTGATCTTCGGCACGCGATAGCCGGACGCGATGCCCACGCGCGCCGATTCCCCGGCCAGGTGAATGGTGATGGCGCGCCCGACCTCGCTCGACATGATCTCGAGCGAGCCGAGCCCCGACATCGCCTGCACCGGGTTGCCCATGGCGTTGGCACAGAGCTTCGCCCAGCGCTCGCCCCAGAGATTGTCGGTGGCGAGTGAGCCGTCGACGACGGAGAGCATCTCGGCAAGCTCGGTCGTCCGCGCCGTGATGCGACCGTCGTGCTCGCCGGCGCGAAACACGTCGTGACCCTTGCCGGCGCCCTTCTCCATGCCGCGCTCGACCTGGCCCGGCGTCCACAGCGCCACGCCGATCTTGGACATGACGAGGCCCACGGCGCGCTCGGCGCCAACCACGGAGGCCACGATCGGATCCGGCCAGCAGTTCTCCGACGCCACCACGTAGCCTTCGGGCTTGAGATGCCGCACGGCGAGCTGGGTGGCCCACGCGGTGTCGTAGACTTTCATGGCCACGAAGGCGATGTCGAAGTCACGCGGCACCCGCTGGGACTCGTGCAGGTGCACCGCCGTCGGGCGCGCCTCGAACGGGTCGTGGGGGCCGGTGACGGTGATGCCCGTGGCGCGGATCGTCTCGACCTGCTCGGCCCACGGATCGATCAGCGTCACATCGTGTCCGGCGCGCGACAGGAAAGCGCCGAGATAGCTGCCGATGGCGCCGGCGCCGACGAAGAGGATCTTGCGGCTCATCGTGTGCCCGCCCACGCGATCCCGAGCTCCTCGAGCTTCGCCTTCGTCGGATGCCCGGTGGCCGGATCGTAGCCGGCCATCCGGTAGTAGGTCTCGCGCGCGCGCTCGAACTCCTCGGTGGTGAGAGCGACCCCGGCCGTCGGGCCCTGACCGGTGAGCGGGGTGAACAGCTTCTTCGGCAGCGTGTCGGCGCTCTTGCCGATGCCCTCGCGCGCGTTGAACGCGCGCATCAGCAGCATCTTGCGCTCGCCCGCGCGCACGAGCTCCTCCAGCGTCGCGTCCCACCCGGTGGCCGCGCGCACGAGCTCCACCGTCTCCGACGGACCGTAGAGCTGCCACGTCGGACCCCAGACGAACTGGCAGAGGCCCAGCGTGTCGAGCGCGGAATAGAAGCACTGCGTCCGGTAGGCGAAGCGCACCTTGTCGTCGGAGAGATCGCGCAGGTCGAGGGCCGGGAAGTCGCCGAGCTCGTTGAGCCGCTTGCGGTGGAGGCTGTCCGGCTTCGTCTTCAGCATGGAATCGTGCTCGGAGGACTGATGGTCGGCGCCGAACGCGTTCACGGCGTAGATCAGGCCGAGCGAGCGCTTGTGCTGGGGCATGTGGGCGGGCAGCTCCTGGCCCTTGACGGTGATCGTGAGATCGACCGCCGCCGGCCCCAGCTTCTGCGCCGCCCGCAGGCTGCCCTCGGCGAGCAGGTCCCCGACGCCCTGGCGCAGGGCGATGGCCTCGATGGCCCGCAGCACCGAGCGTCCGTCGCCGAACGCGAGGCCGAGACCCTGGTCGTCCAGCAGCCCCTTGGCCTTGGCCTCCATCGCCCACGCGATGGTCGCGCCGCAGGAAATGGTGTCCATGCCGTATTTGTTGGCGTCGGCGGAGGCGCGCGCCAGCAGCTTGAGATCACCGACGCCGCACATCGAGCCGAAGAAGGTCAGCGTCTCGTACTCCGGCCCGCCATAGACGGGATCGACGTCGAGATCGGGATCGTGCACCTCGACCACGCGCTTGCACTTGACCACGCACGCGTAGCAGGTGTCGCGCTCCTTGAGAATCGTCTTCGCCATGACGGTGCCGTCGATCTGCGCCGCCAGCTCGAAGGCGCCTTCGCTGTAGTTGCGCGTCGGCTGGCCGCCCATCTTGTTCTGGATCCCGAGCACGCCCGGCGTGCCGTACTCGCCGAACCAGCCGATGCCGGGATTCATCTCCTGCAGCCCCTTGAGCCGCTTGACGAGCTCGCGGAAGCGCTCGGGCTCCGCCGGCTTCGGCGGCGTGCTGCCGCGCACGACGACCGCCTTCAGCCGCTTGCTCCCCATCACCGCGCCCATGCCCGTGCGCCCGTTGGCGCGATTGACCATGTTCATGATGGCCGCGAAGCGCACCTTGTTCTCGCCGGCGGGACCGACCTGCGCGATCTCGATTTTCGAATCCCCGAGCTCTTCCTTCAGCAGCCGGTCCGTGTCGGACGTCACCTTCCCCCACAGATGCCGCGCCGGCCGCAGCTCGGCCTTGCCGTCCTGCAGCCAGAAATAGACCGGCTCCGGCGCCTGGCCGGTGAACACGAAGGCCTCGGCGCCGGCGTTGCGCATCTCGGCCGGGAAGAACCCGCCGCACTGGCTGTCGCCGATGGCGCCCGTGAGCGGCGAGCGCGCGCAGGCCGTCATGCGACTCTGACCGGAGATCGGCAACCCCGTGAGGGGACTGAGCGCCATCACGAGCACGTTGTCGGGACCGAGTGGGTCGGCCCCGGGCTTCATCGTCTGCATCAAGAGGTAGGCGGCGAGGGCGCTGCCGCCCGGATACTGGCGGTAGACGTCCTCGGCGATGGTCTTCTTCTCGATGGTGCCGCCGCTCAGATCGACGTGGTAGACGGTCGCAGTGACAGCCACGCTGGCCTCCTTGTCGGGGTGCCCGAGTGTACCTTACGCCGCCCGGCGGCGGGCGAGCGTCGCCACCACACGCGCCAGGTGTGCGGGCTCGAAGGGCTTGGCCACGTGGACCTCGAAGCCGGCCTCGAGCGCGCGCCGGCGATCGGTGGTCGCCGCCGCCGCCGTCAGCGCCGCCGCCGGCGTGGCGCCGCCCGCCGCCGGATCGAGGCTGCGCAACCGGCGGATGAGCTCGTAGCCGTCGCCGTTCGGCATGCCGATATCGCTCACGACCACGTCCGGACGCGCGCGTTCAACCTCTTGCAGCGCCTCGACGGCGGAGGCGGCGGTGGTGACGCGCGCACCGCAGGCGGTCAGCACGGTGGCGACGAGATCGCGCGTCTCCACCTCGTCCTCCACCACGAGCACGGCCACGCCGTTGAGATCGGCCGTCGGCGGCGGGGCAGCCTCGGCCTGCGGCTCACGCGCCGCCGGGACGAGCGGCAGGCGAATCGTGAACGTGGCGCCACCGCCCGCGCCCGCGCTGTCGGCGGCCACCGTACCGCCGTGCTCCTCGACGATGTGGCGCACGAGCGCCAGCCCGACGCCGAGGCCACCATACGCGCGCGTGAGCGAGCTGTCGCCCTGTCGAAAGCGGTCGAAGATCAACGGAAGCAGCGCGGGCTCGATGCCGATCCCGGTATCACGCACGACCAGCCGGGCATGCCCGCCCTCGAGTCCGAGGCCGACGTGCACCTGCCCGCCGGCCGGAGTGAACTTGATCGCGTTGGCGAGCAGGTGGCGGATCGTTTGCCGCAGCCGCGCGGCATCCACATCGACGCTGGCGGGCACCTGCCCGAGCTCGGCGGTCAGCGTGAGCCGGGCGGCGGCGGCGGCCGCTCTGGCCGCTTCCACCTCGGCGGCCACCAGCGGCGCGATGTCCGCGCGCTGACGCTCGAGACGGAACGTTCCGAGCACGACCCCCGACACGTCGAGCAGGTCGTTGACGATCTCGGCCTGGGCCAGCGCGTTTCGCTCGATCACCGCCAGCGCGCGCGCCGCCGCGTCCGCCGCCAGCGCGGGGCCGCGCAGCAGCCGCGTGTAGCCGAGGATCGCCGTGAGCGGCGTCCGCAGCTCGTGGGAGAGCGTGGCCAGGAACTGATCCTTCAGCGCGCCCTGCCGCGCGCGCTCCTCCTCCACCCGTCGTCGGTCGCTCACGTCACGGACGAAGACGCTGATCCACTCCCGTCCGCGGTGCGCGACGTAATTGTTGGACGCCTCCACGGGGATCTCGACGCCGTCGCGACGGCGGTACCGCGACTCGGAGGGACGGCTGCCCTCGGCGCGGACGGTCGCCCAGAAGCGCTGCCACGCCGTCGGCTCGCCGCCGACCTCGAGATCCCAGACGTGGCGGCCGAGCAGCTCGGCGCGCGTGTAGCCGGTGAGACGCTCGGCCGCGGGATTGGCGTTGACGATGCGACCGTCGGCGTCGATCCAGAAGAGCGCTTCGGCGGCGTGATCGAGCGCGAACTGCGTCAGTACGAGCCGCTCGCGCTCCTCGTGACGCCGGGCCTCGTTCACGAGCAGCATGCCGAGCCCGACCGTGCCCAGCGGCAAGAACAGCCCGACCGGCACCGCCGCCGCGCCGAGGACTTCGAGGGCGACCGTCCGATCGGGCAGCGCGGTCGCCCACACGAGCACGATGGCGTCGAGCGCCGCGCCGAGGACGAGCAGCGTCGCCGGGCCAAGCTCTCGCTCGCGTCCGTGCCATCGCAGCGCGCTGAGGGCGGCGAGGACGCCGACGGTCAGGATCGTGCCGACGCCGGCCACGCTGCCGATGCCGCCGAGGATCGCGCGATACCCGGCCGCCAGCGCCGCCGCGGTGACGGCCGCCCCGGCGCCGCCGAAAGGGCCGGCGAGGAGCAGGGGGATGTAGCGCGCGTCGGC
>Ga0075430_100003851_pt1 | contig 12636 bp, 12 predicted proteins | sample RhiMetdeltSRZDD4_FD_75294 | JGI IMG/M metagenome (GOLD analysis project Ga0075430, IMG submission 75294) | Populus rhizosphere microbial communities from Tennessee, USA - Rhizosphere MetaG P. deltoides SRZDD4 | ecosystem: Host-associated > Plants > Roots > Rhizosphere > Soil | place: USA... | reverse complement strand
AACCAAGCGACGTGTAGATGTCCTGACTCCTCCTCACACCAGCCTGGGCGTCGCCCAGGCTGCCGGCCGGCCTGTACATCTGCGAACTCTCGCCCTCGGCGTTCTCTGCGTGAGCTCTTTGCCGTTCCCTCACGCGTCGCGCGCTATCATGCGCTTTTCAAGGAGCCAGGAACGATGCGATCACTAGCCGCGATGTTCGTGTTGGCCTCACTAGTCTCCGTAGGCGCGCAGGCGCCCGCCCCGCAGCCTGCCGGGGAGCTAAAAACAACGTGGTTCTTCTACACCGTGAAGTGGGGATTTCAAGACGAGTTTCTGGATTTGTTTCAGCGCAATCACTATCCCGTGCTGAAAGCGCGTGAGAAGGCTGGCTACTATCGTTCGGTGCGGACGTTCGTGCCGGAGTTCCACGGCGATGGCCGTGCTGACTGGACGTTCGCGGTCGAGCTGGTTGTGGCGCCGAATCCGCCCGCAACGCCGACGGCGGAAGAGATCATCGCGAAGCTCTATCCGGACCGGGCGCGGTTCAATCGTGAGGAGCAGCGCCGCTTCGAGATACTCGTGGCGCACTGGGACGTACCGCTGAATCGCGTGGATTTCGACAAGCGGCAGCCTGCGAAATGATGTCACCGGCAGGTCAGCTCTCGACCGACTCGTGTGATGGCCGAAGAAGCACGACAACGTGTGCCGCACGCGGGTATGCGATCCGTCGGCTCGCAAGTACCCTTTGCCGCACCGGCACTGCCGATCCGCAGGTCCGTACCGAAACGCCTGATTGTCGACGTGATGGCCCCAGATGGTGCACGACAAATGGCTCGTTGACATGGCGCCCCCTACCAGAAGGCGAAAAGCCGGACCCGACTAGCTCATCACCTCCGCGAGTATCCGGCTCTGGCAACTGTGTAGACAAGCCATCCTGCCGGCCCGAACATCAGCGTCAGGAAGAGGCAGGGGACCAGAAGCCATCGCGGGACGCCGCGTCTGACGCTGTCCTGCGCTTCCCACGTGCCGATCAACAAGTCGAACGCGAGGTAGTGCAGCCACCCGGCAAGAAGCAGCCACGGATTGGCGAACAATTGCGTGACGCCGCCCAGCGTGGAGAAGCCCCCGTTCGCTCGCGGAAACATCACGATCACAATCGCGATGTAGGCCACGGCGAAAAAGGCCGGCGCCGCCCGTCCGGCGATCCCGTCCGTCACCCAGCGGCGATTCGGAAAGAGGGCCAGCAGACACCAGCACAGCACCGACATCAAGTTCGCGATCGAAAAGATCTGTTCTGCACTCATGAACGCACCTTCACGCGATGGCAACGAGCGGAATGCCGCGCAGCGCTTGGACTAGCAGGGTCACATACAGCGCCGCGTAACTCGCCGCGGCCAGGATCACCAAGCGCTCGCGCGTCGCGGCCGCGAGCCTGAGCCGCACAAGGATTAGCGCGACGATCGACAACGCCTGCAGCGCATGCAATCCAACGAAGTGCGGCACGCGCAAGTCTCCATGCCGCGTACTCCACCCTGTGCCAGCGAGACCTGGTCCGCCGTCGGGTCCGCCAACCGTGTGGGCGCCAGCGACCGTGAGGCGCTGGCCGTCACGTGCGGCTTCCAGTTGCGCACGTGTCGGCCGCGCCATCAACCCGCCGGTCAGAGCCCCGACAATGGTGATGATCATGCCGAGGCGGAGTGCCCAACCGAGTGACTTGTCGTCGAAGTTGTGTCGCCAGAGCGCGACCGCAACGGCAATCGTCGAGAGCGTCTGAGCAACGATGGCGCCGCCCATCATCTGGAAGAGCACGGCATCGGTTGTCGTCGCGATGTTGAAGTGGCTCGTGGTACCGCGGCAGGCCTGCGTGCTGATGATCACGATTTCGAGAACCATGGTCAGCGCCGTGGCCCAGCCAATAACACGTCGTGTCCGTCTCCACTCGGGAAGCAGCGTGAACATCCACGCCAATGTCACCGTGTAAATCGTGATCGACACGGCGAACTTGGCCGGCTTGAGCCAGGCGAGTGCGCCCGCGATGATCGTGGGATCGACAGCCAACCCGACAAGGGCGCCCACCAGGAATATCTGCATGAGCGCCGCAGTCGCGATGAGCTCGGGACTGGTTCGCCACAGTTTCTGCAACACTGGACCCTCCTTGCACGTTCAATGTTGTCGTAGTCAACATTACCGTAGCGCAACGTGTTGACAATGTCAACATTTAGTGGTTACGATCGGGGCGTATGAGCGGTTCCAGGCTGGCGCGGCCTCGAAAGAAGCGCGCCGGACAGTACCATCACGGCAACCTGCGCCGCGCGCTCATTGATGAGGCGCTGCGCACCATCGATCAACAGGGCGCTGAAGCGTTGACGCTGCGGAGTGTCGGTGATGCCCTGGGCGTGTCGCGGACTGCCCTGTACCGTCACTTCTCAGATAAGCAGGCGTTGGTGGCGGCCGTCGCGCGCGAAGGCTTCCGTACTCTCCGGCTGGCGCTCATCGATGCGTGGGACAAGTCAGGCCGGGGGCACGCAGGGTTCGAAGCGATGGGCGACGCCTACTTGCAGTTTGCCGCCGGACATCCGTCGCACTACCGCGTCATGTTCGGCCGGTTCGACGAATCTGGCGTTCGCGATCCTGAACTCACCGAAGAAGCGGAGGGCGCGTTCCGGGCCCTGGTGGACGCACTGGTCGAACTCCAGCGCGAAGGGCTGGCGCGCGCCGATGATCCCGTGCTTCAAGCCCGGTTCGTCTGGTCAGTGACGCACGGGATAGCCATGCTGGTCATCGATGGCCGGTTGCGCCACGATGACCCGTCGGGGGCCACACTGAATCGGTACGCAACCGAGCGGCTCCGAGCCGCGATAGCCGTTCAATAGACCTGCACACGGCCGTTCGGATCAATCCGGCGCACGCGCTGCTCGTTCGTGACGGCGGCTTCGAGGACCCACAACGTGCCGTCAGGCGCGACTGCAATGCCGGTGGGCGCCCACGGGCGAGGACTCGTCGCAACGGTCGCGACCTGTCCGGAGGGCGTGACCCGCCGCACGACGCCGTCAGCATACGCGGCAACATAGACGTTGCCCGCGCTGTCTTCGGTAAGTCCCATAATCGCGTACCGATCTCGGCTCCGGCTCACCGAGGCTGGCAGCTGCATTGCCGCGCCGTCGACGGTGACACGCCAGGCGACACCATAGCTACTGAGCAGCGCTGCGCCACGGGGTGTAATGGACAACCAACCCGGATCTTTCACGGTTAGTTTTGTCACTGTCTGAATAGCCTCGGCGCCAACGCGCCGATTCAACGACACAGGCGTGCCGCGCTCGAGCCAATACATGGCCCCGCGGGCGTCACGGGTGAAGAAAAAGTCGCGGTGGTCATCGCGAAAGCCGGATCGCATCGCGATGACGTCGGTGACGGTGCCATCCGGCGAGCGCTTCCACACGCGATGTTCCCACCGCTCGTTGACGTAGCGCAGGTGCTCACCAAAGAGGTTGCCGTCGGCATCAATGTAAAGCTCGTGGGTGTGTACGTCTGGTACGGCAACCGACTTGGTGCCGTCCGGCGCAATCCGCCAGACGTGTTGGGTGTCAGTGAAGAACACCGCACCTTGACGATCGATGACAACGCCGACGGCAGGATGGCCCGCTGCTATGCGTGGGAACGCGATCATGACCAACCCGAGAGCAACGATTGCCGGTCGAGGGACCATCGCGACGCGATCCTAGCCTATCGGCGACCGACTCCGACATATCGGTGTCGCCTCCGAACTGTCGTGGACGTTTGGAATAGGTTGAGCCATGATCCGGCTGTTTTCCAACAATTTGGAGCCACGGCTATCTCAAAACCTACAATGGTGAAGGGAATGAGGCTGTCTTGCTCGCGGACTGGACGTCGCTCCATCTCGATTTGCTGGCGCGCAATCGCGGCTTGAAGCGTTTGGCCGATTCGCTGTATGAAGTGTAATCGTGGCCACATCGACTCATAAGGCGATCCGCCCCGTGGACGTTCTCAAGGTCGAAGGAGCGGCGGCGGTCCGTACCAACGATGTGTCCGCCGCGGAGGAGCCGCTCGAGATTCGACTCGACGGTCAGCCCTTCGTGGTCACGATGCGGACACCCGGCGCCGACGACGACCTGGCTGCCGGGTTCCTGTTGGCTGAGAACATCGTTCGCCATCCCGGCGAAATCGCCGAGATGCGGCAGTGTCAGCTGAACGACAACATCTTCTATGTCACCCTTGCCGGTGACGCGACACAACGTGCTGCCGACGCGATGGCGGGACGGAGACATGTGACCGCTACGTCGGCATGCGGCGTCTGCGGCCGGCGGTCAATCGAAGACCTGATGCGTCATGCCGTCGAGGTGCAGAGCACATTCTCGGTGACGGAGCGGACCGTGGCCGGCCTGCCCGCGGCGCTGCGATCGGCTCAGCGCACCTTCGATCAGACGGGCGGCCTCCACGCTGCCGGGTTGTTCGACGGAGACGGCACGCTTCTCCGGATCGCGGAGGATGTCGGGCGGCACAACGCCGTGGACAAGGTGATCGGCGCCGAGCTTCGAGACGGCACGCTGCCACTATCGGAACGCCTTCTCTTCGTCAGCGGGCGAACCTCGTTCGAGATCGTTCAGAAGGCAGTCATGGCTGGCGTCGCTGTGGTCGGAGCGGTGTCGGCGCCGTCCAGCCTGGCGATCGATCTGGCGCGGGCTGCGAACGTCACGCTGCTCGGGTTTGTTCGCGGCGCCAGCTTCAACGTCTACGCGCACCCCGAACGCATCCGCATCAGCTGAGCAATCAGCACAAGGAGGGACCTTGCGAACGCTCCGCATCAGCTGCGCGCTCGTTGTGCTCGCCGTCCTCGCCCCGTCTGCCCAGGCGCCCACGCGCCCAAACGTCGTGATGTTCATCATGGACGATCTCGGGTACGGCGACGTCGGCAGCTACGGCGCTCCCGACGCAAAGACGCCGAACATCGATCGGCTTGCGCGAGAGGGCGTCAAGCTCACCGACTTCTATGCCAATCACGCGAACTGTTCGCCAACGCGCACGGGATTCATCACCGGCCGATATCAGCAGCGCTATGGGATCGAGTCTCCGCTCGGCGTCGATGATGCACGACATCTGCCGCCATCCGATACGTCACTGCCGCGGCTCCTGAAGAACGCGGGGTACGCGACCGGACTGTTTGGAAAGTGGCATCTCGGGAAGGATGCCGGCTCGGGACCGAATCGTCACGGCTTCGACGAATTCTGGGGATTTCGTCGTGGCGCCGTCGACTACTACACACACAACGTCGCGACGACCGCCGCGGTCAAGCTGCCCGCGCCCGTCCACGACCTCTATCACAACGAGGAACCAACAACCTCCACCGCGTACTTGACGGATGAGATCACGAGCCGGGCAGAAGCCTTCATCCAGCAGCGCGCCGGCAGCCCGTTCTTTCTCGAAGTGGCGTACAACGCAACGCACTGGCCCTACCAGCGACCGGACCTTCCAGAAGGCAAACGCGGGTGGGAGCACTATCGCGAAACGGGTACTCGCGCGGACTACGTCGCCATCCTCGAACGTGCCGATCAAGGCATCGGCCGCATTCTCGCGGCGCTCGATCGGCTGAAGCTCACGCAGAACACGCTGGTGATTTTCACGAGCGACAACGGTGGTGAGTGGCTCTCGCGCAATGCGCCGCTGTTTCATCGCAAGAGCACGTTGTGGGAAGGCGGTATTCGAGTGCCGCTCCTGTTACGCTGGCCGGCCGGGCTCAAGGCCGGTAGCACCTCATCTCAGGTCGGCATCACGATGGATCTGACGGCATCGATTCTGGCGGTCGCCGGCGTGAAGCCGCCGGACGGTTATCAGCCGGAAGGCATCGACCTCGTCGGGCTGCTGCAGAAAGGCGGCAGCGCGGAGAGGACGCTGTTCTGGCGACTGCCGCCGGCGCCCGGTACCGTCGGCACGGTCACGCCCCCGCCCACACAACGGGCGGCACGACGCGGCCAGTGGAAGTACGTCGATGACCGGGGACAGTATCTGCTCTTCGATCTCAGGACCGATCCAGGTGAACGCCACGACGTGGCACAACAGCATGGCGACGTGATCCGTGAGCTCAGATCGCTCGTTGCCAAATGGGAAGCCGATGTCGACGCCGAGGCCAAACAGCGCGCCACGGGCACTAAGTAGTGCATCATCCGGACGTGCGATGGCTCTCGGTGCTACTGGGCATCGCCTTCTGCCTGACGGCTAGTGCCGCTTCGCAGAAGCCCCCATCACCGCGCCATGCTGAGTGTTTCGTCTTCGGGCGTGCGGGCGACGCGCCGTACGTATCGGATCCAGAGGAATGCGGACGCGCGACGGCGCCCGCGTCCACGTTCAAGATCCCGCACGCGTTGATCGCGCTCGAAGCCGGCGTGATTACGCCCGACACGATCTTCAAGTGGGACGGCACGCCACGAACCAACGCGAGCTGGCAGCGCGATCACGTCCTGGCGTCCGCCATCAAATGGTCCGTGCTGCCCTACTTCCAGAACACCGCGCGACAGCTGGGCCGCGAACGGATGCAGCGGGGCCTCGAGACGCTGCGCTATTCCGCTGACACCTTCGAGCGCGACGTCGATACGTTCTGGTTGAACGGCGATCTGGTCGTCACGCCGATCGAGCAGTTCGCGTTGGTTGAACGATTGGTCCTGGGAACTCTTCCGATCTCGCGTGCGCACATGACAACGGTCATGGATGCCATGCGAATGCCGGCCGGCCAGGTGCTGATGGCGGCTGGTCCGCATCCATTCGCGCTCGCTTGGCCGCCTCAGACTATCGTCCGCACCAAGACTGGAAACACGACCGTCGGAGGCGAGCGCGTGAGTTGGCTGATTGGTGCTGTGGAGCTGCGCAACACTCACTACGTCTTCGCCGCCCGCGTGCGGTCCGCTGGCACGCTACCAGGGTCGGCAGGGGCTGATCTCGCGCTACGCGCGCTGAACTCCCGAATTCCGCGTCGCTGAGTGCATTACGGTGTGCGCGGCCGGCACGCCTCGATCAGGGCCTCTCGAATCTTGTCGACAGCGCCTCGATTGTTGTAAAGGCCAGTCGGTCCAGAGTGGGTGACGTCGGGAATCACGGTCTTGCGAACGAGCGGCGAACGCCGCTCCACCAGCAGGTCGTGATAGATCGTGCCCATCGCAACCGCGTGCGAATCGTCTGTGCCCTCGAACACGAACCACACCATGGTACGGGGATAGACGTAATCCCCATCACCGGACGCGACGCTCGCCTGCCGCAACTTCTCGCGGAACGAGACCTCGTCGCGAGCGCACGGACCTGATGCCGGAGCGACCCCGCCCGGCGCGAGAGCCTGCGGACCGCCCGGCGGAAAGAATCCGAATCCGGCGTCGATGATGCGCGTCGCCCAATCGGGGAACGCCAGGCTCGCATCTGTGGCTGCGGTCTTGCCGTCAGGACGCGCGCAGCTTCGATCCATCCTCCCCATCGGCGGCCCGCCGGTCGGGACCACGCCTGCAAGGATCTCGTCGAGACCGTAGTGACTCAGCATGTAGGCGACTTGCGCGGCGCCGCCAGAATGCCCCGTCGCACAAAACGCGCTCGAAGCGCCGCCCTTGTGCAGCGTGTCATGCACCCAACGTGCGACGGTCGCTGGCCGGCAGCCCAATCGCGCGTGGCCTTCTTCCTTCCCGGATGATGCAAGCAACCAACTGTCGATCCATTGCAATTGGACGGTACGAAATCCAGCCGTCGAGAGCTCGCTCAACAGCCGGGCGGATTCCGGCGTGCTCTCATACAACTGCGTGCCCAAGCCTCCGGTCGTGAAGAGGATGGTGCCTTTCGGCGAATCCCCCACTGCAGCAACTTTCAGTCGCGCGCGGGCCGGCGCGGCAACCTCTGGGCACGTCACCTGAATCTCGTAGCAGCTTCCGCCGGCACATTCGGCCGGGCCTGAAAGGACGTCGACCTTGCCCAACGGTCGCGGCACTGAACCTTGCTGAAATGCCACGCTCGAGGCTGACGCCCAGGTGATGATGAGAATGCCTGCTAGTGCAGCGCGGAGCTTTGCCACCGTGGCCTCCTTCAATCAGTCAGCCATCACCCGCATGGCCGGCATACATTATTCTTACCGCGAAAGGAGTCGCCCGTGATCAGTCGCAGGCGTTTCAACACCACCGTCGCCGCCGGGGCGGCATATACGGCGCTCAACCGGCTCAGTGCGTCCGGACCTTCCGAGGAAGCCGTGCAGCCGCGCGGGCAAGAACTCTGTGACATGACCGCCGTCGAACTGGCAGCGCGGTTGGCCCGCAAGCAGGTCTCGGCGCGCGAGGTCATGAGCGCGCACCTCGCCCAGATCGAACGCGTGAATCCCAAGGTCAACGCCATCGTGACGCTGGTCGCGGAGCAGGCGATGGCCGGCGCGGCCAAGGCAGACGAAGCCATCATGCGACGGGGTTCAGTCGGCGTGTTGCACGGCCTGCCGGTGGCCCATAAGGATCTCGTGGACACGGCGGGCATTCGAACCACTCAAGGATCGCCGTTCTATCGTGACAACGTGCCGACCCGCGACGCGCTCATCGTGACGAGGATCCGCACCGCCGGCGCGATCACCGTCGGCAAGACGAACACGCCGGAGTTCGGCGCTGGATCGCAGACGTTCAATACGGTGTTCGGCGCGACCCGGAATCCGTACGACGTCACGAAGACGTGCGGCGGCAGCAGCGGCGGCGCCGCCGTTGCCGTGGCCGCGCGAATGCTGCCGATCGCGGACGGCAGCGACACAGGCGGCTCGCTTCGCAATCCTCCCGCCTTCTGCAACGTCGTCGGGCTGCGGCCCTCGCCCGGCCGTGTCGCCAGCGAATCGACGTCGTGGTCGCCGCTCTCGGTGAGCGGACCCCTCGCCCGAACCGTTGCCGATGTGGCCTTGTTCCTGAGCGCGATTGCCGGAGCGAATCCCGCAAGTCCTCTCTCGATTGACGAAGATCCGGCGCGGTTCCGCGCGCCACTCGAAAGGAACTTCAAGGGCGTTCGCGTTGCCTGGTGGCGCGGGCTGGGCGGCATTCCGTTCGAGCCAGAGATTCGTCGCGTCGTCGATAGCGCTCGAAAAGTGTTCGAAGACCTGGGCTGCAGCGTCGAGGAAGCGGAACCGGATTTCAGCGGCATCGACCAGGCGTTTCCCGTGCTGCGCTACGTGGCGAATCATGCCCGGTATGCGCCGCTCGTGCGCCAGCGGCCAGACTGGGTGAAGGACACGATCAAGTTCGAAGTCGAGCAGGCCGAGCGTGCCAGCGGACCGGATATCAGCCGAGCGATGACGCGCCATGCCCAAATGTTCAATCAAAGCCGCCAGTTCTTCGAGCGCTACGCGTACTTCATCCTGCCCGTCACGCAGGTTGAGCCGTTTGATGTGAACACGCCGTATCCAACGGCGATTGCCGGTACGGCGATGACCTCTTACATCGACTGGATGCGGTCGTGCTGGTACGTGACGATGATGTCGAATCCGGCGATCTCCGTGCCCGCGGGGTTCTCGGCGACCGGGTTACCAGTTGGACTTCAAGTTGTCGGCCGTCATCGCGATGACTGGAGCGTGCTGCAACTCGCCCATGCGTTTGAGCAGGCTACAGGTCACGGGCGACGCAAGCCGTCGGTGCTGGAGTAGTTAGCGGTAGTGAATTGAAGAATTGGGCCGGTGGTTGCCCGCGGAAACCGGGAGGATCGGCAGTAAATATCGCCACTAATATTATCCGCCTGACCCTGCTGAAGTTCAAGACTGTTTGTTGACAGCCGTCACGCGTATCATCGGCGGCTCATGTCGAAACGTCCTGCTCGTGGTCGTCGCGACAGAAGCGGCGGCACGTCTGACCTCACACGCCGGCTCGACACGGAGCAGCAGCTCGTAAGCGTTGTTCCACGCCTTGCTCCCGACGTCCTTCATCAGCTTATTCAACATCGCGGACTCGATGCCTGCGGATCCCTTCTCGCCGCAGCGACGCCGCAGCAAATCTCAGCCCTTCTCGATCTCGATTTGTGGCGTACGACACCAGGCCGCGACGATCGATTCGACGCGCGTCGATTTGCTTCGTGGCTCGAGACACTGATGGAGGAAGGTGAGAGTGTTGCCGCGCGCGTTGTCGCGGCGATGGACACAGACATGGCGGTCGCAGGCCTCTCACGTTACGTTCGCGTCTTCGACCCTGGAGTGTTCGAGCCCACCGCATCCAGCGATGACGACATGGAGGGACTGACTCTTTCACGATCCAGGGACGTCGAGAGCGAGGTCGGCGGTTACATCGTTCGCGCGAAATCGAGGTTCGCGTGGGATGCCATCGTCGGACTACTCACCACGCTGGGCGCCGAGCATCCCGAATCGTTTCACGCACTGATGCAGGGATGCCGGCGACTCTCGAACTCCACGCCTGAGGAAGACGGGTTTCACGACCTGATGCTGGCGCCGGAACAGCATCTGCACGATGTCTCCGTCGGTCGCGAAGGCCGCCGTTCGCAGCAGGGGTACCTGAGTGCGGGAGATGCCCGAGCGTTTCTGCAGCTGGCGCGGCAGCCCCGATCTGCCGGGACCCCTACCAATGCGATCGCTGCTGCGTACTTCCGAGCACTCGACGCTATCGACGAATCAGCGGTGGAGGATCCAAGCATCGAGGATGTTTCGTCAAAACCGGCGATGGAGCCCGACGCAACAGGCTCCATCGAAGCTGTCGCCGATCTGCTCGCCGAGGCGGGTGTCGCATCCGCGCGACCGCGAGCACTACTTGGACCGGCCTCTGCGGACGTCGCCTCCGTGGTTCCAATCCACCTACTGATGGAGTACGTCCACGACCGGGACGAGGACGCCTATTTCGCGCGCAGCCGGGAGCTTGGTTTCTTGGCCAACGCGCTGGTTTCCGGATGCTCCGTGCACGACAGACCCTTTACCGCCCAGGAGGCCTGGGACGCAGCCGTCGGGATTTGTAACCTTGGTCTCGAATGCCAACCGGACCGACCCGACACCTATCTCAGTGATCACGATCTGGTGACGGCGTTTGAAGTGGGTTGGAAGCTGTTGCACGAGGAGGTGAGCCTCGTCGTGATCAACAGCCTGATGGCGACGCTCCAGGAAGTGCGGCACGTCGACTCGGAGGTCCAACGTGACCTGTATTCATTGCGACGGGCGCTCGAGCGGAACCGCGAGGCAGGGACGCCGTGGCGCGCACGAGAAGCGCTCGACGTGATCGCCACGCTCGACATCCCAACCTGGGCATGCCTGCAGGGCCTCCTGAGTGAATGTCCAGTGCTGCCGGCTGCGCTCAGGGCACTCCTCGACAAGCACGCGCGTTCGTTCAGCGCGACGGCATTCGAGTGCTTCACGACAATCGAACAGATTCGCCGCGTCCGCCAGTTCGTCGAGAGGCTGGACGCCGTCCTTCTGTAGGGGGGCCTACTGTGACTCGGTCGGACCCAAGTAGCGATCGAACCAGTTGAGGATCTCGCCGATTAGATCGGGGCGCGTCACGAGGTTGACGAATGATCTTGATCGCAATCAAGCGTCCGACCCGAGTGTCGCGTGCGCGGAAGACGCACGTCAGCGAGGACGCACGTATAATCCACAAACTTGCCCCTCGTTCCCGGCACGCGCATCGGCACATACGAAGTCACGGCGGTACTTGGCGCAGGCGGGATGGGGGAAGTGTATCGGGCCAAGGACTCCAAACTAAAGAGAGACGTTGCGCTTAAAGTCCTGCCCGCAAACGTGGCCAGCGATCGCGAGCGACTGGCACGGTTTCAACGTGAAGCCGAATTGCTCGCGTCTCTGAACCATCCTCACATCACACACATTCACGGTCTCGAGGAGTCCGGCACCACGATCGCGTTGGTCATGGAGCTGGTGGAAGGACAAGACCTGTCGCAGCGGATCGCGCGCGGCGGGATTCCCGTCCACGAGACTTTGACCATTGCGAAACAAATCGCGAGCGCGCTCGAGGCCGCGCACGAGCAAGGCATCATCCATCGCGACCTCAAGCCGGGAAATATCAAGGTTCGGCCGGACGGCACGGTTAAGATCCTCGACTTCGGTCTGGCGAAGTCCTTGGCACCGGCTGTCAGTGGAATGTCGACGGTGACCGCCATCTCGACGCTCGACATCGTCGTCGGAACGCCCGCGTACATGAGTCCCGAACAAGCCCGCGGCGAAGCGACAAGCCACGAGACCGATATCTGGGCCTTTGGTGTGGTGGTGTACGAAATGTTGACCGGCGTCTCGCCGTTCGCCCGGGCGAACACCACCGAGACGCTGGCCCAGGTGCTGACCGCGTCGCCAGACGAGTCGAAACTTCCGCAATCGACACCGTCCAGCATTCGTCGGCTGGTTCGACATTGCCTGGAAAGAGATCCCAAGCGCCGCTGGCGCAACATGGGCGATGCCCGCATTGTGATCGAAGAGGCGCTGACAGCCTCGGCGGAAACACCTCCTGGTGCACCCTTGACTCAGGCCTCCCGGGTGTCGCGCCGCAAGGCGCTTCTGTACGGCGGCGCCGCCTCGCTTGCGCTTGTGGGATCCGGATTCGGTGGCGCCGTGTGGCTGAACCGCCGTGGGCGGGTGCCGCAAGCGCCATCGTTCCGCCGGTTGACGTTCAGACGTGGTCTGATTCGCTCTGCGCGCTTCGCGCCCGATGG
>Ga0075430_100003850_pt1 | contig 12636 bp, 9 predicted proteins | sample RhiMetdeltSRZDD4_FD_75294 | JGI IMG/M metagenome (GOLD analysis project Ga0075430, IMG submission 75294) | Populus rhizosphere microbial communities from Tennessee, USA - Rhizosphere MetaG P. deltoides SRZDD4 | ecosystem: Host-associated > Plants > Roots > Rhizosphere > Soil | place: USA... | reverse complement strand
CGCGGGTGACCGGCGTGCTGGACGGCCAGCTCCGCCGAGCCGCTCGTCACGTGCAGGACCGCCCCCTCGCCGCCCGTCAGCCGGCTCGTCTCCTCCGCCAGCGCCACCGACGACAGCGTCACGGCTTCCACCGACAGCCCCGCGGCCTTCGCCAGGGCGACGACGCCGTCGACTCGCTTGCGCTGCACCGCCATCATCAGCACGGTGCGCGACCCCGTCGTGCTGGACTCGCCGGCGTACTCGTAGACCAGGTCGTGCGACTCCAGCGAGAAGTCTCGCTCCGCCTGGAGCCGCAGCACGTCGTCCAGCGCCGCCGGGTCCACCGGCGGGACGTCCTTCGGCTTGATGACGGCCCACCGCAGCGGCACGCCCACCACGGCCCGGCGGGCGGAAAACTTCTGCTCCCTGAGAAACTGCCCCAGCGCCTTGCCGAGCGGGGCCGGGTCGTCGGCCGAAAGGCCCGGCGGGAAGGCGAACTCGGCCATCCGCTCGGCGCGCGGGCCGCCGGCTCCGCGGGCCACTTCGCAGCACAGCACGCCGCGCTCGCCCACGGAGAGCCCCAGGATCTTGTTGGCGCCGAACGGTTTCACTCGGTCCGATTCCTCGTTTCTTCTACAACGTCACGTCACGCACTACTGCGCCGCCCCCACCGCGCCCCCCGCCATCCCACTCATCCGCAGCGACTCACGCAACCCCCATTCCAACGGCCACCCCTCCTGCGTGAGGTCCCGGCGGTACACGACCCGCGCCGGCGTCTGGGACGCGTTCACCACCACCCTCACCCGGTGAAACGCCCGCCCGTCCCCGCTCACGCCTACGACGTCGGCGCCGTAGCGGTACGAGCGCCCGATAATCGCGTCCCCCAGCGTCACCGCCTTGCCCTTGTCGATGGCGGCGGCGACCCAGGCGAGGTTGCTCGTGTCGGCGCCGTTGGCCCGGGCGGCGACGAGGGCCTTCACGTCGGCCTCCTCCAGCCCCGGCAAACACCGCAGCACCTCCGCCGGGGCCGTGTTCACGTTCACCGCCGCCGCGTTCGCCTGCCCGCCCGTCGAGAGCCGGTCGGCGATCAGTCCGAATTCGTCCGGCGTCAGGGTCGTTTTCACGTAAAAGTCCAGCACGTTCCGGAACGGCCGGCCCGACTGTACCCGCGGCGACACCTCGTTAAAGCGGTCGCCGGACAAATTCGACTTCAGCAGCTCCAGCACCGCGCCCGGGTTGCCGTTGACGTTCGTGGCCTGCTGCTGTCCCTGCGGCGCCGCGCCCGTGCCGTAGATCGTGACGAACGGCCGGATGCCGACCGGCGACGCGGGAGTCGAGCCGACCACGCGCGTCCCGCCCCCTATCACGCCGGAGGAGCCGTTTTCTTCCGGGTCGATCACGCCGTTGCGGTTGGCGTCGCTGCCGTAGAACAGTTCCGGCGTAACCCCCCTCACAAGCAGCAGCTCTTCCAGCGACTCGAAGGGGCCGTTTTTGCAGCGGTAGGACTGGTAGGCGGCGCTCTCGGCGCCGTTGGCGCCCGGGTTGTCGTCGGCGTCGCGCCAGTCGATGATCGCTTCCGCCACGTCCGCCGTCATCCCCGGCAGCTTGAGCAGGACCTCGCGGGACGCCGTGTTGATGTTGATCTTGCCGCCCTCGTCGTCGACGCCGGCCGCGAGGACGCCCTCGGCGTTGCGGTCCGGCCGGACGATCCAGAAGGCCGAGAGACCCACCGGCACCTGCTCCGCCGGCGACTCGTCGAAGTAGGAGGCGTCCCCCTGGGCCTCCTCCACCAGCGACAGCACGTACTGCTCGCCCCCCCGGGCCGCCATCGCCGCCTCCAGCGCGGCGGTGCGGTTGGCGGTGGCGTTGGCCTCCACCCGCGCCCACCGCGACATCACCAGCACCAGCCCCACCAGCGCGATCAGCACCCACATCGCCGCCACAAAAACCACCCCGCGACGAGGCCCACTGCTTTGTCCCTTTGCGGTGACGGTCATTGCGGCGCCCCCCCGGTGCCGGTGCCAGTCCCCGTACCGGTCCCGGCGTCGCCCGCGTTCATCATTTCCATCGTGCTCGTGGGCGACAGGGTCGAGCAGCTCAGGAGGAACACGCGGGGCAACCGGACCCCGCGCGTGCGCTCGCCCTGCGTCCGCACGATCTCGATCGTCACCTCCACCGCCGAGGGGATGTTGTTCTCCACCGTGGTGGAGTCCCACGAGTCCTGCCAAGCCAGGCCGTCGAAGTAGCGGATGTTGAGCGCGGTGACGCCGCGGCAGAGCACCTCCTTGTCCGGCTGCTGCTCGACGGGGGACAGCAGGTTGGTCGTCACGTAGCGCACGAGCGCGTACTGCTCGGCGCCGTCGGGGCCGGCGTACGGCTCCAGCGCGATCCCCACCTTCCGGACCTCCGAGGGCACGGCCGACGACGCGCCGCCCTCGACGGCCGCCATGAATTCGCCGGGGTCGCCCAGGGAGCAGAAACTCAGCTTGTCGGCGGGCTGGCCGGCCGACCCCATCCCGTCCTCGCCGGTGAACGGGGCGGTGAGGATGCCGCGGGGCAGCATCGCCGACTCGACGTCCGACCTCAGCAGCCCCAGTGCGAGCTCCGCGGTGCGCAGCGGCTCCGCCGCCGCCTCGGCCGCCGCGCGGGCGCGGAACGCGATCCGCAGCGACGCGTACAGCGACCCCATGATGATCGCCGTGATCGCCAGCGACACCAGCAGCTCCAGGAGCGTGAAGGCGCGGCGTTGGGTGGAGATCGCGCCGCCGGTCATAGCGCCGTCTCCTGCGTGCCGCCATACACGAGCGTGGTGACGACCACCTGCCGCTCCTGGTTTCGGGCGACCCACGTGACCTGGACGGACAGTTGCCGCAGCGTGGTCGACGACTGCCAAGAGACCGCCTCGCCGCGCCAGTGGTAGTCGGGCCAGTCGGGGCCGAAGTCGCCGGCCAGCATGCCGTACTGCCACTCGCCGGTGGCGACGAGCTGGGCGAGCTTCGACTCGGCGAGTGACACGGCCTCGCTCCGCTGCCGCGCGTTCTGCGACGTCGCGACGGCGGAAGAGATGCCCTGCATCGCCACCGGCAGCACGATCGCCATGAGCACGATGGTGGCGAGCACCTCGATGAGCGTCATGCCGCATGCGCGGCGCGTCCGCCTCCCCAATTTGAGCGAGGGGTTCGTCATAAAGACGCCGCCTCCTGCGGGGTGACGACTTTCAGTGGCTCGGCGGCGGAGAGGCAGGCGAGGTGGATCCACTGGCCGTCCTGCGCGATCACCTTGATCTGGACCGGCTCGCACCGGCCGGTGGGGTAGAACTCGGCGTAGTAGGCGCCCCCCTCCTGCGGCCCTTTCCACTCGATTGCCACGTTGTCGGGCAGTGTGAACGGCCGGCCGAACTCCACCGGCGGGGACTGCCAGGCGCCGCCGACGGCGGCGGTGACGTAGTACACGCGGTTGGCGGCGTCGAAGTTGACCCGGTACGGGCGGCCTTCGGCGACGGCCTGGTCGCGGGCCCAGCGGGCGAGGGACACCAGGTTCGCCGCCGCCTCGTCCGCCTTGCGCCCCGCCCCGAACCCCCCCAGCGACGGCGCCACCATCGCCAGCAGGATCGCCAGCACCATCATGACGGCGATGAGCTCTAGGAGGGTAAAGCCTCGACGAATGCAGAATGATGAATGCAGAATGCAGAATGAAGAAGGGCGACAGGTGCGGAAGGCGATTCCCCGCTTCAACACCTTCTCCCTCGTCATCATTCTGCATTCATCATTCTGCATTCTGCATTCCTACTGCTGGCTCCAGTTGTCGAGGTCGTCGCCGCCGCCGTCCTGGCCGTCGGGGCCGAAGCTCCACAGGTCGTAGCCGTTGGCGTTGTTCTGGCCGGGGTAGCGGTAGTTGTACGGGTGGTTCCACTTGTCAGTGGGCAGGCCGCGCTTCAGGTACGGCCCGTGCCACGCCTTGACGTTGGCCGGCGGGGTGATCAGCGCGCCCAGCCCCTCCTCGGAGGTGGGGAAGCGGCCGGCGTCCACCTCGAACGTGTCCAGCGCCGACTCGATGTTGGCGATGTCGGCCTTGGTGGCCGCGACGCGGGCCTGCTCGGACCGGCCGACGAATCTCGGAGCGATCACCATCGCCAGCACCCCGATGATCACCAGCACCAGCAGCAGCTCGATGAGCGTGAAGCCGCCGCGCAACTGTCGAACCTTTCTTGCTTTCATCTGTGACTCCGCGGACTTCGAACGGCCCGTTACCGGGCCGGTCACTTGACCATTTCCTGGATGTTGAACACGGGCAGCAGCATCCCGACGACGATCGTGCCGATCACCCCGGCCATGACGAACAGCATGATCGGCTCGGCCAGCGCCACGAGCATGCGGAGCTGGCGGTCGAGGTCGGCCTCGTAGGCGGCCGACAGCCGAACCAGCTCCTTGTCCAGCCGGCTCGTCTCCTCGGCGACGGCCACCATCTCGATCACGCTGGGCGGGAACAGCCTGCCGCCGGTCGCGAGGCTCTTGCTCAGCGCGGCGCCGCGCTGCACCTCGTCGATGGCGTGGGACACGGTGTCCTGGAGCGTCTGGTTGCCGATGGCCTCCTTGGCCACCCGCAGCGACGCCACGAGCGGGACGCCCGCCCCCAGCAGCGTGCCGAGCATGCGGCAGAACCGCACGAGGGCGAAGTGCGCCACGACCCGCCCCAGCACCGGGACCGCGAGGATGAACTTCTCCACGGCCCGCCGGCCGTTGTCGGTGGCGCCGTAGCGCCGAAGCGCGAAGACGCCGATCGCGACGGCGGCGGCGATCAGCAGGCCGTAGCTCTTGGCGACGTTGCTGGCGGCGATGATGAACCGCGTCAGCGCCGGCAGCGAGCTGCCGAACTCCGCGAAGATGGCCGAGAACTTCGGGATGAAGTACGTCAGCAGGAACGTCAGCACCGCCACCGTCATGAACGCCAGGACGGCCGGGTACAGCAGCGCCGCCTTCACCTTGCCGCGCAGCTCCGTCTCGCGCGTGCGGAACTCGGCGATCTGCGCCAGCACCAGGTCGAGGAACCCGCCCGCCTCGCCGGCGCGCACCATCGCGACGTAGACCGAGGAGAACGCCTTGGGCCAGCGCCCGACGGCCTCGGCCAGCGGCTTGCCGTCCACGACGTCGTCGTGGATCTTGCCCCAGACATACCGGGCGGCGGGGCTGGCGGCCTCCTTGCGCAGCAGTTGCAGGGCACGGGCCAGGGGCACGCCGCCGGACAGCAGGTTGGCCAGCTCGCGGGTGAAGTTCTCGACGTTCTTCTGCGAGACGCGGCCCTGCTTCTCCGGAGACGGGGCGGTCGCCGCGCCGGCGGCGGCGCCGTTGGTGCCGCGGCCGAACAGCCCGCCCAAGCGCCCGCCCGCGGACTGCTCCTCGACCGTCACGGGGTGCAGCCCCCGCTCCATGATCGCGGAGATGGCCGACGCGCGCGACTCCGCGGTGAGCGTCCCGCTGGACTCACGCCCGTCGCTTCCCAGGGCCTTGTACGAGAAGACAGACATGCACTCTCGATTCCCGTTGCTACTCGCTCGCCTGCGCCGGCGCCTCCAGCGCCACGTTCACCTGCTCGTCCTTGGTCACGCGCATCACTTCCTCGACCGTGGTCCGCCCCTCCCGCACCAGGCGCCACCCGTCGTGCCGCAAACTCTTCATCCCCTCCCGCACCGCCACCTTCCGCACCTGCCCCGTGCTGGCGCGCTCGAGCGTCAGCGAGCGGATCTCCTCCGTCACCGGCATGATCTCGAACACGCCCTGGCGGCCGCGGTAGCCCGTGCCCTGGCAGTGGCGGCACCCCTTGCCCTTGTACAGCGTCGGCGGCACGTCGGCTCCGAACTCCGATCGGAACTCCTCGTGGAACTTCGCCAGGTCCGGCGCGGGGATCGGCTCCTTGCACTGCGGGCAGATGATCCGCACCAGCCGCTGCGCCATCACCAGCTCCAGCGACGACGCCACCAGGTACGGCTCCACGCCCATGTCGATCAGGCGGGCCAGCGCGCCCGGCGCGTCGTTGGTGTGCAGGGTGCTGAACACCAGGTGGCCGGTCAGCGACGCCTGCACCGCGATCTCCGCCGTCTCCTTGTCGCGGATCTCGCCGATGAGCACGACGTCGGGGTCGTGGCGGAGGATGGCGCGCAGGCCGCGGGCGAACGTGAGCCCCGTCTTGGCCGACACCTGGATCTGGTTGACGCCGGGGAGCTGGTACTCGACGGGGTCCTCGATCGTGATGATCTTGCGGTCGATGTCGTTGATGCGCGACAGGCCCGCGTACAGCGTCGTCGTCTTGCCGCTGCCGGTGGGGCCGGTGACGAGGATGATCCCGTGCGGCAGCTCCAGCACCCGCTCGAAGGCGCCGCGGTCGCGCGGGGCCATCCCGATCTGTTCCATCGTCCGCATCGCCCCGCCGGAGTCGAGGATGCGGAGCACCACCGCCTCCCCGTGCAGCATCGGGATGACGCTGACGCGGACGTCGATCTCGCGGCCGCTCACCTTGAGGCGGATGCGGCCGTCCTGGGGCAGGCGCTTTTCGGCGATGTCGAGGTGACTGAGGATCTTCAGCCGCGACACGATCGCCGCCTGGAAGCGGCGCACCTCCGCCGGGATGTTCGCCTCGGTCAGCACGCCGTCCACCCGGTACCGCACCCGCAACCGGTTCTCGAAGGGCTCGACGTGCACGTCCGTCGCGCGCACCTCCAGCGCCTCGGTGAGCACCTGGTTGACGAACTTGATGATCGAGGCGTCCTGGGCGGCGCGGGTGAGGTCGAGGTCGTCGTTGTCGTCGTCGTCGAGGACCTTGACCTCGCCCGCCTCGCTGGCCAGCGACTGGAGCGTCTCGGCCCCGGTGCCGAGCGTGCGGCGGAGACAGCGCTCGATGTCGGCCGACGCCGCCAGCACCGGCCGCGACTCCACGCCGGTGGTGACGCGCAGCTCGTCCAGTGCGCTGGTGTCGAACAGCTTGGCGGTGGCGATGACGACGGTGCCGTCGGCGTCCTGCGACACCGGCAGCAGCCGCCGCTCCAGGAGCAGCCGTGCCGGGAACTTGGCCAGCAGTTCCTTGGGCGGGGAGAACTCCTCCAGCTCCATGTAAGGGACGTGGAGCTCTTTGGCCAGGAACCGCAGGACCTGCTCCTCGGAGAGGCCGTCCGCCTCGCGCAGCGCGTCGTCCAGGGACTTGCCCTGGCTGGTCAGCTCCTGGGCGCGGCCGACGGCCTTCTCGTCCAGGAGCCCCTCACGCAGCAGTGTGGCGAAGATGCCTCGCACGGTGGTCCTCAAATGCGAAGGATGAAGGATGAGGGATGAGGGATGAAAGGCAGAAAACTCCGCCTGTTTCATCCCTCCGCCATCACCCTTCATCCCTGGATCCGGCTACTCGAGCACGCCCATGCTGACGAGTGCCGCTTCCTGCTTTACGGTGACGAGTTCGGCGAGTTCCCTGCGGGCGGCTTCGAGGTCCTGGCGGGCCTTGGTGCGGGCCTCGCGGAGGGCGACCAGCTTGGCCTTGAGGTCGTCGGGGCCGGCGCCGGACTCGACGGCCTGCTGGAGGTCGCGGCTGCGCTGGGAGACGGGGGAGTCGTCGTCGCCGCCGAAGAACCCGCCGCCGCCGAAGCCACCGCGGCCACGGCCCTCGCCACGGCCTTCGCCCCGTCCCTCGCCGCGGCCGCGTTCGCGGTCGCCGCCGCCTTCACCGCCGCCGGGCCGAACGCCGCCGCCCGGGCCTCCGGCGCCGCCGCCCCCGGGGCCTCCCCCACCGGGGCCGCCGCGGCCGCGGAAGAGCATGGCCATGCCGCGCCCGCCGGCCGAAGCCTGCCGCTGGAGGGCGGTGACCTTCTCGACGCGCGGCCCCAGCACCTGCCACTCCTCGTCACTGGCGCCGAGGACTTCTTTCATGCGCTGGGACATCTGCCGGCGCATCTCCTCCGGGTCGAACCTGCGGCCTTCGCCGCGCCCCTCGCCCCGGCCGCCGTCCTGGCCGCCCTGCTGCTGGCCCTGGCCCTGCTCCTGCGCGAAAGACGCGGCGGGCGAGGCCAGGAAGGCGAAGGCCGCCACCGTTCCGACCGAAAGCACGCCCGCCACCCGGCGGACTCGCGACGTCACCGACATGTTCAGCTCCTTTGTCAAGAAGGGTTGTCTGCTGTTGCGGCGGCCGTCCCCGTCGGGGCCCCTCGTCCGCCTGCGCCTTTATGAACGCCGCTACACACCGAACATTCCCGGCCACGGACGTGTGCCGAACCGCACAGGATACCACGACTTAGCGGATTTCCACCACGCCGCGGTACCACCGTGCCCGCACCCGCTCGACCACCAACTCCCCCTCAAGCAGCCAGCCCCACTGCTCCCGGAGCACCGGCCGCTTGTGCGGTGTGAGCACGAGCAGCGCGTCGGCGACCAGCGCCAACTGCTGCGCCACCACCGGCAGGCGGGACGGGGCGCACAGGTGCAGCGCGAAGCTGCACACGATCAGCGTGTAACGCCTGCCGGACAGTGCGCCGGCCGCGACGTCTTCAAAGGAAATGCGTTCGGCGACGGCGCCGGTGCGATCGGCGTACGCCTCGGCGGTGTACGGGTCGGCGGCCTCAACGTGCTTCGCTCCCAGCGACCGAAGCGCCAGCGTCGCCTCCCCGCTGCCGGCCGCGAGGTCCAGCACGCGAGACAAGTCGAGCGGCCAGGCCTGCACCGCAGCGGAAATGGCCGCGCGGACCTGCGGCTCATGCGGATTTCGGTAAGTGGCACCTTGGGCGCGGTAGAAGCCTTCGACCCCGCGCGCCTCGTACTCGTGCCGGATCGCGGGCTCTTGTGAAGAAGCAGAACGTGTGGACGCTCGGCGCGGCACCCAAACATGCTACCGCGCGGAAGGGACCTACTCCCTCTCCCCTTGCGGGAGAGGGGGCCAGATCACGCGGGACTCGGAGCGATCGGGGGTGTCGTCGTGGTCGTTACCGTGCGGCGGCGCCCCCGCTTCAGGAGTTTCCACGCGAACCACACGATCAGCACCCACGGCGCGACGAGGAACAGCCCCACCACCACGAGCTGCACGCTCCACAGGAGCCCCGCCACGCTGGTGCGGAGCCCCTCGCGGATGCGCGTGCCCAGCCCCTCGCCCTGGTCGACGATCATCTCCTCGTTAAACAGCGTCAGGTTCACGCGCGCCCGCGCCAGTTTGCCCGGCGGGACGTTCTCGTCGCGGGCGTCGCGGCGGACGCTCACGCGGCCCTGGTCGCGCGAGCGGTTTACCATCTCCAGCGCCTTGTCCAGCGGCACGTCCGCCACCAGCTTGCCGTAGACGCGGCCGTTGGGCTCGCGGGACAGCGAGGAGTCCACGACGCGCCCGCCCAGGCTCAGCGCCAGCGACTGCACGTTCTCCTTGGCCTTCTCGACGTCGCGGGCCTCGATGCCGAGCGTCGTCGTCTCGCGCGGCGGGAGGTTGTCGGCGTCGGTGAGCGTCAGCTGCAACCGGACCTTGTCGTCCAGCGTGTTCTGCGTGTCGTTGGACCGCTGGACGTTGCGGGTCACGACGTCCCCAGCGTCGCCGACCGCCTTGTCCACGCCGGCGCGGGCCTCGCGGCGCACGTCGAAGACGAGCGTGCCGGTGACACTGGCGCTGTTCTGCTGCTCGGTGAGCTGCGACTGGAGCACCCGCGCGTTCGAGACGCGCAGCGCCTCCAGGATCGTCGCGTATTGCGCCGGCACGTCCACCACCGCGACGTGCATGGCTTCGCTTTGGCGCGGCGGGATGGTCGACTCGTCGGCCAACTGGACCTGGAGGCGGATCTTGCTGTCCACCGTGTTCTCGGTGTCCGCCGACCGGGTGACGTTGCGGCTGAGAAACTGGCCCGCCTGACCCAGCGCCGTCTCCACCGAAGCCCACTGGTCGCGCGGCACCTCGAAGTCGAGCGTCCCGGAGACGTTGTTCGTGTCCTGCTGGTTGAGCTGGCTGGTCAGCACCCGCCCGCCAGTCGCGGTGCGCACGGCCTCGCGGAGTGCGTTAAAGGCGTCGGCCACGCCGCGGGCGGCGATCCGCAGCGACGTGGTCTCGCGGGCCGGCACGGAAGCGAGCGAGAACACCTGCACCGCGAAGCCGCGCTTGGCGTCGGTGGTGTTCTGCGTGTCGGGGTTCTGGGTGACTTCGAGGCGCATCACCTCGCCGGCCCCGCGCACCGCGCCCAGCAGCACGTCCGCCTTGTCGGCCGGCGCCTCGAACGTGATCGTGCCGGTGGTCTGGTCGGGGCGCGGGCGGTTGAGCTGGCTGGTCACCACGCGCCCGCCGGCGCTGGTCACCTGGTCCAGGACCGTCTTGTACGCCACCTCCACGTCCGCCGCCGCCAGGTTCAGGGTGGTGGAGACGCGGGGTGCGACGTTGGCCAGGTTGTACATCGAGATGACGAAGCGGGTGTCGCGCCGCTCGACGCGCACGCCCGCCGCCGGCGCCGGCGCGACGGTGCCCTCCGGCGTGGCCTGCTTGCGCGCCACCTCCAGCCGCGCGACGTTGCCGATCTGCCGCATCCGGTCGATCAGCGGCCCCGCCGCGTCCGGCGGCACGTCCGCCACCACCTTCGCCGCGAACTGCCCCGCCTCAAGCTTCTTCAAATCCGACTCGACGATCCGCCCCTTGGCCTGCTCGACGGCGGCGAGGGCGCTGGCCCGCGCCTTCTCCACGTCGTCGGCCTCCACGCCCATGCTCACCTGCTCGGTCTCCGAGAGCATGGCGGCGGTGCGGATGTCGCGCTCCATCAGCGTGACGTTCAGCGTCGAGAGGGAGACGAGGTTGTTGTAGTAGCGGATCTCCCCCTCCAGCCGCTCGATCTTCTCCCGGTACACGCCGAGCTGCTTCTCCGCCTCCACCAGGTCCTTCACCTCCCCCTTGCCGCTCTTGATGATCTCCAGCAGCCGGTCCTCCATCGTCTTGGCGGCGCGGAGCTGGCTCTCCAGGTCGGTGTACTGCTTGGTGATGTCCTGGGCCGCGATCTTGGAGCTCTTGAGGTCCCCCAGCCCGCGCAGCTTGAGCACCAGCGTGTCCAGCCGCTCCGGCGGCACGCGCACCACCACCATCCCGCGCACCTTGCCGTTGGCCAGCTTCTCCGAGTCGGTGGTGGCGACGAACCCGCCCTCCTCTGAGGCGATCTTGGTGATCTGGAGGTAGGCGCTGTCGAAGCTGTCCACCTCGAAGCTCATGTCGCCGTTGCGGATGATCTTCCGCCCGGCGGCGGGGTTGTTGGGGGCGGGCGCCGGCGCAGTCGGCTGCTGGGGCTGACTCGCGTTAGGCGTCCCGGGCGACGGCTGCTGGCCCGCCTGTGCGAGTTGCTGCGGCTCCCGCCGCACTTCCTGCAATTGCCTCAGCTGCTGCTGCGCCACTCGCTGCTGGGCCTGCGGCGTTGCTTCCCGCCCCGCGCGCTGCCCCTGCCGTCCCTCGGCCTGCGCGTCCTTGGCGAATTCCTCCACCTCCTTATCAACGGCCTTTGCGTCCACAGCCTTCTTGTCGGCGTCGCTCACGTCGGCAAAGTGCTCGAACTGGCGGAAGTACTTGGTGGCGACGCCGCTGTCGCCGCCGGCCTTGTGCTCCCAGGTGTTCGGCAAGGGGTTCTGGTAGCTGTAGTCCGACGCGGCGGCAGACTCGGGAACGTTCTTCGCGACGGCGGTGCCGTCGCGCGCGGCCTCGCTGGCGCGCTCTGCGGCCGGCGCGTCCTTTGGCTCCGCCGCTGGGGGCGGCGGCGTCACGGACGCCACAGCCGGGCCGCCCATGCCGGACGACCGGCCGCTGAACCCGCCCCCGCCGGCCTGGCCACCCATGCCCGACTGCGGCGGCACGGCGAGCCCGAAACCGTCCACAACCTGTGGGGTGGCGCCGGGCGGGGCATTCCCGTCGGCGTAGAACACGTTTTCTCCGCCCCTGCCGTTGACCGGTTTGCCCGCGACGGCAGGCTGGCTGTTCTGCGGCGCGTTCACCTCAACGCCCGCCAATGCCCTGGATTTCAGGTAAGCATCCTCGGTCAGCTTCTCCCTGCGATCCAACTCCGTTGCCGCCCCACGCGCGCGAGCCGGACCGGATTCGTCCGCCTCTTGAAAGCCCCGGAGTTCGCCCCGGATGGTCTCATTCCACGACCGGGCCATGTCCGCCGGAGAATCGGTGCGCTGCTGTTCAACGGCGAGGCCGCCGAGCAGGCCGTTCACCAGACGTTCGCCAGACGCCACTTCGCTGTTCGTGTGCACGCTCACAGGCTGCGGAGACTTCGCCCACGGCGCCGGCAGGCCGCCGCCGTTGATGGCGTTGCTGGCGACGTAGCCGAACCCGCCGAGCAGCAGCGCGGCGGCGACGCCGGTGGCGGCGCGGCGGACCATCGGGTGGATGAACAGCCGCGACTTGTTCCGCAAGTCCTCCTCGCGCTCTCCCGTGCGAAACGCGGCGACGAGGCGGTCCTCGAACCCGGCGGCGGGGTGGGCGGCGGAAAACAACTGCGTCATCTTCGCGTCCTCTTCTCGTGCCTCGGTCAGCAGGTCGCCGCACGCGCCGCAATGAAGCGCGTGCGATTCAAAGGCGGCCCGGTCGGGCCCGTGCAGCCCGCCCGCCAGGTAAGCCGCGACGTCGTCGCGGAAGCGGTCGTGGCCGGTGTCGGTGTCGTCGTACTTCATGACAATCTCGCGT
>Ga0075430_100003846_pt1 | contig 12639 bp, 12 predicted proteins | sample RhiMetdeltSRZDD4_FD_75294 | JGI IMG/M metagenome (GOLD analysis project Ga0075430, IMG submission 75294) | Populus rhizosphere microbial communities from Tennessee, USA - Rhizosphere MetaG P. deltoides SRZDD4 | ecosystem: Host-associated > Plants > Roots > Rhizosphere > Soil | place: USA... | reverse complement strand
CGGGCGCCAGGCTCCGCTTTCGCCTGGATGGCAAGCGGCAGACGATCGAGGAACTGCCGCATGCCCGGCGTGAGCGCGCTTGCCAGTTTGTCGAACGCGCGGCGCACGTCCTGCTGAAACGGCGTGGCGGCCAGGCATTCGGCCAGCGTTCGGCTGAAGTACAGCGCGCTGAGCTCCGCAAGCGTGAACCCGGTGTCGTCGAGCCGGCGGAACGCGCGCTGCTCGAGCGTCCAGAACCTCTTGCCCTCGTGGAGCTCGTCGAAGAGCGGGAACCCCGCTTCCTGCAGGGCCTCGAGATCCCGCCGAATCGTTCTGGTCGTCACGCCTGTGCGCGCGGCCATCTCGTCGATGGTGAGCCGGCGCGACGCCTCGAGGTCGCGCAGAATCGACCATTGCCTGATCACCTCGGCGTTGCGCGGCATGTTACACGCCCGCAGGCGCAGTGAGGCGACGTTCGAGGGCCCGCCGGCGCTTGCCCATCATCGCGCCGAACCACCAGTGGGCTGGTCCCATCAACCCGAAGCACATGGGCGAGAGCGGCGCGAAGCGTAAAGGCGCCAGGACGGCCACCAGCACGGCGAGAAGGCCGGCGCACGCGCTGACCATGTGATGCCCGGTGAATGCTTTGACGTCAAACACCTCGAGCGGCGTCAACCCCAGCTCGGTTCGCTTGCGGTAGGCATGTGCATACAGCAAGGCGAACATGGTCAGCAGCACGAAAAAGCCCGAACCGTAGATGGTCGACGCGGTGGCCAACTGCTCGAGCGACATGGGCACGATGGTCTGATCCCGTACGAAGCGCGCGAACATCGAATCGAACATGAACTTCAGCGGGTAGACGTAGAACAGCGCGACGAACAGCAGGACGCTGTTGATGAAGACCGTCATGGCGTCCTGCAGGCCGTAGCGCCGGAAAAACATGTTGTGCTCGTGCCAGATCCAGACGAGCAGCGCGAAGCAGCAGGCAAAGGACGGGATGCCGCGAACCAGCCGCATCAGGTCGTCGTAGCTCTTCGGAACGTCGAGTGACACGACGAGCAGCGTCAGCGCGAACGCAAACGCCGCGTCACTGAAGGCTTCCAGTCGGGAGATCTCGTGCCGGCGCGCGTCGAGCATCGGGACAGGACTATAACAAAGCGATCCCCGTGTGACCTACCCTGTCACGCCCTCCCGCTACACTCCCGGGTAATGAAGCGGGTAACCGGAACTGGTACCGGAATCGAGGAGGGATTCGATGCGGCGTTTCGACGGGGCTCTGGCTCTCAACTTCGACTTTGGCGAACTGACGACGACCACGTTCCAGGGGGTTCGGTCCGCCAGGGCGGACCTACGGCTGGCGCTCAAACCGGGCGGGCAACGGCTGACGGGTCCCGACAAATACAAGGTCTTGGAACACCGCCGGCGTCAGGCGCAGATTGCGGCGCGCCGGCAGCTCGAGTTGCTCTAGGAGGTTCTATGGCTCGGGACAAGGCGCAAACTGGCGACCACATCTGCGCGCGACACGCGATTTGTTTCCAGTGCTTCCGGGCTGGCGTCGAGCGGACGCGGGCCAGGCGTGAGGCCTGGGCGCAGCGGTCGCTGCCGTTCGAGGCCTCGCCGATTGCGAAGGCCCTCACGCCTCGAGAGCTTGCGCATCGGCGCCAGATGCTCGAGCACCTGGCTCAGGCACGGTAAAAACTAACCTGCTCCTGAACCGCCTCCGCCCGCGGCCCCGCCAGCGCCCGCCGCGCCACCGCCGTGGGCTTCGGCCCCGCCTGCGGCGATGAATGCGGGGAACGCGCTGCCGTCAGCGCTGATCGTCCGGAACCACGGCGGCACGTCCTCCGGGTGGTGCTTGACGAACCTCGACCAGGCGGCGGCCAGTCCCAGTGCCACCGCGAACGGGAGCACTTGCGATGGTGCGGTGCGCGCGAGCTGCGCCCGGTCGCGGGCGACGTTTCTCAGGTGCTTTTGATAGGCGAGCCAGGCCTCCTTCCGGTTGAGGCCTTCGTTCGACAAGGGCGTCAGGGATCCGTAGAAGATGAACGCGACGATGGCCACCGCCGCGAGGGCTGCGGCCGGTAGCAGGCTCCAACCGCTGAACTGGTTCGCCATGACGGCACCTGGCACGACCAGCGCTGCGGCAGTGATCAGCAGGGTGACGGCCGTTTTCAGATAGCCAGACCGCACGCGGGCGCGATCCTCATGCCAGAGGCCCTGGTTGCGGAGTTCCTGCCGCACCGCCTCTTTGAACTGGCGCATCCCGTGCGCGATGCGGCTACGCGCTTTGTCGAGCGTGACGACCGCTTCCTCCTGACCCTTGTTCCTAAACGCCGTCGTCAGGAGCGCCGACTCCTCGGGTGCCAGCGGGGTGGATCGCTGCTGACGATGGACAGAGAAGTGCCGCTGGCCCCACCTTCGTGGTTCCTCCGTGATGGTGATGACGCCGCGATCGGCGAGCGTGAAGAGCGTCGACATCGCATGCTGAAGCGAGACGCCGCCGTTCGACGCGACCGCACCGGCCAGCGCCGGCCGCAGCGCGTCGGGTGGCGCATCGGCCGAGTGTGTGCTGCCGGACGAATACGTCGGCGGCGAGTCGTACCCTTGTCGCATTCCGAAGAGCACCACCACGCCAACCAGGAACACAAGCGATGCCGCGATGACCCAGCGCGGTGCGAGCGCCTGCGCGGCGTCACGTCGCTGTTGCCACTGCGGCGCCGCGGCGATGATGCTCGACTCGGGGAACTGAATCCGCGCCTTGATCCATCCGTTCTTGCCGATCCCGCTCGCTTGAATCTGCACGCGCTCGCGCCCCGGCTCGACGCTCGAGATGTCGACGCGACGGGATTCGATCTGCGGAGCTGATGAAAGCGCCGCCGGTGCCTGGACGATCACTTCGCTCGAATCGATTCGATAATCGTGCGTGGTCGGCAGCGCGATCCATTCGAGGAGATCGCCGCCTGCACTTTTCTGGACGACGCCTCGCACACGATAGGTGAGGACGAACGTGTGATTCGAGTTCGATCGCGGCGCGAAGTGCCATCGCACGTGGACCGGCGATCCACGACGAATCTCGACTTCGCCGGCGTTGGTGCCGATCGGCAGCTGGCGTCCGTCCATGGCGGCGCTGACAATCTCGATCGCGTCAGTGCGCCTGGTCGGGATCTCGCGGAACACGTAAGTGAACGGACCATCCTCGAAGCGGAAGACAACGGTCTCGACAACTTCGAGGCTGCCGTCCGCGAGCACGAGGATGCGTGAGTCGTACCGGTCGGCTGAGTACGTTTTGGCCTCCGCTGTCGCACCAGCCGTCAGCAGGAGCAGCAACAACAGCGCGGTGGGAGTCCTCATAGTTGTAATAGTAGACGAAGGCTGTTTCCTTTGTGTTTGGCAGTGTATCCTTCCTAAACGCTTATGGGATATGCGGTTCTCTCGTCTCTGGCTCTCGCCTTCGTGATGACTGCCGGCGACTGGATCTGGGAAGCGCTGCACATCAGACACACGGTTGCCGCTGGCGTGACGCACGGCGCGGCGATGTGCCTGTGTCTCGGACTGGCGATCGGGATACGAGAGGGTCGCGCCGCGGCCGGCGCGATCGCCGGGCCGATCGTCGGCGTGCTCGCTGCCGGTGTGTTCTACCTGCTCGCGCCGTCTTTGCGCATGTCCGCAATGTTCCCGGCGTGGATGTTTTTCTGGGTGAGTTTCGCGCTGCTGCAGGCCTGGCTGCGCCGCGAACACCTCTACGCGTCCGCCGTGATCGTCGGTCTGGTGGCGGCGGTGCTCTCCGGTCTCGCGTTCTACGCCATCTCCGGCATCTGGACGCGCCACGATCCTGGCGGACCGAATTACGCGTGGAACTTTGCCGCGTGGACGTTTGCGTTCTTCCCTGGATTCGCGGTGCTCTTCTGGAGTCGTCCGCGCTCCTGAACCCGACGGCCGTCCGGACGTCCGAACTTCCGGACTTCCGACAGCAACGGCACGATACAATCGATCCGTGCCCACCGATCCCCACGTACCCGAACGCGATATCGGACTGCGCACGCTGCTCATGTGGACGCTGATTGCTCTCGTCGCGTCCATACTCCTGGCAGTCGTTGGCGTCAACCTCGTCATTCATTTCTTCGACCGGCCCGCGGCCTGATACGCTCTGTTGATGCCCTCCGCCGCAGAGCTGCAGCAGCGCGCCATCGACTACGCCAAGCTTGGCGACTTCGGACAGCAGGCGCTTGAAACCAATCTGGAGCTGACGCGCGTCGCACCAACCAACGAAGGCGCATGGACCCGCTTGTCCCGCTGCTATCTCGAAGGTGGCCAGCTCGATCACGCGACGGCCGCGCTGGACGCAGTGCTGCAACTGAACCCTCAGAACACGATCGCGCGAAGTCTTCAGATGGAAGTCACGCGGCGCCGCGTCGCGGCGACAGCGCCGGCAAGCACGCCGCGCGTCCGCGCGGCACGTGCACCGCGCGCGTCGCGCGGGGAGCGACCGAAAGGTGCGGCCATTGGCGGGCTCGGCCGCGCGGAGTTCGTCGCGCTGGGCCAGCTCGCGCCGCCCGCGGCGCTCGAGGCACTGGGCGGCAGGATTGAAGCACTGCTGATGGCCATCAACGAGCGGCCGTTTGCCGCGCGGGCCGTGGAAACGCGCAATCGCGCAGGCCACAGCGGCGCGCGATTGTACCGCCGCAACACCATTCAGGCTGGCGGCCCCGGCTGTCTCCACGCCTTCCATCAAGGCGGCCGCCGTGAGCCGCAGCTCAACATCGGGCTCTTCTCGTCGACGCCGTGGGGACGTGATGCCGTCCGGGCCGGTATTGGTTTCGATTTGAAGAACGACGGCACGCCGCCGGAGCAGGAGCGCGCGCTCGCGTATTTTTCGCAGTTTCAGCAGTTGGTGGCTGGAGCCTGGCGCGGATTCCTGTCGCAATGGATGGGCGGCGCCGGCGGGTTCATCCAGCTAGGCGAGCGGCCGCCCGCCACCGATCTGTTGCCCAACGACGCACTTGGTGCCCTCATCGCGTGTCAGACGCCGACCGAGATTGGCTGGGTGTTTTTCGGACGCTGGTTGTTTGCGGACCGATCGCACGACGCCGACATCCTTGCCGACGGCCGCCGGTTGGTGACGTGGGTTGAAGGCAGCCTGTCGGACCTGTTGCCGCTGTGGGGCAGTCTCTATCGAGGGTAGCCACGGACCACCCGGATCAGTCTAGCCACGGACAACACGGAACACACAGATCTTCAGCGCTGCACGGCGCTCGAAAAAATCCCGTTGAAGAGCAGTTTGAACGTGGCGTGCGGCTGCGCGCGCTGGAGGATCTCGGGGCCGAAGAGCAGCACGCGTCCAGAGCCGACGCGCGCTTCAACCGCCAGGACGCCGTCTTTGAGGTACGCCTGTCCCCAGGCCCAGCCGCTTCTCAGCGGCGTAGCCGTGTCGATCGTGGCGATCGGCCGCACCGTGGCAGGATCGGCTCCCGCTTTGAGCGCAAACACCGGGCTGTTGTCGAAAAAGAAATCCGTCCGCTCGCGCATGCCGGCGGCGACCGGATGCGTCGTATCGACCTTGGCCGAGATGATCGAACCAGGGACAAAATACTTGGCTCGTGAGAGTGGCGCGCCGTTTTCGATCAGGTGATTCGCGACCGGAAACTGAAACCATTCAGCGAGGTTTGCCGCGGAGTCGCCGATGGCGATGATCGTTCCGCCGCCCTCGACAAACGACCGCAGCTGCGGCAACGTCCGCTCCGTCGTCACGCGACCGAGCTGATTCCGATACTCTGCCGGAACGTCTGCGTCGCCGCCCACTTGAGTGCCCCGTCCGCCGCGGCCCGTGCCTGACCCGGCGGGAATGCCGCCAGTGGGAAACACGAGCACGTCGTAGTTCGCGCGTAAGTTGCCGGCGTCGAGACGAGGGGCATAGACGCGATCGAACTGAAACCCGAACTGCTCAAGGATCCATCGCGTCCAGCCTGACGTCATCGATCCGCCGTACTGGTCCCAGAGCCCGGTTCGCGGCGGACGCATCTGAGACCCGCCCGCTGGTTTCTTGGCGACCCCGGTGAAACTGACGCCGATGACTTTCGCAATGTCCTGCAGGCGTGATGCGGTCTGCGGTCCGCTGGCAATGAAGATCTCACTGCCGAGAAATACCTGCTCTTCCGTACGCAGCAGTTGATTGATGGCGGCGGCCGCGTCGGTGACCTCGCGCGTGAGGACGTAGCCCACAGGCTTGGAACTCGACGTCACCCGGCCCGGGGGCGGTTTCACGTTCCAATCGGTGACCTTTTCGAATGGGCCCGAGAAGGGTTCGAGGATGCGGTCGAACTGCACACCCATTTGGTAGGCGAGTGTCCAACCCGCATTGTCGTACGGCGGCGTTGGCGGCGCCCCTGGATACGGAATCACGTTCGGATGATCTTGCGGCTCGAACATATCGATGACGTGCGGCCGGAAGGCCTGTGCCGTCATCACCACAAACGATCCCGCCGGATAGTTGGTACTCCCGACACTGAACGCGGTCGTCGCGCGGTGAACCGTCACGTTCACTTCACGGAGCGCGTTGACGAACTTGATCGCGGTGAGAAAGTCCGGTTGATCGGAGCGGATGATGTAGCCGCGTGGATCCCGATGTTCGGGACGCCGCAGTTCAGCCCAGGCCGCGGGTTCCCGTTCGGGCGGCACTCCGCCTCGGCCTCCGCCGAACTTTTCCCCGACGACCTGCAGCCGCGTGGGAGACGGCGTCCATGTGTCCTCGCTCCCGTGCTCGATCGCGCGACGTCCCATCGCGTAGATGTTGAACAGCAGATGTTCCCTGTTCCGTGCGGCGTAGTCGATCACCGCCCGGTTGAACGAGATCGAGTAGTCGATCGACTGTCGGAAGTGCCACTCCTGCGGCGCGATCGGATACGGCAAGTCACGGTTCGGCAGCTGCCGCTGCAGGACCAACGGAATCCGCATCGGCGTGGGATTCCCGATGGTCTCGGTCAGGATGGCGATGATGTTGTGGAAGTTCCCCGTATTCCGGATCCCACCATTCCACCATCCATCGTACGGACCGCCCGATGCCATCGTCGCGCCCGGCTTTCCTTCGGCGGCCAGGCGCTGGTGCATGTGCGTGCCAAGCGCCTGGAGTCCGAGGATGAGCAGCGGATCGAGGTTGTAGTTGTACGGATCTCGCTGCGGCGACGACCAGACGACGGTGCCGGCGGGGCCGCTTTGATGATGGTTGTAGAGAATCTGCGGGAGCCACTCGTGGTAGAGCACGCGATTGATGTTCTCGGTCTCGACTTGAGTGGATGCGAAGAAGTCCCGGTTGTTGTCGTGGCCGATGTAGTGGTGATAGAGCCGCGGCAGGTTGGCGTTCGTTCGCTTCGGCGGATCGGAGTTGCGCATGTACCAATCGGCGACGAGATCGTGGCCATCCGGATTGGCATGCACGAACAGGATCACGCACTCCTCGAGAAACCGGATCGTCTCGTCGTCGGTACGGCTGACCATCTGATAGACCATCTCGCCCAGCTGTTGTGCGCCAAGCGTTTCGTTGGCGTGCAGGCCGCCGTCGATCCACACGATGGCTTTGCCCTGTTTCGCGAGCGCGCGCGCCTCGTCCGGTGTGAGCCCTTCGGCGAGCGCCAGCCGTTTGGAGATCTCGCGATACGTCTCGAGGTTCTTGTGATTCGCCGGCGACGTCACGATCGCCATGAGATGGGGGCGGCCTTCGGACGTCTTTCCGATCTCGCGAACGGTAAGCCGATCGGATTGCGCGTCGAGCGTGCGCCAGTAGTCCGCGAGCTGACGGTAGTTGGCGAGCTGGTAATCGTCGCCAAAGTTGAATCCGAGGTGCGCCTTCGGAGTGGTAATAGGCGCTTGCGCCAGGGGCATGGACGCCGCGCCCGTCAGGCCGGCGATCGTCAGCGCGACGCGGACCATTGAGTTCATGGCGCGCAGTATACCCGCGGCGGCTACCGCTTCAGCGCCTGCAAGACCTCGTTGATGTCGGCCTCGGTGTGGGCGGCGTTGATCTGGAAGCGGATGGTTTCGTCGCCTTTCGGCACCACCGGAAAAGTCAGGCCGACCGCCAGGATGCCGCGATCGTAGAGCGCCGCAACCATCGAACGGACTCGGTCCGTGTCGCGAACGAGCAGCGGCACGACGGCATGTGGTCCGGGAATCGATTCGAAGCCGAGCGCGGTGAGTCCCGCTCGAAATTGGGCAGTGCGCGCCTTCAGGTTGGCGAGCCGCTCGCGGCCTTCCGCTGCGTCCGCGACGTCGACCGCACGCACGGCGGCGGCAGCGTCGGCCGCTCCGAGTGGATTCGTATAGATGTAGGTATCCGCTTTCTGCCGGACTGCTTCGATCAGATCCGGACTACCGGCCACGAACCCGCCGTTCACGCCAAACGCTTTCCCGAGCGTTCCTACGAAGATGTCCACGCGCGCGCCGCAGTGTTCTTCGGTGCCGCGCCCCGTGGCGCCGTACGCGCCAATCCCGTGCGAGTCGTCCATCACCGTGATGACACCATCACGGAAGCGGGATTCGTAGCGCGCGACCAGGGCCGCAATCGCATCCACCGGCGCGTGATCGCCGCGCATGCTGAAGATGCCGTCGAAGATCACGATGACCCGTCCAGCGGTCTCAGGAACACGATCCAGGTGGCGCTCGAGGTCCGCAACGTCGTTGTGCTTGAAGATGGCTCGCTGCGACGACGGCACATTGGCGATGCGCATCGCGCGGATGATGCAGTTGTGGTTCAGCTCGTCGCCGATCCAGTGCGTCTCGGGACCGGCCAACGTGACTGCCACACCAAGGACGGTCGTATATGCCGAATTGAAGACTTTGGCGGCCGGCCGGCCGACGAAACGGGCAACACGCTCTTCGAGCGCCACGTGCGGCGCAAACGTGCCGTCGATGAACCGTACCGCGCCGGGTCCGGCGCCGAAGCTGTGCGAGGCCTCGTCGGCCGCGCTCATCACCTGCGGATGATGGGACAGCGACAGGTAGCTGTTGCTGTTCATCCGTAAGTACTCGCGATCGCTACCGCGAAGGCGATAGCGTGGGCCACGAGTGCCGTTACCAGGCACGTAGCCGACGATGACACGCTCGGGCGATTTCGCTCGCCCTTCCTCTGTCAGCCTCGCGACGTCAGCCCGCAGGACTGCATCAAGCTTCTCCAGGGACATTAGTGGCGTCTGTTACCGAGGAAGCGCAGGAGCATCAGAAACAGATTGATGAAATTGAGGTACAGCGAAAGGGCGCCGACGACGGCGTAGGAACCTTGCTGACCGGACGGCGTCGCGAGTGCCATCTCCTTCAACCGCTGTGCATCGTAGGCGGTGAGGCCGGTGAAGACGATCACGCCGATGAAGCCGAGGATGAATTGGAAGGCGTCGTTCTGCCAGAAGATTCCGACAATCGATGCGAGCACGACGCCGATGAGGCCCATGAACAGGAATTGTCCCCATCCGGCGAGGCTGCGGCGAGTCGTGGTGCCGTAGAACGCCAGCGCGCCAAACATTCCCGCGCATACCATGAACGTTGTCGCAATGGACTCACCGGTGTAGGCGAGGAGAATAAACGAGAACGTGACGCCGGTGAGCGCGGAGTAGATGGCGAAGAGCGTTGCGGCCGTTCCGCCAGTGATGTGCTCGACGCGCGCCGACAGAAAGATGACGAGCCCGAGCTGCGCCAGGATCAGGCCCCAGAGGTAGAAGGGGTTGCTGGCAATCGTGATCGGGAGCGTTGGTGACTGCGCCACGGCGTAGGCAACGATCGCCGTGATCGCGAGGCCGGCGCACATCCAGCCGTACACACTCCTCAGGAAGAGCGTGACGCGCTCGTCGGCTGAGTACGGCGTTGAGAACGTTCTGTCCGGCGTGATTTCGTACTGCGCCATCGCCTGACTCCTTCCAAAGTGCGCCCGACGGGCGCAGAAAATGATGCTAACACGCGGCTGACCGGACGCGTTGCGTCGCAGTCCCGGCATGGTTCATGCTGTCTCGGCGGCGAGTTCGCATGCCCGGAGGCGACTGATGTTTCCGATTGGCGACGAGAACGAACGTGGTTCCGGCGTAGCGCTGGTGACGATGGGGTTGATCGCTCTGAACGTGCTGGCGTTCCTGTTCGAAATCAACCAGCCGTCAGAAGCCGCCCTTCAATCCTTCATCGAAGCCTGGGGCGTCGTCCCGCGCGAGTACTCGATTGGGCGCGATCTGGCTCCATCCATTCCTGCCCCGTTTTGGACAACGCTGCTGACGTCGATGTTCCTCCACGGTGGGTGGGGACACCTCGGCGGCAACATGCTGTTCCTGTGGATTTTTGGCGACAACCTCGAGCATCGCCTTGGCCATCTGCGGTTTGCGATGTTCTACCTGATCTGCGGCCTTGCCGCCGGTCTGGCTCACATTCTGGCCAACTCGAATTCTTCGATTCCAACAGTTGGTGCGTCGGGTGCTATCAGCGGCGTGCTTGGCGGGTATCTCCTGATGTTTCCGCGCAATCGTGTCTATGTCATGACATGGGGTGGCGTCGCCGCCGTGCCCGCCATGTTGATGCTGGGCTTATGGATTCTGCTCCAGTTCATCAATGGTGTGGGCACCGTCGCGGACACACCCGAAACTGGCGGTGTCGCCTACCTCGCGCACATCGGCGGCTTTATCGCCGGCCTGTTGCTGGCGCCAGTCTTTGCGGCGGGGAGAACGCCGACGCGGGTTGCGGGAGGGCGCTACTGATTGCAGATTGCAGATTGCAGATTGCAGATTGGGGATTGCGGATTGCGGATTGCGGATTGCGGATTGCGGATTGCAGATTGCGGATTGTCAATCTGCAATCCCCAATCTGCAATCCCCAATCTGCAATCTGCAATCTGCAATCCGCAATGGATTACCGTTGCTTCAGCGCCTGAGCGATCTGGGCGAGCGTGTCGCGCTCCTCGGGGGAGATCTTTCCGATGCCGAGGATGCCGCCGGATGCCGCGGCGATGTTCTCGGAGTACTTGATCAAATCATCTGCGCTGAGCGCCGTCGTGTCGGGCGTGCCCGCGTCGAGCATTGCGCGAATCAGGCGCGTGGCGCGCGCGAAGACTTCGGGTGACGGTTGCCGCGCCATCCAGTCGTGCAGCAGGCGATCGGCCGTGCTGCCTTCGACGATCCCCCGCTCGCGCGCGAGCTTGACGAGCAGGTTGCGTTCTGCGGACGTGATGCCGCCCTCGGCCCACGCGACCTGGACGATCGGCACGAGCGGCAGAACGCTCAACGTCTCGGGCGTGAAGCCGAGTTCCTGGAGCTCGGCGACCAGCGCCGGATCGGTCAATCCGGTTTTGGCGCTCATCTCGTTCCTGGTGCGCTCGTCGGCGGCCGCTCGACGCATCTTTTCGATGAGCTCGCGATCCTTCTTGCGGAAGTAGTCGTCTTCCAGTCCGCGCCGGCGATCGTCCAGGAATTCGTGCTCCGTCATCTGTCCTCCTCGAAATGGCGATTCGGGTCTTCTTGGTCGATCCTAGCATTTCGCCGGTCGCATAGAATCTCCTCGAGACAACACACGCCGTGAACGTTCACCTGATCGACGGTACTTACGAGCTATTCCGGTATTTCTATGCCGTGCCATCGGCACGCGACGCCGATGGGCGCGAGGTCGGCGCCATTCGCGGCGTCGTCGGCTCCATTCTCGGGATGCTGAACCGTGACGCGACACATGTCGCTGTTGCGACCGATCACGTGATCGAATCGTTTCGCAACCGGCTGTGGCACGGGTACAAAACCAGCGCAGGTGTCGATCCGGCGCTGCTCGCGCAGTTTCATCCGCTCGAAGACACGTTGAAAGCGCTCGGCGTTACCGTGTGGCCGATGATCGAATACGAGGCGGACGACGCGCTGGCGGCCGGCGCCGCGCGGGCGGCGCTCGATCCCAGGGTCGAGCGCGTTTTCATCTGCACGCCCGACAAGGATCTCGGCCAGTCCGTTCGCGGCACGCGCGTCGTGCAGCTCGATCGCCGACGCAACATCATCAGGGACGAAGCGGGCATCGTGGAGAAGTTCGGGGTGAAGCCGCCGTCGATTCCTGACTATCTCGCGCTCGTCGGCGATGCGTCCGACGGATATCCCGGGCTTCAGGGATGGGGCGCGAAGTCCACAGCCGCCGTGCTGGCGAAGTTCGAGCACCTCGAGAACATTCCGGCCGACGCGCGCCAGTGGAGTGTCAATGCCGCGAACTCCTCGACGCTTGCCGCCACGCTTCAGCGGGAGCAGCGGTTGGCGTTTCTGTTCCGTGATCTCGCGACGCTTCGCTCGGACATTCCGCTGTTCGAGTCGGTGGACGAACTCAAATGGTCGGGGCCGACGCCAGCGTTTGCCGAAATCGGTCGGAAGCTGGACGCGGCGGTGATTCAGAAAGTCGAGCGGCGTTAACGCAAGACGCGGAGATTCGTCGGGCTCGACGGCGCGGTGAGCGGTCCGATCACCGCGACGATGGTCCCGCGGCTGTGGCTCACGATGTAGAGCTCGCCGTCGGCATCGAGGCCGAACGAACTGATGTTGCCGAGCTGATTCGATCCGCCCAGTTCCGCTGTGTGCTCGATGAGCGACGACACCCGCGCTTCGTCTTGACTGTCGATGACAAGCCCTGCCGACCAGACGCGTCCCTGAGCGAAATCGGCAAAGAAGTACCGGCCCG
>Ga0075430_100003842_pt1 | contig 12644 bp, 11 predicted proteins | sample RhiMetdeltSRZDD4_FD_75294 | JGI IMG/M metagenome (GOLD analysis project Ga0075430, IMG submission 75294) | Populus rhizosphere microbial communities from Tennessee, USA - Rhizosphere MetaG P. deltoides SRZDD4 | ecosystem: Host-associated > Plants > Roots > Rhizosphere > Soil | place: USA... | reverse complement strand
CGAGAAGGACGTCAAGATGCTGACCATCGATCGCAACATTCCAGAAGCGCTGCGCATGACGGCGCGGCGGATGATGATCAAGGCCAAAGACAGATAGCCTACTTCTGGCGCGGCCGAAACTCCTTGCGCATCTCGGCGAGACCTTCCATGTAGACCGTCGCGCGCTCGCGCTCGGCTTCGCTGTCCATCGATTTGAGCAGGTCGATGGCCTTGTCGAAGTCCTCGAGGATCGTCTTGGGCGTCGTATTGAAGTACAGCCGCCGGATCTCGGCTAGCTTCTCGGTCATCTCGCCTCTTTCGTGCGCGTTCGCCGCAGCGCATTCCTCAGATGCTCGACCGGCAGCGTGTTGAGCACATCGGCAGGTGTCAGCCACGCGCGGCGGGCGGTGCCGATCCCCCAACGCGTGTTGCCCAGCGCGATCGGCGAGTGCGCGTCGGAATCGACAACCAGCTTGACGCCGCGATCGCGCGCCAGCCGGGCGTGATGCTCGTCCAGATCGAGGCGATCGATCTGGCTGTTGATCTCGAGCGCGACGCCGGCCGCGGCAGCGGCGGCCACAACACGATCGAAGTTGATTCGATAGCCCTCGCGTTTGAGGATTAATCGCCCCGTCGGGTGAGCGATGACGTCCACCCACGGGCACTCGATGGCCTGGAGGATGCGGTTCGTCATCTGCTCCTCGTCCTGATTGAATGCCGAATGGATGGAGGCGATGACGATGTCCAGTTGGGCGAGGCATTCGGGCGCGAGGTCCATCGTGCCGTCAGGCCGGATGTCGCACTCGATGCCAGCGAGGAGCGTGATGCCGTCAATCTGGCTGTTGAGCGCGCGAATCTTGCGGGCGTGCTCGAGCGCGGCCTCTTCGTCGAGCCCGTTGGCCATGGCCAGAGCGCGGCTGTGATCGGTGATCGCGATGTACGAGAGTCCTGCCGCACGCGCGGCCATCGCCATCGTGGCGGCATCGGCGCGGCCGTCCGTGGCGGTCGTGTGCATGTGCAGGTCGCCCTGCAAATCGGCGTGAGATATCAAACGCGGCAGCTCGTCGCGTTCCGCTGCCTCGATCTCGCCGCGGTTTTCGCGCAGTTCCGCGGGGATGAAGGCGAGGCCGAGCGCGCGGTACACCTCGTCCTCCGAGGCCCCTGCGACTTTCTCGCCATCGTCGTTTTTGTAGAGTCCGTATTCGTTCAGCTTGAAGCCGCGGCGGATGGCCCGATCGCGCAGGGCGATGTTGTGGGGTTTCGATCCGGTGAAGTACTGCATCGCGGCGCCGAGGCTGTCTTTGGCAACAAGCCTGAGGTCGGCCTGGAACCCGCCCCACAGGAGGACGCTCGACTTGGTCTCGCCGCGCGCCAGGATGCGCTCGACGAGCTTGTAGCCGGTAAACGCTTCCATGATCGACGGTGCCGCACCGGCGGCGAGAATGTCGAGATCGCCGCACGTTTCACAGCCGCGGCGCAAACTGCCGACCACCGCGATCTCGGCGTCTGGCGCATGCTCGCGCAGCGCCGCGACGAGCGCGGCGGCGGCGTCGTGTGCCTCAGCGATGAGCCGGCGGCCGCTCAGCCGCGTCCGCTCTTCAAGCGCCTTCAAGATGAAGGTCTCTTTCTTGGCCCCCATCCCTTTGAGTGAGCGCAGCCGCCCATCACGAGCTGCGGCTTCGAGATCGTCGAGCGTTCGAATGCCAAGCTCGCGATAGAGGAGCGCGACCGTTTTCGGCCCGACGCCCTGCAAGTGCAGCAGATCGAGGATCGTCGGCGGGAATTCCTGCAGCAGTGCCTGGTGGTAAGCGATCGTGCCGGTCGTCAAGAGTTCGGTGATCTTGGCGTTGAGGTCCTTGCCGATGCCGGAGATAGCCAGCCGTTCCGCGTCGGAGAGATCGGCTATCCGCTCAGCGCTATGGGCGATGGTCTCCGAGGCGTTGCGATACGCGCGAATCTTGAACGGGTTCTCGTTCTTGATCTCGAGGAGGTCGCCTATCTCGGCGAAGAGGCGGGCAATCGCGAGGTTCTCCATGGCCGATCGGGAATCACATCAGGCCCGCGTGCTCACTTGCAGCCCATCGGATTCGATGGCGAAATCGAGCAGCTGTCCACCGTTGGACGCAATCGCGCTGCGAATCGCCGGAACGCGATCGGGCTCGCCGAGGCAGAACAGGCACCCACCTCCGCCAGCGCCGCAGACTTTCCCGCCGTACGCGCCGGCGCTGCGCGCCGCGCCGAGCATGGCGTCGATCGCGGGCGTCGTGACTCCGGGCGCCAGACCCTTCCGGTTGTCCCATTCCTCGGCGATCTGACACCCGACTTCCTTCCAGTCGCTGCGTTCGAGCGCTCCGCGCATAGCGCGCGCGATGTCGCGGATGCGTGAGAAGCGCTGCTGCACGTCGCGGTCGCCGTCGATGTGCCGCTTCGTGACTTCCCAGTTGTTGATACCCGAGTTGCGGCTGGCGCCGGTGTAGGCGAGGACGAGCCGCTGCTGCAGATCCTGCACGGAGACGGGGAGCGGAATCCGGCGGATCCCGTCGACACCAAGCTCGACGGCCGATATTCCTCCGTACACCGCCGGCCGGTAGTCCTGGACGCCGGTCGGGACGTCGATCGCCTGGGCCTCGACGTTCTGGGCGATTTGCATCATCTGATCCGGCGATCGTTTCTGTCCGCTCCAAGTCGCCAGTGCGCCGCACACGGCGATGTTCATCGCCGAGGATCCGGCAATGCCGGCGCCAACCGGGGACTGCGATCGCGTCCGCACCTCCAGTGCGTCAGCCTTGAAGAAGTGGAGCAGCCGCCCGAGCAGCCGCAGCTCGTGGTTTTCGCGCAGCTCACTCCAGTGCGCGACATCGACGCGCCGGTTCGCATCCTCAGACACGATCGTCAGCCCGGGTTCGGTCCGCGGCACGATCGTGCAATGCGCGCGCAGACTGATCGCGGCATTGATCGTCTGCGCCTCGTCATGAAAGAGATAAAGCGGCCAGATGTCGAGCGTGCCGCCAGCCAGGTCTATCCGCGTAGGCGCGGACGAGTGGATGTACACCGAAGGATTATCGCAAAAAACCCGAATCCGCAATCTGCAATCTGCAATCTGCAATCCGAAATCTGCAATCTGCAATCTGCAATCCGAAATCTGCAATCTGCAATCTGCAATCCGCAATCCGCAGTCTCAAATCTGCAATCTCAAATCTGCAATCGATATAATGCTCTTCGTGACCATGCGTGATATCCGTCGGCACGTCGGCCAGCTGGCCATTGCCGGCTTTGCGGGGGACTCGCTGCCGCAGGATCTGCGAAAGCTGGCGCGGGAGTTCGATCTGGGCGGGATCATCCTATTCGCCCGCAACGTCGTGTCGCCGGAGCAGGTGGCCGAGATTGCGCGCGAGGCGCAGACCCTCGCGGGCGAGTTGCCGCTGTGGGTCAGCGTGGATCAGGAAGGCGGACGTGTCGCGCGGCTGAAGGCGCCGTTCACCGTCTGGCCGCCGATGCACACGCTCGGGCGCAGCGGCGACGAGCGGCTTGCCGAGCGGTTTGCCGTCGCACTGGCCTCCGAGTTGAAGGCCGTCGGCATCACTCTCGACTACACGCCGGTGCTCGACATCCTGACGAACCCAACGAATCCCGTCATCGGCGATCGCGCGCTGGCCGAACGCGCGGAGGACGTCGCGCGTCTCGGCAAGACGATTGTCACGACCTTGCAGCGGGCCGGGATTGCCGCATGCGGCAAACACTTCCCGGGCCACGGCGACACCAGCACGGATTCCCATCACGAGCTGCCGCTCGTCGAGCACGCGCCCGACCGCCTCGAACACGTGGAGCTGGTGCCGTTCCGCGCGGCGATTGAGGCCAACGTGGCGTGCATCATGACGGCCCACATTTTGATCCCGGCGTTGGACGAAGAACGCCCGGCCACGTTGTCGCCGACGATCGTCGACGGTCTCTTGAAGAAGAAGCTTGGCTACCAGGGGCTCGTCCTGAGCGACGACCTGGACATGAAAGCGATCAGCGCCGTATATGGTGTCCCGGAGGCGACTGTTCGGGCGATTGCCGCTGGCTGTGACGTCGTGCTGATGTGCGGCACCTCACAGGAGCCGCAGGCTGCAGCGCTCGAGGCGATCATTCACGCCGTCGAGAACGGATCGATTCCGGTCAAGCGGATCGAAGATGCCCTGGCCCGGCATCGGCGTGTGAAAGAGCGATTTCTGGCCCCGTCGCTGCCGCGGCCGCTGAGCGGTCCGGCGCTGCGGGCGGCACTGGGCAGCGACGAACACCAGGCGGTTGCGGCCGAGATGTCGAGGTTTGCCTGAACGTGCGAAAACCTCGCGCGCTTCGCGCCGGAGATCGCATTGCCATCATTGCCCCTGCCAGCCCGTTCGCGAAACCCGATTTCGACGCCGGACTCGTCGAGCTGAGATCGCTGGGCTTCGAGCCGGTCTACGACGAGACGGTATTCGATCGTGACGGCTACGTCGCCGGCTCCGCCGACACCCGCGCGCGTGCGCTGCGCGCAGCCTGGCAGGATCCCTCCATCGCCGCCATCGTCGCGGCGCGAGGTGGATATGGCAGCGTTCAACTCTTGCCGTTGCTCGATCCCGAGTCGATGTCGGCTCACGCCAAAGCGTTCATCGCCTACAGCGACAACACATCGATCCTGACCTGGTTGACGCTGCGCCTCGGTGTCGTGTCATTCCACGGACCGATGATCGAAGGCCGGTTCGCCAAGGGCGAAGCGGGCTACGACCGCGATACGTTCCAGCGCTGCTTGGCGACGCCGGCACCTGCCGGGGAGATCTCGCATCCCGCGGTGGAGGTAATCAAGCCAGGCGACGCGACAGGGATATTGATTGGCGGTACCCTAACGCAGATCGCCGCTTCCCTGGGGACGCCGTTCGCCTTCGATCCGCCGCAGGGTTGCATCTTGTTCCTCGACGAAGTCGCCGAGCGTCCGTATCGCATCGATCGCATGCTGACCCAGTTGCGGTTGGCCGGCATCCTCGACCGTGCGGCGGCATTGGTGTTTGGCGAGCTGCCGCGCTGCGATGAGCCTGGCGGTGACCCCACTATTCGTCTGGTACTGACGAGCCTTACGCGAGATTTCCGTGGTCCGGTGCTGTTCGGGTTGCCGTCCGGACACACGTCTGGTCCGACGCTCACGCTGCCGTTCGGCGTCCGTACAAGAGTCGTCACCTCGCCGCGGCCGCTGCTCGTGGTCGAAGAGGCCGCTGTTTCCTGAAATCACATGCCACCTACTCGTGTTCACGTCATCGGTATTTGCGGGACGGCGATGGCCACGCTCGCCGCGATGCTCAAGACCAAAGGCTTCGACGTCAGGGGATCCGATCAGAACGTGTATCCGCCGATGAGCGACTTCCTCGTGCAGCAGGGCATTACGCTCATGCAGGGCTATCGGCCGGAACACATCAGCCCCGATCTCGACCTCGTCATTGTCGGCAACGCAATCTCACGCGGCAATCCGGAGCTCGAAGAGGTGCTCGATCGAAAGATCAGGTACTGCTCGTTGCCTGAAGCGGTCCGCGATCACTTCCTGTGGGCATCGCGGGCGGTTGTCATCGCCGGTACACACGGTAAGACGACGACGACGGCGTTGACGGGGTGGCTGCTGGCAGACGGCGGCGTCGATCCCAGCATTCTCATCGGCGGCATCGCCGAAAACTTCGATGGCAGCTTCCGTGTCGGCGGCGGCCGCGAGTTCGTCATCGAAGGCGATGAGTACGACAGCGCGTTTTTCGACAAGACGGCGAAGTTCCTGAAATATCTGCCAGACATCGCCGTCGTGGGCAACGTCGAGTACGACCACGCCGACATCTATCCCGACCTGGACTCCATCCGCCTCGCGTTCAGGCGGTTCGTCAATCTCATCCCGCGTCGCGGCCTGTTGTTGCTGGGGTCAGACAATGCCGAGGCGATGGCACTCCGGTCGCGCGCGCATTGCCGCGTGGAGACGTTTGGCCTGGCGGCAGGATCTGATTGGCAAGCGCACGATCTCGACGTGCGCGATGTGGCAACGCGGTTCAGCGTCCGCCGCGGCGGCGTGCCGGCAGGGAGCTTCGAAGTACCTCTGCTCGGCGCCTACAACGTGCGGAATGCCTTGGCCGCAATCGCCATCGGTGCCGCCGTTGGTCTCAGCACCCACACGATGGCCGCGTCGTTGAGACGATTCAAAGGCGTGCGGCGGCGCATGCAGCATCGCGGCACGGTGCGGGGTGTGGCCGTGTACGACGACTTCGCGCATCACCCCACAGCCATCGCAGAAACGCTGGCCGGCGTCCGCGCCGCGCATCCCAAGCAGAAAATCTGGGCGGTTTTCGAGCCTCGGTCTGCCACGTCATGCCGCCGGGTCTTCCAGGGGGACTTCGCCCGAGCGCTGGCCGGCGCGGACCGCGTGATCCTGCCAGCGGTCTTTCGATCGACGTTGCCGGACGAGGAGCGGCTCTCGCCCGAGCAGCTGGTGTCGGAGCTCAAGACCAAGGGTGTCGACGCTCGCTTCATTCCCCAGACAGACGACATCGTCACGGCTCTTGCGCGCGACACTCACGCAGGCGATCTCGTGGTCATCATGTCGAACGGCGGCTTCGACGACATTCATCGGAAGCTGCTCGACGCGCTCGAAGGCCGGTAGTGCCGCCCTATGAAGTGCGCGCCGCCGGCGATGCCGCGCTCATCGTGCGGCTCCCGGAAAAGATCGATGCGCAGGTGAACACCTGGTGCATCGCCCTTGCTCGCGCATTACGGCTCCGATTCGCCACCACGGTCCGCGACATTGTCATTGGCTACGCGTCAGTGACTGTGCACTTCGATCCGCTCCGTGTCGACACAGCGTGGTTGGAGGCTGAGATCTATGCGGCGGTTCGAGATCTCGAGAATGAATCCGGCCCAGGCGGCGACCTGACCCACACGCACGCGATTGTGGATGTACCCGTCAACTACGGCGGTGAGCACGGTCCAGATCTCACCGATGTCGCTCGGTTTGCAGGCTGCTCGGAGGCGGAAGTCATCGAACGCCACTCGCAGCGCGAGTATCGCGTGTATCTTGTCGGCTTTGTGCCCGGGTTTGCCTACATGGCCGAAGTTGATCCATCGATTGCCGCGCCGCGTCGCGCCACGCCGCGAACAGCGGTCCCGGCAGGCTCGGTAGCAATCGCCGGCGGTCAGACCGGCATCTATCCCGCGGTGACACCGGGCGGCTGGAACATCATCGGTCGAACGTCGATGCTGCCGTACGATCCGCAACGGCGGCAGCCCTTTCTGTTCCGGCCAGGGGATCGCGTACGGTTTCGGAGCGTGTGATGAATCGGATGAGGATCATCCGTCCCGGCATGTTGACGACCGTTCAAGACCTTGGCCGTTGGGGATTTCAGGACAACGGTGTTCCGGTTGCAGGCCCGATGGATGAGTACTCGCATCGTTTGGCCAATCGGCTGGTTGGAAACGATCCGTCGGCGGCAGCGCTCGAAGTCACGCTGATCGGCCCAGAGGTCGACGCGGCTGACGACGTGGTTTGCGCGGTGACGGGAGCGGAGTTCGTCCTAACGGTGGGTGGGATGCGGATCCCAAGCGACGAAGCCTTTCTGCTGCGTGCCGGACAGCCGTTGAAGTTTGGCGAGCGGAGCAGAGGCGCCCGTGCTGCGGTAGCTTTCCGCGGCGGAATTGCCGTTGAGCCTGTGCTTGGAAGCCGCGCGACAAGCTTGTTCAGCGGGATGGGCGGCTTGAATGGTAGGGCGTTGAAGGCCGGAGATCTCCTGCCTATAGGGGAGGAGACGGCCTCCGTTCCTGCTGGCGCACGTGGTGCCGGGTTGCCGATGCAGCCGGGCGGCGCTGTGCTGCGAGTACTGCTTGGACCGCATGAAGACTTCTTCTCGCGAACGGCATACGATACGCTGTTCGGATCGCGCTTCACGGTGACGCCTGCATCCAATCGCATGGGATATCGACTTGAAGGTCCGCCGCTCGTACACGTCGGACGCGCGGACATTCTCTCTGACGCCACCCCGCTTGGATCCATTCAAGTGCCGGCGTCCGGACAAGCCATCCTCCTGATGGCGGATCGACAGACGACCGGCGGGTATCCGAAGATCGCAACGGTGATCAGCGCGGACATGCCGCTCGCAGGCCAGTTGTCGCCAGGCGACTGGATTGAATTCCGTGCGTGCACGCGGCAACAGGCCGTCGAAGCGCTGCGCGAGCGCATGCGGCAGATCGGTCAGGCGGGATGACCGCGGCGCTTCACCGCAGGCTATTTGAGATCGTCGGCGAGGATCGCGTGCAGCAGAACGCACCGCTGGCGCCGTTCACGACATTCCGGGTGGGAGGCCCGGCCGACTGGCTGGTTGAAGCCAAGCGTGGCGAGGACGTTCGACGAGTCCTCTCGGTCGCGCGCGAGCATGACCTGCCCGTCACGATTCTCGGCGGCGGATCGAACGTCTTGATCGCCGACGCCGGCCTGCGCGGCATCGTCGTCCGCATTCACGGCGGCGAAGTCGCTCATGTTGACGCGACGCGCATCCGCGCAGATGGCGGCGTCACGATCAACGGCCTGGTTCGCTGGACCATCAGTCACGGTGTCGCCGGCCTCGAGGCGTGGGCTGGTACGCCGGGTACAGTGGGGGGCGCGATCCACGGCAACGCGCATTTCCGCGGACGTTTGATCAGCGAGCTGATCGAGTCAGTGCTGTCGTCGGACGTTTCGGGCAACGCCTCCGAGGTGCCCGTTAGCGCGATGGAGTTTGGATACGACTACAGCCGGCTGCATCGAACGGGCGAGGTGGTGCTTTCCGCCGTGTTCAGGGTCTCGCCAGGCGAACCGGCCGAGCTGCGCGCGGTCGCGCGCGAGTCGCTGGCCTTCCGCAAGCGGACGCAGCCGCTCGAATCGGCGAGCGCCGGGTGCGTGTTTCAGAATCCAGATCCTGAACGGGACGTAGTGCCGTCGGGGATACCTCCATCAGCCGGTGCTCTGGTCGATCGCGCGGGCCTCAAGGACGTTCGTGCCGGCGGCGCTCGAGTCTCGACCACGCACGCGAACTTCATCGTCAATGACGGCGATGCCACGGCGGATGACATTCGGCAGCTGATCGGACGCTGCAAGCGGGATGTCCAATCGCGATTCGGCGTGAGGTTGCGCGAAGAGATTATGTATCTCGGTTTCGATTCGTCGGGTCCGGCGTAGCCGGATGCCACGCGTTCAGCAACGAGGATCTGCATGACCACGCTTCGGATCGAGGGCGGACGCCGGCTATCCGGCCGCGTCGCGGTCGAAGGCAACAAGAACTCCGCATTGCCGCTGCTTGCAGCCTGCCTGCTGACGGATCAGGAGTGCGTGCTCACCAACGTGCCCCGCATTCGCGACGTTGAAGTTCTGCTGGAACTGCTGACGGGCCTGGGCGCGACGGTCGATGGGGTCGGCACGCCGACGCTTCGGGTGAAGTGCGACCGGGTGACGAGCGACCAGCCGGATCCGGCCCTGGTTGGCCGGCTCCGGGGATCCGTTCTCCTGCTTGGTCCTCTGCTCGCGAGAAAGGGCTCGGCCCGTCTCGCGCAGCCAGGCGGCGATTTTCCCGCGCGACGGACGATCGGTACTCACCTGCAGGCGCTTCGGGCAATGGGGGCGGTCCAGACGGAGATTCCGGATGGAACTCCCGGGTATGAGCTGGCTGTACCCGACGGGTTGAAGAGCACGTCGCTCTACCTCGATGAAGCGTCCGTCACTGGTACTGAAACGGCGCTGCTCGCTGCCGCCGCTGCCAAAGGCCGCACCGAAATTCGTCACGCCGCGACCGAACCTCACGTCGTCGAGCTGTGTCGATTCCTTCGCGCCATGGGCGTGCACGTCGAGGGAGAGGGGACATCGACGATTCGCGTCGAAGCGCCGGATCGGATCTTGGGCGCCACGCATCGCCTGGACGGCGATTACATCGAGGCCGGCAGCTGGGGAGTCGTTGCCGCAATCACGGGCGGCAGCATCGAAGTCACCGGTGCGCGCTGGATGGATGTCGAAGTCGTTGCGGCGCCGCTCAGGCGGATGGGACTGAAGTGCGCATGGGACGAGGAGCGGTTCGTGGTGGAACCGTCAATGCTCACCGCGGCGCGGCGCATCACGACAGGACTCTGGCCGGGGTTTCCGAGCGACATGGTGAGCTTGGTCACGGTGCTCGCGACGCAGGCCGAAGGCGAGACTCTGGTGCACGACTGGATGTACGAGCTGCGGCTGTTCGCATTGGAGCAGCTCAGCGCCATGCGCGCGGATCTGTTTCTGTGCGACCCGCACCGGATCATCGTGAGCGGTGCGACAAAACTGAGGGGCCGCCACCTCGACACGCGTGATATTCGATCAGGGATGGCGCTGATTGCCGCCGCGCTCGCGGCCGAAGGCGTGAGCTTCGTGGGGCCGCTCGAGACCGTCGAGCGCGGTTATGCCGCGCTCGTGGAGCGGTTGACCGCGCTAGGGGCGCAAGTAGAGCGAGTCGGATCCTGAGTCGCCTCCGCCGCCTTTCTTAGGTGGTGTGACGGGAACCGGTGTGCCCGGAAGTACAGGAAGCGTCGGCTGAAGCGGCTGAGGGAACGCGGGCGACACTGGCGCTGTCTGGCTCTCGGGCTTGCTCGTTCCGCCAACGGGCGTGTCACGCGGCGGAGGTTCTTGCCGGGGTGTGGCTTGGCCAGCACCCGCCGCCGCACCGCTCCGCCCGAGCCGGAACGGCTTCAGATCGGCCTCCGATACCTGCAGGGTACGCACGATGTGCGGCGTCAGGGTCAGGATGATGTCGGTCTGCGTGGCTTCCTTGCGGTTGCGCGCGAATATCCGGCCGATGAGCGGGATGTCGCTCAACCCCGGAACGCCTGCCAACACCGTTCGTTCCTCATCACGAATGAGGCCGGCCAGCATATTGGTCTGTCCATCCTTCAGCCGAATCATTGACGTGATTTGCCGCGAGGCGAGCGTGGGCAAACCCTGGGTGACGCCCGATCCGGTACCCGAAACGCTCGTCAGCTCGATCCGCAGCGCCAGCGACACTTCGTCGTCGTGGTGCGTGCGCGGCGTGATGTCGATATTCACGCCGATGTTGCGGTAGTTGAAGGACGTGATCGGCTGCTGGTTGATGCCGCCCGTCGCGATCGGCGCGAACGTCGTCAACGGAATCGGGATTTCTTCGCCGAATCTCGCCTGCGCAGCGACGCCTTCCGACGTGCGCAGTTGAGGATTGGCAAGGACGCGTGTGTTCGTGTCGTTCTTGAGGAGCCGATAGTAGATGCCGGGAACGCCCGTCATGAACACGTCAGAGCGCGTCAGGTTCGACAAGTCCTCCAGCGTCAAGCCCTGACGATTCACGTCGGCCGCGCCGCTGATGCCATCTGCGCCGGGCGAAGCGATCTGTATACCGAACTCTCGCAGTCGCGTGCGATCGACCTCGAGCAGCTCGACGTCGATCACGACCTCAGGTCTGGCCTTGTCGATTGCCGAAATGAGACGGGCTGCCGCGGCCACATGCTCCGGACTATCCTGCACCGCCACGGCGTTGAGTCCCATGATCGGGCTAATCTGCCGCACGTCCACGACGATACGCAGCACGTCCATGACTTCTTTTACGTCCGCGTTGCTCAAGTACAACGTCTGGACGATCGAGTCCTCGTACTCGCGTCGCTTCGCGGGCGTGTCGGGAACGATGGTGATCGTCCTTTGACCGGTCACACGAAAAAACGTTCGGGTGACCGAGGTCACCGACGACAGCGCCTCCTCGAGCGACATGTTTCGCAGATCGGCGCTGATCGTTTCTTCCCTGAATCCCGGATCGAACAGGATATTCAAGCCGGCGAACTGAGCGATGGTGCGGAAGACGGCGCGGCTGGAGGCAGAGCTGAACGTCAGCGAGTCCGGCAGCTTGACGCCTTCTGGAAGGTCCAGTCCTGGCGGCGCCGTCGCTCGCGCCCGTTCGATGATGGTTTCGAGCTCGGTCCGTCCGCCACGAGAGGGCAGCGATCCGGCGCGAAGCTTTTGACGGACTTCGCGCAATCCGGTTTCAACCTGAACGTCGGTTGGATTCAACTCGGCTGCGATTTGGAATTCGATGAGCGCCTGATCGTAGCGTTCGGCTGCCGCCAGCCGGCGGGCGCGCAAGGCATGATCCTGCGCCGCGCGCAGCTTGGCACGGTCGAGCGCGAGCCGGATATTGACGTCGTCAGGGTTGGCGCGCAGCGCGTTCGTATACTCTACGACAGCGCGATCGTAGTCCTTGAGCTGCTCGGCCTGTTCGCCGGCGCGCAGGGAGGCGCTGGTCGCGCAGGCGCTCGCGATCCCCGCTACGGCACACACCGCCAGCACCAGGCGCCAGCCCACTCGTTCAGCGCTTGACCGGTCCGGCATAGGTGACCTCCGCTCCACGAGGGATGGAAAACTCGAATAGCTTATCGGCTAATCCGGTGTTTTCCTTGAAATTTGAGAACGTGAAGGTCGATCGGCTGCCCGTGCGCTCGCCGACAGTCAGCGCCTGGATGCGGAACGTCTCACGATCGGCGGTGATCTCGAGCCAGTCGTATTCCTGCTGCGGTTTTTTCGGCTCGAGGCGCAGCTTCCAGGCGCCTCCGGGATCGTTCAGGAGAGTGAGGTTGAAATCCCGGGTGAGATTCCCGCGCCCAGACAGAAACAG
>Ga0075430_100003839_pt1 | contig 12650 bp, 12 predicted proteins | sample RhiMetdeltSRZDD4_FD_75294 | JGI IMG/M metagenome (GOLD analysis project Ga0075430, IMG submission 75294) | Populus rhizosphere microbial communities from Tennessee, USA - Rhizosphere MetaG P. deltoides SRZDD4 | ecosystem: Host-associated > Plants > Roots > Rhizosphere > Soil | place: USA... | reverse complement strand
CGCCGGCGCCGGCACCACGGCACCACCCACCTGGAGCTGCGCCAATAGGCCGCGAGGACCGCGCAACCGCGACCGCCAGCAAAGGAGCGTGTGCACGATGGGAGGCTATCTCTTCGCCATCGGCGTCTTCGTCGCCACGATGGTCTGCGTCGCCGCCCTGATCTGGTCCGCTGAGTACTGAGCCCCATCCCGGGCAGCAACCCGGCCGCCCGGACCCGCCGCCCCCCCGAGCCGCCGGCGGGCCGGTGCACGGCCTCCCGTCCGCGGAGTTGGAGCGCACCCTCGAGAACGGCATCCTGACCGGCCTGGCCGCCGGGGTGCCGATGGGGCTGTTCATGATGCTGGCCTCGGCCAGCTGGGGCCACGCCGGCGTCTTCACGCCGTTCTACCGGATCGCGGCCGTGCTCGACCGGGCCGCCTACGACATCTCCCTGGAGCAGGCCGCCACCGGCTCGCGGTTCTGGCTCGAGCCCCAGACGGCGCTCCCCGGTGCCTGCGTGCACCTGGCCCTGGCCGGCCTCTTCGGCGTGGTGTTCGTGCTGCTGGCCCACGAGGGCCGCGGCGCCCGCCCGCTCGCCCTGGTGCTCGCCGGCGTCGCCTGGGGCCTGGTGGTGGCGGTCGTCATGCTCCCGGTCCTGCGCCTGGCCGGCCGGTCGGTCGGGGGCGGGGCCCTCGTCGCGGAGCTGCCGGCGCAGCTCGGCTGGCCGACCTACCTGGGCATGCACCTGGTCTACGGGCTCGCCCTGGGCGGCCTGGTGGCGCTGCGGGCCGCCCGCCGGGCGCGCGCCTGAGCGGCCGGTCCCGAGCCAAGGCAAGCCTGACTGGTTGCCACGGGAGGTCCATGGGTAAACTCTGCGTGTTGCAACCGCCACTCTTGGCGCACTTGGCGCAGAGGAGCGCGCATGTCGCTGCATGGCGACGGGCCCCACCGGGGTCCCTCGGGCCGTACGCTGAGCACGGCTCGCCACGTCCTGCAGGCGCTCGAGATCATCGCGCGGCATCCCAGGGGCATCCCGATCAAGGCCCTGGCCCGCCAGCTGAACATCAGCCTCTCCTCCGGCTACTACCTGGTCGGCTCCATGCGCGAGCAGGGGTTCGTGGAGCCGTCCCGGGCCGCCTCGGGCCTGTACACCCTGGGGCCGAAGTTCGCCGAGCTGTACCGCGGCTACGTCGCCGCCAGCCTCCAGCCCGAACGCCTGCAGCCGGTCCTGGAGGAACTGCGCGACCGGGCGTCGGCGCGCGCCTATGCGGCGCTGTGGCGCGACGGCGACCTGGAGGTGGTCGAGATCCGCGGTCGCCGGGGCTCCCGGGAGCTGCCCGACGTCACCAAGGGCTTCCGCGGCGCCGCCCACGCGCTGGCCCTCGGCAAGATCTACCTCTGCAGCCTGCCCAAGACCCAGTGGCCCCGCTACCTCAGGGGGCCGACCTACCGGCGGTACACCTCGGCCACCATCGCCACCCCCGAGGCCCTCACCCAGCACCTGCGGACCGTGCGGGACACCGGGCTGGCCTTCGACCTCCAGGAGTTCGCCGCCGGTTCCTGCTGCATCGCCGTGCCGGTGCACCGCGGCGCCGACACGGACCTGATCGCCTCGGTCGGGGTCTCGGTGCCGGCCCGCCGCTTCGCCGCCGAACGCAACGCTCTCACGGGCGTGATCCGCGACATCGCCGCGGAGGCCTCGGCCGATCTGAGCGCCCCGACCGACGACTTCCCGCCCGCCCTGCTGGCCCAGGGGCCCGACGACGGCCCCGACGCCGACTGACCTCAGGCGCCGAGCAGGAGGGCGATGCCGCCCAGGGTGTAGGTGACCATGACCACCAGCAGCGGGTACTGGGCGCGCAGGCGCTGCCGCGGGCGGGTGTAGTCGGCGAGCGCCCGGTCGTGGGCGATGAAGACGCCGACCACGTGGCCGCTGAGGATGGCGACCACCTGGACGACCGCGATCAAGGCGGTGGAGACCACCAGGTAGTTGATCTGGGAACCGGCGGTGCCGAACAGGTTCCAGCCGCGGCCCAGGGGGTCGGAGGCGAGCAGGTACCCGGCCTGGCCCTGGAACACGACCAGCGAGAAGTAGTGGGCGACGGTGTAGCCGACCGCGATGGGCAGCAGCGAGTGGACGAAGCGGCGCTCCACCGGGACCTGCTGGCCGCGCCGGGCCCACGGGTTCTGCCGGGTCGCGGCCAGGTACGTGCCGGCCACCAGCGCGATCATGCCGAGGAGCCCGACCGTGCCGAGCAGCTCGTAGGCGACGCCGGTGGTCTGGTCGCTCATCCCCTTCCACCACAGCGTCCTGCTCAGCCCGTCGAAGGCCGTCGAGCCGAGCAGCACGCAGATCACCGCCAGCATCCCCGGCGCCACCGGGACCGAGGCCAGGCCGGCCAGCGGGTTGCGCACCACCAGCCGCCCGTCGGTGGGCCGGCGCCCGAACGGCGACAGCCGGCCGACCAGGGTGGAGTAGACCTCGAAGGGGTCGCCGTACCCGTACCAGGCCTGCCCGAACACGGCCGCCGCCGACAGCTCCACCAGGCAGTACAGGAGGATGAAGGTGAGCACGTTCACCGGACGGTCGGGGTTGCGGTAGACCAGCTCCAGCCAGGTGAAGGCCAGCACCCCGGCCGCCGCCGGCCAGTACCCGAGCCATTCGGGCATGGGCCGGACGTCGTCCGGGTCGCGGCGTCCCCGGAGCCGGGTGGTCCAGCTGGAGATCAGCCGCAGCGGGTTGAACGCCCGCAGGACCGGCCCGAAGAGCAGGGACGCGGGCACGATGCCGACCCAGAACCAGACGAACAGCCAGGTCGGCGCCGGGTTGGTGGCGCTGGTCTCGGCGCCGAAGGCGGCCACCACGATCGTCCCCAGCAGGAAGGCCAGGCCGATCAGCCGCAGGGCGAGCCGGAACGCCGGGGCGTCGATGAACCGCTGCAGCCCCATCGGGAGGGGCCGGCCGCGGTACGGCTCCTGCAGCCGTGGGACGTCCCAGAACCTGGCCAGCATGAAGAAGGTGACGATCAGCACCACGGCGGCGGCGTACTGGGCCAGCCAGACCGGGACCGGCAGGTCGGCCCGGGCGCCCAGTCCATGGGCGAGGATCCTCATGATTGGCCCAAGTATGCTCGCCCGCCGCGACCGGAGGCCAGCCGTCGTCCCTGCTCACCCGGCGGACATGAAGGGTGCCCGGTGGGCCACCACCTCCAGGTCGTCGACCAGGACGGTGGCCGGGGGCGACCCGGCGGGGAGGACGACCTCCACGGCCAGGGCGGCGCCCGCCCGGTGGGCGTCGTGGGCGACCTCGACCCGCTGCCACTGTCCCTGCTGGAGCGCGGCCCCGACGGTGTCGGCGGCCAGCCGCCGCCCACCCGCCACCTCCAGGAGGGTCACCTGCACCAGCGTGCCCGGCCGGCTGGCCCTGATCCAGACGTCGGCCGCGTAGGTCCTGCCCGGGGTGCAGCGGGCCACCTCGGCCAGGGCCATGCCCTGGTCCCCACGCCCGCTGGCGGTGAAGCCCCCCGCCCAGCGCCCGGCCAGCGCCGGCCCGGTGCGCTCGACCCGGGCCCCGCCGATGGCCAGCCAGCCGGCCAGGCCCGCCTCGAAGCCGGGGTCGGCGACCAGGTTGGCGGCCTGCGGCGGTCCGCCGCCGGCCGGCCCGCCGCTCCCGGCCGTCGAGGGCGGGGCGGGGGCGGTCGTGGGCGCGGCCGCCGGCGGACCGCCGGGCTTGTCCGGCTCCCGCGACCGGGGGTGCTGGAACATCGACCCGATCACCACCGCGGCCGTGAGCACGATGGCGACCGCCGCCAGCACCCACTCGGCGGTCGCGTGCTCACGGGCATCGGTCATGGACCGCCTGGCTGCCGCGAGATGCCGAGGAGGGTACCGGATCGGGCCCCTTCCCATACCTCTCGAGGCTCGCAGCTCCCCCTCACGTGCCGCTAACCGCAGGTCCCGGCCAATTTCTACGATACGGAAGTAACTTTCCAAAGATGCTTCACAGCGGCGGACGGCGCTTGTTACAGTCATTCCAACCCCGGTGAGTGCTCGGCCGGGACAGCCCACCCGTCTTCTCCGGGCGAACAGGAGCATGTGAGATGGTCGCCGGCAAGGTCACGATCAACGGGCAGCGCGCGTCGATCACCGATGTGCCGCTCCACACCACGGCGCTGGACTTCCTTCGCGGGTGCGGCCTCACCGGCTGCAAGGAGGGCTGCGCCGAGGGCGAGTGCGGGGCCTGCTCGGTCCTGATCGCGCGTCCCGGCCTCAGCACGTCGACGGAGTGGGTCGCCATCAACGCCTGCCTGGTGCCGATCGCCTCGCTCGACGGCCAGGAGATCGTCACCGCCGAAGGGCTGGGTGAGCCGGGCGAGCTGCACCCCGTGCAACAGGAGATGGCGGTCCGCGGGGGCTCGCAGTGCGGCTACTGCACGCCGGGGTTCATCTGCAGCATGGCCGCCGAGTACTACCGGCCGGACCGCCGCCCCTCCAACGGGAGCGATGCGGAGGCCGACCACGGACACGGTCCCAACGGGTTCGACATCCACGCGCTGAGCGGGAACCTGTGCCGCTGCACGGGCTACCGCCCGATCCGTGACGCGGCCTATGCCCTGGGCGCCCCACCTCCCGACGACTCGTTCGTCACACGGCTGAGCGCGCCGCCCACCGAGCCCGCCACGACACGGCTGCGCCACGAGGGTCGCTCGTTCGTCCGCCCCGAGACGCTCGCCGACGCGCTCCGGCTGCTCCACGACGATCAGGGCGCCACCGTCATCGCCGGTTGTACCGACTGGGGTGTCGAGGTCAATCTCCGAGGCGCAAGGGCTGCCTCGGTCATCGCGGTCGACCGCCTCCCCGAGCTTCGCGGCCTGGTCGTGGACGGCGACCGGATCGAGATCGGCGCGGCGCTGACGCTGACCGAGATCGAGCGTCGTCTCGACGGCGGCGTGCCGTTGCTGGCCCAGATGGTCCCGCAGTTCGCCTCGCGGCTGATCCGCAACGGCGCGACGCTCGGCGGCAACCTCGGCACCGGCTCGCCGATCGGCGACTCCCCGCCCGTGCTGCTCGCCCTCGAGGCGAGCCTGGTGCTGGCGAGTGTCGACGGCGAGCGGGAGGTCGCCCTGTCCGACTACTTCACCGGCTACCGGCAGAGCGTGCGCCGCGCCGACGAGTTGATCACGGCGGTGCGCATCCCGGTGCCGCTGGCCCGGTTGGCGGCGTTCCACAAGATCGCGAAGCGGCGCTTCGACGACATCTCCAGCGTGGCCATCGGGTTTGCCCTGGATGTCGAGGACCGCGTCGTCACGAAGGCCCGCATCGGGCTCGGCGGGGTCGCGGCGACGCCGATCCGCGCTCGTGCGACGGAGGCGGCCCTCGAGGGCAGGCCGTGGACGCTGGACACGGCGCAGGCCGCCGCGGACGTCCTGCGTGGCGAGGGCACCCCGATCGATGATCACCGCGCGAGCGCGGCCTTCCGCGCCGCGATGCTCGGTCAGAGCCTGCTCAAGCTGTACGCCGAGAGCCCGGAGGAGGTGTCGGCATGAGTGCGCTGTCAGAACGACCCGAGAGCCCATCGGTCGGACTCGCCATCCCGCATGAGAGCGCGGCCCTGCACGTCACCGGCAGGGCGCTCTACACCGACGATCTGGTGGAGCGCACCAAGGACGTGCTGCACGCCTGGCCGGTCCAGGTCCCGCAGGCGCACGGCCGGGTCACCGCGCTGCGCACCGACCCTGCGCTCGCCGTGCCCGGCGTCGTCCGCGTGCTCACCGCGGCGGACGTCCCCGGGGTCAACGATGCGGGGGTCAAGCACGACGAGCCGCTGTTTCCCGGCGAGGTCATGTTCTACGGCCACGCCGTCTGCTGGGTGCTGGGCGAGACGCTGGAGGCCGCCCGGCTCGGCGCCGCCGCTGTCGAGGTCGAGGTCGAGCCGCTCCCCTCCTATATCAAGGTGACCGAGGCGATCGCGGCCGAGTCGTTCCAGGGCGCGATGCCGCAGGTGAAGCGGGGCGACATCGAGGCCGGGTTCGCCGCCGCCGCCCATGTCTTCAGCGGCGAGCTGGAGTTCTCCGGCCAGGAGCATTTCTATCTCGAGACGCATTGCGCACTGGCCTACGTCGACGAGGGCGAGCAGGTCTTCGTCCAGAGCAGCACGCAGCACCCGTCCGAGACGCAGGAGATCGTGGCCCACGTGCTGGGCAGGCACAACCACGAGGTCACGGTGCAGTGCCTGCGCATGGGCGGCGGCTTCGGCGGCAAGGAGATGCAGCCGCACGGCTTCGCGGCGATCGCCGCGCTTGGCGCGGTCCTCACCGGACGTCCGGTCCGGCTGCGGCTGAATCGGACCCAGGACCTGACCATGTCGGGCAAGCGGCATGGATTCCACGCCGATTGGCGGGTCGGCTTCGACGAGGAGCGGCGCATCGTCGCCCTGGACGCGACCTTGACCGCCGACGGCGGCTGGAGCCTCGACCTCTCGGAGCCGGTGCTCGCCCGCGCGCTGTGCCACATCGACAACGCGTACTGGATCCCCAACATCCGGGTGAACGGCCGCATCGCCAGGACGCACAAGGCGTCGAACACGGCGTTCCGTGGCTTCGGCGGCCCACAGGGCATGCTGGTGATCGAGGACATCCTCGGCCGCTGTGCGCCGCTGCTCGGTCTCGATCCGATGGACCTGCGCGAGCGCAACTTCTACGGGCCGGGCCAGACCACGCCGTACGGTCAGCCGGTCCGCCACCCCGAGCGCGTCCCGACGATCTGGGAGGAGGTCGTCTCCGGCGCCGACGTGGTGAACCGCAAGCGCGAGATCGAGGCGTTCAACGCCAGCCACCCGAACACCAAGCGCGCCCTGGCGGTGACGCCGGTCAAGTTCGGCATCTCCTTCAACCTGACCGCGTTCAACCAGGCCGGTGCGCTCGTGCACGTCTACAAGGACGGGTCGGTGCTCATCAACCACGGCGGCACCGAGATGGGCCAGGGCCTGCACACCAAGATGCTCCAGGTCGCCGCGACCACGCTCGGCATCCCGCTGCGCCATGTCCGGCTGGCTCCCACGCGCACCGACAAGGTGCCGAACACCTCGGCGACCGCGGCCAGCTCCGGCGCCGACCTCAACGGCGGCGCGGTCAAGAACGCCTGCGAGCAGATCAAGGAGCGGCTGCTGCGGGTGGCCGGCAGCATGCTGGGCACGAACGCGTCAGACGTGCGGATCGTGGACGGCGTCGCACGCGGTCTGGGGATCTCCGAGGCGCGGGTCGACTGGCAGGAGCTCGTCCGCACGGCGTACTTCCAGCGGGTCCAGCTGTGGGCGGCGGGGTACTACCGCACCGAAGGGCTGCACTGGGACTCATCGGTGATGCAGGGTTCGCCGTTCAAGTACTTCGCCTACGGTGTCGCCGCCACCGAGGTCGAGGTCGACGGCTTCACCGGCGCCTACCGCACGCGGCGCGTCGACATCGTCCACGACGTCGGTGACAGCCTTTCGCCCCTCGTCGACCTCGGCCAGATCGAGGGCGCGTTCGTGCAGGGGGCGGGCTGGCTCACCCTGGAGGACCTGCGCTGGGACGAGAGCGACGGCCCCCGGCGCGGCCAGTTCCTGACCCAGGCGGCGAGCACCTACAAGCTGCCGAGCTTCTCGGAGATGCCCGAAGTCTTCAACGTGACGCTGTTCAGGAACGCGACCGAGGAAGGCGCGGTGTACGGGTCCAAGGCCGTCGGGGAACCGCCGCTGATGCTGGCCTTCTCCGTGCGGGAGGCGCTGCGGCAGGCCGCGGCCGCGTTCGGGCCGGCGGGCACGAGCGTCGATCTCGGCTGCCCCTCCACCCCGGAGGCCGTCTACTGGGCCGTCGAGCAGGCGCGAGAGCACACCTCGCACGGCCATGTCGCCGACGCGAACGTCGTCCCGCCGCAGCCGGTCCACCCCCACGCCCTCCACCCCGAGTCCGAACGCGCACAACACGCCGTCACCCATGCCTGAGACGGCCTGGTTCAACGCGGTCGCCCGCCTGCGTGCGCGGCGCGAGCCGGCTGTGCTGGTGACGGTCGCGTCGGTTCGCGGGCACGCCCCACGCGATGCCGGCGCCAAGCTCGTGGTCGGCGTCCGAGAGACGTGGGGATCGATCGGCGGAGGCAACGTCGAAGCGGTGGCGATCGACCGGGCCCGGGAGCTGCTCGCCGACCCCGACGCGACACCCACGCTGTTCGAGACGGCACTGTCGGACAAGGCGCCGTACGAGCACGGCGTGCAGTGTTGTGGAGGAACGGTCACCGTGCTGCTCGAGCCGCTGCCGGTCGTGCCCGCCGTGGCGATCTTCGGCGTCGGGCACGTCGGGTTCGAGCTGGCGCGCATCCTGGCTCGCCACGACCTCGAGCTGCACCTGGTCGACAGCCGCCCCGAGCAGCTGACCGACGAGCGGTTGGCGCCGCTGTCCGACGCGGTGGCGAACCTCCACGTCCACCGCGTTCCGCTGCTCCCGGAGATCATCCTGGGGGAGCTGCCGCCGGGCGCCCACGTGCTGATCATGACGCACGACCACGCCGAGGACGCGGCGCTGTGCGACGCCGTCCTCCGCGGCGGCGACCTCGGCTCGATCGGGCTGATCGGCTCGGCGGGGAAATGGGCACGGTTCCAGCGGTTGCTGGCCGAGGGCGGCCACGACATGGCGTCGATTGCTCGGATCCGCACGCCCATCGGGCTGGCCGGGATCACCGGCAAGGAGCCGGCGACGATCGCCGTGAGCGTCGCGGCCGACCTGTTGCTGACGTTCGAGCGCGAGCGGTCTGCCGCGCGGAGCTGATCCATGACGCTGTATCGCGCCCAGGTGACGGACACTCCCGACGATCCGTTCCGCGGCGGGACGTTGCGGGCGGACGCCGACGCGGGACTGCTCGTCGTCGACGGCGTGATCGTCGAACGGGGGTCGTACGCGGAGGTTCGACGCCAGCATCACGACGAGACCGTCGTCGACCTCGGCTCCGGCCTGTTGCTGCCCGGGTTCGTCGACACGCATGTCCACTACCCGCAGGTACGGGTCATCGGTGCGCTGGGAATGCCGCTGCTGGAGTGGCTCGACCGCTGCGCGCTGCCGGAGGAGGCGAGGCTGGCGGACGTCGACTACGCCCGGGAGGTCGCCGGCGAGTTCGTCGCGTCGCTGGTCGACTCGGGCACGACGACCGCGCTGGTCTTCGGCTCGCATTTCGCGCCGGCGGTCGACGCGCTCTTCGAGGCGTCCACCGAGCGCGGCCTGCGGGTCACCTGCGGCCTGGTCGTCGGTGACCGCATGCTGCGACCCGAGCTGCACACGACCGCGCAACGCGCCTACGACGAGGGGCGCGAGCTGGCGCGGCGATGGCACCAGCAGGGTCGCACCCGGTACGCGGTCACGCCGCGGTTCGCGTTGTCCTGTACCGACGACCTGCTCGCATCGTGCGCGGCCCTGTACGACGACACCGCGGGTTGCTGGTTCACCTCGCACATCAACGAGAACCCGGCGGAGATCGCCAAGGTGCGGGAGCTGTTCGGCTGTGGCTACCTCGAAAGCTATGACCGGCATGGTCTGGTCGGCCCCCGCAGCGTCTTCGCGCACAACGTGCACCCCAGCGACGCCGAGCTGAAGCTCCTGGCCGCCAGGGAGTCGACCGTCGCGCACTGCCCGACGAGCAACGCCGCCCTCGGGAGCGGACTGTTCCCGTTCGATCGCCACCTGTCGTTCGGTGTCCGCGTGGCCCTGGGCTGCGACGTCGGCGCCGGCACCGGGTTCTCGCTGTTCAAGGAGGGCCTGCAGGCCTACTTCCTGCAGCAGTTGCGCGGCCCGGACGGCGTGGCCCTGACGTCGGCGCACCTCCTCCATCTGGCCACGGCGGCCGGCGCCGATGCGCTGGGGATGCGTGACCAGGTCGGCGACCTCACGGTGGGCAGGCGCTTCGACGCCGTGTGGCTGGACCCGCTTCCCGGCACGCCGCTCGATATCGGGCTGCGGCACGCGGACGGGCCCTCCGACGCCCTCGCGAAGGCGTTTGCGCTCGCGACCCCCCACGACGTCCGGGGCGTGTGGGTCGACGGCGAGCGGGTCAAGGGATGACAGGTTCCCCAGCGCTAGCGTTGCATGGTGGCCAGCCCCCAGCCGTAGGGGGACAGCGGGCGGTCGTCGCGGCCCCCGACGTTGATCGGCTCCTGCTCGAGGGTGCGCGGCCAGGTCATCGACAGCCGTCGAAGCCGATCTTCTGCTTCAGCACCCCGGTGATGAGCTCGCGGTGGGCGTGCATCTTGAGCGGGTCGCCGACCCCGTCGTCGGTCCAGCCGACGCCGGAGAACGACGGCATGACGCTGTCGACACGGTGCTCGCGCAGGGCCGGCTCGTACGGCGCCAGGTCGATGCGGGCGAAGTCGCGCCGGCTGGACACGGTGATGCCCTGGTCGATGGGACAGGTCGCGGGCCCGCGGGCCCTGGAAGCCGTCGATCGCCGTCTCCATCTTGACGACCAGGGCCGGCCCCAGCGCAGGTAGCCCCGAGGCCGATGTTGTGCGGGAACACGGTCGCCCCGACCAGGTTGCCGTGGCCGTGGACCGAGTCGACGCCGTAGATCAGGGGGATGCCGAGCCGTGTCTGGAGGGCCTGGGCCTGGAAGGCGTCGACCATGTCGGCCCAGGCCTCGGGGGTGTTCGGGGTGGGCACCGAGCCGCCGCCCGACAGCAGCGACCCCAGCCGCCAGGTCGCGACCAGCGAGGGGTCGCCGGTGACCGCGCCCCGCTCGGCCTGGGTCATCTGCCCGACCTTCTCCTCCAGCGTCATCTGGGCCAGCAGGAGCTCGGCCCGGGTCGCGGGCTCGAGCGACCGGTCCATCCATGGCCGCTGCGGCGGCGACGACCCGGCGGCCGGGCCGGCCGCGGCCAGCGTCATGGTGATCAGGAGCCAGGTGCCGACGGCACCGAGACGGATGGACGGAGCACTCGCCGCATGACGGCTCCTCTCGTCCACGCCCTCCCACCGGGGCAGAAGGACCGAAACGCCACAATAGGCACAGATTAGCGGCCGGGTCCTCCGGGAGAAGCCCCGCCGGGCTCAGCCGGGCCGGGCCGACGCGGCCCGGAGCTCGTCCGCGGTCGGGGGATCGGCGCCGGCGCGGGTGCAGGTGAGCGCGGCGGCCAGGACGGCCTCGTCGGCCAGGTCGGCCAGGGTGGCGGCGTCCAGCGCCCGGAGGGCGGGGCGGCGGGCGGTGCCGAGCAGGTCGCGGCGGTGGAGGCCGGCCAGCAGGGCGGCCATGCAGGCGTCGCCGGCGCCCACGGTGTCGACCACCTCGACGACCCGGCCGGGGCGGCGCAGCACCCCCGCCTGGCGGGTGGCGGCGAGCAGGCCGGCCGGCCCCAGGGTGATCACCACCAGCGACGGGCCCCTGGCCAGCCAGGCCTCGGCGACCTGCTCGGGCGGGCGGTCCGGGAGCAGCCAGGCCAGGTCGTCGGCGCTGGCCTTGACCACGTCGGCCAGGGCGACCAGGGCCTCGATGCGGCCGCGGACGGCGTCGGGGGAGCCCATCAGCAGCGGCCGGCAGTTGGGGTCGTAGGAGACGGTCATGTCCTGGCGGGCCTGGGCCAGCAGCCGCTGGAGGACGTCGGCGCCCGGCGCCATGGTCAGGGCCAGCGACCCGGCGTGCAGGGCCACCACACGGCCGTCGAGGGCGCCGGCCAGCTCGTGGTCGCGCCACTGCCAGTCGGCCGTGCCCTCGACCCGGAAGTCGTACTCGACCACGCCGTCGCGGGCCACGGCCACGATCGCCAGCGAGGTCGGCTCGGCCGCGCGGACGGCGAAGGACAGGTCGACCCCGTTGCCGTCCAGGTGGGCCCGGAGCCGGTGGCCCAGCAGGTCGTCGGCGATCCGGGCCAGCAGCCGGGTCGGCACCTCGAGGCGGGCCAGGCCCACGGCCACGTTCGCCGGGCTGCCCCCGGGCGCGGCCCGGAACACCCCCGGCCCGCCGGCGGGCACGAAGTCCACCAGCGCCTCCCCGGCCACCGCCACCACCCCGGCCCCGCCGGGCCCAGACCGATCGCTCACCCGTCCTCCTCCCTCGGCGGCCGCCATTCTCGCCGACCGGACCGCCGCGGGCACCTCGCCGTCAGGTCTCGGGCTCGGACACGAACAGGCTCAGCCCCAGCCGGCGGGCCAGGAACCGGGCCGCGAGCTGCCCCTTGACGCTGTTGCCGAAGCCGTCGAGCGGCGGGGCGAAGGTGCCGAGCCCGCCCTTGCCGGGGGAGACGACCACGATCCCGCCGCCGATGCCGCTCTTGCCAGGCACGCCGACGTCGTACAGCCAGTCGCCCGAGGCCTCGTACATCCCGGCGGTGGTCATCACGGCCAGGGTGAAGTGGCAGACGGCCGCGTCGACCACCCGCTCCCTGGTCAGCGGGTTCACCCCGCCGTCGGCCAGGGTGGCGCCCATCACCGCCAGCTCGGTCACGGTCACCCGCAGCGCGCTCTGCCTGGTGTACAGCTCGACCGCCTCGGCCGGGTCGCGCCAGAGGCGCCCGTAGCTCTGGAGCAGGTTGGCGATGCCGCGGTTGCGGTGGTTGGTCGCCGACGCCGAGGCGTAGACCTCATCGTCCAGCGACAGCGCCCGGCCTGCGAACCGCGACAGGCCGTCCTGCAGGAACGCCCAGCCGGCCTCGCCGCCG
>Ga0075430_100003836_pt1 | contig 12657 bp, 8 predicted proteins | sample RhiMetdeltSRZDD4_FD_75294 | JGI IMG/M metagenome (GOLD analysis project Ga0075430, IMG submission 75294) | Populus rhizosphere microbial communities from Tennessee, USA - Rhizosphere MetaG P. deltoides SRZDD4 | ecosystem: Host-associated > Plants > Roots > Rhizosphere > Soil | place: USA... | reverse complement strand
ATGTACATGAAGGCGCCCCACATCAGGAAGAAGGCGGCGACGGTCACGCCGACACCGACGCCGACATTGAGCAGGCTGGTGAAAAGGGCGTTGATCTGCTGCACGTGGTTACTCCGTGGGTGGGGACTCTCGTTCGCCGAAGGCGAGCCCGATTGGCATGGACGTTGGCGGCTGTCGCGGTGGGAGGGGACGTGGCAGCCATGACTCGACCATGGCTAGCTCCCGACCCGTCCGCCGCCGGCGAACCTTGGCCCCCAGTAGCCGCCGAACACGTCCATCTCGCGGATCACGTCGCCGGTGGTCGGGGCGTTGATCATTCGACCGTTGCCGACGTAGATCCCGACGTGCGTGATCCGCTCGTGGGAGGGGTAGGTGCGCTCGAAGAAGACAAGATCGCCAGGCCGGAGATCGTTTCGAGACACCCGGCGCGTCGCGTCGTACTGCTGCTGCGCCGTGCGAGGGAGCCGGGCGCCGAGCTGGCCGAATGCCCACTGCACCAGACCCGAGCAATCGAAGCTCGTGACCGGGCTCGCGCCGCCCCACACGTACGGCCGGCCGATCTGGGTGCGAGCGAGCATGACGACGCTGGCGAGTGCCGACGCGCCCTCCGGCAGCTCGGGTTCGGGTGTGCCGAGGCCATAGCGGGTGGCAATCGTCAGGACCATCTCGACGTACGAGTCGAGGTGGTTGTAGGCCCAGACCGCGCGGCGCAGGTCGTGCGGCGCCCCATGGGCGCACAGGTAGCGGGCAATCGCCGGAATCGCGTCCCGATAGTTGTACGGGTCGCCGCCGTTACCGAAGGCCGCCCAGGACGACGGCAGGAACTGGCCGTAGCCGATCGCGCCGGCCGAGGACGTCGCCATATTGCTGCCGAAGTTCGACTCGACCTTCGCGATGGCCGCGATCACTTGCCAGGGGACGCCGCAGGTTTCGGTCGCGGCGGCCCGCATCACCACCAGATGGTCCGGCGGAATCTCCTCCGTGTTGGCGCCGGCCACCTCGTGGCCGGGCACCGCCGCGCCGAGCGCGGTCATGAGGGTCGAGACCGAAAAGGCGAGCGCCAGGAAGACGGCAAGCGACAGCGCGACGACGAACTTGAGCGCGTCGCGGCCGAGACCGGAGAGGGCGAGGGCGACGAGGACGCGTGCCATCAGCGCCCTCCCGTCGATCGCCCACGGTTACCCGCGAGAACACGGACTCCTTGGCGTGAGGCGTCATGGTGGACGAAGCCGAGGCCGCCGCTGAGACAGTGCAGCAGCGGTTCGGACCGACCGTGAGTTCGCACGCCGATCATGAGCGGTGGCTGCATAGACGTGACCCTCCGTGACCAGGCTCGGCGTTGATGCGCCGAGGCCAGCCTACGGAGGCTCGGTTTCACGACAGCTACTTGGCAGCTACACGCGGGTCACTTCTGGGCAACTTTGCCGAGGCATGCCGAACTGCAACATGGCCCGGTTCCTGACCAGACGTCTGATGCAGAGAGTGGTGTGATTGGCTCGCCCGGCCTGACGTGCCCTGACGCTCCGTACAGCACAATAGGGGGAGGCGTGCGGACGCGGATGGTCCACCGCGCTGTGACCGTGGAGGCTGGCTGTGAGTGATCGACCCGGCTACGTTCACAGCGACGCGTCACTGCTTGCATCGCAGCGGACCTACTACGACGCGCGCGCCGATGAGTATGGGGACGAGTCCAAGCCGGACCGGAACGCCCCCGGCTTGCTTAATGAAGGCTGACGTCTGCCGGGGCTCATCGAGGAGCTCCGGCCGACCGGTGACGTGCTCGAGCTCGCTCGCGGCACCGGCGCCTTCACGCGTGAGATCGTTCGGCACGCGCAAACGGTGACGGCCGTCGACGCGTCATCGCGCATGCTCGCGATCAACCGCACCTGCGTCAATGACCCCCACGATCAGGTATGTGCACGGCGACATCTTCGCCTGGGTTCCTGACCGTACCTATGACGTCGTGTTCCTCGGATTCTGGCTCTCGAACGTGCCGCCGAGCGCGGTCCACGATTTTTAGACTCTCGTGCGGAAGTGCTTGGCACCGCATGGGTGCGTGGCGTTCGCCGATAAGGGTGATCGCGCCGCCGGGCACGATGATGTGTACGTGATCAGTGGGATTCTGGTCGCACGCCGATCTCTGAGCGACGGCCTGACAGTTCGAGATAGTCAAAATCGTCTGGAGGCCAGTCGAGCTCGAGAACGGGCTCCGCTCATCGGCCTGGGACGTCCAGGTCCGACGCGTCGGCGAGACATGCCTGTATGGAGTTGATCGTCCGAGCGGGCCAGGGGAGTGACTCCGCCACGACGCCCAATGATGCGGCGCGTCGTCAGCGTCACGTGAGCCTGGCATGGACCTGACGCGTGGTGACCCAGGTCGGCATCGTTGCGCCGAGGCCAGCCTACGGAGGCCCGGTTTCACGACAGCTACTTGACGGTTTCACGCCAGCTACTTGGCGGCTACACGACGGCTACTTCTGAACAACGTCGCAGAGAGGTCGTGATCCCCGGTGCTCGGCGTCCACGCAACACTGTCCACCGATACCGATCGATGGAGACAGCAAGTGCCAGTCCACATCCTGTTGACAGCGACGATGCTCACCAGGTGCGGTTCACGCCGATGAGCATCACTGACCTCCTTTGCGGCCAAGCGGTTGGTGTCCGCGTTTCAATGGGAACCGGCGAACGTGGTTCCGATGAGGTTGGAGGCTGATGCTTCTATGGGTTGTCAACAGGCCATGGCAGCGGCCTGAAGGGTTTTTGGGACACTTGCAACGCCAGGCTTGGCACCACGTTCGTCAGGTCGGTGCAGATCCCTCTAAAGCGTACGCGACGGCCTGCTCGCGCGTCATCGCCTGGCCCTCAGCCCAGACCCGGGCGAAGGCTTCGGCTCCCAGCGCCGCACGGGCTGGCTCCAGCCACTCGTCGCGCTCGCGGAGGGTCCACGTCCACATCTGGATGCCCATGCTCTCCGTCAATGCCGTGGCGACGGCGGCGAGCCGCACCGCGCGGTCGAGCCGTCCGGCGTCTGCGTCGAGTGAGGCGAGCACCGTCAGTACGTGTGGCAGTTCGCCAAAGTCGCCGACGCCGTGAAATGCCGCTAAAGACTCAGCCGCAAAGGCTCGCCCGCGGACTACATCACCACGGAGGCGGGCGACGCGTCCCAGCGTTCGGAGCGCGGCCCCGGCCATCCGTCGATTCCCCAACTCCCGATAGCGTGCCAGGCTCTCCTGGTTGAGCGACCAGGCGGCATCGAGATCGCGGTCAGCGTCCAGCGCGAGGGCGCCGAGGTTGAGCAGGGCCTCGGCGGTAGATCCGCTATGACCGAGTGCTCGGGACAGTGTCAAGGCCTCCTCCAGGATCGGTCGAGCGGTGGCGAAGTCGCCCATCATCCGGGTCACGCGGCCGAACCCGATAAGCACGCTGGCAAGGAGGACACGGTCATCCTGCTGGCGCGCGCTCGCCAACGCCGCTTCCACGAGGGAACGCGCGGCCGGGTAGTCCCCCTGGCGCACCGCCAGAAATCCAATGCCCATGAGCAGCCGAGCCCGGAGGCCGGCCAGCTCCGGACCGGCCGGCAGTGCCAGGACCGCGTTTTGCAGCGCTCGACCTTCGGTAAAGTAGCCGCGCCAGTACCAGAAGTGCACGAGACTCGAGGTAAAGCGCATCCCAAGCTCGGCGTCCTCGTGCTCGATCGCCCAACGTAGCGCCGCATGCAGGTTGTCAACGTCGCGCTCCAGCCGACCGAGCCAGCGCACCTGGTCTGGTCCCTGGATGCGCGGGCGGGCCTCCTCGGCCAGATCCAGGTAGTAGGCGGCGTGGCGGCGCTGGATCTGCTCTCGCTCGTCGCTCGCTTGAAGCTGCTCCAGCGCGTACTCTCGAATCGTCTCCAGCATCCCGAAGCGCGGCTCACCGTCCGGGCCGTCCTCCTGACGGAGCAGGCTCTGGGCGGCCAGCGACGTCACCCCGTCCAGGACGTCCAGCCCGAGGGTGCGCTCGGAGTCGCAGACCGCCTCGGCTGCCTCCAGCGTGCAACCGCCGACGAAGACTCCCAGGCCCCGGTACAGCGCCTGCTCCTCGGGGCTGAGCAGGTCATAGCTCCAGGCGATGGCGTTCCGTAGGGTCTGCTGGCGCGCCGGCAGATCACGCGCGCCGCCGGTCAACAGTGGGAGGCGCCGTTCGAGACGGGCCAGCACGGCCCGGGGCGAGAGCAGCCTCGTTCTGGCTGCGGCCAGCTCGATTGCCAGCGGCAGCCCGTCGAGCCGATGACAGATCTCGGCGATGGCTGGCGCGTTCTCGTTAGTGACCGTGAACTCGTCCTTGATGGCGGCAGCGCGCTCGATGAACAGCGCCACGGCGCCGTATTGCGCGAGGGCGGCAGGATCGATCGCCTGTTGCCGATCGGGAAGAGCGAGCGGCGGGACGTCGTACTCGTGCTCGCCGCGCACCTGGAGCGCTGCCCGACTGGTCACCAGGATCTTCAGCTGCGGAGCGGCGCTGAGGAGATCGCTTACGAGGGGAGCGGCCGCCAGAATCTGCTCGAAGTTGTCGAGCAGCAGCAGGATCTGCCTGCCACTCAGGTGTTGCGTCAGCGTCTCCACGATCGGCCGGGTACCGGTTTCGCGCACCCCGAGCGCCTGCGCGATGGTCGATGCGACGAGGTCAGGATCGGAGATCGGCGCCAGTGCCACGAAGAAGACACCGTTCTCGAACTGTTCGATCGCCTCAGCGGCGAGCTGGAGTGAGAGGCGGGTCTTGCCAGTTCCGCCAGGGCCGGTCAGGGTCAGCAGCCTGACATCGTGGCGTAGCAGGCGCTCCCGAGCCCTGGCGATGTCGCGCTCACGGCCGAGTAGGGCCGAGGGATGGACCGGCAGGTTGTGGGGCCGTGCGTCCAGGCTCCGGAGCGGTGGAAAATGGGTCGGCAGGCCCGCACCAGTGACCTGGAAGACGCGCTCGGGACGAATCAAGTCCTTGAGCCGGTGCTCGCCCAGGTCAAGTACCGTCGCCCCCTCGGGGAGCGTATCGCGGACCAGCTCGCAGGTTGCCAACGACAGCAGCACCTGGCCACCATGTCCCGTGCTCAGCAGCCGCGCCGCCCGATTCAGAGGCGGGCCGTAGTAGTCGCCGTCCCGCTCCTCGGCCGTGCCGGTGTGCACCGCCATCCGCACCCGGATCGGGCCAATCTCGCCCCACGGCTCGGCGTGGAGCCGGCGCTGGGCCTCCAACGCGGCCGCGACCGCGTCCGGGGCGCGAACGAACACGGCATGGAAGGCGTCGCCCATCGTCTTGACGACGTGGCCACCGTGTTCGCGGATGGCCTCTCGGATCAGATCATCGTGGCGAGCCAGCGCAAGCTGCATCGCCTCGGGTGCCTGCTCCCAGCGCGTGGTGCTGCCTTCGATGTCCGTGAACAGGAACGTCACTGTTCCGCTCGGCAGATCAGCCATGCTTGCCCTTCGGTTCCGATACGTCGTCGGGGGGACGGGCTACCCGGTCATGATATCTGCGCCATCGAGTCCAGGACGGTTGCCGGCGAGTGTACATGACACAGGAACGCGCGTCTCGCCCAGCTGTCACTGTCCCAAAAACGACCGAGGCCGTTGAAATGCCCGAACCGGAGAGATGAATCGCCGTAGCGATGAGCATTTCAGTTGCCTGGAGAACTTCTTACGCCCTCAGTGGGCCGACAGCGACGACCGGCTGTTCAGCGTCCCGACCGCGAATCCCGCGACGCGCTTGTAGTTCCCGGCGACCTCGTCCAGCTCCTGCTGGCTCACGACGTCGTTCAAACTGGTGAAGCCAGTGGGTGCCCGGTCCTCCACGAGCTCGATCAGCCGGCTCAGGCCGGCTTGGCGATTGGCCTGCACCACGGCGGCGGTCTCCGGTCTGCGACGGGCATCGTAGGCGGCGATTGCTGACTCGATCGAGGGCTGTAGCGCCAACTCCCGCGCCAGGACGCGCGCATCAATGATGGCCTGCGAGGCCCCGTTTCCTCCCACGGGATGCATCGGATGCGCCGCGTCACCCAGGAGGGTCACGCGGCCGAAGTCCCAAGACGGCAGCGGGTCCCGATCCACCCTCGGATACTGATAGACCTCCTCGGCCCCCCGGATGAGCGCCGGGACGTCGAGGAACTCGAAGTCGAAGGACGAGAACGCCTCGAGGGCTTCCTCGCGGCGAGCGAGGGAGGTCCAGTCTTGCGTGGGAGTCGGGCCAGCGTCGGCGATCCGGCGCAACGCCACCCAGTTGATGAGCGCGCGGCCCTGATCCTCGTACGGTTTCGAGACCGGGTACACCACGACCCGCTGCTTGATCGAGCCCACCGTGATCATCGTGCGACCGGATAAGTAGGGTTCGCCGACCGTGACCCCACGCCACATGATGACGCCGCTCCACTGAGACGGGCCTTCCTCCGGATACAGCGTGCGGCGGACCATCGAGTGAATGCCGTCACAACCAACGAGCACGTCGGCCTCGATCCGCCCGAGGGACCCGTCTCTCGTGGCGTTGACATATTCTCCCCACACACCGCCACGCTCAACGTGTCCGAAGCCGACGAGATGGTGGCCGGGGTGGATGCGGTGCGGGCCAAGACGTGCGACCACCGCACGATGCAGGACCCCGAGGAGCTGCCCGCGATGAATCGAGACCTGCGGCCACCGGTAGCCGGCCGCCATCCCGAGCGGCTCACTCCAGATACGCTGTCCTCGGTTCGTGTACAGGGCGAGCTCGGCGGTTGGGATGCCCACGGCAGCGAGCTCGTCCGCGAGCCCGAGCTCGGTCAACTCCCGCACGCCGTGGGGCAGGACGTTGATTCCGACACCCAGCTCCCGGATACCTGCTGCGGATTCGTACACGTCCACGTCAGTGATTCCGGCGGCGTGCAAGGATAGGGCTAAACTCATGCCACCGATGCCGCCTCCCACGATGGCGACCTTCATGACGCTCCTCTCCGGTGTTGGCCACCAACCCGACAACATCTTCTGCCACGAGCAGGCCGGGGATGTTCGCCCTCTCAATGTGCGGCCATGATGGGTGCTCTGTCCCGCGCCAGGCGCTCCAGCAACTCGACGGCTCGTTCCTGGCCGGGCATTGACGTGATCTCATCCCGAATCCGTTCGGCGTTTGCGCGGTAGGATGAGTCGCGGAGAACCGCCTGCGTCGCAGCGCGAATCGCCTCCGGCGTGCGCTCCTCGGACCCAATCACACGGGCCACGCCGAGGTCCGCGCAGCGACGGGCGTTGCGCGGTTGGTCCGCATTCACCGGCAGCACGACCATCGGCACGCCGAGACTCAGACACGCCATGAGTGTGCCGTGACCGCCGTGGGTCAGGACGACATCACAGCGCGGCAGCAACGACGCGTGGTCGACGTAGCGTTCGATGCGCACGTTTGGTGGCTGGGGGCCGAAGTCATCTGGGTCGCGCTCATGGCCGATCCCGACAATCAGGGAGACCGGATCATCGCGTAGGCCGCCGATGATCGCCTCATAGAGTCCCGGCGTCCGGTTTACCTCGGTCGTACCCAGCGTGGCGTGGATGAGCGGCCGGTCCCGCAGCAGCTCCGGCCAGGGTGCCTCTGTCGTCTCGACGGACGCATCGGGTGGCCGCGGATCGATGAAGTGAGCGGTCGGCGGAAGGGACTCGTCGGGCGCGATCCACGACGGCGGCATCGTGGCAAGCGTGAGGTACTGATAGAAGCCCACCATTTCGGGGTCTGGCGGGAGGCCGACGGCACGTCGCGCTTCGCTGTACGGCCCGATGACGGACTCCAAGGAGCGGAACCAGATCGCCCCGGCGACTGCGTGCGGTCGCCCCAGAATCTCAGCGGCAAGGCAAGCTCCAGACTCCCCCTGCCCACGCACGAAGACGTCCGGCAACCACCGATCGGCGATGGCGAGCAGATCGGGTACGGTCGCGCGAGCCGTGATAAGGTGCCACAGTGTCGGTATCCAGGCCATGCGCGCCGGTCCCGGTGGCGGAGCCTCCGGAAACGCCCTGGTCATCTCCGAGATGAGCCAATCAATCCCGGCCGGAAACATCTGGAAGCCGGCCGCCTCGACGTGCGGGCGGAACGACGGCGAGCAGGCGAAGGCGACCTCATGGCCCGCGTCCACGAGAGCACGGGCGAACGGCACGAGCGGACGGAAGCTCCCGGTTGCAGGCTGCGTCGTGAATAGCGCGCGCATTCGTCCTCCATTGGACGCCCGATGCCTTACTGGATCCAAGGTACGGTCAGCAGGCTGCTGAAATACGCCCTGTCAACGTGTAGCAGTGATGGGCGTCTTGTCCCGAGCCAGACGTTCCAAGAGCGGCACTACTTCGTCCGGTCCTGGCAGGCTCACCATCTCGTCACGGATGCGCTGGGCGGCGCGGCGGTAGCTCGGGTCTGCCAGAACCGAGAGGGCGGCTTCCCGGATCGATGCCGCTGTGGCGAGCGACGCGGGTACGACCCGTGCCACGCCGACCGCCGAACATCGCTCGGCATTGAGGGGCTGATCGGCGGTAATCGGGACCATAACCTGGGGGATGCCGTGTGCGAGCGCCCCGAGCATCGTGTTCGAGCCGCCGTGGCTGATGACGAGATCGCAGCGCGGGAAGAGGAGCGTCTGCGGAATGTAGCGCTCGATCCGGATGTGCGGCGGCTGCGGCCCGAACTGGTCTGGGTCACCGTCACGCCCGACCGTGACGACGAGGTTGACCCGCTCGTCTCGGAAGGCATCCACGAACGCGGTCAGGATGTCCGTCCGCATATTGGCTGCCGTGCCAAGCGTCGCGTAGATCAGGGGGGCGCCTGGAATCGTGAGCGGCCCGTCCAGCCCGCCTTCGTCGCCAGAACGGTCGAATGGCGTCGCCTGATAATGGTGGAGCGTCGGTCGCGCGATGCCACCTGAGCCATCCAGGGCCGGCGGGAACGGCGAGAGCATGAGATACCGTTCCACCATCCGTAACTCGGGATCGGGCGGGAGGCCATGCTGGGCACGCAGGGTGGCGAGTGGCTCCGCCAGGTTTGACGCGGTGTCGCCGAAGGTAGCACCGGCCTGGTGTGCAGCGTGCGGGACGCCGAGGACCTCCGCCGCGATACAGCCTCCGTACTCGGCGTAATCCCGCACGAACAGATCGGGCCGCCAGGATTTACCGATCTGGAGCAAGTCGGTGACCATCCGTGGAGCCAGCACGCGAACTAGCGCGCGCCGGTGAAAGGTGACCCGCTCGCGACCGGAGAGACGATTCCGTTCTTCAATGTAGCGTGCGTACTCCGGGGAGGAGTCAGCCAGCCCCGCCTCCAGCCACCGGAAGCCCAGGCGCTCGACCGTGCCCTGAAAGGACGGCGGCATCGCGAATGCGGCCTCATGGCCAGCTTCGCGGGCAGCCCGAGCAAGCGGGACGAGGGGATGGAAATGCCCGCTGGCGGCACGGACGGTGAACAGGATGCGCATCTGGTCTCCTCGGGCGCCTGGCAGCTACCGGACTCGCAGCTCGACCCACGCAATCACGGTCGCCATACCACTGGCGGGCTCAGCATCCCTCAGATCCCATGGGCCCACGGTCAGTATTCGGTCTGGCCGTGCGCTTGTCATGAGCGTTTCGTCATGCGTTCCCCGAGGGTCCGCGCCCTGAGTGGACGCGACGAGGTCGTGTTCAGAATGTCACGCATCCGACCCTGATCTTGAGATCGCGGAGCGTCGCTGTCAGTCGAGGAGCAGCCCGAAGGCAACGCAGCCCGTGAGCAAGTGCTCATGACAAGCTGCCTTCGGAGTGTCATGCTGGGGCAAACGATGCGGTTCATGGGAGCGGGGTATGACAGTGGGTGAAGTCTCTAGTGCTGAGTCGCTGCGGCAGTTGATCGGCGGCTTCCGCATCTCCCAGGCGATTGGCGTAGCTGCCGAGCTTGGCATCGCCGACCTGCTCGCCAACGGCCCTCGGTCGAGTAGCGAGCTTGCCCAGGCGACGGGTTCCCACCCGCGCGCGCTCTACCGACTCCTGCGTGCCCTGGCTAGCATTGGGATCTTCACCGAGGTGGAGCCTGAGCGGTTCGGGTTGACGCCAATGGCTGAAGTACTCCAGACCGATGCTCCTGGCTCACAACGAGACACTGCGCGCTACACGGCGAGCGATGTGATGTGGCCTGCCTGGGGGCAGCTTGGCTACAGCATTCGGACTGGTGAGACAGCCTTTCAGCACGTCCATGGCCTGGATGTGTGGGACTATCGAAGGCAGCACCCCACAGCCGACGCGATCTTCAACTCCGCGATGACGAGCGGCAGCTCTTTGCAAGCCGCTGCTATCGCGGCTGCGTACGACTTCTCCGGATTCGGCACGCTGATGGACGTTGCCGGCGGCCACGGGCTGCTGCTCACGACGATCCTGTCCGCGAATCCGACCCTGCGCGGCATCCTCGCCGAGCAGCCGCACGTCGTCGCCTCGGCCAGACCGATCGTGGAGCAGTCCGGGGTGGCCGACCGGTGTACGGTCGTGGAGGTCGATTTCTTCGCATCGGTGCCGAGCGGCGCTGATGCGTACATCCTGAAGTGGATCATTCACGACTGGGGCGATGAGCGCGCGCTTGCCATCCTCAAGAACTGTCGGGAGGCGATGGGTCAGGACGGCACGCTGCTGCTGGCCGAGGTCGTCATCCCGCCGGGCGACACGCCCTCGCCTGGAAAGTTCGGAGACTTGCAGATGATGGTGGGACCTGGCGGGCAGGAACGCACGGAGCAGGAGTTTCGCGCTCTGTTCGAGGCGGCAGGCTTCAGGCTGACGCGGATCGTCCCGACACGGTCGCCATTGAGCGTGATTGAGGGCAAGCCCATCTAGCGCACTGCTGGCGGCAAGTCACTCGTAGCTGAACGCGCAAATCCTGATTCACCAAGAGTGAGGGAGAGCCTGCATCGGTGTCACACAGCCTGCTCTGGGGCCGTTGTCATGAGCTTCCCTTCTTCGAACTGTGGCTCACGACATCTGAAACGGCCGACGGACGTCTCGCGAAAGTCGAACGGTGTGCCTGGCGAGGTTGTCGGGCGCCGGGGAGGGATGTTTGGCAGTGAGCGATGATGCGGAGTCGCGAAAAGCACAGACCGGGGCACTCTTTAGCAGGCTCGCGCCCGTCTACGATCCGCTGGGGGTCTTCGCTCATTTCGGGCGTCGTCTCGTGGCCACAGTTGGTATGGAAAAAGGACAGCAGGCGCTCGATGTGGCGAGTGGCCGGGGTGCCGTCCTCTTCCCCGCCGCCGAGCGCGTGAGTGAGGCAGGCAACGCCATCGGGATCGATCTTGCGGAGGGCATGGCACGAGCGACGAATGAGGAGGCGATGTCACGGGGCCTGGCCGTCCAGGTCCGCCACATGGATGCCGAGCGGCTGAACTTTCCTGACGCCGCGTTCGACCGCGTCTTGTGTGGGTTCGGCGTCATGTTCTTCCCAGCCGTATCTCAAGCCCTCAGCGAGTTTCGCCGCGTGCTCAAGGATCGACCTCGGGGCCGGCTTCTCGCTGGAATTGACTGGTGGGTTCGAGGCCGATGGGGCGATTGGACTCGACCTGTACCCCGATGAGGTGAACGTCGAGGTCGCCGACACGACGGTGGTGGTTGACGCCCGTACCGCACTGCTTGGCCGACCGGAGACCCCGCTCATCGTCGTCGGCGCGCCGGAGAGTCATCGACTCGAGGTCGGCGAGATCGAGCTCGCCGTGTCAGTGCGTGGCTCGGCCGACGATCTCGAGCTGGTCGTCGAGCTCACGGCCAGCTCGGCCCCCGAGGCCCCCAGGTCGGCGCTGGTGATCCAGGCGGAGGAGGGCGACAGCTTCGTCCAGCGGCTCCTGGGGACTCAACCGATACGGCTCGAGTTTGGTGGCAGCCTGCGCTGGTCCTCCAGGACGGGGCTGATGTTCGGCAGCGCTCAGGGGATCACGATCTCGGTTCCGATCAACAAGACGATTGGGGCGTCCGCGATCGCCGACCTCACGCTTGGGCTGCGGCCGGCGGGATCTGGGATCGCGCTGGTCGTCGCAGTGACCGCGGCGGCGCAGTTCGGACCGGTCAACGTCGGCGCCGAGAACATTGGTGTCGCCCTCGCGCTCACGCCGAAGACGCCGGGCGAGCCGCCGGGGACGTTCGGCGACCTGGACGTAGCGTTCGCCTTCAAGCCGCCGGACGGAGCCGGTCTGGCGATCGACGCGGGCGCCGTCGTCGGCGCTGGCTTCCTGACCTACGACCGGGCCCGCGAGCAGTACGCCGGCATGCTCGTCCTGGAGGTGAACCAGGCGGTCCTGCTCCGGGCGGTTGGAATCCTGGCCACGCGCATGCCGGACGGTTCCAAGGGCTTCTCGCTGCTGGTGATCATCTCAGCCGAGGAGTTCGCCCCGATCCAGCTCGGCCTGGGGTTCGCCCTGACCGGGGTCGGCGGGCTGCTCGGCGTCCATCGATCGGTGATGGTCGACGTACTGCGCTCGGGGCTGGCGAGCGGCGCGCTGGACTCGATTCTCTTCCCCGAGGATCCGCTCAAGGATGTGCCTCGTTTCATCAGCGACCTGGCCACGGTGTTCCCGTCGAGCCCGAATCGCTTCGTGTTCGGGCCGATGGCAGTCATCAGTTGGGGCACGCCGCCGCTCGTCGAGGCGGAGATCGGCGTCGTCCTGGAGCTGCCGGCCCCGATGCGCCT
>Ga0075430_100003835_pt1 | contig 12657 bp, 9 predicted proteins | sample RhiMetdeltSRZDD4_FD_75294 | JGI IMG/M metagenome (GOLD analysis project Ga0075430, IMG submission 75294) | Populus rhizosphere microbial communities from Tennessee, USA - Rhizosphere MetaG P. deltoides SRZDD4 | ecosystem: Host-associated > Plants > Roots > Rhizosphere > Soil | place: USA... | reverse complement strand
CATGCCGGGACGGACGGCGGCCGACGCGTGGACGCTGTTCGGCGGCTACCCGTACGGCGAGGCGTTCGGCGACATCCGCACCGACGCCGAACGCCTGATGGTGCGCCGTGCCCGTCACTACCTGTGGCCGCTGCGCCGTCGCCGGGTGTGGCACACCCAGCTACGGGACTACCAAGCCGTACCGCAGGAGCTACGCGGATACGATCTCAAAGACATCGACGCGGTCCCGGAACGTCGCGCACCGTCCCGCGCGTCGGAGCGCTTCACCCAGTACGACGCCCTACTGAACACACCTCCCGCGCACGAACGCAAACCGCTACCCATCGCGCACACTGGCGAATACTGGTTCCCCGTCCGCGATCGCCGCTACTCCGTGGTGTTCACCGAAGATCTCATCCTACCGGCCCCCGACAGGCATGACCTGGCACTGCGTACCGAGCACATCGGCGATCCCATCACGGTCAGCCTGACCGAGCTCAACGAAGCCGCCGCAGAGATGGACGCCATCGAGGCCGCCGACCCTCGTATCGTCTCCAACCATTGGGCCCAGCGCCTGGCGCGGGTGGAACTACTCGTACGCCGAGGCGACGGCCAGGAGTTCACCGGTGGGCAGGCTCTGACCGTTGATCGCGTCCTCCACATGGTGGGGATGGTCGGCGCCGGCAAGAGCACCCTGCGGGACATTCTGGCCTACTGGTGTGCCCGGAACCGCATGAGGATCACCATCGTGGTCGGCGACGTCGCCGAGGCCCTGACCATCGTGGGAATCTTCAACAACCTGAACATTCAAGCCGCGCCGATCCTGGGCCACTCCACCCGGGAACGTCACATCCAGCGCCTGCACCGGCGGCTGGCCACCGGCGGCGCACCAACGATGCTCAGTCACGAGCACCAAGGGTTCGCCTATGTCAACAGCGCCTGCCCCGTTGACGCGCTTCGTGGCCTGGAAGCCGACAGGCCGCTGCGCATCGGGGAGGCGCCCTGCACCCAGTTGTACCCAGCCGAGAAACGCACCCCGCCACCCGCGGACCTGCCCGAAGAGGAGGACCACGCGGCTGGAAGGAGTGCTGCAACCCGGCGGCCCGAACGACATGGCTGCCCATTGTGGTCGCGATGCCCACGTCACCATGGAGCCCGTGAGCTGGTCGAGGCCGCTATCTGGGTAGCCACTCCGGCCAGCCTCATCCACAGCAGCGTGCCCGCCCACCAGGTCGGGGAACAAATGCGGTATCTGGAGCTGGCGTGCCGACAGTCCCACCTGGTCATAGTTGATGAAGCCGACCGGGTGCAGATGCAGCTGGACACCGCCTTCGCACCGGCGACGACCTTGGTCGGACGTGGATCAGAGTCCTGGCTCGATGAGGTGCATGGCCACAAGATCACCGAGCTGGCTCGGCTGGGACGGCTGCAACTGTCTCAGCAGTTCATCGACGACTGGATCAACGCCTTCAACACCGTGTCAACGGCGGCCGACCGGCTCTACGGAATGCTCACCCGCAGCAAGCCACTGCGGGACTGGATCGTGGCCGACTACTTCAGCGCCTACACGCTGCACCACTGGCTGCTCAATGCCTGGTTCCCGGATCTCAAGGACGAGGCCGCCGAGAAGCCCGACGACACCCTGCCGGTCTCCGACCGCGTGAGGCGGCGCGATGCGGTCAGCGCCATCCTCGACACCTTCCGAGACCAGCCATTGCAGCCGAACACCGTCGAGGACCAGGACGATGCCACAACCTCGCGGGCCAACGAACTCGTCGCCCTAACCTTGGAACTGCTGCACTCGCATCAGAGCGCCGGAACCCACGAACGGCTGCGCGAGACGCTCCTCGCTCTGGTCGACCGCGACCCACGCGTTGAGGCCAGCCTCGATCGCCACGCTCTACAGTTCGAGTTCAGCCTCCTCCTGGCTGCCCTACACCATCGCCTGGACTTCATCACGATGCTCTGGCCTCGCGTGGAGGCTGCCCTCAATCTCGAAGCCACCTCCAACGTGCTGTCACGGCGACCGCCCAAGGACTACGAACCGATCATTCCCGAGTCCCCGATGGGCAATGTGCTGGGCTTCCAGTTCCAGCTCGACGATCAGCAGTTCGACGGCGGACAGAGCGGAGCGCTGCGGTTCTTCCGCTGCAGCGGGCTGGGGCGAGATCTCCTGCTCAACCTTCACGACATACCCCGCATCGACGGCCGGGCCGGGCCGAACGTGCTGCTCATGTCGGCGACCAGCTGGGCCGGCACCTCCAGCCGTTACCACATCGACCATCCCGTCGCCGCGGTGCTACGCCCACACCGAGACGAGGTCAAGGCCGTGCTCGGCACCACCTTCCGTAAGGAGTTCCTCTACGCCGACGGTCCTGCGCTTCGACTGTCCGGAACCGAGCCGCACCTGCGTCCACACGTGCTCGCACAGATGCTCAAACAGCTCGCAGAACCCGACGCGGTGCTGGCCGGCGCGACCAGCAAGCTGGCCGACGAGCTGGCCGACATCGCCGACCCCGACCGGCGGCGCATCCTGCTGCTTGTCGGCAGCTACGCCGAAGCCCGACGCGCAGGCTCCTACCTCAACGCGATTCCCGAGTGGAACGGACGCGTGTCGGTGCTCGTGTCCGACGATGCCGATCTCGACGACGTGTGGCACACCCTGCCCAGGGATACGACGGTGCGGACCCTGCGGCGCGGTGATGTGGCGTCGTTCGCCGCGGCCGGCGGAGAGATCCTCATCGCGCCGCTGCTTGCGGTCGAGCGGGGTCACAACGTCGTCGTACCCGGAGGCAAGGCAGCCATCGGCAGCGTCTACTTCCTCGCCCGGCCGCATCCCCGGCCCGACGACATCGCATTGGCCATCCAGGCCGTCAACGACTGGGCCGTGCGCTACGTCCGCAGCGGCGGGTTCCGGCTGGCCGCCCTGGCAGCGGGGACACCGGACGCGGCCGGGGTGGAGTTCCGCCGCCTGGCGCGCAAGAAATGGCAACGCTTCCTCACCCGGCGTCTGTCCTGGACGAGCCTGCCCGAAGACGAGAAGCAGGCGTTCACCTGGGACCAGATGGTCGTCATGTGGCAGGTCATCGGCCGGTTGGTGCGCGGCGGAGTGCCCGCACGTGTCGTCTTCGTCGATGCCGCGTTCGCACCCAGAGAGGCCGGACTCGAGGCCGTGGACACTCCCGACACCAGCCTGCTGCTGAGCATGCGTGAGGCACTGCGCCCCTACTTCGCAGCCGACTCGCATCTGGAACCCATGGACCGGTCATTGGTCCAGGCGCTCTACGAGCCGCTCTACAACGCGCTGGACAACATCGACTCATGAATCACCGACAGGAGCACGACCGATGACCTACGACGCCATCACCACCGCAGCGTTCGTGCCAGCCCCCCGCCAGAACGCATACCTGGAAACCCCATACGCATTGACCTTTCCTCCACGCTGGCGGGAGGTTGTCCTCGACCTCTACCGGCACGGCAAGTCCAACCCCGAACGCCTCAAGCAGATCCCCATCCGCCGGCTCAACGGCGTCATCGAGGCGTTCGCCCCAGACCTGCTATCGGTTGCAAAACGCGCCACATTCGACGACACCAGGCCATGGCTCTACACCACCCGTCCCTATCCGGCGAGCATCATCAAATCGCTGATCTTGAGCTGGCTACATGACCTGCAGCCCAAGCCCGAGAACTTCTCTCTGGTCCGCGATGCCGAACAGCAACTGGCTCCCGGAAACCTGGATTGGGACCTGGTCGCCGTCGACATGTTGGAGCAGCGGATCTCCGACGGCGGCACTGCGCTGCCCGCCCCGCACCTGTACGACCTGCTGCCCGACATCCTGGCCGACCGGATCGCCGCGCTCGACCCGTACGAGCACAACGGCCAGAGGCTGGCGTTTCGGCGGGTGGCCACTGACCAGCCGGGCGCCGAACTAATCTCCTGGCCTCCGCTCGAACGGACCACCACATCCAAGGAGCACGGCACCCGCACCTGGAGCTACTCCGCCGTCATCCGTCTCACCGTCCAGACCGTCCCCTTCAGCCCGGTGCCGCGTATCCACATCGAGACCAGGATCCGGCGATGGCTCCGCGGGCCTGTGTGGATGCCCGCCGACCGCAGCGTCAGCGTGTACCTGCTCGCCGACAGTCCCTGGCTGCTGGAGGCGCCACAGTCCAACCGGTTCGCCGTCGGCAAAATGGTCTGGAGCCGCAACGAACGCAAGGTCGTATGGAAGGCGGCCGGACCCGAAGGAATACTGCGCCGGCTGTCGGTCGATACCGACTTCCCCCAGGCCGACGTGCTGGCCAAGAAGCCGGAGGAATGGCTCGACCGGATCGACGGCGTCAGAGCCGCCGTCACCTACCAGACGATGATGGGATTCCACGGCGTCGGCGCCGGCCTGATGCCCTCCGAGCGGCGCCGCCTGACAGAGTGGGCCGCCGCCGCCCTGGAACCGGACTTCCGCCGTGCCGGCGACCTCGAACGCAGCCACCTGAGGGCAACGCCGTCCAGAGTCCTGCGCAGGAACCTACCCATCCCGCTCCCAAAGAACGACCCGACCGGCGACAGGACCGCCAAAGCGACCGCAGGTAACGTCGAGATCGCAGCAGACAACGCGTTGACCCGACGCACCCTGGTCTCCGACGCGCTGACGAATCACCTCCGGTGTCACCTGCTCTATCAGACCGACGAGTGCCGGGACGAGCTGATCCGGGCGGCCGAGGACAGCCTCGGCCTGTACACCTTCCGGATTCCGGCCCCGGCGGGCACGTGGGCCTGGAAGGCCCCCGACGGACTACACGTGACGCTCAGTACAAGCGCGTTGGGCCCGCTAGGGGGAGCGTTGGGCGGCGCTACCCCACCCCGAAGCCGGCAGCAGATCGACGATGCCATCGCCGAACGACGCACAGCGGTCCGTGACCGGGTCAACGAGGTCTCCGGTACCGCCCAAGTCGTCTTCGTGGAACTCGACGGACGCAAAGCCTTCAAGGTCCGTAGCGGCGACCCGAAGTTCGCGATCCGGCTCGGCTGCGCTGACGCGGGCCGCGTGAGCCAATTCCTCACGCCGTTCCGCAAGCCAAACCCGGTAGAAGCCGCCGAGTCGGCGGAGGAAGCCGTCGACGACGAGCAGGATGACAGCGGTCCACATCGCGCCGATGCGGCGTGGGCCGACGGCCTCAGGCAGCTCGGAGTCCGCTTCGTGCCAGTGCATACCCTCGGAGAGACGATCCCCGATCCGCTGAACCAACTCGCCTTCTGGATGATCAAACGCCGTTCAGACGGCCCGTGGTTCAAGCCGCAGTTCACGCCAGTCGCCGTGCTCATCCGGCCCAACCAGAACAGCATCCTTGGCCGAACCGCCGACATGGACTCCTGGGTGCCATACCCCGATCTGCTGCGCTCGCTCACGGGCCGGATCCGTGGCGCCGACCTCAAGACGCGGCCGCAGCAACAAGCCGAGGCCGCTCGTTTTGCGAGGAAGGTGCTCTTCGGTCTACGCAACGAACAAGCGCTGCTGGTGACCCATGCCAACAACAGCCGCACCTACGTTCCCTGGCTTCAGAACTCGATCACCATCGCCGACATGTTCCAACTCGGTGGCGGTCCCGTTCAACGCCTGGCCCTCCAAGGAAGGAATCTGCGCCTAGTCCGTCTGCGCGGGAGTGACCGCGGGGAAACACCGCAATGGTGGGTAGCCAAAGAGCGCGGGAAGGCCGGCCTCGCCAAGGGCCTGTGGAAGCCGGGTGAGGCCACGGTCGGCGACCGCGTGTTCTACAGCACCATGGACAAGTCCAGCACACATCACATCGCGCTGGACAGCACCAAGCTCACCACCCACATCAAGATAGTGACCGTAAAAGACAAGCAGACTGGCGAGGAGACCCGCGAGGATCGCTCGGTGATCGACGCAGGCAAGAACGCCTGGAACCCGAGCCTGCTGGAGATCGCCGTCCTCGGGTTGCCTGCTGGCGAGGAGCCAGAAACGTGGGCGATGTACCTCCACCAGCAACGGCAGACCGACGACAACCGCGACGGCTTGGCACTCCCGCTCATCCTTCACCTCGCGCAGCTCGCCGAGGAGTACGCGCTCCCGCACGAGGATCCCGTCCAGGCGTCGGCGGATGACGAAGCCACAGCCACGGCGGCCAGCGCCGACGACCCCGCGGAGGATCCGGCTGACGAGGAGTAGGCGCGGCCCAGCCCTTCAGCGGCAGCGTCAACGAGGCTGGGCTGATCGGTCGCGCTACGACGTCGGGGCTTGCGGCCACCGGGCTTGTGTCCGCAGCCGCTGTTGCCGGCGTCCACGTCGATGGCGACCGGCATCCGGTTCAGGCGAAGTCCTGTATCGCCCTGGCGAACAGCGAGGCGAGGGCGGGCTCATTCGCGCCGTCGTAGGTGAGCTGCTTGGTTGCCTGCTGAAAGTCGCCGGGCTGCAATCCTGAAACGGCGAATGGATTCAGCTGGGCGTACGCGAGCGGATCATAGGTTGTGTAGTTGGACGAGTACTTGCCGATGGTCAGCAGGACCACGCGGTCGGCACCAGCCGATAAGAGTAAGTTGCGTGCCCATTCCAGGGACATCCCGGTCGTGGTGAAGTCGTCGAAGACGATCACCGTCCGACCAGCGAGCTTGCCTCGGTACTTCGTGCCGATGTGGACCGTGCTCGCTTGGTTCGAGATGGAGATGTTGGCGTTGACGCCAGCCTGATTCGCTTTCCATCGTTCGATGCTGGTGTCGACGGCGTCGACCGCTCGCACCAAGAGATCGTCTTTGTAGTACCCGTGCGCGAGCGTGGCAGCCGGCCGGACAAAGGGTTCCAGCTCGGCGCTGATCGTGCCTCTCTTGCTGCCCGGGTAAACGCAGAACCGCGCGTTCGGGATCAGGAGGCCTTCGGTGTAGAGACTTGAAATAGCGTGCATGCCCAGCAGGTCGCGGGCGCTGTCGTCCCCGACTCGCACGTCACGTGAGTAGGTGAAGATGTCCTGAAGCTTGAATGACGTACCTGGTGAGGTTGACGGCAACCTGGCAGACGCGGGAAGTAGACACCGGATTGAGAACCGACGGGCCGTGTCGTCCAGCCGGTACGACCACCGCGGTGGCTGCAACAGGAAGTGCTCGGCAAAGGTGAGCACGTCGTGTGGTTTGGCCGCTACGATCAAGGTCGTCCTCGGTGGTTGAGGAGCGGCCCATCCGGCGTGGAGCAGGAAGACACCGGCGTTGATCGCGGTGCGCCAATCGAGAGTGGTGGCACCGACGTAAAGCATTTCGTGGCGCGGCAACCCCAATCGGGCTTCGGCCACCTCTATCCACGCGTCGGAGCCACGCTTCTTCTGCCCGGGCACGTCGGCGAGACTCACATGCGCCGCAGGCGTCGGATACCCGAACGAGCGCGCCGCGGTATGCACGTCCATCGGGTCGGTGGTGAAGATACAGGTCCGGATCCCCCGGACCTGAAGGTCCGTCAGCAGTTGCTGCACCTGTTGATGCGCCTCAGGGCGAATCTTGAAGATGGTCTTGTAGTCGAAGATCACGGCCTTAAGCGTCATCCGACGCTCCCCCGACATGATCCAGGCGGCTACGGAGTCTGGCGAGATCGCTCGGGTGAACATCGCGGTGTCGCATTTCGCGTTCAAGCAGCCGCTCGACCAACCGTAGGGCGTAGGTCTCATGGCCGGCCGCCGCTGCAAGCTCGCGCATGTGGCGGTCAAGTTCGCGTCGGTCTTCGTCAGTGAAGGCGTCGAGCACAACAGATTGTGGTTGCGCGGCGACCAGGCTCACGAGGTCACCGGCTCCTTCCCAACGAATCCCGATGAGTCTGCGGGAGTACTTGGCGGCGAAGCGGACCGTGTGGGCCGTGCCTCCCGTGGCGGCTCCGTCCACCGGGACGACGATGTCGGCCAATCCAGCCTGAAGACGGTTCCGCTGAACGAAGTTTTGCCGTCGGTAGGTCTCGCCCGGCAGGTATTCGGTGACCACCGCGCCGCCGGTTTCCACGATCTTGCTCCGGACGCTGGCTGTCTCCGCCGGGAACGTCACGTTCAGTCCGTGGCCGAGGAAGGCCACGTTCTGCACGCCGTCGCGCAGCGCGATGGTGTGCGCCGTCGCATCAATGCCGTTGGCGAGGCCGGACACGAGCACCAACGGATACGCGGCCATCGTTCGGACAACGATCTCCGTGGCCTTGGTTCCGTGCAGGGACGGCGTCCTAGTTCCCACCACCGCGACATGGGGCTGGTTGTCGAGGACGTCCGGCCTGCCCTCGACGAACAGCCACCAAGGACGATCGGGCAGGTCGGCTAGTTTGCGGGGCATTCTTGAAGGGGCGATCACCGTTACCTGGCGGGACCGCAAGTCACGCAGCTCGTGACTCGCTTTGTCCAGCAGCTGGGCCTGTGACGCGGCGAGGGTAGTTGACAATCGCTCAGCGGAGCCCACCCGGGCGTCCACCAAGAGCCGTCTGATCTTGGCGGATTCTACCTGCCAAACCGCGCCGAGGTCGTCGCCAAAGTGGCTGACGAGAGCGCGCAGACCTTTGTAGCCGAGGCCGTCGACGTGGGCAAGCGCGAGAAGGGCCAGGTCGAACGGGACGTCGGACCGCGGCTTCGGCGCCGCGTCCAAACGCAGCGTCGTCTGGCCGTCCGTCCCTTCCCGCTCACTGTTCACCACCGGAGCGCACGCCGCCCTTCGTCACCGGCCCTGTCGGCCGTGGCTCATCGCCTCGGTCAGCATAGGTCGCCTTCAGCGCAGGCACGGGCGGGCTGGCCCGGCGGGTCCTCCGCACGGGCCGATCACAACACGATCGCGAAAGGCGGATGCGCATCCCGGTACCGGAGCAGCACCACTCCGATGCCGAGCAGGCCGGCTTGAACGGCCAGCCGGCGACGGACGCCGACGATGCCGTGGTAGCGGGCCCGCCAGGTCGGGGGTTCCGTCGTGGGAACGGGTGTTGGCGAAACCGGCTCCCGCCTGCCTCGAAGAGGGCGGGTGGCACACTGGCCCGGGTGAAACGCCAGCGTGCCACTGACCTTGCTGAACAGATGCTGGAGCGCCTCGCCGCCGGTCATGGGGAGTGGCCGCTGAGCCTGATCACCGAGGTGTACGTGTTCGGCTCGTACGCGCGTGGCGCCACCGCGCCCCACGATCTTGACTTTGAGGTCGAGATCAACCGGCAGGACGAGCGGTGGATCTCGCACTTCGTCACCTGTCTATCCAACGGCCGGGATCCGTATAGCCTGATCCGCCGCGCCTTGATCGGTGGGGCCCGCAGCTACCAGTTTCTATTCGAGGCCCGCGACCGGGTCGACTTTCCGCTGGCCCTGTTGTGGCGGGCCGGCGACCCGCTGGCCACCGCGTTGGCGCGGCTGCACGCGATCGGCGAGGACGACACCGCCGGGCGGGCGCCCCGTGACGCGATGCTGGCGCAGTTCGACGGGCTCGATCGGTGGATCCCTCGCGGCTACCGTGAACGCCTGACGGCTGCTGTCGATGCCGGCGCGGTCAGCGTGGATCGGCTGGAGCTGCCCGACGCGCCGGTGGAGGATCCCGCTGCACAGTGGCACCTGGAGCGGCGGTGGGGTCCGACGAGCCCGCTCTACCGCGCGGGCGTGGCGGTGCTGGCCCACTTCGAACAACGCGGTGTTGACCTCTCCCAGGTGCACCTACATGGCCACGACGTCGGCGGCCCGGAGACCCCGTACTTCGCGGGGTTCCAGATGCGGTACTTCAGGTCGATCCCGTACTGCCTCACCGAGTACCACGGCGTCGAGTGGATCGAGGTCGTTCACCCCACCCGGACGCTGTCGCTGTCGGCTCTGCGGATCGTCCCGATCAGATCCGATTTGCTGGTGGATGCCGACTGGACCTGACGGCCGCGTGCAGCCGACGACAAGGCCGTCCGGAATGTGCCGAAGATGAGCGAAGCGCGCATCCGATGGCGGCAGGCCGCCACGATCCGCGGCGCCGGCCGGCTGCTGGGGATCTGCGAACAGATGGCCACTCCGCTGCACACCGCCGACGACACCCCCGCCCTCTCCGCCGCCGCTGTACGCCGCGGTGTCACCAGCCTGGACTGGACCACCAACGCCCGCCCGTCCGGCTGCCGGCTCGACTCCGCCGACTACACGATCCTGCTCCGCGACCGTGTCACCAGCACCGTCCTCGAGCCCAACCCGACGCGGTGGAAGGTCACCGCACCACCGGGCGCCGTCGTGGTGACCTGGACCGGCACCGCTATCCACTGCTACCGCTCAACCGGCGACCCGACCGTGCTGCCCTACCCCGGCACCGACCACGCCGCGGCGTCGACCGGGGTGGCCGTGTTCATCCGTCGTGGTGACGCCACCGGCTGGCTTCGTGGCTACCAGAGCATCGCCCGACCACGAGCGTTCCACGCCCCGGCTGAGCGCTCGCGTCCCAGTCGGAACGCAGGCCCGACAAGGCCGTCTGAGGGCGGGGACGGCTCAGAACGGTGGCTCATCACCTGCGCTGGCCCAGGGATCCGGTGGGGCCGGCGGGAGTGCGCCAGCGGGTAGCGGCAGGTTCGTCACCACGTACAGGTTCAGGATGTCGTCACGGTCGATGAACATGATCTGACTCCGCTTCGACGCGTCGAGTGCGTTGCCGATCCAGTTGCGTGCCGCCTTGGTGATCTCTCCCCCGGCCACGATGAAGGCGTGATCGACGAGGACGCGCTTGTTCGTCTCTGGGTCGAAGATCTCGTGGGCCAGCATCATGAGTACCTGGTTGTGAAGCTCGGCGACGTTGGCGTGTCCGACCTTCGTCACGCCGGAGGCATCTATCTTCCCCTTCTTCGCCTGGATACCGAAGTACAGGTAGTGCTGGGTTGGCAGGGTGTACCGCATCCAGATGTCTTTGCCGTATTCCAGGGCCTTGTCCTTGTGTCCCGCGGCCGTGATCCGGTGGAAGCCGAGCTGGCGAAACAGCGGTATGAGCACGTCTTCGATCAGTTCGTCTTCGCTGCAGGTGTCCAGAAACGCCGCGAGGTCGTGCCGGCGTTTCACCTCCGCGGCCGTGAGCGGCCGGTGTGGGTTCGCCTGGAGGACGGTGACGGTGTTGGTGCCGATGTGCCGCAGGTAGCAGTGCTTGTCCTGCCCGTAGAAGGCCTCGAATCCCTCGCGGGCGAGCACCTCGTTGAGCTGGCCGAGCGCGTTCGGGCGATCCGGTCCCTCGTTCATCGCGTCGCCCGGACTCATCAGATGATCGATGAGGCGGCAGAAGCCTTCCGGGGGGCGGGTCGGCCCGTCGTGTGGTTCGGACAGCATCGACTCCAGGACGTCGGCCACCCAGCGGTGCCGGGTGGAACCGTCATGCGTCCATTTCGTGTCGAGCTCCTGGAAGAACTCGGTGATGTACATGCTTGAGCGGTACGGGAAATACTTGGGCTCGCCGGCTGTGGGATCAACCGAACCCGGGTTTCCGCAGATCAGGTCGCCGAGCGCCTCCAGGTTCCTGCGCTTGAACCTCATGATCGGCCTCCCATCACATCAGTGATTATCGATCTCGTGTTCCACCGCGTCGCACAGATCACTGGCCCACCGGTCCTGCTTGATTGCTGGATGTCGATACCGGGCTGGGATCCGTTGCCGTTGATCGCCGCAGCCCAGCCGGTGCAGGTGTTCAGCACGCCAGGTTGCACCGTGACGGGCGAGAACCGGCGGCGGTGGGCCCTACGCAGGCGAATCATCGCCGCCTCGGCGGTCGGCCAGAATCCGAGCCAAGATCTCCGGTGCGTACTCCTGCAAGCCGATTGCCTCGAGCCGGCGGTACAGCGCGTCGATGGGTTCGGGGCTGCTGAGATCGGCGTTGTGCAGCTGACCGGCGAGCTCGACGAGTTGCTGCTCCACCCAGACCGGCAGCGTGTTGGTCAGGCCGAGCCCGGCGCGCAGGACATCGTTGACAGTGCCGTTGGTGGCCGACTCGTCAGCGCGGTGGGCAGTGATCCCATGATCGGCGTTCCTGGTGAGCACGTAGGTGCGGGCGGCCGGGTGTGCCGAAACGATGAAGGGGCTGTGCGTTGCCACGACGAACTGCGCACCCGGCACCGCCGCGAGCAGGCTGGGCATCAGCTCACGCTGAGTAGCCGGATGCAGATGCAGCTCGGGCTCATTCCAGGAGCACCACAACATCGCGGTTCGTGTTGGTGGCCGTTAGCCGATGCAGGTGCCACAAGGTGCCCAGGATCGGCCGCAAACCGCCGAGCCGGGCCGACGCGAAGGCACGAAGGTCGCCACCTCCTCGCGGGACATCCACGTGTCGCTGTCCTCGTCGCGATCGCCGGAGCGGAGCTTGGATCCGACACTTGGCGCTGTTCCGTTCGTGGTGATGAACACCCCGGGTACCGCGACCGCCGGTCGCGGTACGGGCAGCCCGTCCGCGGACGGCTCCGCGGGCAACAGGTCGACGACGTCACCACTGTCGAACTCCACCCGGCCGATCAGTCGGTCATCTATGTGCGGCGCCGGGTCGGTGGCGGCTGCGGCGGTTGTCGGCTCGGTGGGAGTCACCAGTGGTGACGGTGTTCGTACAGATGTTGGGGATTCTGGCCGGCTGGTTGGGTGGGGAGTTGCGGAGTCCAGCAGCACCGTGAGTGCGTCTAGCAGGCTCGACTTCCCGGAGTTGTTGGTGCCGGTCAGCACGGTGATGCGCGGATCCAGGTCGAG
>Ga0075430_100003832_pt1 | contig 12663 bp, 15 predicted proteins | sample RhiMetdeltSRZDD4_FD_75294 | JGI IMG/M metagenome (GOLD analysis project Ga0075430, IMG submission 75294) | Populus rhizosphere microbial communities from Tennessee, USA - Rhizosphere MetaG P. deltoides SRZDD4 | ecosystem: Host-associated > Plants > Roots > Rhizosphere > Soil | place: USA... | reverse complement strand
GCCGCGCACGTAGCTCGGGTTCACGTCGCGCGTGCCATCGCGACCCTCGAGGTCCCAGAGCAGCAGCATGACCGGTTCACCGTGCACCGAAACTTCCTTGCGGTCGATTTTCACGCCGACGGTGCTCAGGTAACGCGGGGAGAAGATCGAGTGCACGTATCGCTGGACGAGACATGTCTTCCCGGTCGCAAAGACACCGACCATGCAGATCTTTTTCTGGATCATTCAGCGCTCCCTGGCCGCGCCTGGACGCGAGACCACGATGACGTCATATGACACGCTCCGGTTGATCCGGGCCCGCGCGGTCGAATCCGCGGCCTCGAGCGGCTGCGAAGTCGCCAGCGCAATTCCGCGGATGCTCGCTGCCGCCACACCCGCAGCCGCGAGCCGCGCCGTCACGCGGTCGACGCGCCACTCGGCGAGGGCGGCGTTCCGCTCGTTGGATCCCGTGATGTCCGTGCGCCCCAGCAACGTCAGGATACCGTCGGCGGAGACGCTCGTCAGGCTGTCGCGCAGCGCGCGAAACCGCAGCGCGAGCCGACGAAGGCGCGCATCCTCGCCGGCGCGCACCTCGGCTGAGCCGCGCGCAAAGTAGACCCGATCCTGCGTTACCGACTCGCGCATCGAATCCAGGTGCGGCGGGAGCATGATCCGCGTGTTCTCGAGCCTTACCCACGTGACGCCCGCGGGAAGGAGGTGCAGCCGGCCAACCGAGCCTAACGGGAGATCGCCGGTCACGGTCACGGTGTCGCCGCGCACGGCCAGGCCCGTGGTCGGGGCCAGTCCCCACGCCGTTCGCGCGCGCGCGGCGATGACTGCACTGTCCAGCGACAGGTACGGCTTCCAGTCGCCGCGCAGGACTGGCGGCGCAACGCCGGCGGACGCGAGCACCGTTTGTGGCGAGCGTGCCTGCGGATCGCGTAGTCCCGAAATGCTCCAATCACGCAATCGGCGCCGGGCCTCGGTCACCACGAATCCTGGCTCGCGGCGAAGCGCGGCAACTCCGCGCTCAAAGCGAACCGTGGACCAGGCGGACAGTGCCACTGCCGCCAGGGCGACGGCCGCGACAGGCAGGGACCAGTGCATCCACCCGACACTGCCGCGACGATTGGCGCTCGTGTCCACCACCGTCTCGAGACATTCCTCCAGCAATGGCTCTGCCGTGTCGAACGGCCGCGAGTCGCCCGTGAATTCCAGGAGCGCCGTTGCGAACTGCAGGTGGATCGTCTCGAGCGTGTCCTGCTGCTTCAGAAGGACCGCGTCCGGAGCCTGGCCACGAATCACGAGTGCGAGCAGCGCACGCGGGCCCACCTCTACCTGGACCGTAAGTTCCCCTGCGGAAAACGTGCGCAGCATCGCTTCCTCGCCAGGCCGGAACGCGTCGCGCACGAAGTCCTGGATCGCGGTGAGCATGCCTGATATGAGGTCGGCTTCGGGGACATCGATGCTCGGCGCGGTGGCGTGCGCCAGCAGCAACCCGGATTCGGCGTGGACCAGGAATGCCTGCTCGACGCGATATACGAGTGCGTGCTTGATGACGACTTGCGCGAACGGAACGCCCGTGCGCCACGATTCGAGTCGCCACCTGATCCCCCGTGGCGTGAGCGAATGCTCCACAGCGCTGTTGATCGTCCTGACAAGCCCCGCCATGGTTTCAGCGATCGCCTTGCGAATGGCTGGACCAAGGACCGGAAAAATGGCCGTCGCGATCTCATGCGGATCGCGCCGAATCGATTCACTCAGGGCGGAATCAACCACCGGCGCGAGTGCTCGACCAATCTGTTCGTCTCGCTGGCCACGCAACCGGATCGCCTCGGGCAGCTGCTCGGCCAGGTCTGCCGCCGTGATGCGCCGGTCCCGGATGGCGGTGGTCAGTTCATCGAGGCGGCTCTGCTCCGGGCCAACCAGCAGCCGGCGGAGCGCGGCGAACTCGGCGCCGGTGCCTGCGACTCGTCGTCCGCCGTTGCCGGCCTTCGCTGGCTCCGTTGCCGTTGGTTCTTCGCCCATGGGTCAATCCTGCGACGCTCGCTGCGCGGCGTTCGCGCTTCCGTTACTCGTCAGGCGGTTGACCAGGTCGGTCAGCCCGGACGCGATGGCTGACGTGTCGAGCTTCTCGGCGCGGAGCGACGACGCGACATCGTCGAGCTGCCGGGAGAGTCGATCCGCGGTCCTCGCGAGTTCCGCGGAATGCGAAGCGCCCTGGGTGAACAGGTGATCGCGCAGTTCGGCGTCCGCCTGCGACGCGGCTTCCTCGAGGGATTGGTGCCGCCGTTCGAGGTTTTTCACCAGTTCCTTCAGGTCGCTCGACAGCACCTTGAGGTCTTCGGCGCGTTTTGCCCGTTCATCGGCGAGTCGTTCGCTCAAGTCAGTGACGCTCTTCTTCAGCGATTCCTCGAGCACCGTGACTTCGCGCTGGAAGTCCGTGCGCAGCGATAGCTGCTCCTGCTGCATCCGGGCCTCTAGCCCGTGAAGTCGCGCATCCACCATGCGCATCTGGCCACCAAACAGGATGTCGCGAACCTGTTCAAGGCTTCCCGGCGGAGAATCAGCCGGTGGTCCATCAGTGGCCTGTGGAATTCCGACGGTCCGATCCACTGGCACAACCTCGGTCGGAGTGGACCTGAACCCTAACTCCATCTCCGTCGCATGGGCTATGAACAGAAAGTCTTATGCAGACGGGATCGCCAATGTCACGGAGCAAACTCTACAAATAGGCCATCCACGGACTCTTCCGGCGTGCCTTGAGGTCCGCATACCACCGGCAAGCGAAGTAAAGGATGATCACGACGATGAACCAGACGAGGTAGAGCAGTCCGAGGCTCCACGGGTAGCCCGCGGGCGGGCGCGGACTTCCCATGGGGTGATTCGCGAAGAGCCAGGGCACCACCGTCCCCAACCTGATCTTCGAAACGATCACGGCGGCGAGGTGGATGAGCGGGATGTGGAGCACGTAGAAGAAGAACGGCACGCGGCCGAACACGGTCATCCATCGCGCGATGATGCCGGTAGAGCGTTCGAGCACCGGAATGAGCGCGATCGTCGGACCCAGCGTCATCAGCAGGAACAACAACGACGCCGGGTACTTGCTGGTGTTGAGGAATGAAAACAGCGCAGGCAGCTGCGGTTCGCCGTCGGGTTGCGGCGTTGGCGCCGACCACGGTGACGGGTCGCCATAGAGGTTGAACCCGCGCATAACGACAAATGCTGCGATCGCCACGAGCCCGATCGTCAGGCACGTGCGGTCGCGCTTCGCTGGCGGCAGCGTGAACACCGTCCCGAACGCGTAGCCGGCAGCCATTACGCCGACCCACGGAATGAGCGTGTACAGGACCACGAGGTTTGGTCCATCGGGACCGAGCTCGATCGACGGTGCAAAGAACCCGATGTACGCGAGCTTCCAGAAGATGCCGCGAGCGTCATTCCCCAGCGATTCGGCGATTCCTCCAGCCGCACCGCTCAGCAGGTTGTGGCCAACGATGATCAGGAGCCCGATGGCCCCGATCACCCGTACGGGCAGCTTCACCAGCGCCGCCATGATGATCATGGACCAGCCGATCACCCAGATGACGCCCGCCATCTCGTACTGCCTGAAGTCGAAGTTGAACGTCCACGAGAGGCGAATGACGGTCAGCTCGAGAATGACCAGCCAGATGCCGCGGGTGAGGAGGAACCGTGAAAGGTTCGGGTTCCTGCGGCCGTACAGGAATGCCGATGTGCCGGCGAGGAAGATGAATGCCGGGGCGCAGAAGTGCGTGACCCATCGCGTGAAGAAGATCCCGGCGCTCGTGCCGCCTGCAGGAACGCCGGCGAACACGCGAACATGATCGATCGCCATCAGCACCATGACGGCGCCGCGAATGATGTCGATCGAGGACACACGCGCTGGAGCTTGGCTCGGGGCTTCTGGAGCCTGGACCGCGGGTGGCTGGACAGCGGTGGCAACGGTCATCAGCCGTGAACGTGAGACGAACCTCCCTGGTAGTCAATGGAGGAAAGAGCTCGAGTCAGGTCCTTGAGGCGCGGATTGCGCGGGGCGAAGGTACCAAGGTGAGTGTATTTCCCGATACACGGATCTCGCTCGTTGTCGCGCTTTCGAGCGACGACCCGTCCCTTCGCGCCCGCGCATTAGACCTGGTCGTGAGCGCGTACCGCGCGCCCGTGATTGCCGTGCTGCGCCGCCAGTGGACACAAGGTACGGCGCCCGCAGGTTGGCTACTCGTTAGGGGAAATCGATTGCACGGTTCAAGCGGGAACACGGATCACACAGACAACACGGATAACAGCGGGTACTTCATTGGTGCGAACCCTGGACGCACACTGACCTGGTTTCTTCGCATTGACGATGGTGCGTCCAGGGTTCGCACCAAAGCAGTAATCGGTGTTATCCGTGTCGTTTCTGTGCCATCCGTGTTCCGCTTTACCGCGCAATCGTAGTCAACCGGCCTTCCGGAAGCGTAACGTGCCGCCGTTCGCGGGCAGGGTGAGCAACAACCCGCCGTCCCGGACATCAAAAAGCGTCGCAATGCTAACGGCACGAACGAATTCCTCGGACATCGAACCTGGCTGGCACATCGCGCGTGTGAGCGCCATCGGGGTCAAGGTGAGCTGGCCATCGGGTGTCGCCGTGTACGAGCCTGTGCCGCGGTTGCAGTCCGCGCGGACGCCGACGCGTCCACTGGAATCGAATCGGATCGTGTAGCGGTCAGGGGTGTCGATCGTGCGCTGCTCCGTAGGCGTGCTGAATCCTTCCCACTCCCAGGTCACGCCCTGCAGGTTGGCGACGGCTCCCATCGCCGGCGCGATAGAACCTGCCGCTTCACGCACCACGCGCGCGGAGTCGGCGCCACGCCCGACGTCCGTCGAGGACGTGCGATTACGGCCCCACACCAGGGCCAGAATCGCGACCGCCGCTGCGGCTGTCCACGGTAGCCAGCGCGCCTGCGGCCGAGTCGAAACGACTTTTGTCGATGGCGGAACCGCACGTGCGAATGGCGTGAACGCCGCCACTACCGACTCGTTCGCCGGCAGCGTGCCGTTGGGGGTGAGCAGCGCTACGACTTTCGGGAGGAGGAACGCGATCGCTGAGCTGGCAACGGCACGCGTCACGCCGCTCGATTCTGCGAGCTTCTGAATGGCACCGGCGCCAAGCACTGTCTCAACGTGTGATGCCGTAACGGGTGTGCCCGTCCGTCCGCCGTACCAGGACGTGATGACATCTCCGATACCGGCCCGGCGAAACGAATCCACGAAGCCGCTGATGCCGCCCGTTCGATCGCTCGTCATCAGAGCTCCGAGTCCACCGAGGAGCGCGGAAACGGTCGTGCCTGGAAGGTTGAGGCGCTGCGACCCCTCGGTCACGAGCTTCGTGAACATTGTTATTCCCGGCTCAGCGTCTCCCGAACCAGATGGTGCGACAGGGGCGTCGCCGCTGGGTGCTGGATTCAGCAACGGACTTCACAACGTTGCCGGAATCCAGGGGCTCACTACTGGAGCCTCGCGTCGCCAGCGGACGAACATCCACACCACCCCGCCCCGCCGTTTTCGTGCTCGCGACGTCACCGCAGCGACGTGCGAAGCTCGGATTGGGCGTAGGCGTTTGCTATTACCCCTTCGTGTTACGCCTTCCGTGGAGCGACTGCTATGGGCGAGCGGTCGTTGGCAGCGGGTGGCGCTGCAGGTATTGCAGGTCGTCTTCGTCGAGGCGGAGCTTCACCGTGAGCTCGCGCGCGTCGACCACGATCAAACGCCCGTCACGAAGTTCCCGAATTGCTCCGATTTCCGTGAACGGTTCGGCAAACTCCGCCTGTGGTTTGCCGAGTGTCCTTGTAATGGGTGCCTGTGAAGGCCCAACCGCCGCGAACAAGGCACCGAGAACCGCCGTCATCGCCAGGAGACCGCGCATAGGGACAGCTCCGTTCAAGCGTACAACTCGATCCTCGGGAAAAAGTCTTCCCCCGCAAGTGCGCGAATGAAAACTCTCCACAGATTTTTCCACGAAATCGTGTGGGAACGTTCAGGAAAAACTTGGGGAAAGGTTTTTCTTGACGAGTAAGACTGTGGTCGTATATTCGCCTCGCTTTCGTGACGGGTATGCGAAAGCAAATCGCGTTACGGTGAGACGTCACGGTAACGTTTGCTCTTCGAGAGTTCGAATTGAAGAGTGGGTTGTGAGGTCGCTGGACACAACTTAGGTCTCGCGGGCAGCGAGACACCTGAGTCGGACCCGTCCGACAAGGGCAAGATGGTTGACGTGACTGCACTTCGGTGCAGGGCTATCGAACCGAATCGTCAATCACCACCAGCGGAGAAGCCCCCGCAGAAGATCCTAAACCAATCTTCCGCGGGGGCTTCTCTATTTATGGTATACCCCCGTCGGGAAACTCCGTCTGCGTTCCTGATCCCGTAAAAGCTTGAACCACGGGGGCGCACAGGGGCGCACGGGGGAACTATTTGTAAAAAACACAGCAGGACGAGAACCTGGAAACAAGAAGCAAATAGAAGGCTGAAATCACATCGCCCCCTGCGCGCCTCTGTGCCGCCCCTGTGCGCCCCTGTGGTAAGCTTTTTACGAGCCTAGCGAACGCTGCGGGGCGTCTTAATTCCGGCGACTAGCCAGGCAATGACGCGCGTTCCCTCAAGTTCAGGTGCGCCGGTCTCACGGCACGTTCGACGAGCGCGAGCGCTCCGTCGACCACGATAGCCAGCACTGCTGCCGGGAGCGCCCCGGAAAGAATGAGCCGCGAGTCGGCAAGGGCCAGGCCAGTCACGATGGGCTCACCGAGCCCACCGGCGCCGATGAAGGCCGCGAGCGTTGCCGCGCCGACCGTGATGACCGCTGCGGTACGCACACCGGCGACAATAACGGGAGCTGCGAGCGGTAGTCGCACCCACAGCAGTCGCTGCATCGGGGTCGCGCCCATGGCCTCGCACGCTTCCACTGCATCCGGCTCCGCCGAGCGCACGCCGGTGTAGGTGTTCCGTGCGATCGGGTACAGGGCATACAGCCACAGCGCAACGAGCGCCGGCCATAAGCCCACGCCGAGTAGCGGGATCATGAAGGCCAGCAGGGCAATGCTCGGGATCGTCTGGAGGACGCCTAACGCGCCAACTACCCATTCCCCGGCACGGCGTGCGCGTTCGAGCAGGAGCCCGAGGGGCACGGCCACCAGGACGGCGCCCAGGAGCGCGATCAGGACGAGCTGCAGGTGGCGAAGCGCCAACGAGGCCGTTTCGACACGGCGTTCCCACAGGAACGCCAGGAATCCGGCGCTGGGCCTCGTCGCTCCGGCGTTTGGAGCGCGATCGGCGGGTCCAATCGTCAGGCCGAGTGAACGCAACATGGAGCGCGCGACGTCGGGGATGGGCTCGCCGTCAACTTCAACGCGACGGTTGTAGGTTCGCATCGCCGGCTCATCCAGCCGGCCGCTCAACAGGCCAAGGACCGAGATGGCGTCCGGGCGGTCGCGGGCCAGCCGCCGGGAGACAATCGCCGCGGCATCGTACGGCGGGAAGAATGCGCGGTCGTCCACGAGCGTGACCACGTCGTACTTCGACAGGAGGCCATCGGTCGAATAGCCGTCAATGACGTCGACCGCTGATTCCACCAGCGCGGTGTATTTCACCGCCGGCGCGAGCGGCCGAACCTCCTTGAACTGCATCCCGTACGCCTTCGACAATCCGTCGAGTCCGTCCGGTCGACCGATGAAATCGGACGTGAGGCCCGCGACCAGGTCCGGGGATACGCGGCCGAGGTCCGACAAGGTGCGCAGCCCGAGTCGCGTCGCGAGGTCGCGGCGCACCGCAATCGCATAGCCGTTCTGGAAGCCGAGCGGCGCCAGCCAGCGGATGCCGTACAGGTCCTCGAATCGCCGGGCAATGTGCGAAAACGCGCGCAGCGGATTGGCGCGCATCACACTGTCCAGCGGCTCGCGCAGGATTGCGACCAGGCCGGTACCCGTGTACTCCGGGTAGACATCGATGGCATTCGACCGAAGCGCGGCAAAGGCAATCTCCGTAGCACCCAGCCCTGGACGTCGCTCCACCCTGATGCCACGCGACTCGAGCAACTGCGCGAAAACTTCCGCGAGCAGGTACGACTCACCGAACGGCTTGGAGGCTACCACCACCGGAAGCGTGTCGCGCTTCTGGGAATGAGCGGTCGCTGGAGCCAACGCCACCGCCAGCATCGCCAACCCGGAATACAGGCGGGACCATCGCATCACTGGGCGTCCAGGAGCGGCGCGTACGCAGCCTTCGCGCGCTGGAACAGCGTCTGGACGTAGAGCGTGGCGGGCGAACGCTGGAGCTCCACGATGGTTCCGCTCTGCTCCACACGTCCACGCCGCATAACGACTACCTGGTCCGCGAGGCGCGCAGATTCCGCGAGGTCGTGCGTGACGAGCAACGCCGTGAAGCCCAGTTCTTCACGCGCGTGGTCGAAGGCTTCGTGTACTTCGGCGCGCGAAATCGAGTCGAGTGCCCCGAACGGTTCATCCAGAAGGACCACCTGCTGTCGCGCAGCGAACGCACGGGCGAGTGCCACGCGTTGTCGCTGTCCGCCCGAGAGTTCCGCGGGAAGGCGACCGCCGAACTTGACCGGGTCCAACCCCACGCGACGCAGGGCTTCCTCTGCGGCACCATCCGGCGATGACATGCCGGCGAGTCGTGGCACCAGCGACACGTTGCCACGCACGGTCCAATGTGGGAGGAGTCCACCGTGCTGGGGGACGTAGCCGAGCCGCCGTCTCAGGACTTCGGGCTTCTCCGCGCGCACGCTGCTTTCGCCGACGGTGACGGTGCCCCGGTCCGGATCCACAAGCCGGTTGAAGGAACGGAGAAGGGTGGTTTTCCCGGACCCGCTCTCGCCGACCAACACGGTCACCGTGCCTGCGGGCACGACGAGCGACACACCATCGAGCGCGGGCTGGCCGTGGTACGAGTGATAGACGTCGACGGCTTTGAGCTCGAGCGCCACGTCAGGTGGTTCGTAGACCAGGCAGGTGCGCCGTCATCCGGATTCGTGCTGAGTTCGCCTCGGAAGTACGTTTCAACTTACTCGGCGCCTGGCGTCAGCGCCTTGCCGACCCCCTGCATGTTACCAGCCGTTCGGGGCCGCGCTCATGCGACGATGGGAGTACGCTGAGCTGCTCGCGCGAACAATGACAGGTGCTTGCCACGAACTCACGCCCACGTTCGAATACTGGTCGACGATCATCCCGGAGCCCGGAATGCCTGATTCGTTTATCAGCCCGCAACAACTCCTCGAGCACTGGCAGGGACACCGGAGCCTCACTCGCAGGGTGATCGAGACGTTTCCCGACGACCAGTTATTCACATATTCCATCGGCGGGATGCGAACGTTCGGAGACCTCTCCATGGAGATGGTGACCATGGCCGCACCGATGGTGCGCGGTGTGTTGACCGGGACGTGGGACAACCCCTCGCGCGACATCAAGGAAAAGGCGCGCGTCTTGCAACTCTGGGACGAAAGCACCGACGAGATGAACCGGCTCTGGCCGCAGATTCCACCGTCCAGGTTCTCGGAGACTCTCATGGCCTTCGGCAGTTTCCCGGGGCCCGCGTACTCGCTCATCCTGTACGTCATCGACAATGAAATCCACCACCGTGGGCAGGGCTACGTGTACCTGCGTTCACTGGGGATTTCACCACCTGCGTTCTACGAGCGGTAATCAAACTGCCGCTGGTACAGGACTCGGCCCGCGTTGCGGGTTCCACGTGTGGCGCTCGTCGCGGACGTGCCTGGCCCAGGAATACAGCGCGTCGTAGAGCACCATGCCCTGCGCCAGTTGTTCGTGATCGTTCGAAAAGTTGCGACTGAGGCCGAGTGAAATCGCGAGGAGACCGGCGGCCTGCGGGGCGAGGTCCAGCCGCTCCGTGTCCGCGCCGCGCACGATGACCGCGATTTCGTCGAGCGCCGGATCGTGAATGTCGTACTTCTTCAGGATTGCATCGAAGCTGCAGAGCGGCCCATCGTGACTGAGCTCGACGCCTTCTACGTCGAATGGAACGGCATCGAGTTCAGCGGCTTTCTGCAGGACCTCGTTCGCCGGGACGAAGATGAACTCCGCGTCCTGGTCAATGAACCGCTGGATCAGCCAGGGGCATGCGATCCGGTCAATCTTCGGGCGTGCGCGTGTGATCCACTTCATCTGACCCTCCTTGTCGACTTGATGCCTCTGTCGCCGTCATGCCTCTTTCTTTCGCTCCTTGACGATTTTCTTCATCTGCCGCACCGACTGCCTGACGAGTGTCTTCAGCGTCGGGACGTCGATATCGTCGAGCGACTTGATGTAGAGACACGACACGGCCTTCTTGTGTTTCCCCAGCTTCCCCAGGAGCTCGGTGTAGTCCTTGAATCCCGGTACGATGTAGAGCGTGAGGTTGTCCTTCCGCGGCGAGAAGCCGACGAGGGGCCAGTCACCTTCCTGGCCGCTGGCGTATTTGTAGTGGTAGCTCCCGAAGCCCACAATGCTGCTCCCCCACATCGCGGGCTTCTCCCCCGTGATGTCCTGCATGAGGGACGAAATGGCGTAAGCGTCCTTCCGCTTCTTTTCATCGGTAACGCCATCGAGGAACGCCTTGACGCTTGCGCGAGTCCGCTGAGTCTTCAGTTGGGACGCCATCCGACCTCCGGGCTGGTTGGCCTGTGAGAATATGAAGACTTCCGCCGACACGCCAAGACTGGACGGCCCCAGCCGCCTACTTCTTCTTCCTCGACGCCTTCGCCTTGCCACCTTTTGACATCGCCCACTCGGCGTCGCGCTTCATCGTCTTGATGAATTCCGCCCGCCGAAATCGAACCGCCGACCAGTCTTCATCGATAGCGACCATGCGGACTGACTCGAATCCAGCCTTGCCCAGGCTCTTCCAGCCCGCGTCACGATTGATCGTCGACGTGTAACGCTTCGATGACTGCTTCGGGTACGCGAACCAGACCACCGCGTCGCCTTTGGCCTTCGAAGCAACAACCTTCACCGCCGCGTCGACCTCGGGCTGCGTCATGACAAAGGCGATGGAGAACTGGATTTCCTTCACTTCCTTGAGCGACCGCAGAACCGTGACGCCCTGAAGGCTCTTCAGCTCCGGCTCGAATGAAGCGGGAGCGTTCAGGACAACGATCTCCTCCTGGTCCTTCAGCTGCAGCTTGCCGAAGACGCCCGCCATGATCAGCCTCCGGGATTCATGAAGCGCCGAACCTGGTACCTGCCAGCGCGCCCAGGCCAGTCAGTGTGGTTGCCACGACCGGGCCAACAGGACTGGACAGGGTGTTGACCGCGAGCGTCGCTGCCGCGAGAAACCCGACCGCCGCTCCGATCGCGACCGGCACCGCCTGACGAGTATCGATCCAGCGGCGTTTGGCGGCCACCCACGCCGTCAGCGGCGCCAGCAGCACCCCTCCAATGAAGCCTCCAGCAAACAGCGCGTTGCGACCTAACGCGCCGCCGAGCACCGAGCCGGCAAAGCCTCCGATGCCGCCGAACACGGTCGCCAGGACAAACAGCGCGAGACGGTTCTTCACGCCGGCACGCCATCGAAGAATTCCACCACACCACTTTCCAGCGAATATTCGGCCCCGACCACGAGCAGGCCCTCGCGCGCAATCAGCGACTCGAGCAGATCCGAACCGTGCCGCAACTGGCTCGCCGACACGCGTACATTGGCGCGCACCGCGTCGCGGATGAGTGCCTCTGGATCGTGGCGAAGGTCCGTCGCCAGCAGCGCCTCGACTGACGGACGCACGCGATCGACAATGGAGTACAGGTGTCTCGCCCGCGGTGCGGAGGGGTGTTGGAGCGCCTCCAGTGTGGCCTCGACAGCTCCGCAGCGCGAGTGGCCAAGCACGACCACGAGGCGGGTGCCGAATTTGCCCGCCGCAAACTCCACGCTGCCGATCTGCGACGGCGCGACGATGTTGCCGGCCACGCGAATCACGAACAAGTCGCCCAGCCCCTGGTCGAACACAATCTCGGCGGGAACACGCGAATCGGAACAGCCGAGGATGATCGCGTACGGCTCCTGGCCATCGGCCAGCTCACCGCGGTGCGCACGACTCGCATCGGTCGCGTGGCTGCGAACGTCCGCCACGAAACGCTCGTTCCCTTTCCGGAGCCTGTGCAGTGCCTCGATAGCTGGAATCATCTGCCTGACGATTGGATAACGGACCCGGCAATCAACGGGTTGGGTTTGCTTTGCGCCAGAGCAGTGTGAGCCGTGATGAAACTTCAACCGGACGCAGGCGGGAACGTGAGAACGTGCGTCGGGTCACACGGATACAGTCACGCCTACAGGAGGATCTATGGACAACAAGCCTCGCCCGAAGACCACAAAAGATTCGACATGGAATGATGAGCAGGACAAAATGACGAATCCGAATCGTCGACAGGAAGAGGAAGAGGAAAACGTGGAATCGCCGTCCCGCAGCGGACAGCGTGCCAATAATCCCGATCCTGGCTCCTCTCAGGGCAAGCCTTCGGATCGTCGTGATGAAACCCAGGGTGACAAACGGCAGACGGATCCGTCTCGCCGTCAGCACCAGGGCAGCGAGGAGTAGTCGACCTCGCGGAGGCGGCCAGGCTCGAGAGAGCCTGGCCGCTTTTACGTACCCAGCAGCACGGCATGGGTGGTGAATGAGTCGTGCTGCGT
>Ga0075430_100003830_pt1 | contig 12664 bp, 7 predicted proteins | sample RhiMetdeltSRZDD4_FD_75294 | JGI IMG/M metagenome (GOLD analysis project Ga0075430, IMG submission 75294) | Populus rhizosphere microbial communities from Tennessee, USA - Rhizosphere MetaG P. deltoides SRZDD4 | ecosystem: Host-associated > Plants > Roots > Rhizosphere > Soil | place: USA... | reverse complement strand
GCGCTGTAGAGCGCCGTGTCGCCTAACGCCATTGAGATGGCGCCGAGCGCCTGGGCTCCGTCCACGACTAACGTGGCGCCCGCGCGCCGACACGCCGCTCCGACCCGATCGAGGTCGATGCGCGTCCCGGTCACCCAGTGCACGTGCGACAGCGCTACAGCTCGCGTTCGCGTCGTGATGGCGTCCAGCAGCGCGCCCTCGCGCGACGCCTCGTCGGGCACGACGACGCGTCTCAGCGTGATGGCCGCGCGCGGTGCATTCTCGCACGCGGCGACGACTGAGGGAAACTCGTCGGCTGCCAGGACGATCTCGTCGCCGTCCTCGAACGGGATGGCGCCGAGCGACAGGTACAGCCCTTCGGTGGTGCTCGCGGTGAACCGGATCTCGGCCGCGCTCACACCCGTGAGGCGAGCGACCCGAGCCCGCGCGTCGTCGGCCCGGGCACGCCACTCGGCCATGCCGTTCATCCCACGCGACTTGGGACCCTCGTAGAACGAAGCGGCGGCCCTGCCTTGCCCGCGCCACGACAGCCCGGCGGCCGCGGTGTTGAGGTACACACACTCGGCCGCATACGGAAAGTCGGCGCGCACATCGAGCGACGACGTCGTGGGGCTCACGGCGTTCACGCGAGCGCCTCGAGGAACCGATCGACGTCCTTCATGTCGTTATAGACGGATGGCGACAGCCGCATCCAGTGCACGCTGAATCGCACGTTGACGCGTGCTGCCTGCAGCTTCCGCGGCAGATCTCCGCGCCCGACGTCCTGCTTGGCGAAGGTGATGACGCCGCCAGTGGACTCCGGAGGTGTCACGGGCACGAACCCGTGTTTCAATTTCGGTACTTCGTCGTGCAGCTTCTTGAGCAGTGGGACACGGTGCGCCTCGATGTTCGCCACACCGAGATTCTTGATGTACTCGAGCGACGTGGCCAACCCGGCGGCGATACCACCACCGATCGTGCCGATCTCGAAGTGGCCCTTCGCGTCGGGCCGGTGCTCCCAGCTGACCGGGGCCTTTTCCGCCTCAGGGTCGAACGGCGGAAAGTGGCCCGCCATCCGAGAGAGCTGCTGATAGCCGATCTGTGAGCGCAACAGCCTGGGAAGCAGCTCCTCCTTCGCGTAGATGAAACCGAGCCCGAAGTCGCCCATCAGCCACTTGAAGCTGGAGCACGCGGCGAAATCGACGCCGGTCGCCCTCACATCGAACGGCACCGCTCCCGCCGAATGGATGATGTCGGCGTACACGTACGCACCTACGGAGTGCGCCAGGTCGCAGACTGCTTTGAGGTCGTGCTGGAACCCGTTGTACATCGCGATCGACGAGACCTCGATCAATCGCGTGTTTCGGTCCACGACCTTCTCGAGATCCTTGATGTCGATCCGAAATTCCTTCGTTGGCCTGACGATGCGCACGTCGAGCCCCTGTTTTTTCAGCTCGAGCAGGTGGACCAGCGCGCCATCGTAGTGAAGCCAGTCGGTCACGACGTTGCCGTCGAACTTGCGGTCGAGGCCCAGCGCGTTGACGACGAGGTTTTCGCCGGTGCTCGTGTTCGGGACGTACGCGACCTCGCTCGGCTTCGCGTTGATGAGCTCCGCGAAGAGCGTCTTCGCATCGGGACGCTGGGCTCCGCCCGAACCGCCGCCGGCAGGTGGAGTCCCCAGGCGGTTGCGGCCCTCGGCATAGCGCCGCATCGCATCCATCGAGACGCGCGGCATCGGGTGCGTGAACGCCGCGTTGATGTACGTGTACCCCTCGGCGATCTCGAAGTCCTGCTTGCGGGGCAGCCGCGTCGTTAGGCCCTGCGAGCCACCGGCTCGTGGAACGGATGACGATGGAGTCTGGGCGCCCAGCGTGGTCAGAGCAGCGCTCGCGGCGATCCCGCCAATGCCCTTCAGCGCGTCACGTCGATTGATCTCCATCGGCCTACCTCCGAGTGAACCGGCTGTCTGCACCGTGGCGTTCAGGATCCCGCGCCTGCGCGCAACGATTGCATGCCACGACTCGCGTACTGTCCACGAACCAGCCAATAGCCAACGCCGACGATGAACCACCCGCCCAGAATTGCGTATGGCCGCCAGTCCGCGGTGACTCCGGCAACGAGCAGAACGATCACCGCCACGATTCCCGCCCACGCCCAGGCGCGTACCGCTCCCGCGCTCAATGCAAACTTGGCTCGCTGGTGCAGCTCGGGATGGTCGTTCACGAGGCGGATCGCCGACCAGCAGTTGCTCAGGTACTTGAGCATGGTCGGGATGGTCACGGCGAGAAAGAGGAACACCAGACTCGACGGGAGCAGCAAACCCACACAACCAAGCAGGAACACCGCGATCACGGCCACGTGCGGTGTCCCCCACTTCGGATGCACGCGCGCAAAGGTTTCCGGAAAGACCCCATCGCGACCCATCGCGAACAGGAAGCGCGTGAACGTCATGTAGATCGCGTTGAGCGACGTCCCGATGGCCGCGACCGCGGCTACGATGATCAGCGGTGAGTTCCATCGTCCCAGGAACCGCTCCCCGGCGTCGAACAGCGGTGTGTTGCTCGCGCCTAACGCAGGCGCACCGAGAACGCCAAGCGCGACACTGGACACGGCGACGTACACGACGATCGTGGTGATCACAGCTGCCGCGAGCCCCTTCGCGATCACCGCGGCACTGTTGCGGATCTCCTCACCCACTTCGACGGCACTCTCGATGCCCATGTACAGCGACACGAGCAGCGGAAGCGCCGCGAACACACCGCTCCAGCCAACTCCGGTCACAGGCGAGAAGTTCGCCGCCGATACCGCCGGGATGCCGACTGCCACGAAGATCGCGAAAGCGACGAGCTTGAACACGACGAGCACACGCTCCACGCCCGCCGCGACCGTTACGCCGATTAGGTTAGCGACGAAGAAGAGCAGCAGCACAACGAACATCGACGTCTTCTGCGGCAGGGGCACGGCGCGTGACGCGTAGCTCACGAGCACCAGCGTCAGAACCGTGAGCGCACCGGTGTTTCCTATGATGCGCAGCCACGCGACGACGAACCCCGCGAACGGATGAATGAACCGCGCCGGCCACTCGAACGAGGCGCCGCTCTTCGGCACGGTCGAGCCCATGAACGCGTAGACCACCGCGAAGATCACCATCGGAATCGCGGCGAGCCCGAGCGCGACGAGCACACCCGATCCTGCAACCTTCGCCGCAGGCGCCATGATGGAAAAGATCGATACGCCGACGGCCGAGCCGACGCCGATGGAGACGACGTCGACGATGCTGAGCCCTCCCTTGAGCTGCGACGACTCGCTCACGGCATCACCATTGGCCACACCGCTCGTCCGGTACTGATAACACGCGCACCCACTCGAAGCTCGCTGGGAGCGCTCGGCCATCGACAGTCCGCTCAGGAAGCGGTCGGCGCTCGAAGCACGGACCGAAGGCGTCCGACGCGGGAACGAGCGTTGTCTCGCCGCGCAGGATGATCCCTTCGAAGTCGTCGCGCGCGCGAGGTCCGGCTTCCCTCACTACCGTTGCGATCCAGACGTCGTGCGTGATGGACTCGCCGCGCTGTCGCCGCTCGAACAGCTCACGCATGACCACGTCGAGGGTGCGCTTGCCCTTCGAGTGCGCCCGGATCTTCGAGTCGAGGTCGGCGAAGTAGAGCGCCCCGCGCACATAGGGCATTCGCCTCACCACTTCATCGGTGAAGCCAACGCGCGTGATCGAATCCGCGGACAGATTCCGCGCCTTGCTGTTGTAGTAGGTCTGGAAGGAGCTGTTCACGTCGCGTCCATACTCATCGACAGTAGTGAAGCCGCCACGAAGCGGCAGCAGACGGGTGTAGTGGACGTTCAAGCCTTCCGTGAACCAGCTCACGACGCCCTGCGGCGCCTCGATGCCGCCGACGAACATGTGCCCCATCTCGTGCGTCAGCGTGCCGCGTCCAGCGTCCCCCTGCGGCGCCGCGCCAGGGTGGCGTGCAACCGCGCCTATCATGAACGAGTTCGCGAGCGCCGTAGCGCCACCACCGCGTGTTCCACCGGGCGGCCCGGTTCTGACGAATACCCGATACGCCGGCAGTGGATTCAGATAGCCGTACGCTCGGCCGAGGTACTGGTACATCTCGGACGCCCACTTCATCTCGACGGCGGGGTCCCACGCTGGCTCGCCGAGCCAAAATGCTGTAAACGCGGCACTCGAGTCGTTCGCTGGATAGCGTCCCAGTGGGCCCGCCATGATCCACCCTTGTCGCAACTCCGCGGCCGAACCGCGGACCTCGAAGTCCCCAACGCCGAACGTCGTTGCCGCACTCGAGCCAGGGGCGAGGTCGCTCAGGTCCCACCGCACCTTCGACGTCACACGTCCACGCAGCTCCGGGAGCACGAGGAACCCCGATCCTGCACCGCTCACACCGCCGTGCGCGGCGAACAAGCCGAACGGCGGACCTGCGGGTGGCTGTGCCGGCGCCAGGGAGCGATAGGTTATCGTCACCGGAAACCGCACGGGGCGGGCTGCCTTCCAACGTCGGTAGTACGGAAATCCGCCCGGCGTCGGCGGCTCATCTTCCGCGCGCAGCTCGACGACGCCTAACGTGTCGCGTACCTCCAGATTGCGCACCCGCTCCGCGATGCCACGCACGCCTGCGTACACGATCGGTGCGGTGACAGTGAACGAATCACTCGCCGAGGCTGGAAGCTCCGCGACCACGGTGCGCACCTCGATCGCGACGACATCGGTACCGCCGTCGCGGACGGGTCGCCACACGTGCTCGATCGAGCCGACGGGAGTGGTCTGGTCCCCAGTGCGTCGCTGGGCACCGCTCTCGCACACAGCTGCCGCCACGAGAGCGAGGCCCAGGTATCCCCAGCGCATCGGCTACGGACTCCTGTTCTGACAGGTTCCGAGCGCACCGAGCGGTGTGAGCGCCGTGTTCACTTCCGGCATGTTCGGATTGGTCGCACGGGTTTCGTTCAGCGTGAAGTTCACTTCTCCCGGGTTGCCGCTCGTCTGGGCGTACGTGCCGTCCACGAGACCGTTGTTGCTGAAGTAGTTGCCGATCGGAAAGACGTTGCCCGCCGCGAAGGCCGTGAAGTTTGCCGTGGATCCCGGGCCCCACTGCCGAACGAGCCGCCGCATGTCGCCCTGACGTTGACCCCTCCCGAACGTCCAGAACGCTTTCTCGCGAAAGAAAAGGCGCACTGCGGCTTCCTGCGTCGCCGGCACTGGCAAGGCAGCCATCGCCGCCGGTCGATACGTCGTCGAGAGTGCCGGCGGTGCCGCTCGAAGCGCGTTGAGGATCGTCATCATCCCGGCGATGTTCCCGGCCTTGAGCTGCGCCTCGGCTTCGATGAGCCGCGCGTCGAGTCCCGAGACGATGTTGAACGGCGTCGTCAGCGCCGTCCAGATGTTCTGGCGCACCCAGGGAGCGCCGTTGTTCCCAGCGCTCGTGGTGGGCTGACCGAGCCGCGGACTGCCCGTCACCGGAACGCGAGGATCTCCCGCCGATGCGAATGGCAGCGCGTTAGGCGCGACCGATCCGTCGGGGTTGACGCTGTCGCCGACTCCAACGCGGTTGTTGAGCGAGTTGAGCTGGGCCAGCGCGTTGTTGCTCACGGTTCCACCGCCGAACGTCAACGCGTAGGCGTACGCGGTTGCCACGTTGGCGACCGCGGCGGCGGCGGCAGCGGCGTCTCCGTTCCCACCACGACCGATGAGTGCCCGCGCCTTCGCGACGCGAGCCGCGTTGTTCAGGTTGACCGCGGCGGTGTCGGCGGCGTCCCCGAGGTACGCGAGCGCCGAATCGAAATGCACGATCGCCGAATCGTACACCTGCGTGGTCGTCAGCGGCGACCCGTACTCGACCGACCCATCGACCACCCGGCTGAGTGGAACGCCGGCGCAGTACATCTCGGCGAACTGCAGCTCGGTGTAGCCCACGATGAACCACATCTGCCCGCGCGGTCGCTGTACGAGCGGCACGAACGTCGTGAGCGCGGTGATTGCCTCGCGGGCACGAGCCCGGATCAGATGCATCTGGTTGTAATCGCCAGTCCCCACGCCATCGCGCCGGTCGATCCCGACCACGGCACTCCCGGTCGTGTTGCGATTCACGAACTCGTCCGTGAGCATGCCGCTCCACAGCACTTGTCCGTAGTTGGAGATGTCCGTCACCAGATTCCCGCTCACGGCACCGTTGCGGAACGCCCACGTCTGGTATGCACCGAGCCGGAGCCCTTCGGCTCCAGCCGGCGACTTCGTTAGGTCATCGGTAATCTGGCCCTGAATGTCGACGTCCAGGACGTCGTTGCACGCGGTGCCCGGCACTGCCGCCAGAAGGCTGCACGCCATCGCACGCAGGATTCGATTCGTCATTGGCGCCTCCTCGCGGTCAGAAGGTGAGATTGAGACGGGCCATGATGTAGCGCGTCGTGCCTAACACGAAGTTTTCGGTCGCCGTAATGTCGTCGCCTCGACTCTGCGTCCCTTCGGGATCGAAGCCGGACCATCCGTCGAGCCAGGTTGCGAGGTTTCGCCCGGCGACGGAGATCCGAGCGCCTTGCGCGCGGAGGTATTTCCGGGCGAAAGCATCGCCGAGGTTCCAGCTGAGCGAAACCTCGCGCAGCTTGATGAAGTCGGTCGACTCCGTGAATGCCCCAGGCGCATTGTAGAACCGCAGCGCTATGGCGCGCGCCTGCTCCTCGAGCGAGGCGTCGAGGGAGTTCAGGCCCCTGCACCCTCGAACCGGCGGGCCGACGATGCAGAGGAAGCCGTCGGCCTGGAGGTTCGTCAGGTACCCACCGGCGCGCCGATCGAACATCGCCTGCAGGCGAAGGCGACGCCCGAACGCTTCCGCGCCAGTCGTGAGCGTCATCTGCACGGGCGGAAGCGACGGCCCGAGGAAGTACGTCGAGTCGGCGCCAAACACGGTCACTTCCGTGGACGCGAGGTATCCGTCGTTGTTCGCGTCGTTGTAGATGTATTTGCGTTTGAACTGGCTGTTGAACGGGCGCCCCGGCTGGTTCGCCTGGAACGGGCTCGTCACAGGGACCGGGCCAAGCGACGTGATCTCGTTGTCGTTCTTCGAGCCGGCAAACGCGATGTCCAGCCCGAATTGGCGCGAGTCGAGGACCTGGGCACTGATACGGTACTCGATCCCTTTGTTCTGCATGCCGCCGATGTTCGTGAAGAACGCCGGCACGCCTGCGGATGGCGCCACCGGCTGCTGGAAGAGCGCGTCCTTGGTCCGCTTGACGTAATACGTGAACTCCGTCGTTATGCGATCGTTCAACCAGCGTGCGTCGAAGCCGCTTTCGAATTCAGTGGACCGCTCCGGCTTGAGGTCGGGATTACCAGTGGCCGAAAGCGTGAGACCGGTGCTGGTGAGGCCGGAGCTGTGCGCTGGGCCGCTCGCGTAGAGCGTCTGCGCAGCGGTCAGCGTCGGTTGCACGCCCGAGGTACCGTACGACGCACGCAGCCGGAGCTGGCTGAGCTGCGCCACCTTCGGGAAGAACGGCTCGTCCGACAGGAGCCACGATACCGACGCCTTCGGATAGAAGACGTTTTGATAATCGGTTCCGAACGCACTTGCCTGGTCCGTGCGAACCGCACCGGTGAGGAAGAGCCGGTCGCGCAGCGCGAGCTGTTCTTCGATGTAGTAACCGAGCTTCTTGTTAGGTGAGTTGGACGAGAAGGCGTCTCGTGTCGTGGCCTGCTGTGGCGTCTCCGCGCCGGGCCCCAGGCCGTTACCGCTGGCTCTTGACGTCTGGCGGTCGAGCGAAACGAATTGCACGCCGGCACTGGAGCGGAGCTGCGCCCACTCGCGCGGGTTCCAGGTTGCGGTGCCGCGGAGATTCGTCGACAGGTTGTTGAACCGGACTCGCAGGTCGACCACGTTGCCGGTGCTTCCGAACACGACGGCGCCGGTTCCTTCGCCGAAGCGCTCGAGCGCGAGGTCCTTCTGGTCTGCGATGTCCAGGCCGACATCACCACTCACGGTGAGCCAACCTCGCGGACGCCAGTTCACCGTCGAGGAGGTAATCACGCGGTTCGTCGTCTGGTTGAGGAACGCCTGGCTGGCAATGCCCGGCGTCGAGCCCACATAGCCGAACAGCTGTGTTCCGTTCGCGGACACGCCCGTGTACCCTGGACCCACGCGATAGCCGTAGCCGAACATGTACTGCTGCATCCAGGGGCTCGTCCCGTTGCCTTGCCCGGGGAGCCGCAGATCCGATAGAGTCACCCCGGTCGATATCGACACGTCGAGCTGCGATGTGATCGCCGCGTTCACGTTTGCGCGCGCCGATTTTCGGTCCATGTGGTTCGGGCGCTCCATGTTCTCGCGGATGCGCACGCCGGTGGTGTCGAAGCGCTTGCGGTCGAAATCGGGAAGGCCGTAGGGTCCGTCGTCGGTGAGCCAATCGGCGCTCACGAAGTAGCGCAGGTCGTTCGTGCCGCCCGCGACCTGCCCACCTAACGAGCTGCGCAAGCCCGGCTTGAGCGGCGTCAGCTCGGGATCCATCAGCACGTTCTGGCTGTACTGGACGAGGTCTGCCTTGTCGCAGGCCGGCGTCGTCGCAACGGCGTAGATGTCGGTGATCATGCACCTGCGCTGGTTCGCCGGAGTATTGGCGGCTCCTGGTGCGTGACCGACGATGCCGTACATGTCCGGGTAGTCGTTTTCATCGGACTGCTGCCCGAGCTCCGTGTAGAATTGCCACCGCGCCGGCCCGGCCTTACCCCGCTTGGTCGTCACCACGATCACACCGTTCGCCGCGTCGGTGCCGTACAGCGTCGCCGCCGATGGCCCCTTGACGATCTCGATGCTCTCGATCTCTTCCGGATTGAGGTCGTTCAACCGGCTCGGCACCGACGTACGATTCGACCCGGTCCCGAATCCGCTCACGTCGGCCGTCATGCGGATGCCGTCGATGACCCAGATCGGATCGTTGCTGACCGCGCGGGAGCTGATGCCGCGGATGCGGATGTGCGGTGCCGTGCCCATCACGTTCGCGGTCGTGATCGTCACGCCGGGTGCCTGCGCCTTCAACAAGTCACCGATACTCGTGACGGCGGAGGTGGCCGTGCGCTCCGACACCTCGATCGATGCGATCGTGTTGCCGAGCTCGATGCGGCGTTGACTGCCGGTGGCGGTCGTGACGACCGCGTCGAGCGACATCGCGACCGCGGCGAGAGTGAAGTCAACGGCGACGTTCGTGCCGGCAACCGTAACGGAACGCCGCAGGGGCTCGTACCCGAGGCGACGTGCAGCGATGACGCGCTGTCCTGTCGGCACGTCTGCCAGCCGATAGGTGCCATCGTCGCGCGTCAGCATGCCGAGCCGTGTCCCTTCGACGCTGATCTCGACGCCCGCCACGGGATGGCCAGCGGCATCGGTGACTCGTCCTGATACGGATTGAGCGTTCAGGATCAGCGGCGTGCCTGCGAGCAGGAAAGCAGCGATGAGCCTCGTCATAACGATTCTCTCTAGCGGTGGCGATGCGACTTCACGAAGAAGCAGGACGAACCAGGGCCTTCACGTCTGCGCTGAACTGGCGGCGCGACTCGGCGTCGCGGTAGAACATGTGTCCGCCGACGTAGCATCGATACGTGACGTTCGCGCGCACTTTGGCATCGAGACGTCGAAGCTGCTCCTGCGTTGCCTCGCAGTTGTTGAGCGAGTCGAAGTTGCCGCCGGCAATGTGAACGCGAAGGGCGGGATTCAGCTCGAGCGCCAACGACGTCGCCGGATCGCGAGGCGGGCCCGGTGGACCGCCACCGCGTGCCGCTGCAGCGCGAATCAGCACCGCGGCGGAATCGGCCGACACGGTACCCGAGAAGTAGTCCCAGCGCGCCCCGACGGAACGTGCTGGCGTGCCGGTCGGCGAATATCCCTGCGCGAAGCTCGCGCCGCCGAGTCCGATATACTGAAGATCCGTTCGGTACCCGAGGTCTCGGCGCAGATAGCGCTCGATCGCCCCGGCCGATCCGGAGTCCGCGTCGCCTCCCGTTCGCCGCATGTCGAACGTGTTGAGCGTCTTCCCCTCTCCGAAATAGCCGGTCAGCAGCTGGCGCGGTGTGATCTGGAGCGTCTGGCGGTCGATGCGCTCCGCCGGAAAACCCGTGAAACGAGCGAGCTGCTGCGCGATCGCGCTGCGCTCCGCATCCGTCAACGCGTCGACGCGTGCGAGCGCGGGCGCGTACGTGTCCGCCGCCCAGCTTCGGATCTGCGCCTTGATCGCTGCGGTGTCCGTTCCCAGGTCAGGCGCCAGGCGGCCGTGGTGGAGCGCAGTGGGCACCAGCTGCATGACGCGATGCGCCAGCGACAGCTCCCTCGGCATCTGCACATTTCTGAGCGCGGTACCGCCGGAGATCAGGATCGTGCCGCGAACGCGCACGCCCATCCGTTCCAGGCCTAACGCGACTGCAGCGGCCCGCCCCGAGCCCCAGCTCTCGCCGCCGACGATGAGCGGCGCGTCGGTCGCATCGAATAGCAGTCGCCAGGCGCGTACGAGTTCCGTCACCGATCGAACGTCACCGTTCGTCTGATAGAACTCCGCGCCGTACTCCGCCTTCGTCGGCCGGCTGAAGCCCGTGCCGATGGGATCGACGAACACGAGATCCGTGTGCGTCAGCACGGTTTCCTGATTGTCGACGAGCCGGCCATTCTCGATGCGCTTCGGCCCGACCGCCTCGAAGTGCAGCAGCGCCGAGTTCGAGCCGGGTCCGCCGTTCCAGAGGAACGTGACCGGCCGGGCCGTCCCTCTCGAGGCGACGCGATACGCAATGAACCCCATGTAGCCGTGCGGCTCGCCGGACTCGGCATCCTTGATCGGGATGCGACCGATCTGCGCGATGTACCGCAGTGGCGTTCCGTTGACGACGATCGTGTGATTCGTCGTCACGAGCGACTCGACCTGCGCGGCGGCTGTGGCCGCGAGAAGCACTGCGGCGCATGCGCTGGCAGCGATGGCGTTGAATCGCATCACCACTCCCTGCACTGCTCGTCGGACAGGCCTGACGTGCGAACCCATTCATAGCCATCCATCTGCTTGTTCTGGCTGCTGAAGCTGGTCGCTCGTCGCTCGAAGCATGGTCCGAACGCGTTCGAGTCCGGCACGATCGTCTCGCCGCGCATCAGCACCGCGTCGAATCGATCGCGCACCGACGGGCCGATCTCGTGTGCGAGCGATGCGAGCAGTGTCTCGACGGTCAGCGCCTCGCCGCGCCGGCGCCGCTCGAGCAGAGGGAGTATTACGTCGTCGAGCGTGCGCCGCCCGTTGCTCGCGACGCGAATCTTTGCGTCCACGTCCGCGAAGAAGAGGCTGCCTCGTGTGTACGGAACGTTCTGCGCGCTGCCCCCCGCAACGCCCGCGGAGAAGCCAACGCGCTCGAGCGAGTCTGCCGACGCGTTGCGGAACGGGTTCGTGTAATAGGCCCGTGCGGTGGCGTTGACGCTCCTGAGGTAGCTGCCGACGGAGTCGAGCCCGGACCGCAGCAGCACCAGGCGCGTGTAGTGAACGTTGAGACCTTCGTTGAACCACGTTGCGCCGCCCGTGCCGCCCCCGGTGACCGAGCCAACGAACATGTGCCCCATCTCGTGCGCGAGCGTTTCGCGAGGACCAGACCGGGCAGTGTCGGCGCTGCCAGGGGCGGTGGCGAGCATGAACGAATTGCGCAGCGCTGTGCCGCCACCGCCGCCCGCGACCGCGCGCACGAAGACACGATACTCGCGCGCCGTGGTGTCCTTGAAGAACGCGCGCTGGAACCGGTACGATCGCTCCGTCCACGCCATCTCGCGCCGCGGCTCGAACGCCGGCTTCCCGAGCCAGTACGCGCTGAACCCCAGGCTCGGGGAGCGGTACACACCGAGGGGCCCGACCATGTAATAGGCCTGGATGAGCTGCTCGGGAGCGCCGACGATCCGGAGATCGCCGTCGCCGTTCGTGGTTGCGGCGGTGGAGCCTTTCGCGAGGTCTCGCACATCCCACCGCACGCGAATGTCCGCGCGGGCGACGCTTTCGGGCACGACGAACAGCGCCATGCCTCCGGCGCTGATTCCGCCGCCATGGGCATAGAGGTCGAACTGTGGACCGAGGCGAGGTACGCCCGCGCGGATGCGGTAGGACAGAACCACTGGCGGAACAACCGCGCGCTGTGCGCGCCAATGGCGATAGAACGGAAAGCCGCCGCGGTTCACCGGATCGTTCTCGATCGCGAGCGCGACATCGCCGGACGCATCGCGCACCGTTAGGCTGTCGACGCGATCGGCGATCTCCGGCACGCTCGCGTAGACGATGGGCGCGCGAAAGCTCAAGGGCCGAGTCCGTTGGTCGAGCGCGCCACGGAGCTCCGAGCGCACCTGAACCGACGAGACCTCCTCGGCGCCGGCCCGCACAGGGCGGACGACCATCTCGATGCTGATCGGCGCCGCTGCCTGCGCCGACGGAGGGAGCGGCGGCTGCGCCCGCGAGCACGCGACCACGGAGACAACAATGCCGATTTCCGCCGCGCGCCTGGCGAACGTTGTCGTGGCCACCGTGAGTGCTCCTCGACGCCGCAGGGTGTTCCGACCCCGATTTCCGGCCAATGTGGCAACCGACGCACATGTTGTCCAATATATTGTTTGACACGAATTGATATCCTGAGAGAATGAGTGGAAGAATCGAGGTACGGCACCTCCGCTAC
>Ga0075430_100003826_pt1 | contig 12671 bp, 7 predicted proteins | sample RhiMetdeltSRZDD4_FD_75294 | JGI IMG/M metagenome (GOLD analysis project Ga0075430, IMG submission 75294) | Populus rhizosphere microbial communities from Tennessee, USA - Rhizosphere MetaG P. deltoides SRZDD4 | ecosystem: Host-associated > Plants > Roots > Rhizosphere > Soil | place: USA... | reverse complement strand
TCGGCGCCGATTGCCAGGCACTCGAGGTTGTGCTCGACGGCCTGGCGTCTCACGCTCTTGTCCGTGTGGGTCAGGCTGCCGAACTTGTACGAATGCGTTTGTCCGGGCTGGTCCTGGAAGGTGTTCGAGTTGGTGCTGTCGATGTACAAACCAGCTTCCCGGGCACGCGCTGTCAACTTGGAGGCGGATTCCGGCCGATCCCACGGAATGTGCACCGACACGCCCGGCGTCACGCGGACGAGCGCCTGGATCGTCGCGCAGTCCTCGAGCTTTTCATCGATCGTTCGCGGCTCCCCGGGCAGGTCGAAGCGGGCGAAGCGTGTGCCGCCGGTCGCGAGCGCCCAGGATGGAACAGACACGCGAAAGCCCATGGCGGTCGAGGTCAACGCCTCGATGTCGACGTGGCGTCTGGCGAGCTGAACGCCAAGATGATCGAAATCTTCGTCGAGCGCGGAGATCAGGGGCCGGTTGTGCTCTTCGATGTGCTCGTCGCGCACGCGGTAGGCCATGAGTGTCTCCAGTCAGCGCGTGAACGCCGCCACGTGGCCGGCGTCGACGTTGAGAATGTTCCCCGTGGACTTGCCGGAACGATCGGATGCGAAGAAGTACACTGCCTCCGCGACGTCTTCCGGGTAGACGCTCAGCCGGAGCAGGCTGCGATCGCGGTAGAACTGTTCGACCGAATCCTCAGGGATCCGATTGCTCGCGGCACGCTGGGCCCGCCACTCGCCGCTCCAGATGCGCGAACCGCGAATGACCGCGTCGGGATTGACGACGTTCACGCGGATGCCGAACGGCGCCCCTTCGACGGCCAGGCACCGCGCGAGATGCAGCGCCGCCGCCTTTGCCGTGCAGTACGCGGCGGCCCCCGGCGACGCGACGAGCGCGTTCTTGCTGCCCACGAACACGATCGAACCGCCGCGCCCCTCGGCTTTCATGACGCGAAACGTCTCTCGCGCCACGAGGAAGTATCCGGTCGTCAGTACGTCCAGGTTCTGCTGCCAGGTATCGAGCGAAGTCTCGTCAATCGGGGCGGCCGATGCAATGCCGGCGTTGCTGACCAGGATGTCGATTCCGCCGTACTCCGCAACCGTCCGGGCGACCGCTGCCTCTACGGCCGATTCGCGCCGCACGTCGCACTCGACCGCACGGATGCGATCCACGCCGTGCACGGACGTCAGCGTCTGCCGGGCGTCGTCCAACGCGATCCGGTCTGCGTCGAAAAGCACCACCGCTGCTCCGTTCTCGAGCAATCGGTGCGCGGTGGCGCGGCCGATCCCGCCGCCGCCCCCCGTCACGACGGCGACGCGCCCCTGCAGGCTTTTCGGTGGAGGCAGCCGGGCGAGCTTCGCCTCTTCGAGCGACCAGTACTCGACGTCGAAGGCCTCCTGCTCGGGAATCGGCACGTACTCGTCGACGCTCTCGGCCCAACGCACGATGCGGATCGTGCTTTCGTAGAACTCCGCGGCGAGCCGTGCGGTCGTCGCATCCGTCTGAAACGCGAGGAGGCCCAGCCCGGGAATCAGGACGATCACCGGCGACGGGTCGCGCATCGCCGGAGAGTCGGAACGGCGGCATCGCGAGTAGTAGGCTTCGTATTCCCGGCGATACTGATCGACCGCGGCCGGCAGCCGGCCCACCAGATCGGCGGCGGTTTCACGGCCGGGCGCATAGGGCACGAACAGCGGCCGCACTCGCGTGCGAAGGAAGTGGTCTGGACACGTCGTCCCCAGGCGAGCCAGCGCCTCACACCTCGGGCTGCCGACGAACTCGAGCACCCCGGGCGAATCGGCGTAGTGCATCACCTTGGGCGAGCGCTGGCTCACGAGCCCGCGGAGCGCGGGCGCGATGTCAGCCAGCAGCCGCCGACGCTCAGACTCGGCAAGCGCCGGCGTGATCTCGGGACCGAACGGATCCGGCCGTCCATGCTCGTCGAGCCAATCAGCCGCGCGCTGAATCACCCTCAGCGTCGTGTCATAGCAGGCACGTGAGGTCCGTCCCCACGTCATGAGGCCATGGCCACCAAGGATCAGGCCTTCGAGCGCGGAGCTCGATTCGGCCAGCCGCCCGACTGTCAGCCCGAGCTCGAACCCAGGCCGCTGCCATGGCACCCATGCGACGTCTTCCCCGAAAACCGTGCGTGTCAACCGCTCGCCGTTCCGCGCGGCGGCAATCGCGATCACCGCGTCGGCGTGCACGTGATCGACATGACGATGGGGGATGAATCCGTGGAGAGGGGTGTCGATGCTCGTCGGGCGCGGGTTCAGGTTGAACGTGCAATGCCCGAAGTACGCCGGCATCTCGTCTTCGTGCTCGCGGCCGCGATAGATCGCTCGGAGGCTGAGGAGCTTGTCGAGATACAGCGTGGCGAAGCCATCGAGTTTTGCCGAACCCAGGTCGCCGCCCGAGCCTTTCACCCAGAGAACCTCGACGGATTCCCCGGTCAGCGGATCGGCGGCGGTGACCTTCGCAGACGTGTTTCCACCGCCGAAGTTCGTGATGCGCAGGTCGGATCCGAGGAGGTTGGAGCGATAGCGCAGCAGCTCGGGCTCGGAGAGGCCCGAGGCATGGGCCTCGTCCCAGCGATCGACCGGGCTGGTCGAGGCGAACACCCTGGAAGGCGCGTCAGGTGAGTTGGACACGATGGTTTGGGGATCCGCGAGGTAGCGTGGGCCCTCGGGGTCCGGGACTCCAGCCTGACCCGTTTCGGCGGTTGAGGGTTCGCATCTGTGAACTCGAGAATGCCTCCGCGAGGGGACGCCCGAGCCAATTGCGGCGTATTTTTGGACTCCTTGCGGAGGAGCGCCCGCTAAATAAGGGTCGCCGCAATATGGCGGTGTTGTGCTATACAAAACACCGCATGGTCCGCAGCACGCCCGAGGCTCCCCCATCTTCGGGGGTTGAAGAACGGTATCTCGTCAAGTCGCTCGTCCACGCGTCCGAGGTGTTGTGGGCATTTCAGCACTCCGGCGAGATGCTGCGGCTGCGCGACGTGATGGACCGTACGGGCTTCCGGAAGGGGATGTGCTTCCGCCTCCTCTACACGCTGCGACACTGCGGATTCGTCGAGAAGGTCGAAAACAACCGGTATCGGCTGACTGCGGAAATCAGGCGGCGGAAGAAATACCGGATCGGCTACGCCGCGCAGGGGCAGGATAGTTCGTTCGCACGGGAGGTCCACACCGGGCTCCTGCGTGCCGCAGATCGCGCGCAGATCGAGCTGGTCGTCCTCGACAACCGGTATCAGCCGAAGATCGCGCTCCGCAATGCGGAACTGTTGATCAAGGAGCGGGTGGACCTGGTCATCGAGTTCCAGACCGACGAAGCCGTGGCGCCGGCGATCGCGTCTGCGTATCAGCAAGCCGGCATCCCGATGATTGCCATCGACATTCCGCATCCAGGTGCGACCTACTTCGGGGCAAATAACTATGAGGCAGGGCTCCTCGCGGGTCGTCACCTGGCGCGCTGGGCGAAGCAGCACTGGAGCGGTCAGGCCGATGAAATCCTGCTGCTCGAGCTCGCGCGGGCGGGATCGCTGCCGGCTGCGCGCGTCCGGGGCATCGTCGCAGGCATTCGCGACCTGCTGCACGATGCCGCGTCCTGGCCGGTTGTGCCGATCGATGCGGACGGGCAATTCAAGACCGCGCTCGAGCGCGTCCGCCGCCACCTGCGCGTCACGAAGTCGCGGCGCATCCTCGTCGGGGCCGCCAACGATCCGAGCGCGCTCGGTGCGGCACGCGCGTTCCAGGAGGCAGGCCGCAGCGAGACGTGCGCGATTGTCGGCCAGAATGCGGAGCCCGACGCGCGCGCCGAGTTGCGCCAGCCGCGAACCCCTTTGATCGCATCGGTCGGCTATTTCCCCGAGCGCTACGGGGACGGCCTCGTCCGCCTCGCGCTCGAGATCCTGGGCCGGCGCCCCGTTGCCCCCGCGATGTTCGTCAAGCACCAGATCGTCACCAAGGAGAACGTCGATCACTTGTACCCGAACGACGCGTTGATGGGGGTTGAGACTTACGCGCGGTTCTAACGCCGCGCTCGTCGTGGTCCGTGGTTCGTAGTCCGTAGCTCGTCGCTCGAAATGCCGATCTGAGCGACGGGCTCTTCGAGCAACGAGCGACGAACCACGAACTACGGACCACGGTTCGGGGTTTTTGCATGTGAAACGTCGCCTGTCGCGAGGCGATGGCTTGCCGCCGGGCCCGGCAGGATCAACGGTAGGCGTCGATGGACAACGAATACGAGCGCGAGGCGGTGCCGGAGCGGGCGCGTCTGGGTTTCAGCAGCTTCGTGGGCCAGTACGCCGGCGAACACACCGCCGGCACCGAGCTGATGATCGGACCGCTGTTCGTGGCGGCCGGCGTCAGCGCCTTCGACCTGATCGTCGGGCTGCTCGTCGGCAACCTGCTCGCGGTCCTGAGCTGGACCTTCATGACGGCGCCTATCGCCACGCGTACGCGGCTGACGCTTTACTACCAGCTCGAACGCATCTGCGGCCGGCGGCTCGTCACGCTCTACAACCTGGCCAACGGCTTGATGTTCTGCCTGCTCGCCGGGTCGATGATCACGGTATCGGCGACCGCGCTGGGCGTGTGGTTCGGCTTCGCGATGCCCGGCCTGACCGATCTCTATCCCACCGGGCTCGGCTGGGTTCTCGCCGTCCTCGCCATTGGTGCCGCGGTTACGGTTGTGGCCGCGTATGGGTATGCCTTCGTCGCACACGTGGCCAACATCGCGGCGCCCTGGATGGTGCTGGTGTTCATTGCCTTCGGCCTCGTCGGCCTTCGTCAGCTCGGCGTCGACTCTCTCGGCGAGTTCTGGCAGAAGGCCAGAGATGTGATCTGGGTTGGCGGTGATCCGCTTCCCGGCCAGGTCAAGTTCACCTTCTGGCACATGATGTTCTTCGCGTGGTTCTGCAACATGGCGATGCACATCGGCATGGCCGACCTGACGGTCTTCAGGTTCGCGAAGCACTCCTGGTATGGCGTGTCCAGCGCCTCAGGGATGTTTCTCGGCCACTATCTCGCCTGGATTACCGCCTCGATCCTCTACGTCGTTCAGCTCAGGGCTGACCCGACCAACACGGCCGTCCTCCCTGGACCGCTGGCTTACAGCGCCTGCGGCATCGCCGGGGTTATCTGCGTGATTGTGGCAGGGTGGACGACGGCCAACCCGACGATCTATCGGGCGGGTCTGGCGTTCCAGGCCATCGTGCCGCGCGCGTCACGGTATCGGGTCACCCTGGTGACCGGGGCGATCACCACTATCGTTGGCCTCTTTCCGGCCGTGGCCATGCAACTCCTCGAATTCGTCGCGCTCTACGGGATGCTGCTGATGCCCATGGGTGCCGTCGTATTCGTCGATTTCTGGCTCGGTGAACGTTTCGGTTTCCAGCCGAACCTCGCCGAGCGCGCGGGCCTCGATTTCAACTGGGCTGCCGCCCTCACCTGGTTCCTCACGATTGCCGTCTGCACCGCGCTCGTGCTGAGGGGCGGGATCCAGCTGTATTTCGTCAGCCTGCCTGGCTGGTTCCTGGCGGCCGGCCTTTACATCGCGCTCAACCGTCTGTACCGGCAACAGGCCGCTCCATCCGCGGTCGCCGCCGTTCGAGGCTGACATGATCAGGGCCGCTGCGATCGTCGTGTCGCTGCTCGCGCTCGTTGGAACGATGGTGCCGTCGATCCTGTTCTTCTACGGCATGATGGGACTCGATCGGATGAAACTGTGGATGCTCGTCGCAACGGTAGTCTGGTTCGTGACTGCGACGATGTGGATGGGGCAGCGCCGCTAGCGGGGGCAGCTTACCAGCCTGGCGACATGCTTTCCGGGCGGGCGCAACTACGATAGAGTTGCCGGTCCGACTCGAGGAGCTGTGTTTTGACGAGCCTTCGCTGGTACGCGACCCTCCAATCGCTCATCTCGGCGGGCCTGGTCACGGTCCTCTGGGTGCTCTACCTGCAGCTGGGCAGGCGGCCGTTCTTCAAGTGGTGGGCACGCGCCTGGACCCTGTTTGCCGCCTATCTGCTGCTTGGCCTGCTGACGCTGCCCCTGTCCGGCGACTGGAACGCTACCAAGGGCGCACTCGCACTCGTCGCGACCCTCTGCGGCTTCTTGCAGCCGGTCCTCCTGGTGTTCGGCGCCATCAGCCTGCGCTCTCCTGCCCTACCTCCGCGGCGCTGGCAGGGCATCATTGTGACGGCGGCGCTGGCTGCCGCCGTCGCGGGATTCGCGGTGTCGCTGTCGTTCGAGAACCGGCTTGACAGCTTCTGCGTCCGCCTGGCCCCTCGCGCGCTGGCGCTCGCCTGCGCCTCGATGTTCTGCGTTGTGGTCCTGGTCCAGGCCAGGCGCGACACTGGCAGATGGGCATCCGGCTTGACGGGGGTCTCGTGTCTCGTCTACGGCCTCGTTCAGGGCTTGTACGGTCTCGCCGCAATCGGCCGGCTGACGCTTGGCAACGATGCACCATTCGCCGCCTTGTTCGACCAGGGAGCGGCGCTCCGTCCGCGGCTGTTCCTCCTCGACGTCACGAGCGCGTACGGCATCTGCCTCGGGATGGTCCTGCTGCTCATCGAGGACTTCAAGCGATCGACCAAGGCGCTGGAGGAGAACCTGCGACTTCGTCAGGAGGCGCTCGACGAGAACGCGCTGCTTCAAGCGGAGATCAAAGAGCGCCGTCGAATGGAGAGCGCGCTTCGGGACAGCGAGGACCGATATCGCGATCTCGTCGAGCACAGCGAAGATTTGATCTGCACCCACGACCTGAGGGGCCGAATACTCTCCGTCAACGCTGCGTCCGCCCGCAACCTCGGATACTCACCCGCCGAGCTCATGCGCCTCACCGTGCAGGCTCTGCTTGCACCAGGGAAACAGGATCAATTCGACAGCTACGTCGAAGCGATTACGTCGAGCGGCGTCGGACGAGGGCTGCTGACCGTCGTCACGCGCAGCGGAGAACAACGCATCTGGGAGTACCGAAATACGCTTCGCACGGATGGCGTTCCCGCGCCGGTCGTCCGAAGCATGGCTCGCGATGTCACCGAGCGTGTCGTCGCAGAGCGTGCACGCCGGCTCTCCGAGGCCAAGTATCTCGCGGCGTTCAGAGCCACGCCGTGCGCGGTCGCCATCAGCACGCTCGAGGAGGGGCGGGTTCTCGAGGTCAACGACGCGTGCGAGCGACAAACCGGCTACCACCGCAGCGAGGTCGTCGGCCATTCCTCCCTCGAACTTGGACTCTGGGTCGATCCTGGCGAGCGCGCCGGCATCATGAGGGAGCTGGAAGCGGACGGGAAGGTCTCGAATCGCGAAGTGCGGTGGCGCGCCAAGAACGGTAACGAGCTGACGATTCTCTACTCGGCCGACACGATCGGGATGCACGGACAGGCCTTCGTCCTCTCCGTCGCGCTGGACATCACGTCGCACAAGCAGGTCGAAGCCAGACATCGCGCCATCCTCCGCGCCCTTCCCGACTGGATGTTTCTGGTAAACAACGACGGGGTCTTCCTCGACTATCAAGTCAAGGACCCGACCTACCTGCTTGCGCCGCCGGAGGCAATCATCGGACGGACCGTGAAGGACGTGCTGCCCGCCGACGTCGCGGCTGACACCACACGCCTGTTCGATCGGGTGGCGCGAACAGATGAACCAGCGACCCTCGAGTACTCGGTACCCGGGCAGGACGGCACCCGTTACTACGAGGCGCGCGCCGTACGCTGCGACCAGGACAAAATACTGAGCCTTGTCCGGGACGTCACGGAGGGGAAGCGGGCCGAGCTCCAAGCTATTGAGCTGCGACAGGAGCTGGCCCACATCGGCCGCGTGACCACATTTGCGGCCCTCACCGGCTCGCTGGCGCACGAGATTCGCCAGCCGCTCACCGCGATTCGGACGAACGCCCAGGCCGCCCAGCGCCTGATTGGCCTCGCGCCGGGCCTGGAGGAACTGCGCAGCGCACTCGCCGACATCGTCGCCGAGAGCCAGCGCGCCGCCGACGTGATCGCCAGGGTGGGCACGATGCTGAAGCGGGACGCATCGCGGCATTCGAATGTCGACCTGAACGCCGCAGTATCCGAGATCGCCAAGATCCTTCGAGCCGACCTGCTGGCGAAGCGCATCACGCTCAGCGTCGACCTGGAATCCGGCCTCCCGGAGGTGCTCGGCGACCGGGTTCAGCTCCAGCAGGTAGCGCTCAATCTCGTGATGAACGCCTGCGATGCCGTGAAGAACCAACCGGACCAGTCAAGAAAGGTCTGGCTGCGAACGGCTTCCGAGGACCAAACCGTCACCGTCTCGGTGAGCGATAGCGGACCGGGCCTGGCCGAGGAAGAGCTCGCACTGATCTTCGAGCCGTTCTACACCACCAAAACCGATGGCATGGGACTGGGTCTGCCGATCTGCGAAATGATCATGCACGTGCATGAGGGAACGCTTGCCGTCGAACGCTATCCTGGCGGCGGGATGACGTTTTCGTTTACGCTCGGCATCCTGCAAGGCGCGTCGATGGCCGTCGGCGCCTCGACACGGAGTGCCGCGTCCACGCTGAAGGATGTGCCCGTCGGGTGAGAGTGGCCGCAGGCCGCACGCTCGAGGGATGTCAACGCATCGGCACGAGTGGCGTCAGCGTGACTGGACCGATGAGACCTGACTCGAGAGGTGCCCAGCCAGCGGCCGTGAACAATCCATCCGCCCCCCTGTTCGCCGGCAACCTTGCAGGGAAGTTCACGTTGTAGAACTTCTTCCAGCTCCCGCCACGACGGTCCAAGTCGGCGATCCGATTGGCCGAGAGGTTCGTCACGCTGACCTCGAGCAGATTGTCCGGCCCGATCAGGCTATCGGGGAGGACGAGGCGAAATGGGGATCCGATCAGAGTTCCGAGGTCGCGTCCGTTCAGCCGGACCCGGGCACTCTCGCGAACGCTGCCCAGATCCAGCTCCCAGGCAGGCACGGTAATCGCCGACTTAGTAAAGTGCGCGGTGTAGGTGGCAGTCCCGGAGAAACTACGCACGTCGTCACTGCCGAACGTCGTCCATGATGCGAGCTGCTCGATCGTCCTCGCTGCCGGGAGCGCCGGCGTGCCACTGGTGAAGCGTACCGACCACGGACCACCGATCGCGATCGCATCTCCATTAGCGCGGTATTGAGTGAAGGTCTCAGGGAGAGGCTGGTTCGCCGCGGCCACGATCACGGACTGGCCCGGTGCAAGCTGCAGGTACACGTCCAGCGCGCCAGAATCGGACTGCCGGACCCGCGCGGCACCTCGACCGCCGTGCATGGGTTCGAAGATCGATGCGGCCGGCGACCGCATGTCGAGCGGCACCCACCCATCGACGGTTCGCTCGCCGCGATTGCTGATGAAATAAAAACGGCCGATCTCGTCGGCGCGCCTCGCGAACAGCAGGCCCAGATCCACCATTCGTTCGCGGCGAACCCCTGCCTCGTCGAGCATCGCCTCCACGTCATCAGCTATCAACAAGCGGCCGTTGCCGTGACGCGCCGACCGGACGCCGTTCCGAACAGGTGTGAACGTTATGGACGATGTCAACGACTGGAACCGGTTGCGGCGAGCATCGAGATCGCGCAGGCCTGAGACATCGTGCGGCCATCCCTTGCTGAGCACGATCGTCGCCCCAAGACGGGCGAGCTCGAGTACCTGCTCCAGTGTCTCGAGCGGAATGTACTGAGTGGGTGGAACGACGAGGACCCGATAGGCGCTGCCACCCCCAGTAACCAGCCGTCCGTCGGCAACGCGAGTGGCTCTCAGCTGGCGATCCGAGATGTAATCGTAGGTAAAGCCTCGCGTCTGCAGCAGTTCGCGCGCTCCCTCGAACCCCTGCGCCGTCGTCGGACGATTCGCCCCGCCGAAATGTGTGAGCCGCGTCGTGCCCGGCACCGCGACCGCGTCGTAAAACGGGAAGTAGAGCAGCACGTCGTGATCGGGACGTCCGCTCTGGAGGAACGACTGCACGCGCGTGACGTACTGATTGAGTGCGGCGAAGTCGCCCCACCAGGCGTTGCGGCGGCTGAAGTCCACGCTCGCGTAGAACTGCCAGCCAGGCCAGGGATCGTCGCCGGGGGAGTACGCCGTCCCGTGGTACACGATGTGGTTCACACCGCTCACGAAGAAGTGGTCGACCGCCGATCGCACCTCGGCGAGCGTCGTCCTGAAGTGCTCGCCGAGCCAGGTCGCGGCTTCCGCCGAGACCAGCCGGCGGCCGGCGACGTGGGCCGCCGAGGTCGCCCACTTGAAGCGCGCGATCTCGGTACCTTCCGTCTCGGGAATGTCGCTGGCGGCGTAGAGATCGAGCAGGTTCGCCGGCGAACCGTGCGCCTGATTGCGGACGATCGCGCCGCGCCGGCGCGCCCAGTCGGACCACTCGGTTGTGAACGTATCGAGCAGAAGGTCAGAGACCGTCTCGCGGTAGTCCGCGAGGAGGCGCGGATCGAACGAAGCCGGATCGGATGCCAGCAACGCCGGCAGATGACGAAGCAGATCGTAGCCGCGCCGCTTGCGAAACTCGACGATCAGCTGCGTGGTCCAGTCAGCCTGGCCGGACGCATCGTCCACTTCGTAGGAATCGTTGAAGAACGCCCGCAGGCGGGGGCCCTGGCGATTTGAGAAGGCGCGATCGAAGGGCGCGAGGTACGCGCGAATGGCGTCGCGCGAGAAGTGATCGATCACGTTGCCCTCACCGCCCGGCGCCGCACGCTCGACGAGCTTGCCATGCCACCCTGCGAAGAGCGCAAACACCGTCCACTTCCCCGACGGCGCCGTCCAGGCCACCTTTCGATCGCCGTCCAAACGCGACGTGAGGTCGACGATTTCGCCATTGCTCCCGTAAGCCACCACGGCGACCAGCGGAAGGTCGCGTGGGTACTTGACTTGTTCGAGCGCAAGCCCCTGAAGATTCCTGTTGGCGGTCACAGGTTCGGCCAGGTCCTCGATTCTCGGCGGCCGAATGCCGCTGCGCGTGATCGGCTGCTGCGTCGTGCCACGAGCCGGCGGTTCGCCCGCCTGCCGCTCGGTGACTTCGTAGATCTGATTCCCAATCGCCCGGACCATCGGCACCTGGCGAACGGCGATCGGCTCGATGATCCCCTGACCGGCCTCGAGCACCCACGTCCTGTGAACGATCGTCCGCGGAGCGATCTCGTCACCGACCCAGGGGCCACCGAACGGCCATCCGGTTCCGGTCGCCATATCGACACCGAGACCGAGCCGCGCTCCTTCCCGTACCGTGTGCTCGAGCATCTGCACCCAGTCACTCGAGAGGTAGGGGATGAACCGGTCCTCGGCGCCGCGAACGCCGTAGATCGGCGTGATCTCCACGCCACCGATTCCGGCCGTACGGAAGGCTTCGAGCTCGGAGGTCAGCGTTCGTCGATCGACGGCGCTGCCATGCCACCACCAGCGCGTCCACGGCCTGGTCGCCGCCGTCACCGCAGGCCAGTCACGGTCGGCGCGTGCCTGGGATCCGAGGGGATCGGACAGCAGGGTGGCCAACATGACCACTGCGATCGTCGCCAGGTGAGCGTGCAGGCGCATCATCAGGTCGCCAGAATATTACCGGCGCTGTCGCAGCTTACTTCAACGGCATGAAGTACAGGTTGTGCTCGTCGGTCGGCAGGTACTTGCCGACGATCACGTAGCCGTTGCGGGCAAAGTAGTCGAGGATCTGCTGCCGGACCTCCGAATGCGCCTCGATGCACACCAGCTCCGGCCGGAAGCGTTTGATGTCGAACCCAGCGAGTGCCTTCGGCTCAGACAGCTCGATGTCCATCGACAGCAAATCGATCTTCTCGAGCCCTTGGTTAGGCAGGAGATCGTTCAGCGTGATCGTCGGCACCAGCACTTCGCGCGGATTCGCGCCGGTGCGCTCGGTGAACTTCCGATCCGAGGAGCTGACGACTGTGTGGGCGTCCAGCACGTACATCTTCGCCGTCTCGTCGGACACGTCGGACAGAAAGAACGGCAGAAACGTCGTCCGGGGACGGTGCGTCTCGTAATCGGCCTCGAACTGGCTCAAGGGCTCGATTGCCAGACCGGACCAGCCAAGATTCTTCTCGAGATAGTACGTCGTGCTGGAATCCCGGTAGTGATTCGCGCCGGCATCCACGAACACGCCATCCCGCTTGTCCTGGAAGAAATCCCTGATGATCCATTCCTCAGCGAACTGCGAGTAACGGTCCGGACCGTAGGCAGCCGCGAGATATCGAGCGCCGTGAGGCAGGGCGGTCTTGTTCTCCTCCGATGCGAGGTCGACACGGCGCGACACCACGAGCGCGGCCACCACGCCCATAAGGAGAGAGATCGTCAGGATGAGCGTGAGGCGAATGGATCGATCGAACATGGGGGCTGTCAGTCGCGAGTATAGCAGTCGTTGTTCGTTGCTCGTCGCTCGTCGCTCGGATTTCGGTGGATACCCGCGTAACTTCAATCTCGACACTCGAACCCCGAGTCCCGATCTCCGAGCGACGAGCGACGAGCAACGAGCAACGAACAACGGGCCCCAAACATGCTTCGAGTACACTTCCCCAATGAATGACGAGCGACAGATGTGGGCCGCGGGAGTATGTGAGGGGCTGTACGCTGCTGGCAGCAGGCACGTGGTGTACGTTCCGGATAATCCGCTCTCGCACGTATTTAGAATCTTGCGCGACGACTATCGTGATGTGAAGAC
>Ga0075430_100003825_pt1 | contig 12673 bp, 15 predicted proteins | sample RhiMetdeltSRZDD4_FD_75294 | JGI IMG/M metagenome (GOLD analysis project Ga0075430, IMG submission 75294) | Populus rhizosphere microbial communities from Tennessee, USA - Rhizosphere MetaG P. deltoides SRZDD4 | ecosystem: Host-associated > Plants > Roots > Rhizosphere > Soil | place: USA... | reverse complement strand
GAGCCGACACCCGCCGATGTCAGCGCGGCGACGATCCGAAAGGCAGCGGAGGCTCCAGCGGTCGTAGGCGCTCTGCATGCCGCGCGATCCAGTTCATCGGGATTGCGTCGGGCGGAGCTCGTCGGAAACGTCCTTCGCGGTGCCCGAGTGCTCTGGGTGGACGATCACCCCGAGAACAATGCATGGGAGCGAGAGCTGTTGCGGTCGCTTGGAGTCGTGATCGTGTCGGTGGAGAGCACGCGCTCGGCGGTTGCCTCCCTTAGAGCAGAATCGTTCGACGTGATGATCTCCGACATTCGTCGGGACAGCGAGCCGTTTGATGGGATTGATGGGGCGATGCAAATTCGGGATGCGACGCCGACGCTTCCGATCGTGTTCTACATCCAGGACGTGACCAGCCGTCAAATTCCCGAGCCTGCGTCTGGCTTGACGAACGAGCCGAACGAGCTGCTTCACCTCCTTCTCGACCGACTAGAGAGAACGCGGATCTGACCGTGTAACCGATCCTGGTCAACGTGAATGGCCGATGACGGCACACGACTTCTGGATGCTTCGCGACGAAGAGGATGGCGGACGGGGCGTGTAGCGATGCTCGTACTTCTCGAGGTTCGAAGTCATGTTGGTAGGCCCCATAAACGCCGCGGTATTTACGAGTCGATGCCTGCACGCACGCGTTGAATCGTGGTGCAGCGCACGCGTCGACCATCGCGGATCTTCTCCAAGGTGTGCTGACTCATGCCGGTTCTGCGCATCAACTCGCGCCGACCACACGCGTCAATCTGCGCTCGTAGGGTTGGATCCGCGACAACCATCTTCGCGGTCGACTCGTACTCCATCACCTTGAAGTGTAGAAGGCTGAGATCATCCCCTTGATCCCAGTGGCGGTCCGTCTCCTTGCCCACAAACCGCAGCCGACCCGCGGTCACGGGGGCCCGCTGCAAGACGCCGCGTGTCTCGACCGCACACTGCGTTCCGTCCGGTGCGAGCGATTTGGATTCTGCGTGGCGAGGGTACTGACGCAGCACGGACCCAAACGTCTGCGGAATGACGCGGTCACCGTAGATAGCAACGGCTATTTGTCGGTGTCGGACAAGTCGAATGGCAAATGGCTCTACTACGGCGACACCTACAATTTGGACAGGCCGCTGCCGCAGGCTGGCGTCGAGTCTGAGAAGAAGTGACGCGCTGCGCGACAGGCTTGGCCTAGTTGGTCCCTAGGGCCATCAACGGCTGGGGGGGACCAATCAATCTCGATCGATCCGCTCCTGGCCTGGGTCGGAATTTCTGAGTGCGGCCTCCGGTCGCCTCCGCGATATACAGATTTCCCTCTGAATCGACCGAAAACTGATGCATGTTCCAGAGCCCACCCGGGAATGTGCCCTGCGTACCCCATGACGTGATCAGTTTGCCTTTGAGGTCGAACTTGGTGACCTTGTTGTTGTTGCCACCCACGATTCCGAGATGCCCGTCGGCGGTGACCATGACGTGCTGCGGCTGGCGCAGGCCCCCAAACTGATCGAGATATTTGCCGTTCTCATCGAAGATCTGGATCCGCATGTTTCCTCGATCAGCAACGTAGAGACGCCGGTTCCGATCGATGTCAATCGAGTGCACGGTATTGAACTGACCAGGGCCGGTGCCCGGGGTCCCCCACGTCATCAGGAACTTCCCGTTCCGGTCGAACTTCACCACGCGCGTGTTCGTGTAGCCGTCGGAAATAAAGAAGGTACCGTCGGGCAGCCAGGCAATGTCGGTCGGTCGGCCGAAGTGCTTCTCGTCGTTGCCAGCCACCCCGGCCTCTCCAAGCGTCATCACGAGCTGCTTGCCGTCGTGGGAGAACTTGAAGACTTGCTGCCGCAAATCGTCGATCACCCAGACGTGTCGCTGTGGATCGTACGGGCTGATTTTGACCTTGTGCGGACCGCGTCCGCCCTCGAAGAGATGATCCCACTGAGTCCACGACTCGATCATCTTGCCGGTGGCATCGACGATGATGATGCAATTGCGCATCTCCGGTGTCGGCGTCAGCGACGAACCGATGGAGCCGTAGGCACCGGTGAAATTGTTCGGCAGCTTGTCAGGCAGCTTTATCTCACCGCGGTTGACCAGAATAATCCGGTTGGGACTCTCCGCGAAGACGCCGCCCTGAGAGCCCAACGCGTACCCGGGACGGGCGAGCTGCTGCGGCCAGTTGGGAACGACCTCGTACGGGCCGGTTTCGTCTTCGCCCCCTCTCTCCTGAAGCAGAGCAGGTCCCGAAAGCAGGCCGCACGCCATCACGACCGCCACCGCGAGCATCAGCTTGCGCATACCGAACCTCCTCGTTTCCCCGTGTTGCAGAAGAGACCACCGGGACAGACGATAGCCCGAGTTTCGCAACCTTCGCAATCTTTGTACGACAACCTTCTGGTTGGCGAACTGATCCGTGCCGCGGGCTAACCCAGGTAGTGGGTCAGCGTTGGTGGAGGAGGCGGGTGAATGGGTGATCTTCCCCGGCGAGGCGCCGAACATGCCCCTTCAACTCCTGCATGCCAACGAGTGGTTCGGTAATCACAATTCCGGGGCCGCCGGTCGCTTGGAGGCACAGGGCAGCGTCAAACCCTATGCCCAGAGACCGAAGGCCCAATGGCATTCGCTCTGCCGAACTGATGTCATCCCAAGCAAGCGTCCGAAAACCGAACCCGCGGGTGGGGCCCCGGATACCTCCCTCGAAGAGAGTGACCTTCCAGATCAAAGGGGTGAGCCACAGGCACGCCACAACAAGACACCACGACGTCACGTACGCGAAAACGTAGCCGAGCACGTCCGTGTTGGGGCGGTGCGTCAGAACGACCGCTACAGCTGTAACCAGTGCGAAAATCAGTGCGAACAAAATCGCTGCGCGAAGGAGCGGTATCTTCCTGCGATAGACGCCAACTCGGTTGCCAATGGGTTCCTTCATCGTCAACGCGAAGGCGGAATAGAGGTCGTTACTTGATCGGCGTGAGTTCCATTCGGAGCTGGAACGGAAGAGTGGCGTCCACGTACGACATGACGAGCACTCCGTAGGTCCCCGGGTCAACCAGCGCCCAGTTGTACTCGTCGGCAGAGGCACCCGGCGAAGAGTTGAATTGGCCGTTGGGGGCGATGAACACGACATCGCCGACGAGCGTTGGATTGAAACCAGGCGCAGACGCATCCCAGTTGAGAAACGCCTCGAGCTTGCCTTGAACGGGCGCCTCGATCGTAAAGCGCCTGCACGACGCGCGGGCATCCCAGGCCGCGCGTAGATGTGACACGCAGACATCGCCCGCGATAACCGTCGATGACATCGTCGTGCCGGGAGTTAGTACCTGTCCGATCCCGACTTGCCAGGCAGGAAAGTAAAACGGCGACCAATTACGGGCGTCGGGGCTCCAGGGAGGCGCGTTGGCGATCGGCGGCAACATGACCGCGTGCGCGGTCGGTGCGGAAGGCATATCCATCCCACCGCTGCAGCCCCATCCGAACATTACAAGCGGAAGCCATGCAAGCCACGGCCGCATATCGCCTCGCCCTGGTTTAACGAGATACCTGTGTCAACCGAACAGCTGATTTATACAACAAGTCATCGGCTGACGCGCGACGCCCGGCGGCATGTTAACCCGGCGGTTCCTGTTCGTTATCAGAGTGACGGTGATCGAGGAAGCAATGCGATGCCTCCATCCGGCACTTTGTGTCGCGGGAATCTGGCTGTTCTCGTGTGGAAGTGCGTCTGCACAGGGGGCAGCGGTTTTCAGTGCGGCGGGCCGACCCACGTTGCCCCGCGTCCGCTCGAGCAGCCCGTCACTGGCCGCTTTGGTTATTCGCGCAACGAAGCAGTCCATAACGTTTCGAGATCTGATTGAGGCGATCAGCGACAGCGACGGCATTGTCTATATCGAAATGGGCGAGTGCGGGCACGACGTGACGGCGTGCCTCGTGGGGGTTACAACCGCTGGAGCGTACAGGATGCTGTGGATAAAGGTCGACAAAGACAAGTCGGAGTGCGACCTCATCGCATCGATTGGCCACGAGTTGCGCCACGCGACAGAAATCCTGATTGAGTCGGACGTGCGCAGCAGCGATGAAATGTATCTCTTTATACGAGGGTTGGACGACAGGGCCTGGGCGGGGGCATTCGAAACCAGTGCTGCCACGAATGCGGGCGTGGCGGTCAGGTCCGAAATTCCAACCTGTGGGACGCGAACCCCCTCATCTCGCTAGCAGTCGGTCCCAGCCACAGGGTCCTGTTCGAACTCCGCGAAGGAACGCTAACGCTTGGCAACGCCGCCATGCTTCGCGCACGCGGCAGCTGCTGCTGCCTCTGTGTCTCGTGCTTGCCTGGTTCCGTCCACACAGGTCGCGTGCGCCTTTCCGGTCACGGTCTTCTTCGCGGCTTTGCCACCCTTCTCGGTCGTCTCGACCGTCGCCTTCCCGACATCCTTGGCTGCCTCTCCAGTTGCTTTGCCTGCCTCTGTCGCCGCCTCACCAGCTTTCTTGAGCGAGCCCATCTGCGCCGAGGCTGCAGCTGGTCCACTGACTCCGGACAGCATGACCATCAGGCATCCAGCGATCAGCTTTCTCATGACATCCACTCCTTAGGTACTGCGGTGCAGGACATGAGCCACCACTAAAGTCGAATGACATACGCGAAGTGCTGCGCAGAGGAGTGTCGACGAGGTCTGATACCGACGTTAATGGGCGGCGCTGATGACCACATGACCTATCGGGGAACGGCAGGGTTGCGATCGGGGATTTGCAGCGCTTATCGCCAGAATCAACCTCACTCTCCGGGGCGTATAATCTCGCCCGCGCTTTGTGTGGAGGGCTCTATGACAGATTCACGTCTTGCGAAATCCGTCGTCGTCGTAGTTCTCCTGCTCGTCATCGCCGCCGCCGTCGCGACAGTCAGCGCCCAGAATGGCCGCGCACCGAACCCGTATCGCGAGGACGCGAACTGGGCGAAGCTGCCGCCCGGGGCGAAATGGGGAGGCGTGATTTCGGTGGATCCCGCTTCGAACGGCGACATGTGGGTCTTCCACCGCGGCACGCCGCCTATTCTCAGGTTCGATGCCTCCGGTAAGGTGGTGAAGAGTTTTGGTGAAGGAATGTTCGTGCAGCCGCACGGCATGACTGTCGACCGGGACGGCAACGTCTGGGTGACCGACGCCCAGATCAAAGACGGCAAGGGCAACCAGGTGTTCAAGTTCAGCCCCGACGGGAAACTGTTGATGACGCTTGGTAAGGCGGGTGTGGCTGGCGCCGGAAACGACGTCTTCAGTGGACCGTGCGATGTCGCTGTCGCTCAGAACGGTGACATCTTCGTGGCCGACGGCCACATCGCCGATGTGCCCGTCAATCGCATCATGAAGTTCTCGAAGGACGGGAAGTTCGTCAAAGCGTGGGGCAAGCGGGGGTCGGGACCCGGCGAGTTCGACACGCCACACAGTATCGCCATCGATTCGCGGGGACGGATTTTCGTCGCCGATCGCACCAACAGCCGTATGCAGATCTTCGATCAGGACGGACGTTTCCTCGATCAGTGGAAGCAGTTTGGCCGGCCGAGCGGTGTGTACATCGACCGGAACGACAACATGATCGTCGCCGATTCGCAGTCGAACTCCGCGCAGAATCCGGGGTTCACGCGAGGTATCCGGGTTGGCAGCGCCAGAGACGGCAAAGTGACGGCGCTCATTCCGTTCACCGAGCCCGATCCCGAGAAGAACAACAACGCAGGCGTCGAAGGGGTGGCTATCGACGCGAAAGGGAATGTCTACGGAGCTGAAGTGAGCACGCAGGTGTTCAGGAAGTATCAGAAGTCGTAGAAGGGTCTCGCGGTCACGCAACACGATCGCGAGGCTCACGGCCCGCGAAAAAGGCGTCGAGGTTGTCGAGCGCCCGGAATCCCATCGCGTCACGGGTTTCGGCGGTGGCGCTTCCGATGTGCGGCATGAGGAAGGTGTTGGGAAGGGCAACCAGCCGTGGGTCGACATGCGGCTCGTGGTTGAACGCGTCGATCCCGGCGGCCTGCAGTCTGCCCGACGTCAACGCGTCGACGAGCGCGTCGTCATCGACGATGGCACCGCGAGCCGCGTTCACGAAGATCGCGCCCCGTGGCAACAGATCGAACAGGCGAGCCGTCATCAGCCCACGCGTGGCAGGCGTGACGTTGCAGTGAACTGTGAGGACATCACACTGCGGCAGCATGTCTTCCAGCGTCTCGTGAAAGATGGCGCCCTGTTCCCGCTCCGGCGGTAGCCGGCGAACGTCGTGATAGTGGATCGTCATGTCGAAGCCGGCGGCGCGCTTCGCCACGACCTGGCCCACGCGACCCATACCGAGAATGCCCAGGCGCTTGCCTGTCACCTGGGTGCCGACCATGAAAGCAGGGCTCCAGTCCTTCCACCCCCCGTCGCGCACTAGCCTCTCACCCTCGCTGGCGCGGCGGGCCGCGCCGATCATCAGCATCATCGTGAGCTCGGCCGTCGCATCCGACAGCACGTCGGGCGTGTTCGTGACGATGACGCCCTTTCTCCTGGCCGCCTCGATGTCCACGTGGTCGAAGCCAACCGAGAAATTGGCGATGATCCTGACCTCGTCCGGCAGGCCCTCGAAGACCTCCGCCGAGAAGTGCTCGGTGTGACACGGCAGGATAGCCTGCGTACCTCTGGCGTTCTCGATGAGCTCGTCTTGGGAGTAGAGACGATCGTCCGGGTTGAGCCGCGCCTGATAATCGCGTCGCAAGCGGTCCTCCACGGCCGCCGGCAGCTTCCGGGTGACGAGGACCGCGGGCTTTGCTGCGCTCATCGAAAGGCCTTTCTCACGGGAAATGCTGGCGATGGTAGCATTCACCGGCCGACGACCTGATCGTGAACATCTATAAGTCTGTCAATCGTGTCCCCGGCGGAATGATGGTCGTTCCGCTCTTCATCGGGATGGTGCTCAACACGTTCTTTCCCGATCTGATGAAGATTGGCGGGTTCACCCAGGCGCTGACTGGTGTGGGATATCCGACCGTTCTGGGCATGTACCTCTTCACCGTCGGTACGAAGATGACGGTGAGGGCTGCGCCGCGGATGTTGATGCGAGGCTTCGGGCTTTTGACGGCGAAGGTCGGCATCGCGACGATCTTCGCACTCGCGGTCGCCCGGCTCTTTGGTGGCGAGATCATCGGCCTGAGCACGTTGGCGGTAATGGTGGCGATGAGCGACACCAACGGCGGCATGTTCCTGGCGCTGACGAGCGTCATGGGCAGCAAAGACGACTCCGGCACCTACGTGGTGCAGAGCATCGAGACCGGACCCTTTTTGACTATGTTGATCTTTGTCGGGACGGGTCTGGCTGTCATCCCGTACTTGACGATGGTCTCGGTGATTGCTCCGATCGTCGCGGGCGCGATTCTGGGGAACCTGGATGAAGACATCAAGGACTTCTTTGGATCTCACGAAGCGATCATCGTTCCGTTCATGGCCTTCACCCTTGGACAAACGATCAACCTGAAGTCCGTCGTGACGGCGGGACTTCCTGGCGTCGTGCTCGGCCTGACTGTGGTGACCGTGACCGGGTTCGTGTGTATCGCCGCCGACCGGCTTCTCGGCGGAACGGGCATCGCTGGAGCGGCTGCCTCCAGCACTGCCGGCAATTCCGCGGCGGTTCCTCAAGCCGTGGCCCTGGCCGATACCTCGTTCGCGCCGATCGCGGGAGCCGCCACCGTGCAGGTGGCCGCGTCGGTGATCGTCACAGCGGTCCTAACGCCGCTCTTGACCGCGTGGTGGTACAAGCGAGTGATCAACGAGAGAGCGGCAGCCTCGCAGGCAAGGACAATCGCGACGGCTGCTCCCCGTGACTTTGTCTGACCGTGACCTCGCGCTGTTCCGCGCGGCGTCGCGAAGGCTCTAGCGGCCGGCGTCGCCGAGCGTTGGAACGAGCAGCTCCTGATCCTTCTCGTTCTCGAGGCACGAGTGATCCAGAATCCGGTCGCCTATCTGACGCTTGAAGAGCCGGCGCGTGGTGAACGGCTTCGCGAAGAACACCGGATCATCATAGGTGACCACGTGCTCGAGCGTGTTGGGGTCGGCGAGCCGGAACCGCTCGGTCATCCGCAGCTTATCGCTATGCTCGTGGCCGGCCGTGTCGAGCCACGAGCGCTCGTTGATGCCGACGGTGTCCACGACCAGCGTATCGCCATCCCACTTGCCAATCGAGCTCCCCATCCACTCGGGGTAATCACCGATGTCGTGCGGGTGCCCACGCCCGTCCGTGTAGATGATGCGGTATGTACGCTGCGACTCCGTAAGGACGACAACGACGTCGGTCCGCTGCACGATCATGGCGGGATGAGCCATCATGATCATCCGCGCCGGCCCGGGTGGAAGACACGCGGTGTTCGGATCCTTTGCGTGATCGACGGTGTCCCACCGCTGCTTTCCATATGGCGTCAGGATCAGCTCCTGACCGGGTAGCGTCGCTCGAGACAGATCGCCGCTGGCGCCACCAAACCACACGCCCGTCAGATCGGGACGGCCCGCCTGCCTTTCGGGCGCCCCACCGGTGTGCCACCACGCGCCAGTGGGCGCGGGCTTCGGTGCGGCGAGCCGGTCTGTTGCTGGTGGTGGTTGATTGCCGCGTCCGCCTCGCTGCGCCGCTGTGGAGGCGCCGAAGGCACAGACAGCAGCAGCGACGACGACGAGAGAACAGAGACGCCTGGTCATCACAAAGCTCCCGCTCTAAACAGTCAGGGGTTATCGGGGGCCCGCCCTTGGTTGGTTCCGGGCTCGTCGGCACCGCTGAAACCGAACACCCGGCGGCCGTCCGCGAGGATTACCGTGCGCCCGTTGACGACGAGCACGTCAGGTTTTCTGGCACTGAAGCCCTGAACGGTGACGGTTTCGCCGATCTTGAGCGAGTCGCGTCCCCAGCCCTGGCGCCGTAGCTGGTTCGGCGTGCCGCCTTCGACGGCGTAGTTGACCACCCTGCCGTCGGCCTGTTTCACGTCTATGTAGAAGTAGATGTGCGGATTCTGGAATTCGACCTTGGTGATCGTTCCGGTCAGTGTGACCGGTTTGTTGGAATCGAACTCGGCGGCAAACGAATGGTGCGCCATCAAAGGCGACGCCGGCCAGGACAGCGCACAGGCCGCGAGCAGTGCGCCGAGCACGTTGGGTTTCATTGTCTGCCTCCCCTGCGAGGAGATTTTGCATCTGTTCAGCAGAAAAGAGAAGGAGCGGAGATACGGGAAGGTGTATAAGCGCGTTGTGGATTTGGGCGGGCGAAAATAGAGAGCCCTAGGCAAAGAGGGACTGATATGAGAACGATGCTGCCGCTGCTTCTGAGTCTGGTGTTCACCTCATCTGTCTTCGGTGAAGAACTGAAGGTGTATGCGGCCGCAGCGGTGAAGGCGCCGCTTCTGGAGCTGGCGGCGGAATACGAGGCGGCTACGGGACACAAGGTGACGTGCGTCTTCGACACGGCCGGGGCAACAGCACAACGGTTTCATGACGATTCGGGAGCAACGCTGTTGATCACAACCCAGGCGTTGATCAGCGAAGCCGAAAAAACCGGCAGGCTCACGAACGGAATGACGCATCGTTTGGCTGATACGGTCGGCGGGTTTGCCGTCCCGCCGGGATCCGCGCGACCAGACATTTCTACGCCGGAGAAACTCAAGGCCGCACTGTTGTCGGCTCGCCGTATCGCCTTTTCCGACCCTGCCCGCGGCGCTACTGTCGGAACCCACTTCATGAAAGTCATCGAGTCGCTGGGCATCAAGGACGAGGTGTTGAAGAAGGCAACGCTTGCACCGGACGGTGTCGAGACCATGCGTCTTGTGTTGCAGGACAAGGTCGACCTGGGTGTAACGCAGGTCAGCGAAGTCGTCCAGGCCAACCCGGACGCACTGTTGGGCACCTTCCCGGCACAGTTCGATCTCGCTACGACGTTTTCTCTGTGGTACCCATCGACGAGTTCTGCCGCGGCCAAAAATTTCGTCACCCTCGTTACTGGTCCCGGCGGGCGAGCGAAGTTGACGAAAGACGGTCTGCGTCCACCCATCCAGCGCTAGAGGGTCCATCGCCCCGCTCTTCAGCCCACGGCGTGTCGGGCCTGGCGCCACGGAGACTACCATTCCATGTGACCGACCAGCCGCAACGCCTGTCGACCCAAGCGATCGAAGCCCGTGTCGCTAATTGGTGCAACGCGCACGATCTCGTGCGGGGCAGCCATTCTCACGAGCACACGTGCTGTAGCGACTGCGTCCATTGACAAGTTTTCCGATGTCGATGTGATCCTGGCGCTAACGGAGATTGGACCTTTGTCCGATCACCGTCTTTGGCTGACCGATTTCGGCGAGGTACTCGCGGCGTGGCGCGACACGGACGCGCTGCAGAGTGATCCACCGCGCACGTGCCGGGTTACGCAGTACGCGGACGGTAGCAAGATCGATTTCACGCTCTGGCCCGTCGCGCTTCTACGGCAAGTCGCGCAGAGCGGGGCATTGCCCGATCAACTCGACGTCGGGTACCGCGTGCTCGTCGATAAGGATGGCCTCACCGGCGGCCTCAAATCGCCAGCCATCGCGCGCATATCCCTGGTCGTCCCTCCTATGAAGAGTTCCTGGCCGTCGTCGAGGACTTCTTGCTCGAGTCGACGTACGTGGCCAAGCACCTCAAGCGCGACGACCTGATGCCCGCGAAGTTCTCGCTCGACCACGTAATGAAACAGGGCAGTCTCCGAACGATGCTCGAATGGCGAATCGAAATCGATCACCAGTGGTCACTTAGACCAGGTGCGTCAGGAAAGGGGTTGAAGAAGCTCCTATCGCTGGATGTATACCGCTTGCTGGAGCAAACGTACGTGGGACCGCGAATCGCGGACAACTGGATCGCCCTTTTCGACACGATCGCGCTGTTCCGCAGTATCGCCATTGAGGTGGCTGACCATTTCAACTACGAATACCCTCGCGCCTTGGACGACCGCGTCATCGCTTATCTGCAAAGGGTGCAGGCCGATGGAAGCGGCGCGTGAAGGGTTACGATTGTGCGGTCGAGTCATGGACCCCTCGAGACGTTTTCTGTCGTGGGTTGTGGTCGCGGTGCTGGCGCTCTGGGGGTCTCCGCTGGACGCGCAGCAGCAGTCCGCGATCATTCGAGGCGTTGTCTCTGGTGTCGATGGGCAGCCCGTGACCGGCGCGACAGTCACGCTGCTCGACCGTGTAGGTGCATCGCTTGCCTCGGCCCATACCGACGCGAGCGGCCGCTTTCAGTTTAAAGAGGTGCCGCCTGGTAACTACACCTTGTTTGCCGAGGCCGACCCTCAGCGTTCCGACGCGCGAATCGTCACAGTGCAGGGGGCGCTGCCGGTCGACGTGCAGTTGACTCTTGTCGACGGGATCGCCGAAAGCATCATCGTGCGAGGGGAAGCGGAAGCGCCGCCGGTCACAACTCGGATCACTATCGGCGGTGAAACTCTGCGCCAGATGCCGACACGATTGCCGAGTCGAGCCGTGCAGCAGGCGCTCGCGACGTTGCCCGGGTTTGCCAGTGAAGACAACGGACTGCTGCATGTGCGCGGCGTGGATGACGGGTTCCTGTATGTCGAGGACGGCGTCCCCGTGTACGACCGTCTGGACAACATGTTTGGTATCGCAGCCGACGCCGCAAGCATAGGCAGCATGAATGTCCTGACCGGATACATTCCACCGGAGTACGGGCTGAAATCGGGCGCGGTGATCGAAGTGCAGTCGTCCACCGCCACGCGCACGGGGTGGATGTCAACGTTCGACACGGGGGTGGGTAGTGATGCACTCCGCTTTGTCCGAGCGCTCGGCGGAGGACCTGTTTCGACGCGTGCGAGTCTTGGTGTCAGCGTGTCGTCGGAGCGGTCAGATCGATTTCTCGATCCGATCCACCCCGATAATTTTCACAACGAAGGTCACGTTGTCTCGGGTGAGGCACACGCGAGTGCGTTGGCATCCGACGATAACCTCTTGAGGCTCCACGTGACTGGAGCGCGGTCGAACTACCAGGTTCCTCACGGTGAGTTGCAAGAAGCTGCAGGACAGGACCAGCGACAACGCGTGCTGCAGGATTCACAATCCGGTTCATGGCAGCGATTCTGGTCTGATGCCGTTGTTTCGCAGCTGTCCATATATCGGCGGCATATCGACGGAGTTCTGAGAAACAGCCCGAGTGATACGCCACTGTCGGCCAGCTCCGACCGGCAGCAGAGCCGAGTCGGCATTCTCGGTGGTCTCACGTACGAACGGAATCGTCATACGCTGAAACTTGGCTTTGAAGCGGCGCGACTGGCGCTGAGGGAGGATTTCAGCTTCGCGGTCACCGACGCAGAGGCGGCTGAGGCCGCTGACATCAGTGAGCGTGCCAGCGAATTCACCGGGGCCGAGCCTTTCCGGTTCAACGGCGATGCGGATCGGAATCAGTGGACTCTCTATTTCCAGGACAAACTCCGCGCGACGGATCGCGTTACAGTGGATTTCGGAGTTCGCTTCGATCGCACGAACCTGCTCATTCCCGCGTCGCAGTGGAGTCCGCGGATCGGTGTTGCGTATAACTGGCCCGACAGCACGACGACACTTCGCGCATCGCTGAATCGGTTCTTTCAACCACCCCAGCCCGAACATTTGCTCCTGTCATCGTCACCCGCAGCCCGTGCGTTA
>Ga0075430_100003813_pt1 | contig 12690 bp, 11 predicted proteins | sample RhiMetdeltSRZDD4_FD_75294 | JGI IMG/M metagenome (GOLD analysis project Ga0075430, IMG submission 75294) | Populus rhizosphere microbial communities from Tennessee, USA - Rhizosphere MetaG P. deltoides SRZDD4 | ecosystem: Host-associated > Plants > Roots > Rhizosphere > Soil | place: USA... | reverse complement strand
GCGGTCAGCCCCGACGTGATCACGGCGCTGTACATCGTCGCCTTCTCGCTCTTCATCTACGGGCTGATGGGCCTCACGGGCCCGCGCACCGCGGTGCGCGGCAACCGCATCGCGGCGGTCGGCATGGCGATTGCGGTGATCGCGACGCTGCTCGACGAGCGCATCGGCTACTGGGGGATCATCGTCGCCGGCATCGCGATCGGCACGCTGATCGGCGTCCCGTCGGCGCTGAAGGTGCGGATGACGGCGATGCCGCAGATGGTCGCGCTGTTCAACGGCGTCGGCGGCGGCGCGATCTTCCTGATCGCCTGGGCCGAGTTCCGCTCGACGCACGGCTGGGCGAACGAGCCGACCTACATCCCGATCTTCGAGTGCTTCGCCGCGATCGTCGGCTCGATCTCCTTCTGGGGTTCGAACATCGCTTTCGGCAAGCTGCAGGAGATCCTGCCCGGGCGGCCGATCACGATCGGCCGCGCGCAGTCGTTGCTGAACCTGCTGCTGCTGCTGGTCGCCATCGCCGCCGGCACGGCGATTGTCGCCGGCTCCGACTCGGAGCTGCTGTTCGTCGTCGGAATCCTGCTCGCCGCCGCGATCCTCGGCAACTTCGTCGTGCTGCCGATTGGCGGTGCCGACATGCCGGTCGTGATCAGCCTGCTGAACGCCTTCACCGGGCTGTCGGCAGCCGCGACCGGTGTCGCGCTCTCGAACTACGCGCTCATCGTCGCCGGCATGATCGTGGGCGCCTCCGGCACGATCCTGACGAACCTCATGGCCGAGGCGATGAACCGCTCGATCCCATCGATCATTGCCGGCGGCTTCGGCGGTGTCACGACCGTCGGCGGCGGTACCGGCGACGACGGCGTCGAGAAGACCGTCCGCTCGACGAGCGCGGCCGACGCGGCGATCCAGATGGTCTACGCCAACCGTGTCGTGATCGTGCCCGGCTACGGCATGGCGGTCGCCCAGGCGCAGCACGCCGTCCGCGAGATGACGAAGGTGCTCGAGTCCAAGGGCGTCGAGGTCGCGTTCGCGATTCATCCCGTCGCGGGCCGCATGCCCGGCCACATGAACGTCCTGCTGGCCGAGGCCGATGTGCCGTACGAGCAGCTCAAGGAGATGGAGGAGGCGAACTCCGAGTTCGGCCGCACCGACGTCTCGCTCGTCATCGGCGCCAACGACGTCACCAACCCCGACGCCCGCGTCAAGGCGGACAGCCCGATCTACGGCATGCCGATCCTCAACGTCGACGAGTCGGCCTCGGTGATCGTGCTCAAGCGCTCGATGAGCTCCGGCTTCGCGGGCATCGACAACCCCCTCTTCTACAACCCCAAGACGGCGATGCTGTTCGGCGACGCGAAAACGTCTGTCAACGCGATCACCGAGGAGCTGAAGGCCTTGTAATCGCGGCGGCGCCGGGGCGCCGCCGCGTTGGTCGTACGGTTGCCGCGCGCGCACACTGGCGGGAGGCGGCGAGCCGGGCGAAGGATCCGCGGGCGAATCTTGCGCAAAGCTGCACATCCGGGGGGTCGCCGAATGGCGTTCGCGTACTCCGGGGGCATGCTGGCTGCCACCTTCACCACCGAGTCCCGCCCCGACATCGCGATCGCCGAGGACGAGCGCCCGGCCGCGGCCGCCTTCGCCGTCTTCCCGCCCGCCGCTCCGGTGGCCGACTACGCGCCGGCCGGCGAGTCGCCGGCCGAGGAGGCACCACGGCACGGGACGCGCCGCTACGCCCACGGCGAGCTGCTGCTCGCGGCCTTCATCGGCGCTCGGCGCCCGCTGACCTTCGAGGACCTCGCTGGCGTCCTCGCAGACACGGGCGCACGCGTCTCCGAGCTCGTCGGCTGGATGGCGAGCTCGCAGGCCAACGGCCTGATCGAGTCCGAGGGCTACCAGCTCGACCCGGTCGGGATGCCGCTCGGGCCGCGCCTGTTCACGCTCAGCGACGAAGCGCGCGAGGAGCTGCGCGCCCGCCGTGGCCGCCGCCGCACCCGCGCCGCGGCATGAGCCCAGCGGAACGACCTTCTTAGACTCGGTGCCCGGATGATCGACCGGGTTGCGGCGGTGTCCGCATTGCGGACAGGCCACTTCGACGTCGTCGTCGTCGGCGGTGGCATCACGGGCGCGGGCGTCGCGCTCGACGCCGCGTCGCGTGGCTACAGCGTTGCGCTCGTCGAGCGGTCCGACTACGGGGCGGGGACGTCGAGCCGCTCGTCGAAGCTGGTCCACGGAGGGCTGCGCTACCTGCAGAGCTTCGATCTCGGGCTCGTGCGCGAGGCGCTGCTCGAGCGCCAGCTGCTGACATCGCTGGCGCCGCACCTGGTGACCCCGCTGCCGCTGGTGCTGCCGACGTTCGACGGTGCCCGTCCGAACCGGCTGACGGGTGTCGGGCTCAACCTCTACGACGTGATGGCGCTGCGGACGCCGCGATCTGGCAGGCGGGGCGCGAACGGCTGGAGCCCCGACCGCCACCGCACGATCGATGCCGCCGAGGCACTCGAGCTGCTGCCGGCGCTGGCGGCGCGGCCGCCGAGCTCGGGCTATCTCTTCTACGACTGCCAGACCGATGACGTTCGGCTCGTGCTGACCGTGCTGGGGGAGGCTGAGCGCTTCGGCACCGTCTGCGCCAACCGGCTCGACGTGATCGGCCTCGTCGAGGAGGTCGGCCGTGCTCGAGGCGTCACGGTCGACGATCGCGAGAGCGGCGAGCGATTCGTGATCCGGGCCGACAACGTCATCAACGCGACCGGCGTCTGGGCCGACCGGCTGCGGCCGGATGAGCTGCACGACGAGGCCGAGGCGCCGGTGATCCGCCCGAGCCGCGGTACGCACATCACGCTCCCGAAGGAGCGGGTCCCGCTCGTCGGGGGTGCGATCGTGCCGGCGGGCGAGGGCCGGACGATCTTCGCGCTGCCGTGGCTTGGCCGGACGCTGATCGGCACGACCGACAACGATCACGTCGCGCCCGGCGGCGATCTCGACCACGTCGCGCCGACTGCGGGCGATCTCGCGTATCTCCTGGATGCGACGAACGAGTTCTTCGCCACCGACCTGACGACGGCAGACATCACGGGCGCGTTCGCCGGCGTTCGGCCCCTGATCGCCACCGGCGATCCGCGCAAGTCGGTCGACATCTCGCGCAAGGCGGAGCTGTACGAGACGTCGAGCGGGATGATCACGATCACCGGCGGCAAGCTCACGACCTATCGGCGAATGGCGAAGCTGGCAGTCGATCGTCTCGTCGAGCGCGACGAACGCCGCGCGCCCTGCCGCACCGACAGGATCCCTCTCGGGCGCTCGATCGCCGTCGGCGACCTGCAACCCGTCGCCGGCGTGCCCGAGGCGGCTCGGCAGCCGCTCGTCGCCCGCTACGGGGCCGCCGCGCAGCGCGTCCTCGGCGTCGCCGCGGAGCGGCCGGAACTGGCGCACCCGATCGTCGAAGGCCTGCCCGACCTGCTGGCGGAGGTCGCCTTCGCCGCTCGCTACGAGCAAGCGCGATCGATCGGCGACGTGCTGCTGCGGCGAACCCGGCTGGGCCTGCTCGCCGCCCGGGACGTCGGGACCGCCGAGCTGCTTGAGAACGTCGCGGCGACGCTGGCACGAGAGCTCGGCTGGGACACCGCCGCGCGCTCGGCCGCGATCGAGCGGTTTCGCGCCGAAGCCGATGCCGAGGGCATCGCACCGTAACGTTCGGCCCGCGCGATCGTTAGTACCCGCGGCCTCACACCCTCGAAGGAGCCTGCACGCCCGACATGCCCCGCCGTTCGACGTTTCTTCTTCCCGCGCTGCTGATCGCGGTGGCGATCGCGGCCCCACAGGCGTCCGCGGCGCCCGCCGCGTTCTTCCCCGCCGACAACATCGACGGCCCGAGCGCGACGGCGCTGCACGTCAGCGACGTCGACATCGCTCGTGACGGCACGGGCGCCGTCGCGTACACGAAGCTCGACGGCGGCGTGCAGCATGCGTTCGTCTCGCGGCTGGTGCGCGGCGTCTGGCAGCCACCGGAGCGCCTCGATCCGGGGTTTGCCGCGCCTGCCGGCGAGCCGGTCGTCGCGGCGTCCGACGGCGGCCGCCTGGTGGTCGCCTTCGTCGCCGACGGCCAGCTGTTCTACGTGGTGCGTCCCGGTAACGCGAACGCGTGGCCGGCGCCGGTGCTGATCCCCGGGCCCGGCGCGACGCCGAGCGTCGACATGTCGATCAACGGTGTCGCCTACGTCGTCTGGTCGTCGGCCGGTGACATCCGCGCGGCGCGCCTGGACCGCAAGGCGACGACGTTCGTCGGCCTCGCAGCGCCGCTCGACATCAACCCCGCGGCGTCGGCGGGCGTCGGCGCCGAGCGGCCACGCGTCGCCGTCGCCGCCGACGGCGTCGCGACCGCCGTCTGGGGTGAGGGCGGCCACGTCTATGCGCGGCGGATGTTCGAGACGCGCCCGTCGACGGCTCCGCAGCAGGTCGACGTGACTGCGCTCAACGGCGTCGCCGGCGCCGGTGGCGACGCCCCCGACATCGACACCGAGGACGACTCGAGCTACGCCTGGGTCGTGTATCGCCAGGCCCTCGCCGGGGGTGCCGTACGCGCGGTCGCCCGGCGTCTGCGCGGCTCGCTGTTCGACGATCCCGTCGACGTCGGCCCGACGACGGAGAGCGCCGCATCGCCGCGGATCGACCTCAACGGCCGCGGCCAGGGGTTCGCCGGCATCGAGGGAGCGGCGACCCGCGCGGCGTTCGGCAACCTGCTGATCAACGATGCGTTCGTCGGGTCGCTGACGCTCGGCGGACCGGTCGGCGTCGACTCGCAGCCGCAGCCGGCCGTCGCCGAGGGCGGCGGCTCCGTCGTCGCCTGGATGGAGGGCAACTCGGCCGCCGACGCGATCGTTCGCGGGCGGGCGTTCGACAAGGCCAAGGTCCTCGGCGACGGGATCCTCAGTAATCCGGCGTTCGGGCCGGTCGACCCGGCCGGCGGCTTCGACGCGGCCGTCAACCGGGCCGGTGACACGGTCATCGTCTTCGTCCAGGCGCAGGGCGACCAGCGCCGGCTCGTGTCGGCCACCTACGACCGCGCTCCGGGCGCCTTCGCCGGAACGAGCACCACGCGCTGGCGGACGAGCTCGAAGCTGTCTTGGGGCGCGTCGTTCGAGCTCTGGGGCCCGCCGGCGTACACGGTCTTCCTCGACGGCCAGCAGGTCGCGCAGACCACCGGCATCAGCTACACGCCGACCGTCCCGTTCGCCGACGGCGTCCATCGCTGGACCGTCGTCGCCACCGACCGCCGCGGCCAGAAGACGACGACGAAGTCGCGCCTGCTGCGGATCGACAGCGTCGCACCGGACGTCGAGTTGCTCGCGTCGAAGGGCCGCAAGGCCGGCAAGGCGATCACGTTCCGGCGCACGATCGACGACGGCAGCGGGTCCGGAGTCGGCACCGCCGTGTACTCGTTCGGTGACGGCAGCCGGACGGTCACGACGCCGACGATCAAACACGCCTTCAAGCCGGGCAAGTACACGGTGACGCTGACGGTGACCGACCGTGCCGGCAACGTCACGATCGAGACGAAGCGCATCACGATCAAGGCCTGAGCGGCGTGAGACCGGCGAGTGGAGGGGAGAGGTCGTGCTCGGCGAGGCGCTGACGCCACTGCTCGCGACGGGCGACCCCGTCTTCGCCGAGGATCTCGTCGCGAACCTCGCGCTGCGCGAGCGCGCAACGGCCGGACGACCCTCCGTGACCGCCGTGATGATCTCGTCGGCCGACGGGCACGCGACCGTCGACGGCCGCTCCACCGGCCTTGGGCACCCGGCCGATCGCGCGCTGCTGCGCAGCCTGCGCGCCGGCGTCGACGCCGTCCTCGTCGGCCCGGGGACGATCCGCGCCGAGCGCTACGCGAACCTGCTCGACGCCGGTCCGCGGGCGGCGCGCCAGGCGTCGGGTTGGGCGTCACTGCCGACGATCGCGACGATCTCGCGCAGTGGCGACGTGCCGTGGGACGTCGGGCTGTTCGAGGAGCCCGAGGCGCGGGTCGTCGTCTTCACGGACGCTGTGATCACGCCACCGCCGACCGCGGCCCAGGTGATGGTCGTGCAGCGAACGGCGCTGACCGAGGTGCTCGCCCACCTGCACGACCGGCTCGGCGTCCGCGCCGTGCTCTGCGAGGGCGGGCCGACGCTGCTGCGGGCGCTTGCCGCCGCCGATCTGATCGACACGCTGTTCATGACGATCGCTCCACTGCTGACCGCCGGCGACGGCCCGGCGGCGCTGTCCGGGAGCGAGCTCGATCCGCCGCTGCGGCTGGCGCTCGCCGCCGTCTACGGCGCGGGTGACCACGCGTTCCTGCAGTATCAGCGTCCGTGATGAAGCTCGCGCTGCGCGATCGCGTCGTCGACTGCGTCCCCGGCAGGCCGCTGGTGATGGGCGTGGTCAACGCCAACCCCGACTCGTTCTCCGACGCGCGGCGGCTGCGCACGCTCGACGAGCAGGTCGAGCACGCGCTCGGGCTGGTCGCCGCCGGCGCCGACATGATCGACGTCGGCGGCGAGTCCGGCGTCACGTACACGGGCCTGACGCCCGCCGACGTCGAGCGCGAGCGCGTGATCCCGCTCGTCGAGCGGCTCGTCGACGCCGGCGTGACAGTCTCGGTCGACACCTTCAAGCCGCCGGTCGCGGCCGCCGCGCTGGACGTCGGCGCGGCGATGATCAACGACGTCAGCGGGCTCGCCGACCTCGAGCTGGCGCGGCTCTGCGCGGGGACTGGCGCGGCGCTCGTCGTCATGCACACGCGCGCGGCGCCGAAGCAGGTCTCCTTCCCGAGCTATGACGCCGTCGTCGAGGACGTCGCCGGCTTCCTCGGCGAGCGGCTCGCGCTGGCGCGTGAGCTCGGCGTCGGAGACGAGCAGATCGTGCTCGATCCGGGCCCCGACTTCGCCAAGACGCCGGCCGAGACGGTCGACGTCCTGCGCAGCTGGGACCGGCTCGAGCAGTTCGGCCTGCCGCTGCTGGCGGCGGTGTCGCGCAAGTACTTCCTCGGGGCGATCACCGGGCGCCCGCCGCAGGACCGGCTCGCCTCGACGCTCGCCGCCGTGCTCTGGGCGGCCGACGCCGGTGCCGCGATCGTGCGCGTCCACGACGTCGCCGACGCGGTCGACGCGCTGCACGTCCGGCGCGTCCTGCGCGGTGAGGACGAGGTGCCCGATTTCGACGCCGACGACGAGTCGCTGAAGTGGGTCCGCGAGGGGTAGCCTCGAACCATGAAGCTTTTCATCGATACCGGGTCGGTCGCTGAAGTCGAGGAGATCGCCGCCTGGGGGATCCTCTCCGGCGCGACGACGAACCCTTCGCTGCTGGCGAAGGAGGAGGGCAGCCCCGGCGACGCGATTCGCCGCATCTGCGAGCTCGTCGACGGACCGACCTCGGCCGAGGTCACCGCCGAGGACACGCGGGGAATGGTCGAGCAGGGCCGCGCGCTGCGGACGCTGCACGAGCACATCGTCGTCAAGGTCCCGTTCTCGACGGCAGGCCTCGCCGCGACGAAAGAGCTCAGCGCCGACGGCCATCCGGTCAACATGACGCTCGTCTTCAGCGCCAACCAGGCGCTCTACAGCGCCGAGGCGGGGGCGACGTACATCTCCTGCTTCATGGGCCGCCTCGACGACGTCTCGATCGACTCGGCCGAGGTCGTGGCCGAGATCGTCGACGTGATCCGCGGCGACGGCAGCTACGACTACGGCGAAAAGGCGCAGATCCTCGCCGCGTCGCTGCGCCATCCCGAGCACCTCAAGACGGCGGCTCGGCTCGGCTGCGAGGTCGCGACGGTCCCCGGCAAGGTGCTGCGCCAGGCGATCGAGCATCCGCTGACGACGGCGGGCACCGAGAAGTTCACGGCGGACTGGGAGAGCCGTCCCGAGCTCGCCGAGTGGATGAGTGGGCTAACGTCTTCAGCTCAAGTCGCCGGCCGCTGAGACGCAACGCGGCGCGGGCGCCCACCGACAGACCCCGAAGGAGACCCGCATGTCCGTACTCTCGCGCCCCGCGCTCGAGGACAGCCCGCTTGCCGATCTGCATACGATCGCGACCGAACTGGGCCTCGACGGCTTCCGCCGTCTGCGCAAAGCCGACCTGATCGACCGCATCCTCGAGCGCGCCGGTGGTGACGCCGCCGAGCCGTCCGACGCCACCGACGGTGACGCCGACACGGATGCAAGCACCGACGCCGGCGACGAGACGGAGCGCCCGCGCGCACGCCGTGGCCGCCGCGGTGGCCGTGGCCGCACCACCGTCGATTCCGATTCCGACGCCGACAGCGACGACGCCGCTGCGATCTCGGAGGCCGACGCCCGCGCCGACGCCAAGGCCGAGGGCAACGACGAAGAGGCCGCTCCGGCGCCGCGCCGCTCACGTTCGCGCCGCGGTGGTGGCGGCGGCGGTCGCGAGGAGCGCTCCTCGCGTGACGACGACTCCTCGTCGGAGCGCAAGGGCCGCAACGGTCGCAACGGCCGCTCCGAGTCCAGCGACCGCGACAGCAGCGAGGACCGCGTCGCCGAGGGCGTCGTCGAGCTGCTCGGCAACGGTTCGGGCTTCCTCCGCGTCAGCCCGCCGGAGGCCTCCGACGACGACGTCTACGTCTCGGCGGCCCAGGTGCGCCGCTGCGAGCTCGTCTCCGGCGACAAGATCTCCGGGCCGGTGCGCCCGCCGCGGCGCTCCGAGCGCTACCCGTCGCTGGTCCGCATCGACACGATCAACGACCGTGCTGCCGACGAGGTCGCCGAGGGCACGCACTTCGACGACCTGCCGGCCGGCTACGCGACCGAGCGCTTCTCGTTCGGTGGCGACGACCCGACGCTGAAGGCGATCGAGTGGCTGACCCCGATCGGGCGCGGCTCACGCGCGACGATCGTCGGCGGCGCCCGCGCCGGCAAGTCCGAGACGCTGCGCCGGCTCGCGCTGGCGCTGCGCGAGCAGGACGGCGTCGAGCTGACGATCGCCCTCGCCGGGGTGCGCCCCGAGGAGCTGACCGCCTGGGCTGAGCTCGGCGTCGACGCGAACGCCGCGCTGACGCTCGTCGCCTCGGCAGAGGCGCAGGGCCAGCTGATCGAGCGCACGATCGACACGGCGCGCCGCGTCGCAGCCCGCGGCGGCAACGCGGTCGTCCTGATCGACAGCCTCGACTACGTTCCCGCAGCCGTCGCCCGCAGGGCGCTGGCCGCGGCTCGCAACATCGTCGACGGTGGATCGCTGACCGTCATCGCCACCTCGTCGGCCGCGGTCGGCGGTGAGACGACCGTGGTCGCGCTCGACGCGGCGCTGACGGCGACGGGCCGGATCCCGGCGCTCGACATCGTCGCCTCGGGCACGCTGCGTCCGGAGCTGCTCGTCGGTCAGGCCGGCGCGGACGCGATCACGCAGGCGCGCGCCGCGAAGATCGGCTGAACGCCGCAGGCATGCACGAAACCGCCGCCGAGGTAGCTGCGCTCCAGGATCTCCTGGACCGCAGCTACGCGGCAGGCGGCGAGCACCTGCGCGAGATCATCACGCCGGAGCGGCGGCTCAGCGCCGAGCAGGTGATCGAGCGGCTGACCGGGATGCGGCTGCTGTCGCTGGCGACATCGACGGCCGCCGGGCACCCGATCGCCGGCCCCGTCGACGGGATCTTCTTCCGCGGGGCGTTTCACTTCGGCACGTCGCCGCAGTCGCTGCGCTGGCGCCACATCCAGGCGCGGCCGAACGTCAGCGCGACGTACCTGCCGGGGGAGGAGCTCGCGATCACCGTCCACGGCCGCGCGGTGCAGGTCCCGACGAGCCCGGAGGACGGCGCCGAGCTGCGCCAGGCGCTGCGCGACATCTACGTCCCGCGCTACGGCGAGGAGTGGATGGACTTCATCGACTCGGGCCCGGTCTACGCGCGCATCGACGCCGAGCGGATGTTCACCTACGCGGCGGAGCCGGCCGAGGGCTGAGCGCGCCGCGGACGCGGCGCGGCGTCAGCGCGGGGAGTAGGCGACGCGGTTCCAGCTCGGCTCGGGCGAGAGTTCGATCGGCTCGTCGTCGCGGTCGGGCTGGATGTAGGCGAACGTCTGCGAGTCCTCGTCGTAGGAGACGTCGAGCTCGCCCTCCTTGACACGCTGGTCGAGCCAGGCGCTGCGGAAGATCAGCCGCCGCAGCCAGTGCACGAGCGAGCGGTCGGCGGGGCCGATCAGCTCCGGCCAGCAGTCGTTGACGTGCTCGCCGAGCGTCGAGGCGGGGTCCTGGATCTCACCGTTGACGGCGAGGTTGACGAGGTCCTCTATCTCGGTCGCGTCGAGGCGGCCGGCCACGAATCCGAGCTTCGACGCGGCCTGCTCGCAGCGCTCCGAGAAGTCGCGCTCGTTGAACGTGAACCGCAGCTCTCCGTACTCGAGGACGAAGTCCTCACCGGAGTCGTAGTTGCCGCGTTTCTGAGTGTGGTTGTCCATGAAAGAAGCCCGACCGACGACCCGCGGCGACGGTGCACCGGGCGGGCGTCGGCATCATAGGCGCGGTTCCTTCTTCGGCGGACGGATCGCAACGGGAGTTGCACCGGTGGCCTGCGCAGTGCTCCGCGGGCGTCACGCGGCCGGGGGCGACGTCGCCACGACGTCGCACTAGTGGCGGCATGAACGACGATGCCGCCACACTCCTGGTCGTCGCAGACGACGACTCGGCGAGGACGTTTCTCGCCGACAACCTCACAGCCGACGGGTACACCGTGCTCGTCGCAGACAGCGCTCGGGATGCGATCCGCGAGCTGGAAAGCAAGTTCCCCGACCTCGTGCTCGTCAACGACGAGCTTCCCGACAGCTCCGGCTTCGATGTCGTACGGCGCGTTCGTGCCGCCGACGGGCTCGCGAGTCGTGTTAACCCGGCGACGCCGCTGCTTGTGATCTCGACGCGCGTCGGCGAACTCGCGCGTGTACGTGCATTCGAAGCCGGAGCCGACGATGTCGTCGAGCGCCCGTTCGGCTACCCGGAGCTGCGGATGCGAGTCGGGGCGCTGCTGTGGCGGGCAGAGGCGCCGCTTCGTGGCAAGGGACGGATGCGCGTCGGTGACCTGGAGATCGACGTTCCCTCGCGCGATGTCGTCGTCCGTGGCCACAGAGTCGATCTCTCGCAGAAGGAGTTCGCGCTGCTGCGAGCGCTCGCGACTGAGCCGACGCGTGTCTTCACCAAGGAAGAGCTGCTGCGGACCGTCTGGGGGTTCAAGGCAATGGGCTCGACCAGGACGCTGGACAGCCACGCCTGCCGCCTGCGCGGCAAGCTCGCCGTCGACGGCGACAAGTACGTCCTCAACGTATGGGGGGAGTAAGGGAGCGTCCTCAAGTCGGACGCCTTAGCGCATTATCGCGGTGGTGGGACGCCGCCACTGAGTCGTCCGACCACGTTGTAAAGCACCTTCGTGAAATTGATGAGGGTGTCGTGCGTCATTACGTTGTGCTGGTCGAACTCGACGCTGGCCGAGGCCGGCCAGATCTCGGCGACGTTCAGCTCCGGCGGGTAGGGAACGCCGGCGAAGGACCACTCTGGCAGCAGGCTCCCGGAGAGCTGTACGACTAGAGCACCCAGCGTGATCGTGGCGAAGTAAATCGTGGGCTCGACTGGCGCGGGATGGCCGACGCGAGCCAGCTTGATTCCTTGATAGGCGTAGTGACCAACGTCGCTTGCCTCATACGTGGCGAGACGTACCCAGACACCCTCGACGGGCGGCTGCTTATGCTCGTGGAGATACCGACGGTGCTCCGCAGCAACTGTCAGCTCGTTCGGGTGGACGTGGTCGAAGACGATGGCTTTCAGCAGCGCCCAGGTTGCAAGCTTGCGCTGCTCGGCGCGGTGTAGACGCCGACCTCGTGCATAGATCAGCTGCTCCAAGATCGGCTTTGTTGCCGCCTCGATGTCCGACATCCAGCCGTTGTTGCACGGCCCGCAAACAGCCTTGACGGTCTGCTTGAAGGGAGGCGTGCTGAAGGTGACGTCACGGGTTTCGATCGCGTCCTCTTCCTGCTCGATCCGGTGTGGAAACGACTCGTCGATCGCGAGTTCCCGCCGCAGCCAGTCTGGCCACAAGTGCTCGCGCGTACGTGGGCTCGAGCCACAGAAGATGCACCCATCGTCCGGCAACTGGGACATCAGCCGAGTCTCGCGTGGGCGGCGACGGCAGGCATCACGATGTCACAGGGCGCATATTCGTCGTGGAGCCAGCCCGGAAAGACGTGCTTGTGTTCTGTTTGTATCGGTCGATCCATTGCCGCACGACAGACAGCTGTCAAGTTCGGCGAGCTTCATGCCGCAGGTGCGCTAGTCGCTGAGCCCGCGGATAAGGCCGGGTGATGATGTCGGGTCCACGCGACTGGACCACTCCTCTGCCCAATCACACCATGGCTCGACGCGTCGACGGTCGTCATATGCCATCTCGTCGAGGTCGGCGCGGAGCGCTGATATGTAGGCCCGCACGTCCTGAGCGCTCCTCCATGCTTGGACCTCGGCGAGCAGCCGCTCGAGTCGGGCGTTTTCAATCCGGCGCTGTCGTTCGTGCGCCGCCCGGGCTGCTTCGGTCTGGCGGCGCTGCTCGGCAGCACGCGCTGCTTCAATCGCACGAGCATCGTCGGCATCGGCACGTGCTGCGAGTGACTCGATGATGGATGCCAGCTTCGTCTCGAGCGCGCCACGCGGTCCTTCATTCCAGGTGAC
>Ga0075430_100003811_pt1 | contig 12692 bp, 8 predicted proteins | sample RhiMetdeltSRZDD4_FD_75294 | JGI IMG/M metagenome (GOLD analysis project Ga0075430, IMG submission 75294) | Populus rhizosphere microbial communities from Tennessee, USA - Rhizosphere MetaG P. deltoides SRZDD4 | ecosystem: Host-associated > Plants > Roots > Rhizosphere > Soil | place: USA... | reverse complement strand
CGGCCACGCTCGACCAGCTCGTGGTAGCCCGCCATCGCGTTCCGCACCGACTCGTTGCCCATGAGCGCCTGCTCGATCTTGAAGAATTCATCCACCGTCTCGACGGTCGCCTCAGCGACGAGCGTCCAGAACCGCTCGCCGCTGACATCCGTGAGCAGTCGTAGCGGCGGCCGACCGGTCTCCTGCAACGCGGCCGAGAGCGTCCGAAACCTGTCGATCAACAGACGGACCTTCCCCGGTTTGCAGCTCAGCACCTCTCGTATGACGTACATACTCCTCCCGCATGCTCACGTGGTCGTCGTCGCGATCACCCGACTCAGGTTCTCCGGAGACATGACGGAGCCTAACGGCTTGGCGCCGGTGATGGCGGAGAGAAAGTCGTTCGTGGCTTCCTGGTTGCCGCGGAGGGCGGCGAACAGCTCCTGCATCGGCGGAGGCGGCGGTTCCAGTTGTGCCAGCTCGCAGGTGAACTCGTACATGGCACGAACCCGATCGTTGCGCGCCGCCTCCAACCCGCCGAGCGCACGGTCCGGATCCTCTCGGCCGGAGAGCCCAGCATCGATCGCGTCGGCGAGCTGTTCGGCCTCGATGAACGCATCGCTCATTCCTTGCGCTGTGATCGGGTCGCGATTGTAGCCTGCATCGCCGACGAGCGCCCACCCTTTCCCATACGGCTTCCGGAAGTAGTTAGGCACCCCGGCAGTGCCGTACCACGTTTCCTCGCGCTTGCCGCTGTTCACGCGAGCCGCGAAGTCAGGGGCCATCGCCAGCGCGCGCTGCACGTGTCCTTCGACATCGGCCCGCACCGTGGCAAAGTCCCGCGCCGGCCAGTTCACCATCACGAGATGAAGGTCGTCGTTCGTCGGAGCCCCGCCGAATGCGCAGTGCTCGCGCACGTACAACTCGATGTCGTCCTGCGGCACGCCGCTGAAGTACGAGTAATAGGCGCACTCGGCGATCGGGCGACGGTCGTACTCCGGTGCCCGGGCCTGTCGCGCGACGAGGGAGTGGACGCCATCCGCACCGATGACGATGCGAGCTCGTTCCTCGACGACCGCCCCGTTTCGCTGCCGCCCCCGAATACCGACGACCGTATCGCCGTCGAACAACAGCCGTTCGACCGAGAACGCAGTGCGAATTTCGGCCCCGCTCTCCGCGGCGGCGTTCAGGAGCACGCCGTCGAGAACCTTCCGGCGCGGACAGAAGCCGCGTCCGCCGTTCGCGCCGGGAATCGTCCCGCGCAGCGCGAACGGCCCCACGTCGAACGACATTCGGCGACAGATCGACGGTACGCCGGTCGACTCGAGCGCAGCCGAGAGGCCCCAGCGTCCCAGGACCTCCGCGCCATGGGGCCAGAGGATGTGAGTCGAGATCGTATCGCTGGGGAAGGCGGCCTTGTCGACCAGCAACACGCGATACCCTTTACGCGCCAGGAGCATGCTGGTCGGCGAGCCCGCGCATCTCGCGCCGACGATGACTGCATCGTACATCCGCCCTCCTCGTGTTCTCGCCCGACGCCGCGTCGCGCACGATGCAATGTGCGGCGTTACACCCGGCGTCCGCTTCGGTGAGAACACCCAATCGCTCGCGCGGGGCGACTGGGTAATTGGCGCCACGGTGCGATCAGAGAAGCTCGTGCTCGTAGGCGAATGCGATCGCGGCGGCGCGTGACGGCACGGCGAGCTTGGTCAGGATGTTGCTCACGTGGCGATCGACCGTCCGCTCGCTCACCGACAGCTGAGCCGCGATCGACTTGTTCGTCGAGCCGGTCGCGATCAGGCGGAGCACTTGCTGCTCGCGAGGTGAGAGCTTCGTCTTCTCGTCCGACGGCAGCGTTCGCGCCAGGTGGTCGATTCGGCCCAGGTCGCCGCGTGCGCAGAGCCGTTCGAACACCGTCCTGGCCGCCGCAAGCTCCAACCGGCTCGTTTCCCGATCGCGGAGCGCGTCGCAGGCGATCGCGATCATAACGCGGGCGCGTGCGGCCTCGTAAGGCACGTCGAGGTGCGTCCACCACTCGAAGGCGCTGCGCAGCGGCCCGAGCGCTGCGGCCGGCCTGCCTTCGGCGAGCTCGATAGCACCCTCGGCCTGTGCCGCCGCGGCTCGCAACGCAGTCGCGTCGAGCGCCTCCGACAGCTCGCGGAGCTCGCGCCACGCTTCACGCGCGTCGGCCCTCTCGCCCGCCGCGAGCAGGACCTCGATGCAGCTCGGCAGCAGTCCTGCGCGCGCCGACTCGCGTGTCGTCGTGTGCAGCGCTCGGCGTAACGCCGCGCACGCGGTCTCGACCTGGCCTTCGGCCATCCGGAGGAGGGCAAGGCCTGGCTGTGGGTCGTATCCCAACTGGCTCGCCGCGAGATATGCCTCCTCGGCTTCCGCGTGTTCACCGCGGAGGCGGTGGATTTCGCCCCGTTGATACAACGCTGCCGGTGGAGGCTTCTCGTTCCCGCGAGCCGCACGGTCACATGCGCGGCAGGCATTCTCCAGCGCGTCGGACCACGCGCCGTGCGAGCGCAGAACCTCGGCGCGGTGCACCAGACATGTACTGCTGAACGCGACAGGCTCGGACAGGCGGTCGCACCATCGGGAAAAGGCGAACGTCCATTCGCGCGCGCGGCTCAGGGCGCACACCTTCGTGCACGCTTCGAGCACACTGCAGTACATGAGCCCCGTCGTTATGGGCGACAGCTCACCCGCAACGACGGGGAGCATCGTCTCGTCGAGCAACTCGAGACCGGCGGCGACCTGTTGCTGGGCGATCAGTGCGCGGGCCTCGACGTGGCGGGCCATGGCGATCAGGTCCGCGTCGCCGAAGTGCTCACCGATCAGCGCAGCCGTCGATGCGCGTGCCTGGGCTTCCGCGGCGTGTCCCTCGCGCAGGATGCGCTCGGTGCCTGGTAGCATCAGGTAGCCCTGCTCCACGCACTCGCGTTGCGCGATGAGTCGCTGGCCGCGCGCGATCCAGGCGCTCGACCGCGCGGGCTCACCCCGGAACAGAAGACTCAAGCCAAGCCAGAAGGCGGCTCGCGCGGCGTTCTCCGGCTGGCCTTGCCCGAGCTGGAGGTGATGGAGACGCTCGAAGTAGCGCTCGAACTCGAGCTCGCGGCCGAGCAGGTACGCGACGACGCCGAGGCGCTGGAGGTCATCGCAGTCCAGGGGAACGGCCTGGTCCGCGAGGCGCAGCGCCTCGAACGCATCGTGCCACGCGCCGCGGTCGTAGCACGCTCGGCCGTGCTCGAGGTCCTTCGCCATCGTTCCGCAACTTACTACGACTGTTCCAGCATGTGGGCCGGTGCCACTCGACTACTTCTCGAACCGCACGTCGGCAGTGGGTAGGGCATCCGGAAGTCGGCCGTGTCCGGCTCACGGACGTTTTCCACGTGATGTAAGGAAGAGGACATTCACTACCCGCGAGCACCATGAACATCCGATACGCGAAGCTGCTCTTCATCACGGCGGTTGCGGCGGCCTGTAACGGCGAGCCCGGAACAACCGAGCCTCCACCACCACCGCCGCCGCCGCCCCCGCCGGCGGTGCAGCTTCGGGATATCACGATCCCGAATCTCCCTTCGCCGTTCTACCACTTCGAGTACGACACGGCGGGGCGAGTCGGGGTCGCGTCCTTCGCTTCGGGATTCCTCGTGTACGACGTCGTGTACGACGGCGGCCGGATCAGCGAGATGAGAACCAACACCATCGTGAACCGCGATGTGCTGAAGTACGCCTACGACGCCGCCGGCCGCGTCAGTGATGTCAGGTACATCGATTCGAGCGGGCTTACCTACACGACGCTCTCCTTCTCGTACGACGCACAGCAGGTCAGGCAAATCGAGCGGGCTCGACGAGTGAGCGCGGGCTTCGTGATCGACAAGACGATGTCATTCTCCTACCACGCCGATGGCAACCTGGCGGAGCTCACCATACATCGGCCGCCGATCGATGGGCGACAGGAAGAGACGACGACGGTCGACCGCTTCGAGGGATATGATGACGACGTCAACGTCGATGGCTTCGGCCTGATCCACGATGAGTTCTTCGACCACCTGGTCCTCCTGCCCGGGGTGGAGCTGCAGAAGGGCAACCCGGCACGACACATCCACACGGGGGACGGCACCAACTTCCGCATCGACTACCGCTACACCTACGATGCGAAGAACCGCCCGCTGACAAAGGTCGGAGCAGCGACGTTCCTGAACGGATCTGACGCGGGGCGCACGTTTCAGACGAACTCGGTGTTCTCGTACTATTGACCGGAAGCCGCGTGATACGCGCCGGCCGACGGCAAGGGGACGATGTCGGACATCGTCGGGATTTCGCGCATGACGGGTGGGCTCTTCAAACGCCGCTCACACGTCAACCTGCGGAGACCGACCCATGGCACGAACCCACGCTCGAAGAAGCCGGACCCGAGTCGCGGTTCCGGCTTCGATCGCCCTGTTCGTGATCGCCTGTAGTGACCCGATCGCGCCCGGAGCGTCGTCGGCGCGCGATCCGGAATTACCCGATCCGCGCCCGGTCGCGGCGCTGAACGCCGTCACCGGATACCCGTTCGCGACCGTCGTGGCTGGTGGCGCTCACGCCTGTGCGCTTACGTCGGCCGGCAAGGCGTACTGCTGGGGGAGCGGGTTTTTCGATCAGCTAGGCCTCGGGTTCCCGATCTCACGAGCCAGCGTGCCATTTCCGGTCGCCGGCGGCCTGACATTCGCCGCCCTGAGCGTGGGCCTCAACCACTCGTGTGGGTTGACGAAGGCAGGCGAGGCATACTGCTGGGGGATCAACTCACTCGGGGAGCTCGGGGACGGAACGAAGAACCAAAGAGATGCGCCCGTTCCGGTCCTCGATGCGCCAGCATTGGTCTCGCTGACACTCGGATTGAGCCACGCGTGCGGCCTGACGAGGGCTGGCGCGGCGTACTGTTGGGGCCACAATGGGTCAGCCCAGCTCGGCGACGGCACCAGTGACGAACGCCCGGGCGCCGTCGCGGTGATCGGGAACCACAAGTTCGCGGTGCTCGAAGCTGGCGGAGGCGTAACCTGCGGCGTGACGACGGACAGCCGGGCGTTGTGCTGGGGATCGAACGCGGCTGGCCAGCTGGGGAACAACGGAGACCTCGTTACGCATCCCGTCCCCGGCCCAGTCTTCGGCGGCTACCTGTTCACCACGATCGCAGTGGGCGGGTCACACGCCTGTGCGCTCACGAAAGGCGGTCAGGCGCTTTGCTGGGGACGTAACATCGACGGCCAGTTGGGTTCCGGAGGTACCGTCGAGATGACGAAAGTTCCGCGCGCGGTTGCCAGCGCCGCGACGTTCACCTCGATCGACGCCGGGTCCCGGCACACGTGCGCGATCTCGAAGAGCGGGCAGACGCTGTGCTGGGGCGGGAACGACGACGGTCAGCTCGGGAACGGCTCGACCGAGATGAGCCCCGTTCCCGTGCCGGTAAGCGGTCAGTTCCCGTTCCAGCGGGTGGCTGCCGGGAGTGCGTTCAGCTGCGGCACGACGAAGAGCCTGGGCACTTGGTGCTGGGGCGAAAACGGCGCCGGGCAGGTCGGAGTCGACCCGAGCATCGTTGGCGAGTTCACGACGGCGCCGACGCCGGTGAGCCCACCGTTCGTGGTGACGGGACCGTGATCGGGTGAGCGTCGAAGTGACGCGAGCAGCGCCATCACCTAACGCGTGGTCGCTGCTCGTGTCACTCACGACGGGTGAGCGCCGAGAGGCGCGACCGGACGTCACGCACCTCATCAGCGATGGGTCCGGGGTCCGGTCGGTCTCGGATCACCAGGAAGTGCCGATACGCCCGAGCCGCACCCGTCGTGTCATGCATGCGCTCGGCCAGCCGTCCCTCTTCTTTCAGGTACCGGCGCTCGAGAAGATAGTAGTACGCGTTCGCGACCCGGATGCGGCGGCGAAGAGCGTCGAGCGCTCGCGCGGAGTAGCGCCGCGTCGTCCCGAGGATCGCCCGCCGTCCCGATCCCTGACTCCATCCTGGCACCAACGCAGAAGGGTATGCGGATCAATCGGATCGTGCGGATGAAACGGATCGGGCCGGGGACGGGACCCGGTCTCGCGTCACTGATGACTTTCGGAATTGCCTCAGCGGACGGTGGCGTCTCGAGGGTGTTCTCATCAGTCATTCGCTCACTGCCGCGCGACCCCGTCACGTCGCAGGACCGATCCGACCGATCCGTTCCATCGGTTCGTGATCCGCATAACCATCGAGCGTTGGTGCCCGCCACGCGCGAGATTCGGCGTCGGTCTCAAAGCAAACGTCCCGATAGAGAGGTCTCTATCGGGACGTCGTCGCCCGCAGTGCCCGAACGACTGCCTAACGCCCGCCGTTCGTGCCCGCCGATCCGGTCTCCGGCGCGAACGCGTCGTGCGTCATCCACCATTGCTTGGGCATCGGCCTCTGTCGCGGCCAGATCTCGTTCAGCGTGTTGCCTTCGTAGACGCGCCCGTTCTTCATCACGTAGCGGATCGTGTTCGTGTTCTTGATGTCATCGAGCGGGTTGCTGTCGAGCACGAGCAGATCCGCGAGCTTCCCAGCTTCTACCGATCCGAGCTGCTTGCCCAACCCGATCGCCTCCGCCCCGAAGATCGTGCCGACTCGTAAGGCATCCATCGGCTTCATGCCGCCGCTCGCGATCGTCCACAGCTCCCAGTGCACGCCGAGGCCCTGCAACTGACCGTGGCCGCCCAACCCGACACGACCACCCGCCTCCACGATCTTCTTCGCCTGCTCGGCGAACAGCTTGAACGAATATTCGCTCTCGCGGAACCACTGCGGGCGACGCAGCGCGCGGCGCTCGAGCTCCGAGAACGGCGTGAAGTGCGTGAGCTTCGTGTCGGCGAGGATGTCGTGGTGCTCGTACCACCAGTTCTCCGCCCACGGGCCGCCGTACTGCACCAGCAGGGTCGGCGTGTAGGTCGTGCCGCTCTTCGCGAACAGCTCGACCGCGTCCTTGTACATTGGCGAGATCGGAAGGCTGTGCTCGATGCCGGCATAGCCGTCCATCGCTTCCGTCATGTTCTTCTTGAAGTCCAGCCCGCCCTCGAGCGTCGGCGTGATCTGTTGCTCCTTCGCCGCCATCGCGATCCACTGACGCTGGCGGCGATCGCCGGCCATGTACTGCTTGATCGTCTGCGTCTGGTAGAACTCCGAGTAGCGCTTCATGACCTCGCGCGCGTCGTCGGCGCTGCTCACGTTGTCCCAGCCGAAGATCCCCGGGCCGGTCGCGAGCACGCGCGGGCCGATCATCTGGCCAACGTCGACGGCGTCGCCGTACGAGACCACGTCCGCCTGCGACGTCTGCGGGTCACGCGTCGTCGTCACGCCGTAGGCGAGGTTCGCCGTATACATGTACGGCTGCGGCGAGTGAATGCCCCACTGCGGCCACATGTGCGCGTGCACGTCCACGAGCCCGGGCATGATGGTCTTGCCCGACACGTCGATCGTCCGCGCGCCCGCCGGCACCGTCACGCTGCCTTCGGCGCCAACGGCGGTGATGCGGTTGTTCGTGACGACGATGTCTCCGCGCGGAATGACTTCGTCACCCTTCATCGTGATGATCCGTGCGCCGCGCAGGACGACGGTGCCGCTCGGACGATCCTTCGGCACCGTGATCGCCACGTCGATGCGCGCCGGTTCGTACACCGGCTTCCCGCGCGCGCCGCCAGCGTTAGGCGCCCCGGAGTCAGGCCGAGCGGGGCGCGGCGGTGCTTTCGCGGCGGAGTCAGCGGCGAGCGAGTCGGCCCGCGCGAGGTCGTACTGGAAGAACGCCTTCCCCATCGAGTAGTACAGCCCCTTCGAGTCGGGATTCCAGCCGAGGAAGTCGCCGCCGATCCGGGAGAGGCGCCGGAACGGGACGGCGGCGTTCGCCGGCTGCTCGATTGACACGGTCGGCGCCTGCCCGCCGGTCACCGGGAGCGGCAGGACGAAGATCTTGTTGTCCACGAGCGCGAGCACGCGATGCCCGTCGGGCGAGACCTGCAGCTCGCGGGCCCGGCGCGGCCGCGCGTTAGGCCCGGCACCCGGCTGCTGGAAGCCAGTGACGATGAGGTGCGCCTTGCGGTCGGTGCCGTCCCAGCGCATCGACACGAGGCCGTCCTCGTCGTCGTACACCCACACGCGCGTCGAGTCGTTGCTGAAGTGCGGGCGCTCGGCGTTCGTGAGCGGGGCGATGAGCGTGGCCACGCCGCCGTTCGCCGGCAGCCACACCAGGTCGGTGATGATGAGCTTCGGGTTGATCTCGTCGTTCACGATCGCGCGCTGCTCCCGCGGCGCACGCGTCGCGACGATCCGCTGGCCGTTGGGCGCGTACTGGATGTCATCGTAGTACGCCTGCTGCCGCGTCAGCTTCTCGGCCCTGCCGCCGGCCGCGGGGATACGCCAGATGTCGCCGCCTTCTTCCGTCCAGCTCACGTAGGCGATGTAGCGGCCGTCCGGCGACCACACCGGCGAATGCTCGCCTTCCTCGCTCGTCGTCAGACGCTTCGGCGTCCCGTTCGGCAGATCCATGATCCACAGCCTGTCGAGCGCCGAGAAGACGAGTCGCTTGCCGTTAGGCGAAGGGCGCGCGCCGCGGATCTGGCGAACGGTGAGCGTCGAGTCGTTGACGGGATACTCGAAGCGGACGAGGTCCGCGATCATCTGATCGACTTCGGCCGTGAACGGAATGGGCGTCTGCTGGCCCGTCGTCGCGTCGACACGCCAGATCTTGCCGTGATGCGCGAGCACGAGCGCCTTCGAGTCCGGTGTCCACGAGTAGCCGGGCAGGAGGTCGCGTGACCCCCGGGACTCGATGTCGTCGCGCTGAATGTCGGTCGCGAGCCAGCGCTCGTCGCCCGACGCCAGGTCGCGGAGCTTGAGCCCCGTCACGGCCATGCGGCGCGAGCCGTACGCGAGCGTCTTGCCGTCGGGGCTGATCGCCGGGCGGAAGCCGGTGCCGAGGTTCTGGGTGCGGCGCTCGACGCGTCCCGTCTGCCGGTCGTACATGACGACCTGCGTCGTGCCCATCATCTGGTTGTACCCGGCCGCGCCCGTGCGCGCGCCGGAGTAGATGTAGCGGCCGTCGGGCGAGACCGACGCGCCCATGAAGTTCGACGGCTGGTTCCCGCCGCCCGGTCCGCCCTGCGGCTGCTGGCCGGGCTGCGTCTGCCCCGTTAGGCGCAGGCCGCTGCCGCCATCCTTATGGTAGAGGTACAGGTCGTTGCTGCGCGAAACGACGATGTACTGGCCGTCCGGCGTGTAATCAGGCGAGATGTACGCCTGGTTTCGCCCGGTCGTGATCGGGCGGACGCGCTGCCCCTCGGGATCCACGGTGTAGAGGTTCTCGCTCCCCGAACGGTCGCTCACGAACACGATCGACTTCCCGTCGGGCGAGAAGCGCGGCTGCCCATCGAATCCGGATCCGCTCGTGATGCGCCTGGCCGAGCCTCCCGTGATCGGGACGGTGTAGATGTCGCCGAGGAGGTCGAACACGATCGTGCGACCATCGGGCGACAGATCGAGCGACATCCACGTGCCCTCGTCGGTCGTGAACTTGAGGGCGCGCGTGGGAACGAGGGGAAGGTCGGTATTCGGCGCGGTGCGGCGCGTCGTGTCGGTCGTTTGCTGGGCGAGCGCCGATCCGGCGACGCCGACGACGAACGAAGCGCCCACAGCGAGGTGGGCGAGGAGAACGCGGCGTAACATCATGGTGGCTCCCAAGGCGGTCCGTGCTGACTTATTGGACCCCACGCGTTATCGCAAGGTGTCCTCGCCCGCCTTCCATGCGGGCACAACAGCAGCCCGCCCAACGCGGTTGCGCGGGCGTTTTGCGCCGCCCTGCGTTCTCGGGCATATTGGTCGGCTCTGCGGTTCCCGACTCCCTAGCAAATGTGGGTGGAACGACCATGGCTGAAGCTACCGAGATGGTTCCCAACTTCCCCGGGATTGCGGTGAAGTTCGACACGGCCAAGAATCCGTTCTTCCGCCCGATTGTCGAAGAAGCATTGAAGAAGATCTCGAGCTGCGCGACCGGCAAGCTGCTGCTCGAGAAGATCGGCAAGGCGAAGCCGAAATCGCGCGCCGACTTCGGCGTCGGCGTCAACGTGACGGTCGTGCCGCAGCCGGTTTCATTCGTTCAGGCCGGGCACAAGCAGACGTGGGCCGCTTCCGGCGGCATGGACAAGACCTTGGTCGCGTCAGCGGACTCGAGACATTCCCCCAAGGACTGCCCCTTCTACCTGCTCGGCGGGAGTCAGAACGCAGCGAAGGATCCCACGGCGTCGGGGAACAAGGACGGGTCGGTGTGCACGATGTACTTCACCAACGTCCAGGTCATCACATCGAAGGGAGAGGCGACGCAGCCGTTCATCGTCCTCGCCCACGAGTTGATCCATTCGTATCACTGTGTGACGGGGATTCGGTTGGACGGTCCGAACGAGGAGCTCTGGACGACAGGGATCGGCGCGTACGCCACCGAGGCGATCTCGGAGAACGCCATTCGCGGCGAGCTCGGATTGCCGTTGCGAGCAGAATACTTCTAGGCATCGCCGGCGAGATCCGGAATCGCGTGGCATCCCGAGCGCGAGCGGGGGATATGGGTGACCGGCGCCGTACCCCCCGAGCCGGAATCTCGCGGCGGGTTGGCGGTCAGGTCATGGTGCGGGGCGCAGTCTTCGACTCGGCACGGTGTACAGGATGCCCGTGTACTGCATTTCCTCCCAGGTCTGATCGCCCCACTTCACGTCGATCGACGGATCGGGGTTGTGCTTGTTCGTGGCCGAGTTGTCGTACCAGGCCATCGATGTGAGCTTGCCGCCGACGGGGATCTCGAGCGGCGCGTTGAACAGGTAGTACGTCTGCCAGTTGAAGTCGTAGCGCGGGACATCCAGCACGAGCTCGGACGTACCGTCAGGTTTCTCGAGCCGGTACTCCCATCGTTTGCCGCGCAGATGCGTATGCGGGAACAGCCCCCAGATCTTCACGGGCTGCGACACGCCGATCTCCGCCGGAACGGCGACGTCCTTCGCGCCGGCAGGGAGCAGCAGCGAACCGTTCTGGAACGAGGTGGCGAAGATCTCCTCGTTAGGCATCTCGGGCGCGAACTTGAAGCCCACGGACGTCCGATCCGTCGTCTCGTGGCCGTGCGCCGTGTAGTGCATCTGGAACGTCAGGACCGTCCCCGCGCGCAGGCGGAGCGCCGTTCCCTCCGGAAACTCGACCACGTTCGTACCCGGAGCCGTCGTGCCGATGAGCGCACCCAGCTGCCGAGAAGGAGTGCCGGGTGTCTCGGGGAGCGCGTGGGCGCGATTCCGGATGAGGAGGGGCGTCGGCGGCGGACCGTCCCGTCGGGCGGGCGGCGTCGCGCCCGGCGGTGGCGGCACCTTCGCGAAGACCAGCACGTGGTGCACGACTTTGCGGGAGCCCGGCATCACCTCGATCGACTTCACCCACTTCTCCTCGGTGAGGCCGGTGGGTGCCTCGAAGTACTGATACTCGATCGTTCCCGTGGCGGGCACCACATAGTCGTTGGGCATCTGCACCACGAGGTCCGGCGTGCCGATCTCCCACTTCGCGTCGTAGGTCGGCTTCGGCGGCAGTTTCGCCATGTCGCCGGGCTTTGCCCCCGCCTCGACCCATCGGACGATCGTGTTGCGTTCCTCGTCGGTCAGGCGCCGGTCGTTGCGGAACACCCCGCGCGGACCGTCCGCTTGCCACGGCGGCATCCGTCTGGACGCGACCATGCCTTTGATCTTGGCCAGCTTCGGTGCCGCGCTGTCGTAGTCGAGCAGCGAAAACGGCCCGAGGCCGCCCGGGTGATGGCAGCTCGTGCAGTTCCGGTAGAGGATCGGGGCGACGTCTTCGGCGAACGTCGGGTCGGCGGTTCGCGCGTCGCCGGTGCGAGGCGTGAGCGCGGCGTAGGCGACGAACGCGGACGCCGCGGTCGCGACGAACGGAAGAACGTGGGAAAGGCGCATTGGTCTCTGGGGGATGCTCACTTCTCGGCCCGATGTCGCTCGCCCGCGGCATCGCGCGGCGAACCGGGCCACTCCGCGCACGGATGGTGGGCCCTGCGACGATCAAATTGTGTCACGCGTTCGAGTCGCACCAGAGGCAGGGTGATTGGCGCGTGTTGCACTCCCGTCGACTCCCAGGCTGCCCGACGCTGCCGGGGCACGCGTCGAGGGGAGCCTAACGCATTCCGCCGACGGGAGTTCACGGCGGGGGTAGTCTGCGGTGCGCTGGCCGAATCGACGAGCCGAGCACGGCGTACGCCCTCGGCGCGCGCGAGATCTCGTCGGCGGCATCGCCGATGGGCGGAAAGGGGCGCTCGCGCTCCGCCTCGGATGCGCGTCGGAGGAGCTGCATTCGGAAGCGCGGTTCGTCGGCTAGATTGCGAGAGAGCGCGCGGCAACGCCGGCCGTCTGCATCATAGGATATGGCCACAGCAGCCAGGAGATCGCCATGCGGCCCAAAGACGCGAATCAGTCCCGACCAGCCTCACAGGACCCCTCGTCCATTCTCGATCACGTCCTCCCGCCTGATCCCAAGGCGCCCCCACGACCCACGGTGCCGCCGCCGACCTGCGGGACGCTGCCGCCGTCGCTGCCGTCACTGTCCGACTTGTTAGGCGGCTCGGGACGGATCGGGCGTTAGGAGATCAGATCCGGGATCTGGATCGGATGTCACCCGAGCGGAGGCTCGAATG
>Ga0075430_100003803_pt1 | contig 12704 bp, 8 predicted proteins | sample RhiMetdeltSRZDD4_FD_75294 | JGI IMG/M metagenome (GOLD analysis project Ga0075430, IMG submission 75294) | Populus rhizosphere microbial communities from Tennessee, USA - Rhizosphere MetaG P. deltoides SRZDD4 | ecosystem: Host-associated > Plants > Roots > Rhizosphere > Soil | place: USA... | reverse complement strand
CAGAAACCGATTCCCGTCACTATAGCCATAGATCCGTCCCAACCTCATCATGAAATAATCATGGTCGCTGAAAATTTAGGTTCTATCCCACCCAATACTTCCGTGATGATCATTACAACCGCAAACAACCGTTACCAGGTTTTTATTTCATCCACTGAGCAAAAGAACGCAAAGGTTGTTTTTGATTTAAAGAAGTGACGGATCTGTCATTTTACATCGCAGCATTTTGTACACATCAATCATAGAAACACTTTGTGGTTCATGAAAAGAACGGTCAAAATATCGTCCGGATACCTGCTTTCGATCCTTTTATGTCAGCATACTTTGAAAAAGAATACAAGCTCAGAAACGGGATGTTAAGCATAAAATCTTTTGCCGCTTCATCACAGCTATATTATCCGATTATGATCGCGGGAAAGAATTTACGATAACAAACAGCGAGCTTTTTTTATTTATGTCTTCCATTGTAACTTTTAAGTATAAGAAAATTTAAACCCAAACATTTTTGCTATTTAACAGGACGTCCGCTGCTTTTTGAAGACTGGTTGTTTTCTTCCAGCTTTCCAGCTTATCAAGTATTACAGTATCTGCAACGGGTGAATTATTCGCCGCTACTAGTTCAATATAAACCTCCAATAGTTTTTTCAGGTTAGTGATGGGTTTTTCGGGCAGTCGTTTCAGAATATTTTCTACAACTGTCTGCAAAGCCCTGTTGTGTTTGTCAGAGATCCTGAATAGTTGTTGGGTTACCAGGTCGGTAAATCTTTTCAAAGGTGCAAATTCTATTCGTTCATGAAGACCGATCACTTCACCTAATTTCTCATTGCTAATTTGATCGTTCGTTACCGCATTTATCCATATCTCGCCTGCAATATTCGCCACCGTCTTATCCGAACTTATCATGCAGGCACCAATAGCGAGATGTGACATCTCACCCGGATCACTCCATATTTCATGTAAAACTTGTAACGTGGCAATCATTAATTTTTTGTCCGATTCTCCTACAAAAATCGGGGCATCCAGGCAACACATAATAATATCGGTTAATATCGGTTCCGGATTGTTTGGCGTCATTAGTATGATCCTTTTTATATCATTATGTTCAGAGGAAAAGTAACGGACCTTTATCAAAAGCAGGTCATATAGTAAGGTGGGATCATCTTTGGGTGCAGTCATCAAACCGGAGAATAATTTCCTGATCCCCGATTGTTTTTTTTCTCCTTGTTCTTTAAAAACACGTAAGAGTTTGCGTCTGTCCTTTAGCTCAACATTTTTCTTTGCATTATAATCATACCGTTCATACGTATATTCTTCATCGACAGTATCCCAGCGAAGCTGCGCTGTGTAATTATTAAATGGCTTTTTGTAATAAGAGAAGTTTTCAAATTGCGGGTAAACTTTTTTTTCTTTTTTGCTCAGTGAAGCGGCCATCCATGCAGCTCTGTGCAAAAAGTCCCCTTCCGGCTGTGAATTTTTATCGAGTAAAAATCGTACAAGATGCAAATATTCACCAGACAGCTTCCCGCCTGCATAGTTATACACGGCTTCAGTATCCATTAAATAACATCTTGAAATAGCAACCTGGAAATCGATATTATCCGGCTCCCTGTTGTTTTGCTGATACATACTTAAACGATCAATAAAAGTCTCAGGCATTATCCACCCGGGCGTATGGGTGGGAACAGATAGAAAAGGAAGATCATCACCTTTCATGATTTTATTCAACGCTGCTACCAATAAATGTTTATGCGGTTCATAAGCGGTAATCTTGCTGTAAACACTCCACTCCGCCGTGTACGATGAATTTTCGGGGGATACTGTCCAGCTTTGAACGTTTTCACCAGCCTTGTTGTCATATTTTTTGTATATGTTATTGATGCTATCGCTTACCCCTGGAAATTTTCGTACCAGGTAATTTCCATAATCGATAATGAACATCGCAAGCAATTGTTCGAGGTAACCCATATTCGATCTTAATCCTTTACTTGCCAGGTTTAACGCACGTTGAAAAGCCGGCTGAAATCGAATAAAATCATCGGGATGCAAACGTGGATGAAATCTTATTAATTCAGAAACTACTTGTTCAAGATGCCAGGTTTCGTTATTATCAAAAGCCTGGCTGATAAGAAAAACCAGATCGTCTATTGTTTCAATTTGTGGAATGGGAGTAAGTGCAACTGCCGTTATTTCGCCTGGCCCATCAGGTTTATCTTGCTGTTCCCCGGATGCGACTGGAGCGGAAATGAATTCAGCTAGAATCTTTTTTGCTGAGGTCAACATCGATGTGCTGAATACACGCAATTCCTCGCGGATATTTTCAGTTTCCGGTCCCGCATGAGCCAGGATCAATTTTGCAGCCTTAGTTTGTAACTCATCATCAGCATGCAAGAAAACCTGGCAAATAAGCTTAGAAATGACTTGTGAATGCTCCTTATGTTTTTTTGCAACTTTCTCCAGTATCATTATTGCGGATGCCACGGTTGCTTTTGTGGCAGAGGTAAGTAACACAGGTGCGGCATCCAGAAAGCCGTGAAGGTCCCAGTTTTTTTCCGCAGCTATTTTCTTGATCAACTGCAGCGCTGTATTCACGACTTTACTATGAGGTGAATTTAAAATGCTGAATATCTCTTTTTGTAAACTCAATAATTCTTCCGTTGCAGGCTGCAGATCGGTAAATAATTGGGCGAACCAGCCGGAAAGTATTTTATTGAAACTTTTATTAGAAGCAAGAAGCGATTCTTTTAGTAAGCGTTTCCTTTCGATCCTGCCTTCATTAGAGTAAGTAATAAATATCTGTTTCCATCCGAGTGTGTCTTTGTTTACATCGCTACCAAAATGCACGAACCGGTCACTGTAGTGCAAATTGGATTCCAGCTCAAATAAATACCAGATATGTTCTTGTAGGGTGACAGGATGGGTTAAAAGATTTTCCGGCTTGTATTTCCATTCCCGATCATTTTTTTCAAATATCATTTGGGGCATCGATTTTACCAATAATTCCCTAGATGGTCGTAACGCCCCTTTGTTTGTTAGTTCGATGATCCAATCATATTCCAGTGAAAAAAATTCACGGCTGGCTGTCTTGTTTACATAATCACTGAACCAATCGGGCACATACCAGTCGATTATATGTTTCAGGTTTTCCTGGTCAATAAACCAAACAGGACTCGGCGACTTTTCATAATCCGCACGATTAAGACAAACAAAAGAAGCGCATTGCAGCATTTTCCGCTGACGATCGGTTCCTTTAATATGCCCCCACCTGTTGCCTCCTTTATTTCCATACTCTGAATATTCTTTTGACAGCTTCTTTATCGATGGCGTCAGTAATTTCTTTTGTTCAGGAGACAGCACTTTAAGAAACGAAGCAAGGTGATCACTCTTTTGCTTTGTGATGATCTCCACGAATTGTTCTTCAATTGTCATAGGGCGGCAATTAATTTGATAATTTCTTTTTTACTGCCAAGACATGTTTGCACAAACCACGTTCCCCCTGGTGACGACTGAACCAGGTACAGGTACATCGTTCTTTTTCTCCTTCTAAAATAACAGTGTGATTGACACCGCTACCGGCAACCCTTGCCTCGACGCGGTTATCAGTTCTGGAGATGATGTCAACTTTATTTTCGGCCAACAGCTTTTCGGCATCCTTCATTCGCGGATTCAAACTAAGGATCCTGCTGAGTTTGAATGGAAGCCGCCTGTAGAAAAAATGATTCTCGTCGACATCATAACCCAACAACCCCATAGCAGATAAACGACCCGTGATATTGTCAACTTTCTCTAAAGCCACTCCTTCATTAACGGCTAATAACGCAGGATTGAATTCCTGATTGGCATAGGAGTATTTATCTACCGCATCTATCCAGGTGTCCGGCACATCTTCGATCAAAGATTCCAATGCGGCGCCCTCACCGGAAAAACCACGCCATGCATCACGTGAAAGTGATAAACTGAAGCGGATACTCCCAAAATAAAGTTGCCAGGTTGTTGATTGCATATCCGGATGAGGGAATACTTGTAATTTATCTGCAAAAGGAATCAACGGTTCAAGTAACCTGAGCCTGTGCAAACCGCCAATGCAGACTGCATTTATCGATTTCATAGCTGAGAATATGGGCTTGTTTCCACGAACTATCAGGTAATAATCAGCTTTCAAATTACCCTTTGGTAATGTTTGAAATAATTGCAATGCCTGTGTGCGGTTAAATAAAAATCCTTTTTCAGCCTGTGACATAAATATCTGAACGGTAGCCAAACCTTTGATCCATTTTACAGGTAATGGTACCTTTCGTTCTACGATCTTTTCATTGCCTTGTGAAAGCGACACATCTTTTTTGCCGACTGATAATACTACGCTTTCATTTCTGCTGATGCGGCTTAATGCAGAGATCATCGGTTGATTAAAATCCACGTTCGTAGTTCCATTTTCCGGGAATTCGCCGTCATGCCCATCCGGAAGAACATCTACCCTTGCATATACGCCGGCACAATGAGAAAAACCTTCGAAACGAATTTTACCGTTTCCCGCTGTAACAACCGGGTCTTTTAACTTAGCGAATTCAAAAGGCGATAAATTGAAACTTGATTGCACTGTGTTGGAAAGTGCTATCAAACATCTTGCTGTAGTATAAGGGTCGGTAAGTTTCCCCCAGAAAAAACATGGTACTTCTTTTTTTTCAATTTCACTGTATTTGGCCAGAAATAATTCGTCCTTATCTCCCGATTTTAATAAAGTGGATGCAGATTTATATTGGTAAGTGATGGTGTCAGACATGAAGCAAAGGATAAGTTTTTTATTATTGGTTTAAAGATAAGAGATGAACGTAAAATGAAAAAATCCTGCTTCGGGCCTGGTCTTTATAGTTCTATTCCTGCCGCAAACAAGAAAAATAGTTCCGGCCGATACCCGGAGGTAACATCGATCTTTTTGTCTTATTGAAGCCTGACGGACCGGCTTACTTTAGCAACCACCAAACGGTGCCTGGCTCCTCGCCACCCTGTTTGAAAAAAACTTTTTGTGTTACGGGACAATGAAATCATTGTAATAATAATCTTATGCTATTTACTCAAGAAAGCCACGGTGCCAAAAGAATGGCCTTTAGCTAATGACAATTCCATTCAATATTTGCAAACAAATTATTATTTGATCTTTTTATTTTTCTAAAAACAAATTGTACATCAAAAAAATCAACATATGAATCCAAACAAAGCATTATGGGAAAAAGGTGATTTCACAAGGATAGCCGAAACTATGCGTGAAAGCGGTGAAGCACTGGTGGCAAAACTGGGCATTACTAAAGACAGTGATGTTCTTGATCTTGGTTGTGGTGATGGCACCACTGCCATACCTGAGGCAAGGTCTGGCGCCAATGTTTTGGGAGTTGATATCGCCAGGAATCTTGTAGAAGCGGGAAACGATCGTGCAAAAGCTGCAGGACTCACAAATTGTATCTTCCAGGAAGGCGATGCGACAGACCTGGTTGGTTTAAAGGACCAGTCATTTGATGCTGTCGTTACCATCTTTGGTGCTATGTTCGCTCCAAAACCTTTTGATGTAGCTAAAGAAATGGTTCGTGTTACACGTCCCGGCGGCAAAATAATTATGGGTAATTGGATACCGGGAGATCCTACATTGGTAGCACAAATATTAAAGATCAGTTCTTCTTATACGCCACCCCCTCCTGAAGGTTTTATCAGTCCTATGTTGTGGGGTGTGGAGGATCATGTTATAGAACGTTTTGGTGAAGCTGGCATAGCAAAGGAGAATATAACCTTTGTTAAGGATACTTTTACTTTCAACGCTACCTATTCTCCATCCGAATTTGTGAACACGTTCAAAAACTATTATGGGCCTACAATGAATGCTTTTGAAGCAGCTGAAAAAAACGGTAGGGCGTCGGAGTTGCAGCGTGAGCTGGAAGCTCTGTTTAATAGTCAAAACAGAAGTAGCAGCAGCAATTATACCTCCATTCCAGCTACTTTTTTGCGTGTGACGGTGAGTTGTTAAAAATTATTTTTTGAGTTACGATCGTGGATTGCGATGATTGGAAAATATAAATAGATTTTAGTCCAGGGTTTGTTATTGTAGAGACAAGGCATGCCTTGTCTTTTGCCACTGTTCTTATTGCTTGCATAAACGGTGAAGAAGACTATCAGCTACCCGGTTTACAATTTGAATTACAAAGAATTTACACTCCTTTACACTGTTTTTACAACCCTACCAGCGATGCGCTGTTTTCCATTGCTACTATTGCAACAAACAAACCTTTATGAAAAAAATCAATGTACCCTTTATCGTGCTGCTTATTTTGCCTGCTTTTGTTTATAGCCAGCCTGCCACATCGAGGTTAAAGGTCTTTGTTGATTGCAGCAATACGTGGTGCGACATGCAGTATATACGATCTGAAATCAATACCGTCGATTTTCTGCTTGATAACATTGCCGCTGATGTTCATATTCTTATTACCAGCCAAAGTGCGGGCAGCGGTGGAAACCAGTACCAGCTCATCTTCTTCGGGCAGCAAGCTTTTAAGCGGTCCGCAGATACCTTACGTTTTACCACGGATCCGAATGCTACAGAATTTGAACAAAGAGACCTGTTGTTGAAATACCTGAAAGCTGGTCTTGTTCCATTTATTATCCGGTCAGGATCGGCAAAAGACATCGACATCAATTTGAAAACAACTGATACAACTGCAGGAGGAAATAGCAGCGACACTGGTGCAAAAGATCCGTGGCGAAGCTGGGTCATGAGAATTGGAGGAGATGGAAATATAAATGGAGATGCTCATTATAAAAATAAAAGTTACAATCTGGGCTTTTCTGCAAACAGGGTCACCGAAAAAATAAAAATAGGTGTTGGCGTGAACTGGAACAGGAACAGTTCAACATTCGAATATGAGGATAACGGGGCCATGAAAGACTTTGCAGTTAACAACCATAGCTGGTCGGTCAACCAATACCTTGTTAAAAGTATCAATTCACACTGGAGCTGGGCTTCTGAAATTAAATATAGTCAGAACACTTTCTCCAATAATAAAGGCCGGTTTTTTCTACGTGGAGCTGTTGAATATAACATCTTTCCCTATAAGGATGCAAGTAATAAATTGCTGACGCTTAGTTATGGAATTACCGTACGAAGAAATAATTATTACGACAGCAGCATTTATGATAAAACTAAAGAGATCTTGTATGGACATCGTGCCACCGCGTATCTTACACTTAATCAAAAATGGGGTAGCTCTTTTGCCGGAATAACTTATCATAATTATTTTAACAACTGGAAATTCTTCAATCTTGGAATAGACGTCTACAACAACGTCCGCATCACCGGAGGTTTATCATTCTTCATCTTCGCATTTGGCGGGCTTACCCGTGACCAGGTTTTTCTTGTAAAAGGGAATGCGACACCTGAAGAGGTGCTGGCACGCAGGAGACAACTGGCGTCGGGATTTAATTATTTTACAAGTATTGGGATTAGCTATCGGTTTGGATCTAAACTCAACAATGTGGTAAATCCGCGTTTTGACCGTAGCAGTTCTCTTAACGACGATTAGGTCTCGCCTACGTTAACATCTACACCAACGTGTAATAAACCATCCCCCGATGAGTCGGAACTACTGCGTCAAAACCTTCATACGCAATATTCACAATTGTGCACTAATTTTAAATTAGGTTTTATTTTTTATTGAAACCAAACAATATGAAAAGAATTACAACGATTGCTCTGTTGGTGACATTAGTAAGTTGCAACCAGCCAAAGATTGATAAAAAAGCAGAAGGAGAAAAGATTATGCAGTTAAGCAAAGAGTGGGCGCAGACAGTTGCTACAAAAGATGTAGAAAAAATAATAGATTACTGGGCGGACGATGCTTTTGTAATGCAGGAAGGACATGCGCCGTTAAAAGGCAAACAAGCAATACGGCAAATGGTAGAAGAAAGCTTTAAGATACCCGGCTTCCAGATCAATTGGCAACCGCAAATTGTTGAAGTGTCGGATAGCGGTGATATGGCTTATATGATCGAGAACGCACAGGTTTCATTTACTGACTCGACCGGTAAAGCGATTACTATGTATAACAAGGCGGTGAGTATTTGGCGTAAACAACCTGATGGCTCATGGAAAAATGTAGTTGATATTTCCACCCCCGACCCATCGCAACGCAAATAAAAATCCGGAATCATCAAAATGAATTGGCAAAAGGATCACTTTCCAAAGCGGATCGTATGTTTAACTGAAGAAACGACAGAAACTCTTTATTTACTGGGTGAGCAGGATAGAATTGTCGGTATTTCAGGGTTTACGGTTCGTCCGCCACAGGCTCGAAAGGAAAAACCCATCGTTTCTGCTTTTACCGAAGCAAGTATCGAAAAAATTATCGCTTTAAACCCGGACCTGGTCATTGGCTTTTCAGATCTGCAGGCAAACATTGCAAAAGAATTGATCGCAAATGGCATCACTGTCTGGGTAAACAATCATAGAACCGTTGATGGCATTTTCAGCATGATAATGCAGTTGGGTAGTCTTATTGGAAAAGTTGAGCGGGCCAATAACCTGGTAGATCAATATAAAAATGAAATTAAAAAGATCCATGATGCTGCTGAGAAACGAGATCATAAACCAAAAGTCTATTTCGAAGAATGGTTCGATCCTCTGATATCAGGAATTTGCTGGGTAAGTGAATTGATTGAGTTGGCTGGTGGTCTTGATATTTATAAAGAAAAACAAAAAGCATCGTTGGCAAAAGACAGGATCATTGCGGATAAAAATGAAGTGGTGGAGCGTAATCCTGATATCATCATTGCCTCATGGTGCGGAAAGATGTTCAAAAAAGAAAAATTAATAAGGAGGGAAAACTGGAATACCATCAATGCAGTCAGGAATGACCGGGTATTCGAAATCAAATCTCCAATCATTTTACAGCCCGGACCGGCTGCCGTTAGTGAAGGAATAAAAGCGTTGGCTGAGATAATCGATCAATGGCATTCGATGCAGAAGCAAGTGTAATCAACGCGGAACTTTTTTGTAAAAAATGTCTTCTGGTCATTGTTGGATTGTAATATCGTTGTCAAATAACGGGTTCGGATAATTTATTGCACGGCGGAGGTACCAAGCTGCTTATAAAAAATCCTGCTTCCGCTTTTCACCCCATCGTTTCCGTATTTTGCCGAATTGAATAGATTGTTCGATAGAATAATTTTATGTTCGGCGAACAAGGCTTGTGCATTATAAGCCAAAACCAATCTGAATAAAAATGAAAGCGATCATATATACAAAATATGGAGGTCCTGATAACCTCCGATTAAAAGAGATAGAAAAACCAACTCCGGGTGATAAGGAAGTGTTGATAAAAGTGTATGCTGTATCAATAAATGATTGGGATTGGGGACTTCTCCACGGTGACCCGATCAATCGCATGATGTATGGTCTTCGAAAACCCAAGAGACAAATACTCGGTTCTGATATTGCCGGCCGCATTGAAGCAGTTGGCAAAAACGTAAAGAAGTTCAAAGAAGGCGACGACGTATTTGGTGATCTGAGCGGCAAATGGGGCGGCTTTGCAGAATACGTATGTGCAAATGAAAATGCACTAGCATTGAAATCGCCGGCCATGAGTTTTGAACAGGCAGCAGCCATTCCGCAGGCGGCAATGCTGGCGGTACAAGGGTTGATGGATAAGGCGAAAATTAAACAAGGACAAAAGATCCTGCTCAATGGTGCCGGTGGCGGTGTCGGAACTTTTGCAATACAGATCGCCAAACAATACGGAGCTGAAATAACTGCTGTTGACAGCGAACAAAAATTGGACATGCTGCGCTTGTTGGGTGCAGATCATGTAATAGACTACCGAAAGGAAGATTTCACGAAGAATGGCAAGCAATACGATATTATACTCGATGTAAAGACAAACCGATCACTATTTGATATTGCACGGGCACTAAAGCCCGGTGGAATTTATGCCACAGTCGGAGGTTCCATGGGCAAGCTCTTGCAGGCTTTATTCGTAGCTCCATGGATCAACATGACGCGTAAGAAAAAGATAGCCATTGTTGTGCTGAAGCCAAACAAAGATCTGGTTTATATGAATGAACTGTTTGAATCGGGTAAAGTAAGACCTGTAATAGACGGACACTACATATTAGATGATGCTCCCGAAGCAATGAAATTTTATGGTAGCGCAGCGCACAAAGGAAAGGTGGTGATATCTGTGGTACACAGTTAAGGATCATAATAATATTCGTCGAACAAAACCATATGGCGGGTAGACAAAAGCATGCCTTGTCTCTACAACCTAGAACTGATTCTATCTTAATTCAAAATCCCAAATAGGTTTGGCGCCAAGCAAGTGTTCAACATACCCAATGAGTCGGAAATAATAAGAGAAAGCAGTTTTATCATACAATTAAGTTTTGACCATATAAATATACTTATTCGATATTGAGAATAGCATTGCAGTCTCGCGTGCTGTCCAGAATAAGAAAAACCTGATATACGCTGACCCATTGGAGAACATCGCAACAAAATGAAAAATAATGAGGCTGCAATGGTGTGCAATGAAACTCAATACCAACTAAATTTGACTTTGCTAATGCAATTACATATATCAACCAATGTTAAACCAAGCTTATGTATAAGAAAATAAGTAGCTCCTTACAAAATGGCGCAGCAGTTTTATTTCTCTTTGTTGGAATCATTATTAGTTATTCAACAACTGCACAAAATAAGGACTCAATTTTTGTGCAGCAGATCATCAAAGAAGTTAATGACAATTCACAATTGAAAAAGATGGCGCATGAGCTGTTTGATGTTATTGGGCCGCGATTGGTAGGTACGCCACAAATGAAACAGGCACATGATTGGGCGGTGAATAAATATAAAACCTGGAACATAACTGCCCGCAATGAACAATGGGGCGAATGGCGCGGATGGGAACGTGGCATTACACATATCGACCTGATATCACCAAGAGTGAGATCGCTTGAAGGAATGATGTTAGCCTGGAGCCCTGGTACAGGAGGCAAAACTATCACCGCTGAAACAATCCTGATTCCTGAGCTTCCCGATTCAGTTGCTTTTCAAAAATGGTTACCTGCAGTAAAAGGAAAGTTTGTTCTCATTTCAATGATGCAGCCAACCGGCAGACCTGATGATAACTGGGATCAGTTTGGATTGAAAGAATCTGTTGATAAGATGAAGAAGGAACGGACAGAACAAAGAGATGCATGGAACAGACTTCTCAGAACAAAAACACGTTTGAATGATCGGGACCTTGCCCGTGCATTGGAAAATGCGGGAGCAGTTGGGTTAATACAGAACAACTGGTCGCAGGGATGGGGTGTAAATAAAATCTTTGGTGCTAACACAAGAAAGGTTCCTACCATTGATATTTCAGTGGAAGATTATGGATTGGTATACCGATTGACCGAAAGCGGACAAAAGCCAACGATAAGTTTGCGATGCGATTCAAAAGAATTAGGAATAGTGCCAACTTTCAATACCATTGCCGAAATCAAAGGAACAGAAAAGCCGAATGAATATGTACTTCTTTCTGCGCACTTCGATAGCTGGGATGGAAGTTCAGGAGCAACGGACAATGGCACCGGGACATTGATGATGATGGAAGCAATGAGGGTTTTGAAAAAATTGTATCCTAACCCGAAACGAACAATCCTTGTTGGACATTGGGGAAGTGAAGAACAAGGGTTGAATGGTTCCCGTGCTTTTGTTGAAGATCATCCGGAAATTGTTCAGGGAATACAAGCTGTATTTAACCAGGACAATGGAACGGGACGGGTGGTAAATATTTCAGGACAGGGTTATTTGTATGCCTATGAGTTCCTTCAACGTTGGCTGAGTGCTGCTCCGGATAGTGTACGAATCCGTATTCAAACAACATTTCCGGGAACACCTGGCGGTGGTGGTTCAGATCATGCATCATTTGTCGCAGTTGGCGCTCCTGCATTTTCGCTTGGGGCTCTCAACTGGAGCTACGGTACTTATACATGGCATACCAATCGTGACACCTACGATAAAATAGTTTGGGACGATGTGAAGAATAATGTTATCCTCGCCGCTACACTTGCCTATATGGCAAGCGAAGATCCAAAAACAACATCAAGAGAAAAAGCATCATTGCCGGTTAACGCAAGGACAGGACAGCGCGCAACCTGGCCGGAACAAAGAAAAGCAACTCGAAAAGGTGGAATGGATTAAAATCAGCAAGACATCGATCGTTATTGAAATACACAGTTTTGATAATGACATTATTTTCTATTTGCAAACGATTTGTTTATTTGCCACGAAGACACGGAAATAATTACATTACAAATCCGTGAATTCCGTGTCTCCGTGACTTTATTTATTTATTCAATCTCCAGACTTCAACTGTTTTATCCGCACTTGCAGTTGCTACCCATTTTCCATCATGACTGTAGGCAACATCCTGTACATCATTTCCATGTTTTGTAAAAGTGTGAAGTAATGTACCGCTTCCAACATCCCAAAGTCTTGCAGACACTCCGGGATTGAACTTTGAATCGCCAAAGATCTCCTGCAGGAATTCACCGATCATTGGTTTATCCCTCCCTCCTGTCATCAATCGTTTATCATCAGGGCTGAAGGCAACTGCCTGTACATGTTCGGCAACTTTCATTGTCCGAATAAGTGTTTTTTCTGCTACATTCCATAGTTTGATCGTTTT
>Ga0075430_100003802_pt1 | contig 12706 bp, 12 predicted proteins | sample RhiMetdeltSRZDD4_FD_75294 | JGI IMG/M metagenome (GOLD analysis project Ga0075430, IMG submission 75294) | Populus rhizosphere microbial communities from Tennessee, USA - Rhizosphere MetaG P. deltoides SRZDD4 | ecosystem: Host-associated > Plants > Roots > Rhizosphere > Soil | place: USA... | reverse complement strand
TGGCACAGGCCTATACTGACCATGGGCATGATCATGTTGGTGCCGATCGAGGTGCCGATGGACATCCGCATATCGGCACGAACTTTCGGCTCAGCGAACTGCATGCGGCGGTTGGTGTGGCGCAACTGGCGCGACTCGACGCTATCCTGGAGGTCCAACGTCGTCATAAAGCCATGCTGAAGGAGGGGTTGGCCGGCATTCGCGGTCTTCAGTTCCGTGAACTGCCCGATCCCGCGGGGGATTCAGCCAGCTTTCTGAGTCTGCTGTTGCCATCTGAGCACGATGCCCGACAGGCGGCCAAAGCTCTCGCAGAGGCCGGCGTCGACGGCTGCTTCTATTGGTACGACAACAACTGGCACTACCACCGGAAATGGGACCATATCAAAGCATTCACATCACCGGGCCGTCTGGCCATCGACCGCTTCGGGTACGGCAGCGATCTCACCAAAATCTCCCTGCCGCAATCCGACGCAGTGATCGGTCGGACAATCTCCATGCTGATTAAACTGCGGTGGACCGAGGAGCAGGTGCGTGATAGACTCGCTCGGATGAAATCCGTGCTGGGTTGAACTCCGCCCCGTTCGTCCAATTGAGCCGCCCATGAACGTCGCCATCATCGTCCCGGCCCGTATCGGGTCCACGCGGTTTCCGAAGAAACTCCTTCACCGGATCAAGGACAAACCGGTGATCGTCTGGACCGCCGACCGCATCAAGAAAGAAGCGCCAGACCTCCCGCTCTACTTTGCGGTGGATCATGAATCTTTGGCGGACGTGCTCCGCAGGGACGGTTATGAAGCGATCATGACGGATCCGGCCCACACCTGCGGCACCGACCGGATTGCCGAGGCCAATCGTCGGCTCAAGGCCAAGTATGTCATCAACGTACAGGCCGACGAGCCGCTGGTGACCGGTGGGCAGATTCGTCAACTGGTCGAGCTTATTCAAGCTCATACAGAGATGGCGACGTTGGGAACGCCTGTGCGATATGACAAGGATTACCGCAATCCGAACCACGTTAAACTGGTCTGTGACGAGAAGGGCTATGCGGTATATTTTTCGCGTGCACCGATCCCGTATCTACGCGACACTCACGGGGCATTCGACGCAGAGGTGGCGGCCGGCATTCCGGTCCTCATTCATCTCGGCCTCTATGCTTACACGGCATCCTTTTTGGAACTTTTCTGTACGCTTGCGCCCGGCAAGCTGGAACAGGTCGAGAAGCTCGAGATGCTGCGGGCAATGGAACGCGGGCACCGGATAAAGGTCGGGGTCACCAAGGAAACGTTGGTCGAGATCGATACGCCCGAGCAGGCCGTGGAATTTGAACAGGTGGTGACCGAGCGATTTCCCGCTCATTGATCCACGCCCGCTCGTTCCACAACCAAGAGAAGGGACGATCATGTATCGGAATCTGCGCCTGGTCCCCCAGCTCATCTACGGACGAGGCAGCATTAATCAGCTCGGCGACATTCTGACCAAGCAACGCACCGACGCCGGGTCGCCTGTCGTCTTCCTGATCGACGCGGTGCACGAAAAACGAGCGTTCATTCAGAAACTGCCGCTGCGCGCCAACGACTTGGTCATCTTCGTAGACGTCGGAACGGAGCCTAAAACCCAATACGTGGATGAGCTCACCGAACGAATCAAGGCGTTTTCAAACCGGCAGCCGGATGCAATTGTTGGGATCGGAGGCGGCAGTGCCATGGATCTGGCGAAGTCCGTCTCCATCATGTCGACCAATCCAGGTTCGGCAGCGGACTATCAGGGCTGGGACCTGGTGAAGTATCCGGCGATTTATCATCTCGGCATTCCGACGTTGGCCGGAAGTGGCGCGGAGGTGTCCCGCACGGCGGTCCTTACGGGACCCGTTAAGAAGCTCGGTATTAATTCTGATTTTACCCCCTTCGATCAAATCGTCATGGACCCGGATTTGATCGCGACCGTTCCGCCAAACCAGCGCTTTTTCACCGCAATGGATTGCTACATTCACTCATGCGAATCCCTGCAGGGCACATTCATCAACGAATTTAGCCGGGCCTTTGCCGAAAGTGCCCGGAACATGTGCCGCGATGTGTTTCTCAGCGACTGCGAGGATGTCGTCGCGGACGAACGCTTGATGGTGGCCTCCTATTTTGGAGGTCTCAGCATCGCCTACTCACAGGTTGGCATCTGCCATGCGCTGTCCTACGGACTATCCTATGTCCTGGGTGTGCGTCATGGCGTAGGCAATTGTATCGTCTTCAACCAGCTTGAAGAATATTATGGGCAGGATGTGCGAGAGTTTCAGCAGATGATCCGTCGGAACCGGATCGATCTGCCGTCCGGGGTGACCAAGGGAATCGACGAAGCCGGCATGAATAGGATGATCGATACGGCGCTGGGGCTCGAACCGTTGTGGAAGAATGCCCTAGGAGACGATTGGAAGCAACGGATCAGCCGGGACAAGATTCGCTCGCTATATGTGAGGATGTAAGAGATCGAGCCAGCCCCCCGGGGCGGCCACCTCCGCCTTCCAAAGGCGGTCCCACCTGTGAACATTCTTATCGTCAAGACCAGTGCCATCGGAGACGTCATCCATACCCTTCCCTCTCTCTGGTCCCTTCGCGCGCACTTTCCCAACGCGCAGATCACCTGGCTGGTGGAGGAATCGGCAGCTGAGCTCCTGTTCGGACATCCCGCCTTGAACCGGGTGCTGGTCGCACGCCGCAAAACCTGGCTCAAGGACGCGCGTTCCGGACGCCTGTCCGGCGCCCTCCGTGGTGTCTTAGAATTCATCCGCGAGTTGCGCGATACACGATACGATCTCATTATCGACTTTCAGGGCCTCATCAAGAGTGCCGTTTGGGTGGCGTTGGCCAAAGGCGGTCGCAAGGTGGGGTTTGGTCGTGGGATGGAACACGCCGAACACAGTTATCTGGTTCTGAACGAACCGCTCCCCGCCGTGGACATGAATCTCCATGCCATTGACCGAAGCCTTCTCCTCCTGAAAGGCATCGGTGTTCCTGCCGCTGACCTTCGCTACACAGTCCCTGTGTCGGCTGCACAGGAATCCGAAGCCGTGGATTTGCTACTCACCGTCGGCGTACATGAGGGCGATCGCCTGGTCGCCATCAATCCGATGGGCCGCTGGCCGACCAAGTTATGGGAGCCTGCTTCGTTCGCTGCGCTGGCCGATCGTCTCCAGCGGGAAGGTCTTTGCATCGTCTTTACGGGAGGCCTCCACGATCAGACGGCTCTGGATGAGATATGCCGCTTGATGACAAGCCGGAGTCGACGGCTCGACGGCAAAACGAGTCTCAATACCCTCGCTGCGATTTACCGGCGAGCAGAAGTCCTCGTGACAACGGACAGCGGCCCCATGCATTTGGCTGCCGCAGTTGGCACGTCCGTTGTTGCGCTCTTCGGACCAACAGCGCCTTGGCGAACAGGTCCCTATGGCCCAACCCATACCGTGCTGCGAGCCGATGTGAGTTGTAGCCCCTGCTTCAAGAAACAGTGTTCGACCACCGTCTATGAAGAGCGGGCCTGCATGAAGCGCTTAACCGTGGAGGAGGTCACGCGCGCAGTGCTGGATAAAATTGCGGCCCCGCCGCTCGCCGCCTCGAAGTGACGCCGCACGATCCCGATATCAGCCGGCATGAATGGATACTCCTCAGACTGTACCGTGCACTCTTGACCGCCGGGGTCATCCTGTTCGTGATCTGTGTCCCGCTCTGGGTGTTCAATTCGAAGCGCCGCCAGACACTGTTCAAACGCTTAGGATGGCAACAGTATCCCCGACTCCAGCCGTCTCGCCGGAAGCCGGTCTGGGTCCATGCCGTCTCAATCGGGGAGCTCCTGTCGGCTGCCAGCCTCATCGAAAGCCTCCGGCGCGAAACCGGGGAGCGTCCGTTGTACCTCTCTGTTTCGACACTGTCGGCATTCGCCCTCGCCACCGAACGATTCAGCCAATCCTGCGACGGATGCTTCTATTTTCCTTACGACGTGCCATTTGCCGTGAACCGGTGTCTCGAGAGGATCAATCCAGCGCTGATCGTGTTCATTGAAACCGATATATGGCCTGGATTCCTCGCCGATGTTCGTCGCAACGCGGTCTCCTGCTTGCTCGTGAATGGACGATTGTCCCCTGAATCGTTCCGCACATATCGCGCCGTCTCAGCCCTGTTTAAGCCGGCGTTCAATACCTTTTGCTCGATCTACCCCCAGTCGCCGGGCGAAGCGGATCGGTTTCTCGCGCTCGGGACCGAGCCGCACCGGCTTCGGACCCCGGGCAATCTCAAATTCGACGCTACTCCGCCGATCCCTGACGACGCCCTACTGAACGCACTCCGAAAGGAGTTGCATATCCGTCCTCATTCACCCGTCCTCATCGCCGGAAGCACGCATTCGGGCGAGGAAGAGATCCTACAGTCCTGTTTTTTTCGGCTGCGACGCAAATGCCCGGATCTCAGACTCATCCTGGTGCCTCGACATCCCGGAAGGGGTTCACAGATCCTCAAGTTGTTTCAGGACGACGGCGTCGATGCCGCACTCTTCTCCCAGTTGAACCGCTCAACACCGGTGATCGTCGTCGACCGCCTGGGATATTTGAGCCGGCTCTACGCCCTCGCCGACATCGCCGTCATTGGAGGAAGTTTTGTGCCGAAGGGGGGACAAAATCCCATCGAACCGGCGGCCTGTGGTAAACCGGTTCTTTTCGGGCCTGACATGCACGACTTTCCCGATGTGTCGAGATGGCTCCTCGAAGCAGGAGGCGCGATTCTCGCCAATAATGAGGAGGACCTGTATGCAGCCTGTGACCGGTTGTTAACGGATCCGGAACAGGCCGCCGCGATGGGGCAACATGGGCGCCGCGTGGTCACGGCACATCAGGGCACGACGGCGAGGATCGTGCAAGATATCGTGACGATACTATCCGCGAAGTGAAGAGGCCGGCAGATGCGTCAAGCACGCCGGCCATCAGGCGATCGCCACAGATCCTTTGAAACCCCGCTCTTCCCTGGCCGATCTATTCCGCTAGCGCAGCCTCACCGCACGCCCGTCAAGCTTCGTGTCAGCAATGAATTTTTCGATGTTCTTTTCGAGCACTTCATTGATGAGTTGCTGTGCATCTTCCGGGTCGAACCAGAACACCTCATCGCTCCCCGCGCCCATGACACGTTCCTGAATGCTGCTCTCGTCGCCATGGTTGGCCACCCGAACCATCATGGTGTTCTTCGCTTCGATTTGGGTACGGCCGACCTTGCTGACGGCTTGCACGGAGAGATCTTGGATGGTGCCGGAAATCGTGGCGTCGGGTGCCGCTCCGCTGGAACCATTCAAGCTGGCCTGCCATCCACGTTTGCTCAGTTGCTGGACAAGCGCCTTCGCGACCGCCTCACCAACGGTCCCGTTCGGCACGTCAAAGTAACTCATATCCCCCCAAAGATGCGACCGGCTCCCCAGGTGCGTGCGATCCATTCGGACGTCGTCAAACGGCTTGACAACCACCCGCGGTCCCATGCTCGCTGTGTTGGTCGTGGCCTGGTTGGGAGATGTGGATGGGATGGCGACGTCGATCCGCTCGCCTTTAGCCGCACATCCAGCCAGCACACACAGACAGACGGCCACAACTGGTCCTACTCCTCGCATCTTCGATCCTCCTCTTGGTGATAATCACTCACCGTCAACATATCGCCGGCTGCATCGGCAGTGGGCTACTGCACGACAAAATGGGCCCGCCGGTTTTGCTGATAACAGCTTTCGTCTCGCTCCTTGCAGAACGGCCGTATTTCGCCATAGCTGGTTGTTTTCAATCGAGCGGCAGGCACTCCAAGGTCCTCCAGATAGCGCTTGACGGAGCGAGCCCGCTTGTCTCCTAACACCAGGTTGTAGGCTTGCGTGCCACGCTCGTCGCAGTGTCCTTCAATGACGACGGCCTTTCCCGGCCGGTTCTTGATCCAGTCGGCATTGGCGTCAAGAATCGTCTGGGCATCTCTCCTGATCGCATACTGGTCGTAATCAAAGAAGATGTCGGCCAGCTTCGCTGCGTCCATGGGAGATGAGGCGGCGGATGGAGGCGCAGGCGAAGGTGCCGGCTCCGTCAGGGCACTCGGAGGTGCGGCTTCCTGTGGCGCAGAGGCCATGTCTCCGGGGGTGCGCATCGTTTCAAAGGTAGACCGCTTATCATCGGGAATGGTCGCAAAGCCCTCGGGCTGGATGGTCTCCACTGGTGCTGCTGCGCTTTTTGCCCTTGTCGTGGAAGAGGCCTCGCCCGACGATCCCGCCACGCGCTTCCCACAACCTGAAATCGTCGTCAGGATGATCACACAGGATACAGCCGCTAACACCGTATGCCGAATTCCCTGGTCTGGCATTCCCCACCTCTCTCTATTAGATGAATGGCTGCGATCCGCCGTTCGTGCACTTCATTTTTTGAAGGGTTGTTCAGAAAACAGGAGATTTATAGCCGGTCGCTGCGTTTCTCGCAAGGGGAGAAGGAGGAAAGAGAACCGTGATCGGGAGGATCGTCTTCCGACCGCACATAAGACATGCGGCGGGATACGACTATTTTACTTTGGAAAAATCGGCGGGAATGCGGACTTCTTTGCCGTCTTGCAGATTGATCACAAACACCGAGGCGGCGTTAGGATCGAAGCTTTCATAGGCGAATACCGCAGTGAACCTCGACCGGTAGGCGGGACCGCTTCCTTCATTTTTCCGGCCGCGCTCCGCTTTCCCGATGTCGATGGCTTTCACTTTCTTACTGCCCTGCTGCAGCTCGATGAGAGCGCCTTCCGCGAAGTACTCGTCATCCCCGCACAGTTGCACTTCCACTTCCATGTTCGGCATATCGACGACTTTCCTAATGAATTCGTCGGGCATGCGAATGTCAGTTTTTCGCTTTTTGGACTCGGAGGCTTCCTGTCGGCCGAAGGCCTCCAGCCGGTAACGCTTGGTTCGGAGGATGGCACTTGCACCACAGGCATCTTTCTCGGGATCGGCTCCCACGCGTGTGGCCATGGATGCGTGCTGAAGAACCTTTCTCACATCTTCAGGGCTGTTGGCCTTTTCCATCGGGGCGCGGCCGGCTTCGAGGGCCTTTTGCGCCTCCTCTGAGGACAGTTTCACGTCGATGGCAAATGCCGGAGTGAAACCCACCCACAGGAGCGCGGCCAGCACACCTCGCACCCCGTTCCCTTGAGCCACCATGAGAGCCTCCATGAAAACGAATGAAGGCGGCATTCTACGAAAAGCCTCTCCCCTTTTGCAATCAGCCGGCGAACCTTACCCAGTTGGAGTAAGGCTTCTTGTCATACACTAGATCGACGTTCACGGGAACGGCCATGCCTGCCTCCTGCAGCATCCGGACGACGAGACGAAGAGGAAACCCGACAACGGTCGTAAAGTCACCCTCCAGCGATTCGATCAAGTCGACGCCCGGGCCCTGAATCGAGTAGGCCCCAGCCTTTCCAAGGCTATCGCCCGTTCTGAGGTAGCGTTCATGTGCTTCCGCATCAAACGGCTTCATTCGAATGCAGGCGCTCGAGATGTCAGTGACCTCCAGGTGTCCCGCTCGACATGCGAGTGTGACGGCCGTCTTGATGCGATGCTCACGGCCGGCAAGGTGCCGCAGAATTTTACGCGCCTCGACAAGATCGCCGGGCTTTCCCAGCACCTCCCCATCCACTTCGATCAGCGTATCGCTGGCCAAGATGAGGGCGTCCGGATCGTGTTGTGCCACCGAATCGGCCTTACGCTGCGCGAAGGACCGGACGAGTTCGTCGGCGGAGCGGTCCGGCACAAGACGTTCTTCGTAGATCGGATCACGGATCTCGAATGGAATGCCGAGAAGGGCGAGCAGGTCACGGCGGCGCGGCGAAGTCGAGGCCAACACTAACCGCTGCATCGAGATGCCAAAGGAGCGGTGCTCTCCACAAGATCGGATGACGGGCCTTCCCGATCGTTTGCATGAACGAAGGCATGATACTCGGCGAGAGCCGCTTCGAGCTCTGCAACGGATGAAACGAGGAACATCCTGGCGCGGAGCGCCGCGGCACGGGGAAATCCCTTGCAATACCAGCCGAGATGTTTTCGCATCCGTCTGAATTGCCGACTACCCCATTGTCGTTCAAATACTCTTGCATGCTCCAACAACACGCCGAACCGCGCCGCAAGGTCTGGTGTCCACGGGGGCGACGCCATTGATCGATCTGTCTGGACGCAGTGCCGAGCCTGTTCCTTGTCTCGAAAAAACCACGGAACCCCTAACGCCGCCCGTCCGACGAGCACGCCATCCACCCCTGTTTCGCGGACATGACGCACGACATCGCTCAAGGTCTGAACGTCCCCGTTCCCGAGCAGCAAGGTTCCGCTGCCGCGAACCACCTGAGCCGCGCGCGCGATTGCGGACCAATCGGCCTCCCCCCGATACATTTGCTGGAGGGTCCTTCCATGTAATGAGATGACCGCGGGAGATTCCGAGAGCAGATGTTCGATCCATCGCTCGACGATCACTTCATCATACCCAAGGCGGGTTTTGACCGAGAGAGGAATAGGCATACGAGCGCGAGTAGCCGCAGGATCGCGATGCGCTTTCAACCGGTTGATCATGTCGATTCTGACCGCTTTGAGGCCGGCTCTCTCGAGCGTCTGACCGGCAGTCCAATCGGCGATTCCTTGCTTCGCAGCGCGAATGATCGCATGCGCGAGATCAGGCGTCCGGATCAAACCTGCCCCGGACCCTGAGGAGGCGACGTTTCGGGAGGGACAACCCATGTTGATGTCCAGACCATCAAACCCCAGCTCGCAGACCACATGCGCCGCTTGATAAAACAATTGCGGATCCTTGCCGTACAACTGCGCCACAATCGGACGCTCACTCTCGTCATAGTGAAGGCTATCGAGCAGAAATTCTGGTCCGCGGCACACGTCATGGACATGCGTGAACTCAGTAAAAATGACATCCGGTTTACCCTGACTCGCGATCGTATACCGAAAGGCGGAATCCGTCACGCCGTCCATGGGTGAAAGTCCGATGATCGGCGATGGCAGCCTGTTCCAGAACGTCATCACTGCGACTCCACGAGGGCTTCAAGATCAGCATGAGCGCTGGCATCAGTGTAGGCCGAGCGTAAGGCGTCCGCTTCCTGCCTGGTCAAGGAAAGCAATGAAGGCGCCCGTTCCGAGACGAACTCCACCACGCGATCGATCTTCAAGAGGAAAAAATCATACGGCCGATCGACTGGGCGGGGTGTGTGAAACCACCACGTCACAAACTGGCCTAAGGAAAGGCCGGTTTCATTCAGGCGGCGGGAAGTCTCGGGAAACATCTCGGTGATGTCTCCTCCCCAATGAAGGATCTCATGTGGCAGATACTCATCAATGTAGCGTGTCAGGCCCACCGTATCTGCGACAACTTCCTTCCAGTTCGGACCGGTCGGCGGCTGTCGACCAGATACAATCTGTGCGTATTGTGCATAATCCGCCAGGAGTTGTACGCGGTCGTTGTTGCACGCCACAGGCGCATTCCTGTCCTGGGCCGCTGGCCCGACAGTGTCCGGAGCCGGCATGCGGTTTGACAAACAGCGGTCGATTGCAGGGCTAAACCGCCTCTTGGCATCCTGAAATTCATTTACAATCTGCTCCATCGGCTTGGTGTCAACTTCAAGCGCGATCCCGCGGAGATTACACAGGCGGGGATGAGCCAGGACCTGCTCGAGCACCATCCAGGACATCTCCGGAATCGGTGCGCTATGGGCATCAATCCACTCGGGATGCTCTCGCTCAGAATGCCGACGAGAGACCGCCGCCTCATGCGGCGCCAAGCCCGCGACATGAATCTCGATCACACGCTCCAGAGGAAATTCGTCTAAGAACCTCTCGACGAATACCTCGAGACTCATCTCGCGGCGTGCGGCGGAATACCGATACACCGTCCAGAGATGTCCGATGTCAAGAACGAACCCGCAAGGCGTCAAATCGGCGACGAGCCGGAAGTAGGATGGAACCGCCAGGGTCCCGGCCATAAAGTACGTGAGCGGCGGCATCTCCAAGAGAAACAAGGGACCGAAATTCCGGCCTGGCAACCGCCGCTCATCCATCTTCGCTTGCACGATTTCGATGTTGTCTGCAACGACTGTTGCGCTCTGGACCGTATAAAGCGGAGGAAGATAGGTGCCGAAGGAGTAGCCGGCCATTTGCTTCGTCGCGCATTCATGGTTGAGCCAGGGACTTTTCAGAATATGCAGTTGGGAGATGACGTCGTCGAGTTCGCCATGCAGATGCGTCGCCCCTGCGAAGTCCGGCTGTGTGACCCACAGTCCTTCACCGTGGTACGCAAAGGACACTCCGGTTAACCGGCGGGCGACTGTGTCCAACACCGCCGACGCCGCTCGGAAAATCTCCAGGTAGGCCGGTCGGGTTGGGGCACGGTCGAACAGGCTCATAAGTTCGAAGAGATTGGGAGAGTAGACGTCAACGGACAGTCCGAACCCCTGATGCTCGACCTCCTCGGCACGACGCTGAAACACCTGATTCACGGAGGGCTCATTACCCATAGTCGCCACTTGTGCTGAGACAATAATTGGCCTAGTCTAGTCTTGGAACCCCTTGTTTGACAAGGGAAGTACCGCTGAGGGTCTGGAAACCCTGTCTGCTATACTTGGCTTACGCCGCAGGGGGCCGGCCCCTCACGAATCGTCAATGAGGCACGAATCGGAGAGGGTCAATCAATGCTCGGTCCTAATGAACCGTCCCCACAGGCCCATCATCCGACACCAATTGTGGTAGCCCATATGATGACTCCGGGAGTCGTACAAATACCGGGAGACGTCTCTGTCAGCGAGGCGGCACTGCTGCTCGAACGCGAGCATGCGCCTTGCTTGCTGGTGAAGGAAACCGACACCGTCTTTGGTCTGATGACCCCTCACGATATTGTAAAAAAGGTCGTGGCCCAGGGCTTGGAACCGCACGATATTGAAGTGCGCAGCATCATGACCCGACCTGTCCAATTCATCGAATATGATGAACCGCTGGAAGAAGCATCCACCATGATGGTAGCGACAGGCGCGTCACTCTTGATCGTGACGAAGCAGAACCAGCCGGTCGGAGTGCTGAGCGCACAAGATCTGATGTTGACGCCGGCGCGGCGTCCAATGAACATTCCCACCATCGTCACCGTCGTCGATGAGGCGGTCGCACAACGCCAGGCCCATAATGCGACCATCGTACAACTGAGCCACGTGAGCGCCAGGATCGAATCGGCTTCCAGCTTGCAACCGAAAACGCGAGTCGTCCTGGCGTTCTCCCTGCCGGGGCAGCACACGCCGTTGACCATTCACGGAAAAGTCCTGTCGTCCGAGACGCTTTCAGCGACGGCGTCACATGAATCAGCAGAACGAACCGTTGCCGTTGAAATTCAATTCGCTGACCTCTCGGCCAGCGACCTGACTCGTCTCAAGGCGTGGACCCTGCAAGCGATCCCATCCTCTCTCGATCGGCCCTGATTCAATCCACGCACTTCTTTGACCAATTGGCCATCAACTGATAAGATTTTTCTCTCACTCATTATGCACCAATTGGACGACATGTCATGAAAACCACACCGAGCCGTTCTCGCACGATCCTGTCGAACGATGAGATCTTGAGGCAAATCCGCTCGCTGCTTGAATGTCCAGAAGACGACCTGTCGGCCGGATTGCTCAAAGAACTCATGGGCGGAATCATCAAGCTTCACGACGCCCATCTCGAGCCGCTCGATCTTAAAATCGTCAACCGGGCGGTTAAAGAGCTCCGTCACGCGTTTCGTGTGTTTCGAGACTATCATCATCGGAAAAAAGTCAGCATTTTCGGATCAGCCAGAACAACCGCAGAAGATCCGAACTACCGGATCGCTTTCGACTTTTGCCGCAGCGTGGTCGAAGCAGGCTTCATGGTCATCACCGGAGGAGCCGACGGCATCATGCGGGCGGCGCAGGAAGGCGCCGGCCGTGAGAACAGCTTCGGCGTCAATATCATGCTGCCGTTTGAACAGGGCCCCAACAACACGATTGCTGATGATCCGAAATTGGTGACCTTCAAATACTTTTTCACCAGAAAATTAATTTTTCAGAAAGAGGCCAACGCCATTGCACTCTTCCCCGGGGGCTTCGGCACACATGACGAAGGGTTTGAAATCCTGACGCTCGCCCAGACAGGCAAAAGTGAGCCCCAGCCGATCATTTGCCTTCAGGCGGCGGGCTGCGATTACTGGGACGACTGGTACGGCTTCATCAAGCGGCAGATGCTGGATCGTCGCTTGATCAGCCCGGAAGACCTCGGCCTCTTTAAAATCACCTCCTCAGTTCAAGAAGCCATCGATGAAATTCGGACCTTTTATACGCGATTCCACTCGATCCGGTATGTGGGCCGCCAACTCGCCATGCGTCTGGCAGGTCCGCTGTCCGCGGAGCAGGTGGCCGGCATTCATGAGCGGTTTGCCGATCTGTTGCTTGAAGGCACCTTTGAGTTGCGCGGCGCGCTGCCAGAGGAACTCGATGAGCCGGATCTGAAGGACTTACCCCGTCTGGTCTTCGCCTCAAATCGCCGCAGCGCCGCACGCCTGCGACAGCTGATCGACCATGTGAACCGTCTATGACCACTCCAAACCCAAAAGCCTGCGCATCGGTCCCTGGCTATCAAGGAAGAGCAGAGGACTAGCAAGAAGAGTCTTCCCCTGTTTCCCTGA
>Ga0075430_100003801_pt1 | contig 12708 bp, 10 predicted proteins | sample RhiMetdeltSRZDD4_FD_75294 | JGI IMG/M metagenome (GOLD analysis project Ga0075430, IMG submission 75294) | Populus rhizosphere microbial communities from Tennessee, USA - Rhizosphere MetaG P. deltoides SRZDD4 | ecosystem: Host-associated > Plants > Roots > Rhizosphere > Soil | place: USA... | reverse complement strand
CGGGCCTTGTATCGGGCAATGGAAGCGAGCTGATGCGGTCAAGGGCAAAGCCGATTCTATTGTGAGTTCATTCAATCGGAACTTTCCGGGCCGAAACGATGGAATCAATGAAACGTTGTCGTTCCTCGCGAGCCCGGAAGTGGTTACCGCGTATGCCTTGACGGGTAACCTAGGGTTCGATCCTGTTCACCAAACGCTGAAAGCGGCAGATGGCAAGGAATTTAAGCTCGATCCCCCTCAAGGTGAAGAGTTACCCGCCGAAGGATTTGCCAAGGGCGAAGAAGGGTATATCGCGCCGGCAGAAAACGGCGACAACCTGACGGTGGATGTTCCTCCAACGAGTGAGCGGTTGCAGCTGTTGCAGCCGTTCCCACGATGGGACGGCAAAGATTTCGAGAAGTTGCCGTTGCTGATCAAGACCAAAGGAAAGACGACAACCGATCATATCTCTCCTGCCGGTCCTTGGCTCAAGTTCCGTGGTCACCTCGACAAAATCAGTGACAACATGTTTCTTGGAGCGAACAACGCATTCTCATCAGAGCCGGGCAAGGGCACAGATGTACTGACAGGAGAATCAGGCCTGATAATGGCCCAGATTGCTCGCCGCTACAAGGCGAAGGGAATGGGGTCGGTCGTAGTGGGCGATGAAAACTACGGCGAGGGCAGCAGTCGCGAGCACGCGGCGATGTCCCCGCGTTTTCTGAATGTGAAGGTCGTCATCACAAAGAGCTTTGCACGTATTCACGAGACCAATTTGAAGAAGCAGGGGATCTTGGCGTTGACCTTCGCTGATCCGAAGGATTACGAGAAGATCGAGCAGCAGGACCGCATCAGTGTGACGGGGCTGAATAGTCTGGCTCCTGGCAAGCCGGTGCAGGTGACCATACACAAGACGGATGGCAAGGCGCTCACCATCCAGGCGAACCACAGCATCACCGAGCAACAGATCGCGTGGTTCAAGGCTGGTTCGGCGTTGAATGCGCTGAACTAACAAGTAGGACATGAGGGAGAACCATGAGCACAAAAGCTTCCAAAATCATCTATACAAAGACTGACGAAGCCCCGATGTTGGCGACCTATTCGTTCCTGCCGATCATCAACGCCTTCAGCAAGGCAGCCGGTGTGTCGGTGGAGTTGCGGGATATTTCATTGGCCGGGCGCATTCTCGCGGTGTTTCCCGAATGCCTGACGCCGCAGCAGAAACAGGCGGATGCGCTGTCTGAAATGGGCGAAATGGCCAAGACGCCGGAGGCGAATATCATCAAGCTTCCGAACATCAGTGCCTCGCTTCCCCAGATGCAAGGGGCTATCAAAGAATTGCAGAGCCAGGGCTACAAGCTTCCGGAGTATCCGGAAAATCCTAAGGACGATAAAGAGAAGGACATCAAGGCTCGTTACGACAAAGTCAAAGGCAGTGCTGTGAACCCGGTGCTGCGCGAAGGTAACTCCGATCGTCGCGCGCCGCTTTCGGTCAAGGCTCATACCAGGAAGCATCCGCATAAGATGGGAGCCTGGAGTTCGGACTCCAAGACGCACGTCTCCCATATGAAGGGCGGGGATTTCCGGTCCAACGAAAAGTCCATGACGACGACCTCGGCGACCGATGCCCGGATCGAGTTCGTCGGCCAGGACGGCAAGACGACCGTGCTCAAGCCAAAAGTGCCGCTGCAGGCCGGGGAAGTCATCGATGCCACGTTCATGAGCAAGCGGGCCCTCCGCCAGTTCATCGAGGAGCAGATCGAAGACGCCAAGAAAAAAGGCGTGCTGTTCTCGATCCACATGAAGGCCACGATGATGAAGATCTCGGATCCCAAGATCTTCGGTCATGCCGTGACGGTGTACTACAAAGACGTGTTCGAGAAGCACGGCGAGACGCTGAAGAAGCTGGGCGTGGATCCCGACAACGGCATCGGCGACTTGTATGTCAAAATCAAAGGCTTGCCCGATGATCAGCGCAAAGCGATCGAAGCCGACGTCCAGGCTGTCTACCAGAAGCGGCCTCCCATGGCGATGGTGAATTCCGACAAGGGGATCACCAACCTGCACGTGCCCAGCGACATCATCATCGACGCTTCTATGCCCCCGGTCATTCGCGACAGCGGCAAGATGTGGGGTCCTGACGGGAAGCTGGCAGACACCAAGTGTGTGATCCCCGATGCCAGCTACGCGCCGGTCTATCACGAGGTGGTCGAGTTCTGTAAGAAGCACGGTGCCTTTGACCCAAAGACGATGGGCAGCGTGCCCAACGTTGGCCTCATGGCCCAAGCGGCCGAGGAATACGGTTCGCACGACAAGACTTTCAAGGCGCCGGGCAATGGGACGATCCGCGTGGTCGACGCCTCGGGGAAGATGCTCCTGGAGCACCAGGTTGAGGAAGGCGACATCTGGCGCATGTGTCAGGTGAAGGATGCGCCGATTCGGGACTGGGTCAAGCTGGCGGTGAATCGTGCGAAGGCTACCGGATCTCCGGCGATTTTTTGGTTGGACAAGACCAGAGCGCACGATGCGCAATTGATGACGAAGGTCGAACGCTACTTGAAAGATCACGACACGAAGGGGCTCGATATCCGGATCATGGCTCCGGCCGATGCGATGCGCCTCTCATTGGAGCGGATTAAAGAAGGAAAAGACACGATCTCCGTGACGGGGAACGTGTTGCGAGATTACCTCACCGATCTCTTCCCGATTCTCGAAATCGGGACCAGCGCCAAGATGCTCTCGATCGTGCCCTTGCTGAATGGCGGCGGGTTGTTCGAAACTGGCGCCGGAGGATCAGCGCCCAAACATGTGCAGCAGTTTCAGGAAGAGGGGTATTTGCGGTGGGATTCGCTGGGTGAATTCCTGGCGCTGGCCGCCTCATTGGACCATCTTGCCAAGGCCGCGAACAATCAAGCGGCAAAAATCTTGGCCGACACACTCGATCAGGCCAATGCGAAGTTCCTGGAGAGCAACAAGTCTCCAGCCCGTAAAGTCGGCGAGATCGACAATCGCGGGAGCCATTTCTACCTGGCCTTGTATTGGGCGCAAGCGTTGGCCCAACAGACGCAGGATAAGAGCCTGGCGGCACGTTTTACCAAGATCGCCAAGGACATGGCGGACAATGAAGCCAAGATCTCGACCGAATTGCTCGGTGCCCAGGGGAAGCCGGTCGATGTCGGCGGGTACTATCATCCCGACGATGCCAAGGCGTCGAAAGCGATGCGTCCAAGCCCAACCTTGAACGCGATCGTGGACGCGATTGCATAGGAGAACGGCTCTTTTTCTTGGTGATTGGAAAGCGTCCGTTCGTCAGTTCGACGTCGAGGGGGAAAAAGCGTATGGTGGCATGCGGAAGATCCACTGGGTCACAGTATTCGCCGCCGGGAAGGCCGATGACGTAGACGGCGCTAACATCTGGCTGCACGACGAAATCCTCGAGAACTATGTAATGGGTATTCGGAGGATCGAGACATTCGAACAGAGGTCTTAGTCGTTTCCCATCAATAGTGAAATGGAAATCATGGTTGCTGAAGAGAGGGACAACGTCATTGATCAGCCGGAAGTACTCCGGCCGAAAATGGTGACAGTCGAGATCGCCGGCAAGAAGTATGATGTGCCGGAAGGCATTACTTTGATGAAAGCGCTGTGGTACACAGGCCAAGAGGTGGTGCGGGGAGCGGGATGTCTTGGAGGCTTCTGTGGAGCCTGCGCCACGTACTACCGGACCAAGGACGATCCAAAAGTGAAGACGTGTTTGGCCTGTCAGATGGCCGTGCAAGACGGTATGTCTTATTCCATGATGCCTCCGTTTCCTGCACGTAAGGCGACCTATGATATGGCCACGTTGCAGGATCCGAAACAGGATCTCTTCACCCTCTATCCGGAGGCCCCGCTGTGCAGGAATTGTAATGCCTGCACTGAGGCCTGCCCGCAGAAGATCGATGTGCGCGAAGGTGTCTGGAAAGCCGTATTCGGCGATTTCAAAAGCGTGTCAGAGATGTTTATGGATTGCGTGATGTGTGGAATGTGCACCCCTGTGTGCATCGCGGACATCGCGCCCAATCTGGTTGCGCTCTATGTCAGCCGTGCCCAGGGGGCCCATTTCGCAGAAAAACCAGCGCGTCTGGATAAGCGCATCGGCGAGATTGAAAACGGGAAGTACGTCGATGAATGGAATCGAGTATTGACCATGAATGATGCCGAGTTGACGAAAGCTTGCGCTGAGCTGAAGTAATGGACATTCATAGACTTCAAGAGATTGTGCACCAGACACGGGATGTTCGGCGCAAGCAGACTATCCCCAAGTATTCTCCCGCTGAACGCGATCAGTTGATTAAAAAATACCATCCCGATTTCCGTGAAAGCGCGTATCGCCCGATCAAGTTTGGGCCAAATACCGGTGAGATGACCGTCCGTGAGCTTGCGGCGTTATTGGAGGGCGAGAGTCCGGTTCCTCCCGACTTGGACCTCAAACCGGATTACACGGCAGATATTCTGGTGGTGGGCGGGGGCGGCGCCGGCTGTGCCGCGGCTCTGCACGCCCATGCCCAGGGAGCCAGTGTGGTGTTGGCGACCAAGCTTCGTCTTGGTGATTCCAATACAGTCATGGCGCAGGGTGGTATGCAGATTGCCGTCGCCGACGAAGATTCTCCGGTGACTCATTTTCTTGACACGCTGAAGGGTGGTCATATGAAAAATGACCATCAGCTTCTGAAGACCATGGTCGAGGAAGGTCCTGCGATTGCCAAGTGGTTGCTGAGTCTTGGCGTACTGTTCGATCGTGATGCCGACGGCAATCTTCATGTGAAAAAAGGTGGCGGCAGCACGAAGCCTCGTCTCGTGACCTGTTCGGATTATACCGGTCTTGAAATCATGCGGGTGCTGAAGGACGAGGTGTTGAACCAACAAATTCAGCTGCTTGAATTCTGTGCTGCCGTGGAATTGCTGAGCGACAACGGGGCTTGTACCGGTGCCGTGTTCAAGGATCTGGACAATCATCGATTCGTCATCGTGGCGGCGAAAGGCGTCATTTTGGCGACAGGTGGAATCGGGCGGCTTCACATTCAAGGATTTCCGACCAGCAACCACTACGGTGCGACCGGCGATGGCCTCTCGATGGCGTATCGGATGGGCGCCAGATTGATGCACATCGATACGTTCCAGTATCACCCGTCCGGTGCCGTCTATCCGGAACAATTGATCGGCGCGCTCGTCACCGAGGGTATCCGGTCCGAAGGCGGGCATCTTGTCAATGCCAGGGGCGAGCGGTTCGTGAATGAGCTCGACACTCGCGATGTGGTGTCCTCCTCGATTATTCGCGAATGTGAAGAAGGGCGTGGCATTCGGACAATGGCCGGCCGCGTCGGAGTGTGGCTGGACACCCCGCTGCTCGAGGTAGAGCAGGGTCCCGGTACCTTGGACAAGCATTTCCCCGCTATGGTGCTGCAATACGAACGGTTTGGATTAGATATATCGAAGGACCCGGTCCTGATTTATCCCACGCTGCACTATCAAAATGGTGGTGTGAAAATAGACGTCAACGGCGAGTCGGACGTGAAACATTTGTTCGTTGCAGGCGAGGCTTCCGGCGGCCTGCACGGCCGGAATCGACTAATGGGTAATTCACTGTTGGACTTGATGGTGTTCGGCAAGCGCTCCGGCACCACCGCCGCCCATCGCGCGCGGTCGATGAAGCAAGGCAATCTGACCCTCGATCATTTGGTCCGATTCCGCTCGGAGTCGAAACGTCACGGCGTGTCTTCTACGATTGTCTCGCCGATGGTGTTGCCGGCATATGCTCGCAAGGAATGAGGTGGGCGCGGCGAGATGTTTCTTGCTCGTGCGCCGCGCACACAAGATAGATCGGAACGTTATCGTGGCGGGCGGTGCTCGACGTACACGCGCAGTAGAAAACATCCCGTCACGCTCCTCTGGAGGAAAAGGGTTGAATCATGAATGTGCATGAATTTCAGGCGAAGCAGTTGTTCGCGCAATTCGGTGTTCCGGTGCTGCGGGGCAAGGAGGTCAAAACACCACAGGCCGCTGAGCAATGGGCAGCGAAGCTCCAGGTGCCGGTCTATGTGGTGAAAGCTCAGATCCACGCCGGTGGACGTGGAAAGGCCGGCGGGGTGAAGCTCACCAAACAGCAGGCTGAAGTGCCGGAGATTGCCCGAGAGCTATTAGGGAAGATTCTAGTGACGCATCAGACTGGGCCCAAAGGACGAAAGGTGCGTCGTCTTCTTATTGAGGAAGGGGCGAACATCGCCAAGGAATTGTACCTCAGTGTGCTCGTAGACCGCGAAACCGGTTGGGTCATCTTCATTGCAAGCACGGAAGGCGGTATGGAAATCGAGGAAGTGGCCGCCTCATCCCCGGAAAAGCTCATCAAAGAGTCTATCGATCCCTCAGTCGGCTTCCAAGGACATAATGGACGCAACATCGCCTTTGGATTGGGTCTTCAGCACATCGAACCTGCCGTGATCAATCCTTTCGTTCAGATGCTGGGGAATTTGTATCGGCTCTTTATCGAAAAGAATTGCGCCATGGTGGAGATCAACCCGCTTGTGATCACCAAGGAAAAGACCTTGATCGCGCTGGACGGAAAAGTGTCGTTCGACGACAACGCGTTATTCAAACACGCCGATGTTCAGAACATGCGTGACCTGAATGAGGAAGAGCCGCTGGAAATCGAGGCGGGCAAAAACAATCTGAACTATGTGAAGCTGGACGGCAACATCGGCTGCATGGTCAATGGGGCAGGGTTGGCGATGGCCACTATGGATGTGATCAAGCTGGCAGGCAGCGAACCGGCGAATTTTTTGGACGTGGGCGGCGGCGCGACGAAAGAAACGGTGGCAGCCGGCTTCCGGATTCTCCTCAAAGATAAGAACGTCAAAGGAATCTTCATCAATATTTTTGGCGGCATCGTGCGCTGCGAGCGGATCGCCCACGGCGTGATTGAAGCGGCCAAAGAAGTGAAGATCAAGGTGCCGCTCGTGGTCCGGCTACAAGGAACGAACGCGGAGGAAGGGCGGACATTGCTCCAGCAGTCGGATCTGAAGCTGGACGTGGCGGATGATTTGTGGGAAGCGGCGCAGAAAATAGTTGCGATGACGGGGAAACAGCGGAAGAAGGCTGAAGCGGCGGCATAACTCTAACGCGGGTCCTGTCGCCGAGCAGCCCAAGCATGCTCGCACCCCCGCCCGGTGTAGGGACCCCCGCTGCGCGCGCTTGGGCGCCCGCTCGGCGCCACCCGCGAGAATCTAGTATTGATCAGCTAGATGTACCGGCGGCTGTTTGTTACGTTGTACCAGAGCTTAACATGAATGGTCGGTATGCCACACGTGAGCATATCAAGCAGTTTTTCACCGAAGTGCCTCGCAAGTTGACAACAAGTAACGTCGTATAGGTTTCTTCTGGTACAAGACTGATCCGCCAAAGTACAAAAAGAAACTTTATCCGGGCACTATCGTGGCAGCGCAATTTTGGTCACCTTGGCCTGAGAGAAGAAGCGATGTTTGATCTGCCATCAATCTTGAAAGGCGACTGAAAGATGAGCATTCTGGTTAACAAAAACACGCGGGTGGTGGTGCAGGGCATCACGGGCAAAGAGGGGTCGTTTCACGCCACACAATGCAAAGCATATGGCACGCAGGTCGTGGCAGGGGTGACGCCGGGAAAAGCCGGTCAGGAAGTTGAAGGCATTCCTGTGTTCAACACCGTGGCTGAGGCTGTCAAGAAAACCAAGTGCGATACTTCACTCATCTTCGTCCCGCCGCCATTTGCGGCGGACGCCATTCTTGAAGCCGCAGATGCCGGTATTACCTTGATTGTCTGCATTACCGAGGGCATTCCGGTGAACGATATGGTTCGTGCGAAGCGGGCGTTGCGCGGACGCAACGTTCGTTTGATCGGACCGAACTGTCCTGGAATCATCACCGTGGATGAGTGCAAGATCGGCATCATGCCCGGGTTCATCCACAAGCGAGGTGTCGTTGGAGTGATTTCACGCAGTGGTACTCTGACGTATGAAGCGGTCCACCAGTTGTCGACACTCGGTCTTGGCCAAACGACCTGTATCGGCATCGGAGGCGACCCCGTGAATGGCACAAGCTTTGTCGATGTGCTGCCGTTGTTCGAGCGTGATCAGGAAACCCAAGCCATTGTCATGATCGGTGAAATCGGCGGTGATGCGGAAGAAAGAGCGGCGGAGTTTATCGCACACAATATCAAGAAACCGGTGGTCAGTTTTATCGCCGGCATTACCGCACCTCCGGGGCGTCGAATGGGCCATGCCGGTGCCATTATCAGCGGTGGGAAGGGGACGGCTAACGAAAAGATGAAGGCGCTCGAGTCCGCCGGGGTTCGCGTCGTGAAAAATCCGGCAGAAATCGGAAATGCCGTCAAGCTCGCGCTGGGACGCTGATCTCTGGTATTCGACCAAGGACCGCTTGTCGCGACCAAACGGTCCTTCTCTACTTTTCCCTATCTATGCTCTCTATGACGTGTTACTCTGTTGGTACACATCCAACGAAGGTTCCTCTTCTCCTGGGGTAGACATTAAGGCCTGCCTGGTCTAGTCACAGTCCAGCTTAGGAGAGCCTCTTATGCTGGTCTTCCTAATCCACGTTCGTGATCCTCAGTTCTACGCACTTCCAGCCAAGACCCGTGCGCAAAATGGGTGTATTCGAGTGATGGGGTTTCCTCCCATCGGAATCATGTCGCTCTCGGCTGTCCTAAAACAGGCCGGGCACGAGTGTGTGATGTTCGATCAGGCCAATCCCGAAACACCTAATGAGGTCATTATCGATGCCATCAAGAAACAGCAGCCTGTACTCATTGGCTTAAGCTTCTTGAGTACCACGAGCTATCCCTATGCAAAGATCCTTGCCAGACAGATCCGTACAGCCGATGCAAAGGTCAAGCTTGCATTTGGTGGTGTGTTCGCGAGTTTGAACGCTCAGCTCGTCAAGCTGCAGTGTCCGGAAGTCGATTTCGTCTGCCGGGGGGATGGCGAACAACTCTTATTGGATCTCCTTGGACATCTCGATGATCCGGAAGGAGTCGCCGGCCTGACCTGGATGAAGGACGGCAAAGTCGTTCAGAACGAAAATCGCCCGATGGAACGGCATCTCGACCAATGGCCTTTTCCCGATCGGGAAAGCCTTCCGCTCGATTTCGTCGAATCCATGCCGCTTGACGTCCCGGCGGTCCTCTCGATGGAACGATTTACCACCATGCAAACGTCGCGCGGGTGTCCCTGGCCCTGCGTGTTCTGCGATATCCCGATCTTCAACGAGGGGAAATGGCGAGCCAGGAGCGCACAGCATGTGGTCAACGAACTGACATACCTCGAAGCGCATGGTTATGGCTCCGTCTATTTCGTGGACGATCACTTTCTCCTGCAGCCAAAGCGTATCGACGCAATCTGCAAAGGAGTGACGGACGCAGGGCTCTCTATTCAATGGGGAATCGAGGGTCGGGTAGACTCGGTCGCACAACATCTCTTTCCCGCGATGGCGAAGGCGCATTGCCGGACTGTGATGTTCGGTATCGAAAGCGGTAGCCAAAAAATTCTCGACAGACTCAAAAAGGAACAAACGTTGGATGAAGTCAGGACGGCTGTCAAGAACGCGAAAAGAGCCGGTATCGAGATCGTACATGGATTCTTCACGGTCGGGAATCCCGATGAAACCGTCGAAGACATGCAGGCGACATTCGACTTCGCCTCGCAGCTTCCTCTCGACACATTCGGATTCAATCGGCTCTGTGTCTATCGCGGCACGCCGCTCTGGCAGGAATATCTCAAGCGCGGGTTAGTGAACGATGCGACCGATTGGTACAAGTACTTCAAGTGTTCGGAGATCGACCCCACATGTTTACCTGGTGAAACCATCAACGAGGTTCGTCAGGATGGCCTCAAGCGGCTGTTTCTCTACAAGCTCACCCATTACCCCCTCCAAACCTATCGCTTGCTTCGGCGATTCCTACGATACATGCCGGTGCGCGACGTCGTGTACCTCATCATCAAGCCGTTTCTGGGAAAGAAGAAGGGTGCCACCAAGGCCGAGGTGCTGTCCCGTGCGGTCGAACATGCCGAGATGAAGGATGCCGCGGCACAGCTCACGCAGCTTACGGATGACGTGTTGCATAATGTGCTGGAGGCGTCGAAGACAGAACGTGCGCGGATTCAACAAGAAGCGGAAGGGTTGCGAGAGTTACCGATGATTTCTACCCGGTAAGGAGATTGTTCCAGTCATTTTCAGCAGGCGGTCCGCCCAGATCCAGGGCGATCCCTCATCCTCATGTTTGCAATAGACGAAGCAGTCTTTTCCATTCTTTCTAGCTTCCGTTAGAAATTCGCCCCATTTTTCCAGATCTTTGTCCTGGTACTGGCTGCGCCTGAGACGTGCATAGACGAAATCCGCCGTGTCTCGATGCTCCGCATGGTGATCATCCGTCTCAACCGCCGCCCAGGCGACCCGAGCGTGACGCAACAGTTCTTCCACTACCGAATCGTGCCAGCTGTCGTGCCGGAATTCCATTGCCCAGCGATGGGAGCGGGAGAGAGAAGACAAAAACTCTGCTAATCGTTCATCGTTCCGCTTGAGATTGGGCGGCAACTGAAGAAGGATCGGTCCGAGCTTCTTGACACCGGCCAATGGAGCCAGGCGTTCTACCATTGTCTGTAGGAAGGGGATTGCCTCGGGACGCAGCCGTTTGAAGTGAGTGATCTCGCGATGGGCCTTGGGCGAGAAGACAAAGTGATCCGGTGTCTGCTCAATCCATCTCTCCACTGCTGGTAGGGTGGGTAGTCGATACCAGAGACCGTCCAATTCCACCGTGTCATATCGCGTCGCGTAATATTCAAGAAAATTGGATTGCTTAAGCTCCAAGGGATAAAAGCGTTCCGGTCCCTGCCATGGTTTGTAGGAATAGCCCGAAAGACCGATGTGAATGTAAGCCATAGGAAATGAAAACCGTGGCTTAAACTGAAATCCCCCAAACGGTCTTAGCCAACAGACCAATTAGATAGGTCGTGATGACCGCGACGGAAACAATTGCGAGATTGAGGGTAATCCGACGCAGTACGCTCATGCCGGATAAGAATGCCAGGATCATGGAAACCAGCACGATCACGATCCCTGCCGTAAGAATTGAGAATCCGACGTCTTGTGCACCAAAGACAACCGGTACGACCGGCACCAGGGCTCCGAAAAAGTAGCTCGCTCCTACAACCAAGGCTGCACGGACGGGCTGTTCCGGGATGTCGGTTTCGCTGGTTATCTCGCCGATAAAGTGCTTCTTCAACGCGGTGGTCGCTTTTACCTCTCGTTCTGAATTAAGGGCAAGAAATGCACCCGCCCCCATTGAAAGCGCGCCGGCCACAGCTGTCGTCGAAGCGGCCGTCAGGACGGTAGCAGGATTGCTGAATGCGCCGAAGAAGCCGCTTACGGCCCCGAGAATTTCCACCAGCCCGTCGTTCAATCCTAGAAAGATATTGCGGATCTGCTCGGCATTGATTCTATGGTCGGTCAGATTGGTGACCAGCACATCTTCATGTTTAATTTCATCCATCAGGATATTTTGTAAGGCTTCGCCCAAGGGTGCGCCTCGATAGCTCTTCCACAGCGTCAGATACTTTCGCACACCGTAGACCTCGATGGCCTCGAGTGTCAGATGAACTGCGATCGATCCGAATACCCGGCATACAAACGCTATGAACATGAGCTTGAGGCGTCTACTCAGGTTGAGCCTGGCGACGCTTGAATTAAAGAACTTTTGCCAGAATTCCAAATGACCGGTTTCGACGCGGATCAATTCGTCCAGCGTCTGTTGTGTTTGCGTATCGTGCGAGATCTCCCGTAATGCCTTATAAAGCGAGAGATCAAACAACTCGTCGAGAATCAGGGTGCGGGCTAGCAGGGGATCGTGTGATGTGGAGGAAACGGTCATAGTGAATCGGCAAAGGAGAGTGGTGGCACACACACCCAACCTCGGCCCTCTGAGGGCCATCTGAAAGGTCAGGTCGATGCGCGATCTAGCCGATCAAGAAGTAAGCGCCGAGGCCGACGGCCGCGAGTAAAGCGACGCTGAGCATAGCCTTTTCGTGCCCGCACATGCCTTGTTGTGCCTTACAGACTGCCAGGGAGCACATGACTGACATGGTTCTCCCTCCCTTGCTATACAGGTAAAACGTTCCTCGTGAAGCGTATCTCGCAAGATCTGTCGGAGCACAAAAGCAAAAGATACGCCGGTTGCCTAGACGAGTCAACGGCCTCTTCCATGAACTCGTCGGCGGGATTGTGGCCGAGGCTGACGAAGGGGAGAAGGATGTGCGCTGTGGCGGGTGAGTCGCTTGCATGCGTTCCCGCCTAGCTGCTGTAACTCACGGAGGGACGGCTGCGGTTCCCCCCAACCCCCACATCTGAATGCGGGGGGCCTCCGATCCGCCGATGCATCTTTGCAAGCATAGGCGGTCGGACTTCGCTCTACCTCCGTTTCGCACATCAGCACGGCGTGACCGCAATGATGCTCACACACCGCCACAGCGCATCGGCTGACAAACCTTAGAAATGGTCTGCTAGTCAAGGAAACGATTTGGGCGCGTGCTCGTCGAGTGCGCCTACTGATCCAGAATAACGCCATGGCCAAGCCCTTGCGCTCGTTCCTGCCAGCTCACCGACTCGCTGGCGCGCACAAGCTTGGTGCTCGTTATTCCTCGCACCG
>Ga0075430_100003795_pt1 | contig 12713 bp, 9 predicted proteins | sample RhiMetdeltSRZDD4_FD_75294 | JGI IMG/M metagenome (GOLD analysis project Ga0075430, IMG submission 75294) | Populus rhizosphere microbial communities from Tennessee, USA - Rhizosphere MetaG P. deltoides SRZDD4 | ecosystem: Host-associated > Plants > Roots > Rhizosphere > Soil | place: USA... | reverse complement strand
AGTGCGACTCGCCCTTGTCCACGGTGACGCTGCCGTAGCCCCGCCAGCTGGACCAGCCGCGGGTCGAGTCACCGCGGGCGAAGGCGCCGTAGTCGAACGCCCAGGCCGGCGTGCCCTCGTAGTTGTAGTCGGTCTGCACCGGTGTCGAGGGCATGTTGGCGAAGGACGAGTTCGACCTCTCCACCACCCGGGTGACCAGGTACTTGTGGAAGAGCGCGGGCACCGGGAAGCTGGAGTCCTTGGTCCTGATCGTCTGGGGGAAGCAGTCCTTGCCGTTCAGGTCCCAGCGGGCCGTCGCTCCCGACTCGGCTGCGGTCGGCACATAGGTCCGGGTGCAGGGGTTCGGCTGCCCGTAGGTCACGTCGATCGTCCCGCCGAACGGCGAGGTCACCTTGGTGATGCGGTACTTCCGCATCCGGGTCGCGTCGTCGCCGGTGGTGTAGTCAACCCGGTTGTCGAGCAGGCCGTCCGTCGAGGAGAACACGGTGTTCGGGTAGATGTTGAGCCCGGGAGGACCGAGGCCGGCGTGCATGATCTCGCTCAGGCTGAGCGTCCAGCCCGCCACCGTCCCCCAGGCGGCGTAGAAGTTCTCCTGGGCCACCGGCTGGTACGTGGCCCCGACCAGCACTTCGGTCCGGACGTAGGAATAGCGGCGGGTCGAGAAGAACGCCGGTGAGATCCCCGCGGCGCTGCACGCGCTCGCCGTGCAGAGCAGGTCGTTCGGGACGTCGGGGAACAGGTCGCTGTTGTCCGTCCTGGCCTCCGGGCAGTTGGTCCCGTCGCGGTCGACAGTGCCGTCGCCGTCGCCGTCTTGCCAGCGGGCGTCCAGGTAGAGGCAGCGGTACTGGGTACCGAACGTGACCTTCCCGGCGGCCGGTGCGGTGCTGCCGACCCGGCGCCCGTACTCGATGCGGCTCAGCGTCCCGGCCCGGGTGTAGTCCAGGCGATCGTTGATGCACCAGCCCCCGCACGAGGTGTACCAGTTCATCTCGCGCGTGTAGTAGTACATCGCCACGTTGCCGTCGGGGTCGATGACCCGGTCCAGGTTCCAGCGCCAGCCCATGTTGCAGGCAGCCGGCTGGCCGGCGGTCGTCATCCCCCAGCAGGGTTCGGTCGCGTCGTCGGAGAAGATCGGGACCCGGTAGGTCGACCAGGTGCCCTCGCTGGTCTCAGGGTCGGTGTAGAGGCCGAACCAGTAGATCGTCCCGTCGGGCCCGGTGACCTTCCACTTCTCGCTCACCCCGGTCGACGTCACCGTGGCGGTGCGCTGGACCTTCCATCCCGGATCGTCCTTCAGCCGGAACTGGGTCATGGCCGCGTCGATCGGGATCAAGGTGCCGGTGACCGGGCCGAGCGAGATCGTCGCGTTGTGGTAGGAGTCCTCGAAGCAGAGGTCCGGCCAGGTGCCCACCACCGGCTTGCCGTACATGTAGCAGGGGTCGTAGTGGCGCTCCACGAAGGCGTTGCCGAACTCCGACCAGCCGTTCCCGGTCTGGCTGGACTGGTTGTTCGTCGCCGTGGTCTGACCGTCGATCGCCCCCGAGGAGTACACGAGGCCAACCGACGGCGAGGAGCCGGCGCCGGGCGCCGGGACGTCGATCGGGTAGCTGTAGTTGAACTCGCCGGTTCCCGGCGCCACGTTCCACGAACCGGTCATCGACATCGGCGAGGCCTGGTAGGTGCCGAGGCCACCAGAGGCGGCGGCGGTGACGAGCAGCACCGTCGCGCCCGCCGATCCGCTCGTCGGGGCAGGAGCTCTGGTGGTCGATCCGCTGGTCGACGTGCTGGTGGCCGCGCTGGAGGCCTGTTCGACAGCGTCCGCGGCCGGGTTCGCCGCCGACTCGTTCGACGCCCACGGGTCCAGCTCCTTGGGCCCGTTCGCCTCGGTCGGTCGGTGGGTCTTCGCCTCGGCCGCGACGTCGGCCTCGAACTCCTTGCGGGCGTTGGCCAGGCTCTTCTTGATCGCGGCGAGGGCTGCCGCGTCTGCCGGGCGGGGCGCCGGCGCCAGCGCCGCGATGTCGTCGACGCTCACCACCAGGCGCTGGTCGTCGCCGTGGTTCTTCGCCCTCAGGGTCTTGGGTGTGGCCTGGCAGTCGTCGGGCCGCGGCTCCTGCAGCACGCAGGCCGGCAGGGCCACGACCTGGAGGCGTTGGGCGTAGTCGCCCCCGAAGGCCTCGGCGAAGCCGGAGTAGTCGACGTCGAGCTCGACCGGCACGTTCGGCGCCTTGGCGGCGTCGGCCCCGGCGACCGTGAACGCGAACCCGGAGGCCCCGAGCCGCTCGGCCACGTCGTGGTCGAGGATCTTCATCGTGAGCTGTTCGCCCTTGGCGGCCTTGGCCTTGCCTGGTGCGAGGCCGGGTGCGTCGGCCGCGGGGGTCGAGACCTCGACCGGGTTCTTCGTCCCTCGGCCGGTCTCGGTGGCGGCCTTGCCCGGGTCAGCCAGCGTCACGTCCCAGGTGTCCGTGCCCGGGAACTTCGCCGCCTTGCGCTCGGGCGCCGGCCCCGGCTCGGGCTGCCGAGGCTTCGCGACGGTCGACGCCTTCCACGGGGCGAGGTCCGGCCCCGCCTTGCTGTCCCACTTCCTGGGATCGAAGTTCTTGACAGCGTCGGGCGGCTCACCGCCCGCCGCGGCCATCGCAGCCGGCGACGCAACCGCGATCGTCGCCGCCCCCACCAGGCCCGCGAGGGCCAGCCCTACCGCCGCGCGTCGACGCGCGGCCTTCGCCAAGCGAATGCCCACCCAGGTCTCCCCAAGTTCTCATGTCGCTCCGCAGAGCGACCGCCTCGTCACAACAACTCGGCGACCCGAGTGGTTAGGCACTCGAACCGTCCGCCGCATCGAACATCACCCGAGACCAAAGGTCAACCCTTGACATTGCGCCCTGGACCCAACCAGGGAACGTCAGGACGTGCGGGCGCGGGCGAGGGAGAGCTCTTGGAGGCGTAGGTGGGTGTTGTGGGGGGCCTCGGGGTCGGCAGGGGTCAGGCGGGACCAGCTGCCATCGGTGGCCAGCTCCCAGGCGAGGGTGTCGTCGGCGAGCAGGAGGTCGACGACCTCCTGGAGGCGCTCCTGCAGGGCCGGCTCGGTCACCGACGTCATGACCTCCACCCGGCGGTCGAGGTTCCGGGCCCGCAGGTCGGCCGAGCCCACCAGGTAGCGAGGCACACCCGGCTCCTCGCCGTTGGCGAACAGGTAGATGCGGGAGTGCTCCAGGTAGCGGCCCACCAGCGACCGCACCCGGATGTTCGACGACTGCCCCTCGACCCCCGGCACCAGGGCGCAGATGCCCCGGACGATCAGGTCGATCTGCACCCCGGCCTCGGACGCGGCGTAGAGCTGCTCGATGAGGTCGTCGTCGGTGAGGGCGTTCATCTTCATGACGATCCGGCCCTCGCCGCCGGCTTCGACCGCCTCGACCTCCTGGCGGATCAGCTCGGCCACCCCGGCCCGCAACGTCCGGGGCGCCACCAGCAGGGCCTCGTAGTGGATGTTGCGGCCGTAGCCGGTCAGCTCGTTGAACAGCTGGGTCATCTCGTTGCCGATGGCCGGGTCGCAGGTGAGCAGGCCCAGGTCCTCGTAGATGCTGGCGGTGGTCGAGTTGTAGTTGCCGGTGCCGATGTGGCTGTAGCGGCGCAGCCCCTCGGGCTCGTCCCGCACGATCAGCAGGGTCTTGGCGTGGACCTTCAGGCCGATGAGGCCATAGACCACGTGGACGCCCGCCTCCTCCAGCGCCCGGGCCCATTCGATGTTGGCGCTCTCGTCGAAGCGGGCCTTCAGCTCGACCAGCACCGCCACCTGCTTGCCGTCCTCCGCCGCCCGGATCAGCGACTTCACGATCGGGCTGTCGCCGGAGGTGCGGTACAGCGTCATCTTGATGGCCAGCACCGCCGGGTCGGCCGCCGCCTGGCGCACCAGTTCCTCGACCGAGGTCCGGAAGCTGTCGTAGGGGTGGTGGAGCAGGATGTCGCTGCGCCGGATCGCGGCGAAGAGGTCGGCCGGCTCGTCGCCGTCGACCAGCCGGTAGGACGTCACGGGCTGGTAGGGCTCGTCCTTGAGGTCGGGGCGGTCGAGGCCGTACACCGACCACAGGCCGCCGAGGTCGAGCGGCGCCGGCGAGCAGTACACGTCGTCGTCGGCGAGGTCGAGCTCGCGCTGCAGCAGCTCCCGCACCTCGTCGCTCGTGCCGGCGTCGAGCTCCAGGCGCACCGACCGGCCGAAGCGGCGGCGGCGCAGCTCCAGCTCGACGGCGGCGAGGAGGTCGTCGGCCTCCTCCTCCTCCAGCGTCAGGTCGGCGTTGCGGGTGACCCGGAACGGGTGGTGCAGCTCGATCTCCATGCCGGGGAACAGGTCGCCGAGGTGGGCGGCGATGACCTGCTCCAGCGGGACGTAGCGCTCACCGTCGGGCAGCACCACGAAGCGGGGCAACAGCGACGGCACCTTCACCCGGGCGAAGCGACGCTCACCGATGACCGGGTCCCGGACGATGACCGCCAGGTTCAGCGAGAGGTTGGAGATGTAGGGGAACGGGTGGCCGGGGTCGACGGCCAGCGGGGTCAGGACGGGGAAGATGCGCTGCTCGAAGGTCTCGACCAGGAACTTCTCGTCGTCCTCGTCCAGCTCGGACCACGACGAGAACACGATGCCGGCCTCGGCCAGGGCCGGCGCGACCTGATCGAGGAAGATCCCCTCCATGCGGGGCAGGACCACGTCGAGGCGGTCCCGGATCTCCGTCAGCTGCTGAGCCGCGGTGCGGCCGTCGGAGCTGACGGCGCTGATGCCCGCCGCCAGCTGGTCCTTCAGGCCGGCGACCCGCACCTGGAAGAACTCGTCGAGGTTCTGGCTGAAGATGGCGAGGAACTTGGCCCGCTCGAGGATGGGGACCTCGGGATCGTCGGCGAGGGCGAGCACCCGCTCGTTGAAGTCGAGCCACGACAGCTCCCGGTTGAACTGACGCGCTACCCCACGTTGAGCATCAGGATCCGGGTCTATCACCCGGACAAGATACCGGCGCGCCCCCGACGGCCCGATGGCCGCTCGGTTACGAAGACACGAAATCGGGTCGGATCGCGACCCGGTTCCGTCCTAGTTGCCGTCCTCTTCGTAGCCGAGGTCCCACTCGAGGAGGATGTTCTCCCGCTCGGCGTCGCGGACGACCCGCTCGCGGTTGCGGCGGAACTGCGGGTCGTGAGGCGGCAGCAGGACCAACCGGGCCATGACCCGGGACCGGAAGTCGTCGATGACCTTCCGATCGCCGAACGACGACCGCACCTCCCAGTGCGGCGCCACCGGTCCCAGGTACACCACCTGGGCGTGCGCCCGCGGCGGCTCGACTTCGGTCGGCGTCGTCGTCTCGGCATCAGACATAGGCGGGCCAGCCTACAGCGGTGCGACCAGGGGCTAGTTCCCGCGGCGGCCGAGCGTGGCCTTGATCGTGCGCTCCTTGCCGTCGCGCTCGATGCGGAGCTCGACCTCGTCGCCGGGCTCGTGCTCGCGGACCGCGTTGGCGACCTCGGTCGACGTCTCGATCTCGTCGCCGTCGATGGCCACGATGACATCGCCGTCCTCGATGCCGGCCTTCTCGGCGCCGCTCCCCGGGGTCACCTCGGACACGAAGGCGCCCTTGTCGGCCTTGATGCCCAGCTGGGTGCGCACCGCCTCCTCGACCCCCTCCAGGTCGACGGTCTGCACGCCGAGGAACGCCGTGTCGGGGGTGATGTCGCCCTTGCCGTTGCGGAGGTCCTCGATGAGGTCCTTGACCGGGTCGATCGCGATGGCGAACCCGATGTTCTGGCTGTCGGCGATGATCGCCGTGTTGATGCCGACCACCTCGCCGGCGGCGTCGACCAGCGGGCCGCCCGAGTTGCCGGGGTTGATGGCCGCGTCGGTCTGGATCAGGTTGTCGAGGTTGACCTGCTCACCGGTCGGGCCGTCGTCGCTGATGCTGCGATCCTTGGCCGACACGATGCCCTGGGTCACCGACGGCTGGCCGCCCAGGTTCAGCGCGTTGCCGATGGCGATGACCGGCTCGCCCACCTGGAGCACCTCCGAGGAGCCCAGCTTGGCGGGCTTGAGGTCGTCGACCTCGTCGATCTTGATGACCGCCAGGTCGTCGTCGGGGGTGCTGCCGATGAGCCCGGCGGTGTGGGAGCTGCCGTCGAACAGCCGGACCTTGATGTCGTTCGTTCCCGAGATGACGTGGGCGTTGGTCAGGACCAGGCCGTCCTTGGACAGCACGATCCCGGTGCCGGCGCCCTCGAAGACGCCCCCGGCGGTGCTGGCGCTGGTCTCGATGGTGACCACCGAGTCCTCGACCTGGTCCACGATCTTCTGGATGTCCATGACCCCCTCCGGGGTCACGACCGCGGGGCGCGCGACGACCTGGGTCGGGTCGTCGTCCCGGGCGACGATCGCCCCCGCGATGGCCCCCACGACCAGGGCGCCGAGCACGAACCCGGCGAGCGCCGTCAACCAGCCGCGGCTGCGACCGCCCCGGTTGCGAGATCCCGGGGCGCCGTTCCCGTCGATGCCGACGGCGCCCGGAGCCGTCACCCAGGGCGACCGGTTGGGGCTCGCCGGGGCGCCGGGCGCGGCCCACGGCCACGGATCCGACGAGGGTGCGTCCGGTGCGTCGGGCGCATCGGGCGCGGACGCGGGCCCGTGGGGTGCGGGGCTGTCAGGCACAGGGGCGTCGGGCGCAGGCGCGTCGGGCGCAGGCGCGTCCGACGGAGGCGAGAAGGCGAACGGGTCGCGGTCGGGCGCGCTCATCTGTCCCATGGTTACCCGATCTCGGCGCCCGAACCGTACGCGGGCGACGCCGCGGTGGCGCCCAGGAGAAAATCCTCGGAAAAGAGGGGAACCGATTGCCCTCGCCAACCGTAGAAAGGACATCCCTCAGTAACGGAGGACAGATGGACACCGAGTGGATGGCCATAGGCAACTGCGCCCACGAATCGCCGAAGAGGTTCTTCCCCAGCGACGGCGTGGGCGTGGAAGTTGCGAGGCGGATCTGTGTCGACTGCCCGGTCAAGCAACCCTGTCTCGAGTACGCCCTGGAGAATCGCATCGACCATGGCGTGTGGGGCGGCTGTTCTGAGCGAGAGCGGCGTCGCATCCTGAAGCGGCGCCGGCTGGCGAAGCTGGCCACGCTGGGCAACTAGGCACACCATCAACCAAACGCACGAACGACGGCTGCACTGTCAGCCGTCGTTTTGCGCGCAGCGGTCAGCACCGACCGCTACTTCATGGGGTTCACGGGAGAGTCGGCGACTCACTCAGCGGCGGCCGACTTGCCCGTCTCGCTTGCGGTCTCGTCGTCCTTCGACCCCTCGCGCAGGCCCTTCTTGAACTCGCTCTGAGCCTGGCCGAGCGACCGAGCAAGCGAGGGAAGCTTGGCGCCACCGAACAAGACGAGGATGACGACGAGGACGATGATCCATTCCGGTCCTGAGGGCACGATGCAACTGTACCTTTCCTGAGTTGGCACGCCTTGGTGACGCGACTGCCTAACCCTTCTTCGTTGGACCGGGCAAGAGTGGATGAGTGAATGCCGCTTGAATGCGTCGTGAACATCAGCGAGGGGCGCCAGGCCCCGGTCATCGCCGAGATCGGGGCGGCGGCCGGCGACGACCTCCTCGACACCCACACGGATCCGCACCACAACCGCACGGTGCTCACGCTGCGGGGCGAGACCGCTCCCCAGGCGGTCGCCCGGGCGGCCGTCTCGCTGCTCGACCTGCGGTCCCACCAGGGGGCGCACCCCCGCATCGGCGTGGTCGACGTGGTGCCGTTCGTGCCCCTCGGCACCGACCTGCTGGAGGACGCGATCACGGCCCGGGACGGCTTCGCCGGCTGGATCGCCGAGGAGCTCGGCGTGCCGGCGTTCCTCTACGGGCCGGACCGGTCGCTGCCGGACGTGCGCAGGGGGGCGTTCACTTCGCTGGTGCCCGACGTCGGGCCGGGCCGGCCCCATCCCACTGCCGGGGCGGTCGCCGTCGGGGCGCGGCCGGTGCTGGTGGCGTGGAACATCTACCTGCGGGCGCCCGACCTGACGCTCGCCCGCAAGGTGGCGGCCGCGGTGCGGGGCCCGCACCTGCGGGCGCTGGGCTTGCCGGTGGGCGACGAGGTGCAGGTGTCGATGAACCTGATCGGCCCCGAGGCTCTCGGCCCGGCCGAGGCCTGGGACCTGGTCGCCGCCCACGCCGCGCCCGACCGCGCCGAGCTGGTGGGCCTGGTCCCCCAGGCCGTCCTCGATCGCACCCCCACCCAACGCTGGTCCCAACTCGACCTCTCCCCCGACCGCACCATCGAATCCCGCTGGGGCGAGGGGCTCTGAGCCGACGGCCCCTGCGCGGAGCGGGCCGAAAACGCGAACTGCCCCCGGCGCCGGGGCGAAGTCCGGCGGGTCGGGGGCAGCGCGTGTGGTGGTGGGCTTAGCTGGCCGAAGCAGCGGCGGTGACTCGGCGGGCAAGGGCGCGCTGGCGGCGGATGCGACGTCGCTCGCGCTCGCTCATGCCTCCCCAGATACCGAACTTCTCACCGTTGACCAGTGCATATTCGAGGCAGTGTTCCCTCACGACACAGCCGCGACAGACCTCTTTGGCCTCGCGGGTCGAAGCTCCCCTTTCGGGGAAGAACAAATCGGGATCCACGCCTAGGCAGTTCGCGTAGTCCTGCCATGTCCTGTCCTCGGGATCTGTGGCCACAGCAAGTTTCATCTGGCCCCCTTCCCGTTGGGCTCGTCTCATCTTTGATACGGGTTACGCGTTGTGCCGATCACACAGTGGGGCCTCGGGACGGGGGATTTGCGCTTGTCGCTCGTGGTGCTCTAATGAGCGTGTCCCAATACCACACTTGTAATTACACGGGTGTGATCTTCTCGCACCTGGGGCCTGGACGCAAGAGCGAGGCCCGGGAGAATCAGAAAGTCCTAGGATTGACGGCCGTGCGGGAGCTCGTGCGGGACTGGACGACATCGTTCACCTCTTTCGCGCGCGGCCACGGAGGTGGTGGGCGCGCCAGCACCAGCGTCGGCGCGGGCTTCGTCATCGCCTCGTTGCTGCTCGCGGTCATCGGCCTGCGGTGGATCAACACCTCCGGCGGCAGCGAGGAGGCGGGCGACAACACGCCCTGGGCCTTCGACGAGACCGCCGAAGCCGGGCCGACCACCACCATCCCGGCCACCTCGCCGGCCCGGGTCGTGCCGGTGAAGGACCCCGATCCCAACGGCAACGACCCCGAGGCCACCCCCACCACCGCCGCCAAGGGCCAAACCGGCGTCTTCCTGCCCGGCTTCTCGCCCACCCCCGGCGGCGGCACCGGCCCGTCGACCACGCTGCCACCCCACACGACGACGACCCGCCCCCGCGGCGGCGGCTCGATCCCCGGCGGCGGCGGCACGACGACCAACCCGCCGACCACCACCGAGCCGCCGACCACGACGACCGAGCCTCCGACCACGACCACCGAGCCGACGACGACGACAGAGCCGACCACCACGACGTCGGACCCACCGCCGCCGACTGATGGAGGCGAGAGCTTCGACCAGAGCCTTGAGGTTCAGACGGTGAAGGTCGGGGTCAACGAGGCGCTCGACGCCCTGGGTTGGCCGTTCGCCTGAGCTCCCGCTTCTGCTCGATGAAGTCGACGAGCACGTAGTCGCCCAACGTCTCGGGGGTGGTGAAGAACGCCCGCCCCTGGTTGAGCTTGGTGAGCTGCTCGACGAAGGCCCGCAGGTGGCCGGTCGGGTCGAGCATGAAGGTGTTGATGCGGATGCCGTCGCGGGTGCAGCGCACCACCTCGCGCAGCGTGGCGTCGACCGTCTCCCGGACCGGGGGATACGAGAAGAACGGCTCGACCATGCCCGGCTCGAAGTGGGCGGTCGGCTCGCCGTCGGTGATCATGATGATCTGCCGGGTGCCGCCTTCCCGGGCCAGCAGCCGCCGGCTGATCTGGAAGCCGTGCTGCATGTTGGTGCCGTAGACGAAGTCCCACGACACCTCGGGCAGGTCCTGCGGCCGGATCTCCCGGGCCACCTCGGAGAACCCCACGATGCCGAGGTAGTCGCGGGGGAACTGCATCGAGATCAGCGAGTGCAGCGCCATCGCCACCTTCTTGGCGGCGAGGAAGTTGTCGCGCATGGGCATCGACAGCGACAGGTCGAGCATGAGCACGGTCGACGACCGGACCACGTTCTCGGTGCGCTCGACCTCGAAGTCGTCGGGCAGCAACGCCACCGGGGTGCCACCGCCGGTGCGGGCGACGGCGTTGCGGACCGTCCGCTCGATGTGGAGGTTGAACGGATCGCCGAACTCGTAGGCCTTGGTCTCGTAGGTGCGCTCGTGGCCGGCGCCGGTCTGCTCCAGGTCGTGGCGGCCGAGGCGGTCCTTGGCCAGCTTCTGGAACAGGTCGTGCAGAGCGTTGCGGCCGATGCGCCGGAGGCCCTTCGGGGTCAGCTCCAGCCGGCCTTCCCGCTGGTCGACGAGACCGGCGTCCTGCAGCAGCTTGGTGAGCCGGGCCAGCTCGTCGAGGCTGCGGCCCGCCTCGTCGCCGAGCAGCTCCCGGGCCCGGTCGATGTCGACCTCGGCGAGCGCGCCGGGCTGGGCGACACCCCGTAGGAGCTGCTCGAGGCGGTCGAGGTCGCCCAGCTCCTCGAGCGTGGAGGCCGCCTGGGCGAGGCCGAGCGGGTCCTGGCCCCGGAAGTTGTACTGCTGGCCCCATCCCATCTCGGGGAACATCCCCTGGAGCTGGGAGCCGAGCTGCTCGACCTGCCAGCGCAGGTCCATGTCGTCGAGCAGCTGCGACGCCAGCTGGTCGATCTGGGCCCGCTGCTCGGGGGTCATCGACGCCAACATCGCCTGCATGGCCGCCATGCGCCGGGCCAGCACCTCCAGCAGCTCGTCGAGGCTCTGGGGGTTCTCGGGGAAGAAGTCGCCGTAGCGCTCCATGAAGCCCTCGAAGTCGGGCTCCTGGCCCTGCGCCCGGGCTTCGAGCATCTGGTTGAGCTCGGCGAGCATGTCCTTCATCCGGGCCATGTCCTCGGGGGTCATGCCCTCGACCGCGCCGGTCATGCGGTTGACGTAGGAGTCGAGCACCTGCTGGCGGAGCCGCTCGACCAACTCCTCGAAGCGCTGGGCCGCCTGGGGCGAGGCGAACTCGTAGGACTGCAGCTCCCGCACCATGCCGGCGAGGTCGGGCGGCAGCATGTCGAGCTGGAACTGGCGCTCGTCGTCGCGGTCGAGCGCGCCCCGCTCGGTCTCGACGACCTCGGTCAGCTCGCGGGCGATCTCGTCGTAGACGCCCCCGAGGTCGAAGCGGTCGAGCCGCTCCTGGCGCTCGCGCCGCAGCCGCTCCATGAGGTCGCGCAGCCCTTGGACCCAGTTGCCCTCGCGGTCCTGGAAGCCCGACTGCAGCAGCCGCCGCAGCGCCGAGTGGAGGTCGCCGTGGTAGAGGAGGTCGTCGGTGATCTGTTCGAGCACCGTGTCGGCGTCGAGGTCGAAGCCGACCTGAGTGCCGTCCCACCGGCTGTATCGGAACCTCGGCCTCGCCATGGGGCCAACGTACAGGCAGGTTGTGACAGTTAGCCGCGGGATCGGTAGGTCGCCGTGCCCGCGAGCGTGTCCTTGTTGAGGCGCTTGGAGAGGTGGAGGCCCTCGAGCACCAGCTCGACGGCGCTCGCCAACGCGGCCGGGCTCTCGTCGCCGCCGGTCAGCGCCGCCACCGGTTCGCGGAGCGACGGCACGTCCTCGACCAGGCGGGCCAGGTCGGCCGCGGCGACGTCGTCGCCGGTCTGGACCGTGGCCCCCTCCTCGAACGCCACGACCACCTCCCGCAGCGACCCCGGCGGTACCCGGCGCTTGAAGACGGTGAGGACCGACGAGCGGAGCAGGTGCTCGGCGATCTGCTCCTCGCGGCCGTCTTCGAGGGTCTCGATCTCGACCTTGCCCATGGTCGACGCCGCCAGCGCCTCGAGGTCGCTGACCCGGGGGCTGACCTCGCGCTCGTCGTGGCGCAGGGCCCGGCGGGCGGCGTTGGCCACCATGACCTCGTGGTTGGCCACGGTGAGCCGCACCGACACGCCGGAGCGCTGGTTCACGTGCGAGCTCTCCCGGGCCAGGTGGGTCAGGGTCGCCACCAGCTCGGACATGTAGTCGGGCACCGCGATCCGGACGCCTTCGACCTCCAGCGGCCGGGCCTCCTGGCGGGCGATGGCCACCTCGGTCTCGATGTCGAGCGGGTAGTGGGTGCGGACCTGGCTGCCGAAGCGGTCCTTCAGCGGGGTGATGATGCGGCCCCGGTTCGTGTAGTCCTCGGGGTTGGCCGACGCCACCAGCCACACGTCGAGCGGGAGCCGGATCTTGTAACCCCGCACCTGGACGTCGCGCTCCTCCAGCACGTTGAGGAGGCCGACCTGGATGCGCTCGGCCAGGTCGGGCAGCTCGTTGATGGCGAAGATGCCGCGGTTGGTGCGGGGGACGAGGCCGTAGTGGATGGTGAGCTCGTCGGAGAGGTAGCGGCCCTCGGCCACCTTGATGGGGTCGACCTCGCCGATGAGGTCGGCGATCGACGTGTCGGGGGTGGCGAGCTTCTCGCCGAAGCGCTGGTCGCGGTGGACCCAGGCGATGGGGGTGTCGTCGCCCTGCTCGGCGACGAGGTCGCGGGCGTAGCGGGAGACCGGGTGCTCGGGGTCGTCGTTGATCTCGCTGCCGGCGACGAT
>Ga0075430_100003792_pt1 | contig 12715 bp, 12 predicted proteins | sample RhiMetdeltSRZDD4_FD_75294 | JGI IMG/M metagenome (GOLD analysis project Ga0075430, IMG submission 75294) | Populus rhizosphere microbial communities from Tennessee, USA - Rhizosphere MetaG P. deltoides SRZDD4 | ecosystem: Host-associated > Plants > Roots > Rhizosphere > Soil | place: USA... | reverse complement strand
GAAGCGGTCGGTGATGTAGCGCTCCGAGAGCTTCGATGCCGCAACGAGCGTCGTGTCGGGGATCGTCACGCGGTGATGATCCTCGTACTTCTTGCGCAGACCTTTCAGGATCTCGACCGTCTCCTCCACCGAAGGCGGATCGACGATCACCGTCTGGAAGCGGCGTTCGAGCGCTCCGTCCTTTTCGATGTACTTGCGGTACTCGTTGAGGGTGGACGCACCGACGCATTGCAGCTCGCCACGCGCGAGGGCGGGCTTGAGCATGTTAGAGGCGTCGATGGCGCCCTCGGCGGCGCCTGCTCCGACGAGGGTGTGCAGCTCGTCGATGAACAGGATGATGTTCTTGTTCTGCGCGATCTCATTCATGACGGCCTTGAGCCGTTCCTCGAACTGACCGCGATACTTCGTCCCCGCGATGACCGCCGCCATGTCGAGCGACAGGACGCGATGATCGCGCAGTGAATCCGGGCACTCCCCGTTCGCGATGAGCTGTGCGAGCCCCTCGACGATGGCGGTCTTGCCAACGCCAGGCTCGCCGATGAGCACCGGGTTGTTCTTCTTGCGCCGCGTTAGGACTTCCATCACGCGCTCGATCTCCTTGAACCGCCCGATCGTCGGATCGAGCTGGCCCTCGGCGGCGAGCTGCGTGAGGTCGCGGCAGAAGTGGTCGAGCGCCGGTGTCTTGGACTTCTTCTCGCCCTTCGGCGGCGTCGATTGCGCGGACCCACTGCCCTGCTGCGCGGTCGGCGCGTTGCCCTGCGGCATCTCGGTGCCGAGGAGCCGGAGCGTCTCGGCGCGTGCGGCGTCGAGGTTCACGCCAGCGTCGGTGAGCACCTGTGCGGCAATGCCCTTCTCTTCGCGCAGAAGCCCGAGGAGGAGATGCTCCGTGCCAACGTAGCTGTGACTGAGCTCGCGCGCCTCACTCATGGCCAGCTCGAGGACTTTCTTTGCGCGCGATGTGTACGGCAGATCGGGTCCGGTCGTCTGCGACGCCTTTCCCTTCTTGACGGTGTCTTCGATCTTCTGCTGAATCTCATCGAGATCGACGCTGAGATTCTGCAGAACGGCCGCGGCGACGCCCTCGCCCTCGCGGATAAGCCCGAGCAGGATATGCTCCGTCCCCACGTATTCGTGGTGAAGACGAGCAGCCTCCTCGCGAGCCATCGCAAGGACCTTTCTCACTCGCTCGGTAAAGTTGTAGCCGTTCATATTCCCCTCAGATCCGGAGCACGGCTCCGGTCACGCCTGCGACCCCGCCTCATTGATCAACGCCTGTCGCACATATCGTGCGCGGGCGAGGTTCGCTTCGCTCTCAGTCAACGCACGTCCCTCTGCGTAAGCCAGGTGCGCCGACTGACTAAATATCAGGAGCTTGTTGAGGGTGTATACACTCAGGCCGATGATCAGTTTCAGACCGACCGCCAACCGCACCCCGCTCAGGAAGTTCATCGCCTCATCGAACGAGAGGCTGCGGGCATAACGAAGGGTGCCATACGCGCGCCAGAGCTTGTCCTCAATAATATACCCGGCGTCACGCAGCAACACCCGCCGCGCCTCCTCCTCGCGCTCGATTACCGTGCGAACGACACGAGCGAGATGCTCTGCCAGCTCGTCCTCCGACCTTCCGAGCGTCGTCTGGTTCGAGATCTGGAAGAAGTTCCCCACCACTTCACTGCCTTCGCCGTACAACCCGCGGTACGTCAGACCCATGGCCTGCAGTCCCGCGAGCACCTTGCCAATCTCTTTCGTGAGCACGAGCCCCGGCAGATGAATCAATACCGACGCCCGCAACCCAGTGCCCGTGTTGGTCGGGCACGCGGTCAGAAAGCCGAACTCCTCATGAAACGCGAACGGAACTCGACTGCCTAACTCACGATCGACCCGCAGTACGGCGGACAGGGCTTCGGTCACACTGAAGCCGGACCGCAACGCCTGCAGGCGAAGGTGATCTTCCTCATTTATCATGACGCCTGCCGCCTCCGAGAGATACAAAGCCGCACCGCTTCGCACTCCCTGAGGCAGGTCTAATCCCGCGAGCTCCTTGCTGACCAGGTGGCGCTCGTGAAGCAGGAGCCGGTCCGTGGACGGCAACTCGTCGACCCGCAGCAACACGCCGTTCGCGAGCGATGGAACGTGCGGCAGCGCGTCACGCACCTGGGTCAGGATGCGGAGCCGCTCACCGTCCCGGGCGCGCCCGGTGAAGGCGTAGCCCTCGACGTTCCGCGCGAGGCGAATCCGCGTCGACAGCACGATGTCCGCGTGGTCGCCCGACGCGTCCAGCCAGCTCGCGCCACCGTCTGGAAGAAGGGAAAGATCAACCATCATTCGAGCCCCTTGATCTTGTCGCGAATGGAAGCCGCGAGCTCGAACTGCTCGGTCTCCACCGCTCGCCGCAGTCGCTCACGAAGCTCGACCAGCGTCGACGCGCCCTCGAGCAACGTCGGCGCCGGCGGCTCATACCGGCGTCCCGAATGGCGCGAGTTCCCGTGAATCTTTCGCAGCAACTCGCGAAGACTCTGCTCGAACGTCCCGTAGCAATGCATGCAGCCGAGACGCCCGGAGCTTCGAAACTCCCGCAGCGTGGTGGAGCAGAACGCGCAACGCGTCGCATCGACGTTCGCTCCGCCCTGCGCCTGGACGTTCGACAGGAAATCGCTCAGCGGATGCTTCTCCATCGCGACGGTCGTCTCGATGCCACGGGCTGCCGCGCATTTCTCGCACAGATGCTCCAGCGTGACGGAGTTGTTCTCCATCCGGGTGACCTGCACGACCCCTTCCCGTTCTCCGCACGCGTTGCACATCATCAGGCAACGACCCCCCGTACCTCGGTTTCGACCAGGCGACCATCCTCCAGTAACAGGGCCCGGTCGGCGCGCGCCGCGAGCATCCTGTTATGCGTGACGACGACCATCCCGATCTCGAGGTCGCGCGCAAGCTGCGCGAACACCTCGTGGAGCCGCTCGGCGTTCCGATGATCGAGGTTGCCGGTCGGCTCGTCGGCGAGCACGACCGCGGGATCGACCGCGAGCGCTCGCGCGACTGCAGTTCGTTGCTGCTCGCCGCCTGACAGCTCGCTCGGCCGATGGTCCATCCGTCCACTCAGGCCCACGCGCGCGAGCAACACTTCCGCGCGACTGCGCGCTTCGGCAACCGGCACACCGCCGATGCGAAGCGGCATCATCACGTTCTCGAGCGCCGAGAACTCGCGGAGCAGGTGGTGGTACTGGAACACGAACCCGACTTTCTTGTTGCGGATGGCGGCGAGCTCATCGTCGGTGCGGTTGGCAATCGGCTCGCCGCCGATCACCACGTACCCCCGGCTCGGCCGGTCGAGTGCACCAATGACGTGAAGCAGCGTGCTCTTGCCTGCGCCGCTCTCCCCGACGATCGCGATCGTCTCACCGCGACGCACCGCCAGGCTGACCCCGTTGAGGATGTTCAGCGTGCTGCCGTCCCCGGCGCGGTACGATTTCGCAATGTCATGAGCCTCGAGCACGTTCATGAGCCGACCTCGGTCCGTCACTCGTGGCGGATAGCTTCGATGGGATAGAGCCGCGCGGCCTGCATCGAAGGATAGAGCGTCGCCAAGGCCGCGATGCCAACGCTCGCTACGACCGTCATCAGGATGTCCGTCGCCTCGGTGGCAACCGGCAGGTGGTCGATGAAGTAGATCTCGGGGTTGAGCTTGATGAACTCGTACTTGCCCAACGCCAACGACGTCACGATCCCCAACAGCACGCCGAGCAGCGTTCCGACCAACCCGATCACCAGTCCCTGGGTGAAAAATACTCGCCGGACGGAAGCGGAAGTCATCCCCATCGCCTTGAGGATCCCGATCTCGCGAGTCTTGTCCGCCACGACCATGGTCAGATTGCTCACGATGTTGAACGCCGCGACGAGCACGATCAGGAGCAGAATCAGCCCCATCCCCAGCTTCTCGAGTTTCAGCGCCTGAAACAAGGACTTGTTTTGTTCCTGCCAATCGACCGTCCTGTACGGGAACTCGAGCACCTTCGCGAGCCGCTCGCCGACCTCCTGCGCTTCCCATCTGTTACGGGTCTTGACCTCGATCCCGGTCACGCCGGAGCCAAGACCGGCGAGCTCCTGCGCGATGGGAAGCGCGACGTACATGTAGGAATTGTCGTACTCGTACATCCCGGTATCGAAGACGCCCGTCACCTCGAACCGCATCGTGAGCGGAATCGGCTGCCCGGTCACGGCGTTCGTTTCGCCCTTCCCGAGGCAGATGAGGGTGATGCTGTCACCGACGAACGCCCCAAGCCGACCCGCGACGAGCTTGCCGAGGACCACGCCTCGTCCTGCGCCATCGGAGCTGGCGAACCTGAAATCACCGATCGTCGCGCGCGAACGGATGTCCGTCACCTCGGCGACCCCGCGCGCCTGCGGCGGGAGGCCGACGACGTAACCGCCCTCCATGTACGCGTGGCCCCCGTTCACGAGACACTGCGTCATGACGAACGGGCCGGCCGCAACCACGCCTGCCTGCGCCTCGACCTTCTTGATGACGGCGCTCCAGTCGTCGATGCGCATGTCCTGACCGAAATTCAGGACGCGAATGTCAGGGCTGCCTATCAGGATCTTCTCGCGGAGGTCGCGCTGAAGTCCGTTCATCACGCCCATGACGACGATGAGCGCGCTCACCCCCACCACCACCCCGACGATGGCGATCACGCTGATGAACGACAGCAGCTTCGACCCTCGGCGACTCCGTAGATATCGCCACGCGATCGACATCTCGAGCGAGCTCATTCCGGTCTCATCGTCGGAAAGAGAATGACATCCCGGATATTCGGAGTGCCGGTGAGGTACATGAACAACCTGTCCAGACCGATCCCCACACCTCCCGTGGGAGGCATGCCGTATTCCATCGCCCGCAGGTAATCCTCATCGACACCCGACGCCTCGTCGTCGCCAGCCGCACGAAGTCGCGCCTGCGCCTCGAAGCGGCGCCGCTGGTCGATGGGATCATTCAACTCGCTGAACGCGTTCGCCAGTTCCTTGCCATTCGCGAACAATTCGAAGCGCTCGGTCAGCGCCGGGTTGCCGCGCTTCGGCTTCGCCAGCGGAGACAATTCGACCGGATAATCCACGACGAACGTCGGCGATTGGATCTTCGATTCCACGAGCGCCTGAAAGAGCTCGTCGAGGACCTTCGGCCGACTCAGCGCCTCCGGATGTTGAACCCCTGCCCGTCGAGCCGAGTTCCTGAGCGCCTCGTCGTCGAGCGCCATCGCATCGGCGCCGAACGCTGCGTTGAGCGAAGGGACCCACTCGACCCGGGGAAACGGCGGCGCAAACGCCGGGACCACGTCGTCGAATCGCGGTTCGCGCTTCACCGCCTCCGCGACGTGCGCGATCAGTTGCTCCACGATGTCCATCATTGTCCCGTAATCGGCATACGCTTCGTAGAACTCGAGCATCGTGAACTCGGGGTTGTGCGTGCGATCGATCCCCTCGTTCCTGAAGTCGTGGCCGATCTCGTACACCTTGTCGAACCCGCCAACGATGAGCCGCTTGAGGTAGAGCTCATCGGCGATGCGCAGGTACAACGGCATGTCGAGCGCGTTGTGATGTGTCACGAACGGCCGCGCGCTCGCTCCACCGTACAGCGGCTGCAGCACTGGGGTCTCGACCTCGAGATACCCTCGGGCATCGAAGAACGCGCGAATCGCCGACGTCATCCGCGAGCGCGCGACGAATAGCGCGCGCACGTCCGCGTTCACGGCGAGGTCAGCGTAGCGCTGGCGGTAGCGCTGTTCGGGATCGTTGAAGCCGGAATGTCGCACCACCGCGCCGTCGACCACCTCCTCCTTCCCGAACGGAAGCGGACGAAGCGACTTCGCGAGCATCGTGACGCGGTCGACTCGAACTGTCGCCTCCCCGGTACGCGTTCGAAACGTCGGTCCCTCGACGCCGACCACATCACCGATGTCGAACAGCTTGAGTCGCGAGAACTCTTCATCGCCGAGGCCGTCTCGGCGGAAGTAGAGCTGAACCCGCCCACTCATGTCGGCGAGATGCGCGAATACCGTCTTCCCCTGTCCCCGCCACGAGACCAGCCGCCCGGCAACCCGGACGCGCGGACCCTCCTCGGCATCGCCTAACGCGGCGATGGCCGAGGCGGCCTCGTGGGTGCGATCGAAGCCGTACGCGAACGGCGCAACGCCCTGCTCCTCGAGCGCCGCGAGCTTGTCGAGACGGGCTCGGAGCAGGTAGTTCGTTTCGTCGCTCACGTGGTGGCCTCGGGCGCGCCGGCTTGTTTCAGGTACGCCTGGATGAAGGGGTCGATCGCCCCGTCCATGACCTTCTGTACGTCCGGGATCTTCAACTCGGTTCGGTGATCGTTGACCATGGTGTAGGGCTGGAACACGTAACTCCGGATCTGGCTGCCGAACGTGACATCCGCCTTGGTCGCATCGAGCTTCGCTTTCTCGGCCGCCTGTTTGTCGGCCTCGAGCTGGTAGAGACGGTTCTTCAGCATCTTCATCGCCGTCGCCTTGTTCTTGAACTGCGACCGCTCCTGCTGCGACGCCACGACCACGCCGCTCGGGATGTGCGTGAGGCGCACCGCGGAGCTCGTCTTGTTCACGTGCTGACCGCCGGCACCGCTCGCCCGAAAGACATCCATTTTGATGTCTTCATCCCGGATCTCGATGTTGATCTCGTCGTTCACCACCGGGTATACGAAGACCGACGCAAAGCTGGTATGGCGGCGCGACTGGGCGTCGAACGGCGAGATTCGCACGAGTCGGTGAACACCGGTCTCGGGACGCAGGAATCCGAACGCGTACAGTCCCTTGATCTCGAGCACCGCGCCCTTGATGCCGGCCTCTTCGCCCTCGCTCATGTCGAGGATGTCAACGGCGTAGCCCCGACGCTCGGCCCAGCGCGTGTACATGCGCATGAGCATCTGCGCCCAGTCCTGCGCTTCGGTGCCGCCTGCTCCGGCGCTGATCTCCACCTGCGCGTCGCGGAAATCGTCCTGGCCGCGGAGCAGCGAGCGAAGCTCGTACGCGTCGAGGTCAGTCTCGACGGCGACGACCTCCCGATCGACGTCGGCCGACATCGACTGATCCGGCTCGCTCGAGAGCAGCTCGTCGAGCTCGATTGCCGTGGCGATCCGCCCCGACAGCCGATCGAACGGCTCGACCCACCCCTTCAGTTCCTTTACCTGCTGAACGGATTCGCGCGCGGCTTCCTGATCGCTCCAGAATCCGGCGTCCGCCATCCGCTCTTCGAGTTGCCTCAGTGAATCGCGTTTGCGATCCAGGTCAAAGATACCTCCGGAGCTCTTGCAGTCGGCTCTCGTGTTGTCGAAGCCTCCGCGTGCGCTCGGTCTCAGCCATGTCTTCCATCCCCTGTGTGGCGAATATGACACGAGCCGCCCTCCACGGCGGAGAACGGCTCGGGGTTCATCCAATGTCAGTTGAAGATAGCCGCAAAGGGAACATCGAACCACCCCGCGGCGCCGACCGCGCTAGAACACTTTCTTGCCGCCGGCGAGAACGTCGTTCAGCGCGTCCTGGAAGTGAGACGTCGACTCGGCGAACTCCTTCCCGATCTGCTCGACATACTCCTCGTAGCTTTTCTTGATTTCCTCGCGAAAGAGCTGCTTCAACGTGCCGGCGCGCATCCCTTCATCGCGCTTCTGCGGATGGTACGCGACCATGTCGGACACGAGGGCACGCGCGAGTCGTTTCGCCTTCTGATTCGGATCGTTGGCGAGAAACGGGTTGATCGGCGCTTTTCCAGCCGGACCAGACTCGGCCGGCGCACGGCTCGCCAGTGGCTGCTCTGGCGCGCGGACATTTGGCCTCGACGGCGGCGCCGGCTCGCGGAGCAAAGGCGCACTCGCCACGCCGGACGGTGCGCTGGGCGGAGCCGCATGCGGGCGCGACAGAGGTGCACCGATCGGGACGTCCGGGAGCCGCGGCGCTTGCGGCGACATCGACTGCAGGCTCGGAGCAACCGGTGAAGCGCTGCTCGACCCAGCCGCCGGACGCGGCGCGGTTGGAGCCGGTGGCGGCGCGGACTGAGAGGGAGCGACCGGCGCCGGAGCCGCTAGCGGCGGCGAGACACTCGGAGGGGCCGGGGGAGTCGGCCGGCGCGCGGGTGAGAACGGCGGAACGCGGGTTGGTGTAACCGGCCGAGACATGGCAGGCGGTGCCCCACCCTGCTGGCCACCGAGCGGCATTGATGCTCCGCGGGCGCCAGGTTCGGCGAGCGCCGCAGCACCGACGGCCGCCGCCCTGCCTGCCCCGCGCTGCGACGTCAGCAGGCTGGCCGCATCGTGCGGCGTCGCGAAGTCATCGGTCCAGCTGCGAGTGGCGGTGATCGGGATGATTCCGCCGCAAACCGAGCAGCGCGCACGAATCCCCGGACCCGGCACACGGGCCGGATCAACGCGAAAAACCGAATGGCATTCCGGACATGAAACGTTCATGACTCGTCGCCCAGGCTAAGCGGAACGTCGGATCGCGCCGTCGGCGAACGCACCGCCTGCCCGGCCGGTGGGTCCTGCCGCCGATCGATCGTGTACACCGAACCCGTCAAGGTCTTAGCGTAACTCTTCATTTCCGTCGCAAGCTCGCTCACCTGCGCAGCGTTCGCGAACAGGCGCCGTTCGTTCGAGACCACACCGATCGAAACGGTCATGAGCGGCACGCGGTGGAGCTGACCTCGCCGATCCTTGCCGAAGAAGTAGCCGGCACGGCGATCCTGCTCCGAGTACTGGTACGGCACGAGCGCATCGAAGATCGATACGATCTCGGAACACGTCTCGTTCACAGCTGTGACAGGCACGACGAAGATGAAATCGTCACCGCCGATGTGTCCGACGAAGCCTTCCTCGCGGCACATACCCTTTACCACATCGTGGAGGATCTTCGCGAGAATGCGGATCACACGATCGCCGTCGTAATAACTATACCGATCGTTGTATTCCTTGAAGTGATCCAGGTCCGCGTAGCAGACGCCGAACGGTGCGGTCTGATGCAACCGGCGCGTGATTTCCGCTTCGATCTCCACGGTGCCCGGGAGTCGCGTCGACGGATGGACATGCACGTCGCGGTCCGAGCGACGGAGCAGAATGTCCATGCGCAACATGAGCTCATCGCGCTGGAGCGTCTCGGTGAGCACTTCGTCGGCGCCGGCGTCGAACGCCGACGCCAGCGCGGCCGGACCGCTCGCGGCGAACATGAGCGCGGGCACGATCCCGGTGAACGAGTCGCTCTTGAGCCGAGCGCAGGCGGCTTCGGCAGCAGCGTGGTTCTCACGGGCGTCGAACACGACGACGCGCGGCCGCCCACGAAGGGAGCGCGCCATCAGGTCATCCGAATCCTGGATGCTCACGACGGCGAATCCGCGTGACCCGAGCCACGCTGAGACGGCCTCCGGCGGGTGCGAGCCGCCGGGGCTGAACACCATCGCGGTCTGCTGCAGCACGCTACGCCATGCTCATGCTGAAGGGCGCCAAGTTATCGGGAGCGTTGGTCGAAATCAAACGTCGGACGTGACTGTGAACTGCGTCACTCAGCCCGACACTGGCCGAGGTGTCGGGGATCATCTATAGACGCCGCGAGGTGCCCCGGCGTCATTTCACCTGACGCCGAATGGAACCGACCCGATCAGCTCGAAGCGCTGCGTTTCGCCTATGCCTTGCCGCCGGAGCCGAACCGTGATGAAGGCGTCCACCGTGCTGAGGGCATGGTTCGCGATCACGAGGCCAAGATCCTCGAGCGAATTTCGGTAGGCGTTGTTGCTGCGCCGGATGGTCCGTCGAAACTCGGCGTACTCCAGCCGGGCGTTTCTCCACGACCATCGATATTCCGGTCGCACGGCGCGCTCACGGTAGAACCTCTCGGCCTCCGCCCACTCGCGGGAGTCGATGGGCGGTGGAGTGAACGGGTCCGCCCAGTACGTCTGTCTCGCCAGGAGCCACGTCGAGCCGTTCGCGGTTGTCGTGTCTGGCTCCGGGTCGAGGTCGCCACCGGCAACCGCATCGAACGCGCCGCTCTCCACGAACTTCTCCATCCGCTCGTAGTACTCGAAATCCCCGACCGGCCTCAACGTGCTGAATGGCCGGCGTGCCACTTCACTGGCGAGCCGGCGGTACGTCGCGCGTGCGCGCTGCCCCTCGCGCACGTCCGCGCGGTACCGCGCCCACGCGAAGGCTTCGACGGCGAGGTAGGCCACCAGCCTGTCCTGGCGGAGTAACGCTTGTCCGGTACCCGGCACAACCGCGGACGCGAGCACTGACCACGCCGTTGCCGTCACCGTCGAGTCTCTTCGCACGAATGGCAATGCGAGCTCGCCTGACCCGAGCGGGGCGGCAACGTTCGAGCGCGCGCTTCTCGGCGCGCGCGGCGTCACTTCGGCATCGTGTGAACGCTGCGCGGCCACCGCGCCGAACGGAATCGCGGCAGTGAAAGCAGCGAGCGCGATGATTCGCGGTCTCAGCGCGGCGCGCACACGATCAAAACAAGTAGCGAAGCGACAAATAGGTTGGGGCTTTGCCAGCATCGGCGGAGAGCCCGCTCACGACCCTGCCAACGTCGAAGATCAGGTTTCCGGTGCTGAGTCCGAGACCGATCGATGGGCCACCAGCCTCGGAATCGGACGCCTCGAACGCGTATCCGCCGCGCACGTGAAACCGGTCGCGGTAGGAGATGTCCGCGCCGAAACGCGGGGCGGGATTCCTGACGCGAAGCTCATCGATGACATCGACGCCTACGCGCACTGCCGTTTCCGGAGCGATGCGCGAGGGCACGGCAATGCGGTACTGCGCGCCGATCTGCAGACGCCGCGGAATGGGATCGGACTGCTGGCTGTCGTTCACCTGCAGCTTGAGGCCCACGTTGCGCGCCGCGATGCCGATCGTAAGCGGCAGCGAACGGCGCACCGTGAACTGGACGCCGAGGTCGAGCGCACTCGTCGTCGCGGAGAACGCGATGTCCGGACACGGCCCGGTGCAGTCGATGCGAAATTGAACCAGCTTGTACGTCAGACCCGCCGTGACGTGGTTGCCGATCGGGGTGGCGTACGTCGCCGCGTAGACGAAGCTGCGAGGAATGATCGTGCCCCCGGCGCCCTGCCCGGGGTTGTCCGGGTCCGGGCTCGATTCCTGGTCGCCGTAGTCGAAGATGTTCACCGACAGGGCGAGCACGCCTAACAAGGACGACGGCACGACGACGGTGACTACGTCCCCGGTTCCGGCGACGCTCTGCGAGTGATGGATCGCCGCTTCGCGGCGAGTCGCAGCGCCGATTGCGGCGGGATTCCACCACACGGACTCGCTCCCGCCCCGGTCGGCCGCGACGGCCTGGCCGAGGCCGACCGAGCGTGCCCCGACTGGCAGGAGCAGGAACAGCGCCCCCTCCTCGGCAAGCCCGGTCTGCGCGCTCGCCATGTCGGGGATGGATCCGCCAAGCGCGATCGCGCCGGCGAGTACGACCGCCCGACTAGAGCGGCGTAGCCTCATCCGCCAGCATGATCGGAATGTCGTCGCGCACCGGGTACCGCAGGCGGCACGCGTGGCAAACGAGGCTCGATTCTTCTGCCCGATACTCGAGCTCTCCCTTGCACTTGGGACACACGAGAATCGCGAGCAGCTGTGGAGATAGACTCATCGCGCCGGCTCCTGAGGCATCCGATACCCGAATCGCTCGAGAGCCCGCGCGTCGCGACGCCAGTTCGCCAGGACCTTCACCCACAGGTCGAGGTAGACGGCACCGCCAACGAGTCGCTCGATCTTGACGCGGGCCGCACGTCCGATCTCACGGATCCTGGCACCTCGTTCGCCAATGAGGATCCGCTTCTGGCTATCGCGTTCGACGTAGATCGTCGCCCGAATGTACACCGGCGTGCGGTTCTCGCGAAACTCCTCCACCGCACACGCGATGCTGTACGGGACTTCCTCGTCGAGCTGCTCGAGCGCCGTCTCGCGCACCAGTTCCGCGGCGAAGAACCGCATGGACTGGGTACTGATGTCGTCCTCTGGATAGAGGAGTGGGCTCTCGGGCAGGTGCTGCGTGATGGCGGCGAGGAGCACGTCGATGCCGTCGCCGTTCTGGGCGGAGATCGGGATGGCGGTCGGGTGCTGCATCACGAGCGATTCGCGATCCGCCGCCCGCACGGAATCCATCTTATTCAGCGCCAGGATGACCGGCGCCGCGGGCGCGGCGCCCAGGGCAGCTGCTTCCTCCAGTGGCGGCACGGCACCGAGCGTCGCGTCCACGAGGTATACGATCACGTCGGCGTCGTCGAGGGCCCGCAACGCAGTGGACCGCATCACCCGCTGGAGTGCATAACGCGGCTCGAGGAGGCCTGGCGTATCGAGCAGCACCATCTGGCTCTCATCCGTCGTGCGTATGCCGACGATCCGATCGCGCGTGGACTGCGGCTTCGGGCTCGTGATGGCGAGCTTCTCGCCGACGATGCGGTTGAGGAGCGTGGATTTGCCCGCGTTGGGCTTTCCGACAACGGTGACGATACCGGCGCGCATTGGTGGGTAAGATACGGGTGTGCGCCGGGCGCTGGATGCACAACGCCCCTGCCGAAATTGTCGACAGGGGCGTTGTGAACGAGGTGCCGGCGACGGCCTACTCTCCCGCGACCTCTCGGTCGGAGTACCATCGGCGCTGTAGGGCTTAACGACCGTGTTCGGGATGGGAACGGGTGTGGCCCCTACGCTCTA
>Ga0075430_100003790_pt1 | contig 12717 bp, 14 predicted proteins | sample RhiMetdeltSRZDD4_FD_75294 | JGI IMG/M metagenome (GOLD analysis project Ga0075430, IMG submission 75294) | Populus rhizosphere microbial communities from Tennessee, USA - Rhizosphere MetaG P. deltoides SRZDD4 | ecosystem: Host-associated > Plants > Roots > Rhizosphere > Soil | place: USA... | reverse complement strand
CGAGATCTTCCTGACCGACATCGGGAAGGAGGGCTCGACGATCAAGGGCATGATGAACGCGTTCGCCACGGCGATCTCGATCGGGCTCCAGTACGGCGTGCCGCTCGAGACCTTCGTGCGCAAGTTCGCGTACGTGCGCTTCGAGCCGGAGGGGATCACGCGCAACCCGGAGATCCCGTTCGCGAAGTCGATGCCCGACTACATCATGCGCTGGCTGGCATCCCGCTACGGAGACGCCGACCTGCACGAGGAGCTCGGAATCCTCACCGCCGAGATCCGCGCCCGCAAGGCGGGCGAGGCGGCGGCGATGCGAGGCGACACGGCGGGCCCGCCGGCCGGCGAGTCCGAGCCGGCGAACGGCGGCAATGGCGGCACCGGCCACTCGACCGCGAAGCCCGCGGCCGCGGCGATGACCGACGAGCCCCCGGCCGTGCCGGCGAAGCTCCAGGGCCTGGAGCTCGGCCCCGCCTGCGCGATGTGCGGAGGCATGATGCAGCGCACCGGCTCGTGCTACACCTGCTCGAGCTGCGGGAACAACACCGGCTGCGGCTGATTTAGAAGTTCATCCCAATGTCCCGAACGCGTCACGACGTGTCAACGGGCGGCTACTTGCAGCCCGTTTTGGAGGCTCGGCTGATCTGTGACCCCGCGTTCGCATGTCCGGGTTGGCGTCAGCAGATGACCAGAGGCCGAGTCCGAGACGGGCGGGCGCATGACTTGTCCGTGAACGGAGCTCGCGGCTGGTCACGGAAGGCTCTGTAGAACCGGCACGATAGGTTCAGGCGTGACTATGCCGACCGTTGAGCTCTGGTGCGATGGCGCCTGTTCCGGCAACGGCCGCCAGTCCGCCGCCGGCGGCTGGGGAGCCGTGCTCATCTTCGGGGGCCCCGTCCAGGGCGCCGGCGCCGACGCTGCCGCCAGCATGCTCGAACGCGAGATCAAGCGGCTCACCGAGCCAGGCCCCGTCAGCATCGACCTGGGCAGTGGCCGCCCGATGTGGGCGATGGCGATCTGGGGCAATGAGAGCCCCTCCACCAACAACCGGATGGAGATTATGGGGCTGCTCGAGGGCCTGCGCGCGCTGAAGCGCCCCACCCGCGTCCACGCGCACGTCGACTCCACCTACGTGATGAAGGCGTTCACCGACCGCTGGCTCGACGGCTGGCAGCGGCGCGGCTGGGTGAACTCGCAGAAGAAACCTGTCGCCAATCGAGATCTGTGGGAGGAGCTTCTGGTCGCAGTCAAGCCCCACCGGCTCGAGTTCACCAGGGTCCCCGGCCACTCCGGGGTCACGCTCAACGAGCTCGTAGACCAGCTCGCTGTCGCTGCGGTGCGGCGCTAGAGCGCGAGCGGGTCGCCGCCGTCCGTCCCATGGAGCGGGCGGACATTTCCGCGCGTGTCCACAGCTGAGCTGTACGCGGCCGCGAACGCCGACTACTTTCCGGAGGGCAGGACGCCGAGACCCTGAAGCCAGGGCCCGTAATCCTTGGCGAAGGTGCTAAGTGCTCTCGAGGCGAGCGAGGTTGCCTGGTACAGCTCGCTCGGAGTCTTCGGCTGTCCATACCGGTGGGTCAAGGCGATCCGGGCGCTGTTGAGATCGCTGAGAAGCTGGCGCTGGGCCTGCGTGATCACCCCGTTGTCACGGAGCAGGCGGTAGTCCTCCGTAACGCTTGGGGGTTGCTCCCCCGGGGGTTCGGGCGGCCGGAAACCGGCGAGCACGCTGCCAGCCTGGATGATGACGTTGAACTGGTTGCAGCACGCCGTCGCGGCCCAGCTGAGTGCGGCGAGCTGGACGCGCACATGATCGTCGGTCGATCGCTTTGAAAAGGCCGCTTCAATTGCCTCGAGCGTCAGCGGATCGCCGATCTCAGCGCTTGCCGACCTAAGCGTGTTTCGCTCTTCGAGGAGGTCCTTAACCGCCGCCCTGGCCACCTCCGTACGGATTCGGCGCTCCCGGTCCGTCACCCGAAGTGAGCTCCGAGCTCGACGAGAGCGGCCTCGGCCTCAGTCGCGAGTCGACGCTCCTGGCGGCGGGCGCGAGCGGCAATCGCATCCTCCTCAGCGAGGAAGCGGGGCCAGACGTAGCCACGATCGACGATAACTCGCCCCTCATTCAGCACCTGGTCCATCAGCAGCGGCGACTTCTTCGCCTGCTTCCAAGGGATCAGGTCGACGCGACGGCCGGTCGCGTCCTCCAGCTTCGCGCGTAACGCCCCAGGCCGGACACCCGAGCGGTCCTTCCAGTCGACGAGGAGATCGACATCCGAGCGCGGCCCGGCATCACCGCGAGCGGTCGAACCGAAGAGGACAGCGAGCTTCACGTTCGGCTCAGTCCGGAAAGCCTCACGCAAGGTCTGGAGCATCCGCCAGTTGCGGTGCACGTAGTCGCGCTCCGCGTCATCGAGCATGAGCGTCCGCGGAGTTGGCCTGCGGCAGCGAAGCGTGCTCATCTCGACCGCGCGTCGCAACGTGCGCTCCGGCACGCTTATCTCAGCGGCGAGTTCCTTCAGGGCTGACACTATGCGTCAGCCTAGCATCTCGTGAGGCCGTTATGAGCGATCTTGTGGCTCACACAGCGCAATTTGCCGAATAACGGCCTTACAAGCTAGCGCTAGTCGAACGCTGAGACGATCAAGCTGAGGAGAACCGCGATTACGACCCAGCCGACCGCGGTCTGACCGGCACGGACATCCCCTGCAAGGCGGCGAGCTCGGCCCCGAATCCAGGCGACTATTCCGGCGACGAGCGCCAGGAGACCGCCGAGGGCGAATGTCGACCAGACGATGTCGGCGAAGGTGCTGTTGTCGTCGGGGTCATCGCTGAACCCCTTCCAGTCGGCGATCGACCCGATGACGAGGATCACAAAGCCGATCACGGACAGGGCAGTAAGAAACAGCGCCAGCGTCCCCAGCGCGGATCGCCCCCCGGTCGAGCGATCGGCGATCGGAGGACCCGGCTCTCCCGCTGCATGATGAGTGCTCATGCGCCAAGTTCACTACGCGGGGTTCAGGGCCGCAAGCCCCAACCGGCATTCGCGCGGCTTCACTCGGTCGACGCGACGAGCAGCCGGCCGGCCGCCGTCGGAAAGCCTCGCACCGCCAACTGATCCCGCAGCCTGATCAGCGCAAGGTCCTTCGCCTTCGCCTCGAGCATCACGTCGAAGTCCCGGTCGCCTGCCACGTCGGTCATGAAGCGCTCGAAGCCGATCGGGTCGACGAGGTCGGCGTGCGCGCGCAGCTGCGGCAGCACGAGCTGCCGCTCCACACGGCGGCCGCGGCGGAGCTTGCGCGTCGCGATGTCGAGGCGCGGGGACGAGTAGTGGATCTTCGGCGTCTGCTCGCGTGGCCAGGTGGTGAGCGCCGCGTCGAGCGCTTCCCGGTCGCTCATCCCGACAGGGTCGTGGCAGTGGTGGTGGAGGACGTCCCAGACCATGCGCAGACCCGCGCGACCCGCGAGCTGCGCCACGGCATGGGTGCCGAACGAGCGGTCGTCGTTCTCGATCACGAGGCGCCGCCGGGCCGCGTCGCTCAGCCGCTCGAAGCCGGCGAGGAAGCGATCGCACGCGGCCTCCACCCCGCCGGCGGCTCCGCCCACGTGGAGGACGACGACGGCCTCCGGACCCAGTCCCATCGCGTCAAAGAGCCCAGCCTGGACCTCGAGCTCGGCGACCGCGGCAGCCTGGACCTCGGGGTCCGTGGAGTTGAGGACGGTGTACTGCCCGGGATGGGACGACAGCCTGATATCCCACTCGCGGACGACCTCACCTAGCGCGGCGAGCTCCTCCGCGCACTCGTCCACCTGCCCGTGGAATTGGACGAGCTCAGGGTGACTCGCGTAGGGCGCGAGCGCCGTCGCCACGCGGTACATCCGGACGTCATTCGCGTCGAGGTACTCGAGGATCCGCCGAAGTCGTTCGAGCGAGTGCCGCAGGTGCGGTCCCGACTGCCAGCGACGTGTGTCGTGGGACGGCAGGCCGCCGTCGCCGAGGACCTTCACGGCGAAGCCCAGGCGGTGCGTAGTGGTCGTTCGGGTCTCCACCGGCGATCAGAGAGCGATGCCGGGTCGGCCCGGCTCTCGCGGGAGCTTAGGAGGCGTGGCCGCGCGGGGTGCCGCCGTGGCCGGGCGGTGCGCCCTTGGCGCCGCCCGGTGTGCCGCCGCCGCGGAGGCCGCGTTGGGTTCCGCCCTGTCCGCGGGCCTTGCCCTTCGGGGTCGCGGCTGCGCCGCTCTGGCCGGGGGGCGTTCGGCCGTGGCCGGGTGGGACTCCGCCGTGTCCCGGTGGACAGCCGCCGGGGCCGCTGCCGTGCCCGGGCCAGCTGCACGGTCCTGCCGGGGTCCGTTGCACGGGAGGCGCGGGCACCGCTGGCTTCGGCGCCGGTGGCTTCGCCTTCGGCTCGGGCGCCGGCGGCGCGCCCTTCGATTGGGGCGGCGCGGGCTTGTCGGCCTTCTTGGGCGGCGCCGCGGGCTTCGTCACGGCCGGTGCTGCGCTCGGTGCTCGGGCCGCGAACAGGATCGGCTCAACGGCGGCCTGCTTCGCCCGGTCGGGCTTCGCCGGACTGCTCTTCGCGGGCTTCGCCGGAGTCTCGACCGCCGGCTGGCTCGGCGAGGTGACGTTCGCGACCTTGTCGTCCCCCGTCAAAGCGAGGAAGGCGATCCCAGCAGCCACGATCACCGCGCCCGCTGCGGCCACCACCCCGCCGCCGCCGGACGAGCCGGCCGCCGCCTGCGGTGCCGCTACCCCGCTCCAGTCCGCGCCGACCACGCTGCCGGCGGCCGTGAGCGTGTCCGTGCGCATCGCGGCGAACAGCGCGACGGGCGCCCACATGCGGTAGGAGGCGCCGGCCTCGAGCAACATGCGGTTCGCCGTCTGGCACGAGCCGCACTCCTCGAGGTGCTCCGCGAGCCACTCGCGCTCGTCCTCGTCGACCGCCTCGCCGTCCTGGACCCTGCTGAGCAGCAGCTGCGCGTACTCGCAGTCCTCGGTGGTCGCGACGACCGATGCAACGGCCCCGGCCGTGAGCGCCTCGCGGAGCTTCCCGCGCGCCCGGAAGATCAGCTGCGCCGCCGCGTTTCCGGAGATCCCCATGATCTCCCCGACCTCGTCGTAGGAGCGTCCGGCCACCTCGCGCAACGCCAGCACCTCGCGGTGGCGCGGCGCCAGCTTGGCGTTCGCCTCCTGCACGGCCTCCTGGGTGTCGCGGAGGAGTGCCGCGCGCTCCGGATCGGTCTCCACGTCCGGCGCGCGCCCGCGCTCTTCGGGCGGACTCTCGGACGGCTGTAGCCGGGAGCGCTGGCGCATCAGTCCATAGGCCTCATGTCGCGCCGAGGCGAACAGATAGGAGGAGAAGTCGAGCACCGGCCGGTCGTCCTCCTGCAGCCGGCGGAGGACGTTCACGAACGCCTCCTGCGTCGCATCCCCCGCGTCGTCCGGCGACCCCGTCAACCGCAGGGTGTAGTTGTACACCTGCTCTGCGTAGCGGTCGTACAACTCGCCGTAGGAGACCCCGCTGCCCGCAGCAGCTTCCTGGACCAGCACTCCGTCGGGCGTAGTGGCCCCTCCGTGGGCGACCGCAGTCTGGGTCACGAGTCTTCATAACCAAGCTACGCGCCATGTGCCCAACGGTCAATGCGATTTTCAAATAGGGCACAAAATGGCTCGACAACTCCGGGGTCAAACTGCCATCCGGAGCCCTCGCGGAGCTCATCCAGCGCCCCTTCGATGGTTGCCGTGTGGCAATACGGGCGCGGATTGGTCATCGCATCGAACGCGTCGCAGATCGCGACGATCCGCGACGGGATCGGGATGGCCGAGGCCCTGAGGCCATCCGGATAGCCGTGGCCATCCCAGCGCTCGTGCGTGGCCCGGACCAGCGGGCCGAGGCTCACGAGCGCCGGCTTGCGCTCCAGGATCTTCTGCCCGGTCACGGAGTGCGCCTCCATCAGGGCGCGCTCGGTCTCGGTAAGCGGGCCAGGCTTGTCGAGCACCCAGGGCGGGATGGCGAGCTTCCCGACGTCGTGCACGCGAGCCGTCCGGACCACCAGGTGAAGCAGCGGGCCCGATAGCCCGACCTCGAGCGCGAACACGCGCGCGAGGCGGCTGGTGCGCTCCATGTGTGCGGCGACCTCCGGCGCCGCCTCCTCGACCAGTTCCAGCAGGGCCGCAAGGGAGACCTCCTCGGAATCGGGTCTCCAGCGAGCGCCATCTATGGCCTTCCAACGAGGGGCATTGTGAACCACGCGAGTCCTCTCGATCGGGGCGGCCGGCCGCCTCTTGCGGCCGGGATCGGGTTTGTCAACACCCCGAAAGAGCGACCTGCGGGAGGTTTATTACGCGGGCTCCGAAATTTGGTCGTCGGACATCGTCAGACCGACACTTCCACGACCGGCCGTCCGCGCACGTTGCGCCAGCGGCCGTTGCGGTGGTCGCGGGCGCGGATCTCGATCGCGCCGGGCCGGTGCGTCAGGTAGAGCGAGCAGAGCGGGGCGCCCGGATTGCGCCGCCTTCCGGTGCCGAGCAGCGCCGAGGTGTTGATCGCGACGAGCGAGCGCCTCGGCGCGAGCCGCACGCGCCTGATGACCCCCGGTGCGCTCAGGGGCGAGTGGGTGTGCCCGGAGATCCAGACTTTGGCGTTCGGGTGACGCCAGAGCAGGTCGCGGATCGCCTCGTCGGGCTTCGCGTGGAAGGCGGCCATCGTGGAGGTGAAGTGCAGGCGCGGGTCCCCCATCACCGTGCCGAACAGCGGCCAGTGGCAGGCGATCCAGCAGTCCGTGTCGGCATCGGAGAGCTCGCGCTCGAGGAACGACAGCGTGGCGGTGGAGAGCTGGCCGGCGCGACGGCCCGGATCGGTTCGGCTCGGGCCGATCACCACCACGCGCACGAAGCCCAGGTCGACCGTGAAGTTCTGCGAGGGCTGCCCGTACACGCGCGCCCAGTCCGCCACGCGGCGCTCGTTGTGGAGGATGTCGTGGTTGCCGAGCGCGGTGACCCAGGGCCCTGGGAGCCGATCGAAGAAGCGGAGGGCGAGCTCGTCCTGAGCGGGCCTGCCGCCCTCGGTGGCGTCTCCGATCTGGAGGTGGAGGGCCGGCGCGCCGAGTCGCGCGACGTCGCGGCTCACGGCGTTCATCCGCACCCGCGTGATCGCGCCGGCGTGCAGGTCCCCGACGCAGTGCACCGTGCGTTCCCAGTTCAGGTCAGACACCGGGCGGCGAGTGGCAGCTGCCGCTGGTCTCGTCGACCGTGGCGCCGTCCTCGCCGACGAACCGCGCGCTGTAGGCACCGGGCTCGAGGGCGAGCTCGAGGACTCCGAAGACATCCTTGCGCAGGACCTCGCTGTTCGCCGCCTGCGGCCCCGTGTCGGTGTGGAGGCTGCGACCTCCCGTGCCGACCACGAACTGCCTCACGCCGGCGGGATCGGGAATCCCCTCCGGCGTGACCGGGGCGAAGCGCTCGTAGTTGTGCGAGTGACCCGTGAGCACCAGCTCGGCGCCGTGCTCGTAGAGGTCGGCGAACAGTGGACCGGTCTCGGGATGAGGCTGGTTCGCTCCGCCGAAGCCGGAGCTGAAGCGCGGGTGATGCCAGTAGGCGATCACGCAGGCGTCGCTCGGCAGGGCGTCGAGCTCGTCCTGCAGCCATTGCTCCTGCTCGCTGCCGTCCGCGCACGACACCGGCCAGCAGTCGTCGGGCAGCGACGGGTTGCCGCCGGTCGAGCGCGTCCAGTTGATGGCGCCCGAATTGAGCACGAAGACGTTCCAGCCCCCGAGCTGCCAGCGGTAGTAGCCCTTCGCTGGATCGCCGGCCGCAGCGCCGAAGTACGAGTAGTAGCCCGGCGCCTGGTCGCGCTCCGGATCTCCCTCGTACTCGTGGTTGCCGACGGCGGGATGGGTTATCGCCTTGAAGCGACCCCAGGTCGGGTCGAAGACGGCCATGAAGTTGACCAGCTCGCCGTGCTCGTACTGGTTGTCGCCGAGCACCGCGACCGCATCGGGTGCGAGGCTCCCAACCAGATCGCCCGTGCGCGCCTGGCGGCAGGCGGTGGGCGTCTCGTCGAGCTCGGGCCGGCACGCGATGTCCCCCGCGGCGACGAGCGTGAGCGGCTCCGGCGGTGGAGGCGGGTCGGGCGGCGGAGGTTCCGGCGCGGGCGGCGTGAGCTGGGGAGCCGGTTGCTCGGGGACGGGCGCCGGTTGAGATGGCTGCGAGGCCACCCGGACTCGCAACCGACGCCGCACGACCACGCCGCGTGAACGTGCCACGAGCCTGTAGCGGCCGGCCGCCAGTCGTCGCGGGACCCGGATGCGCAGGCGGAAACCGCCGCGGCGACCGGTGCGCAGCCGCGCAACCCGTCGGCCCGCAAGCGCGAGGCGCACGATCGCTCGTGCCGGGAAGCCGTGCCCGGCCACTCCGAGCGGCTTGCCGGGCGCCACGACCGTCCGCGAGACGGACAGCGTCGGCCTGGCGGGAGCCGACAGCGCCGCCGGCGCGAGGGCCCCGAGCGCGAGAACGGCCCACAGCACGTATCGCCACCTCCTCACGGGCCCGAGCATCGCAACAATGCGGCGCTATGTCCCGTGCAAGAGCCTCGCTTCGCCGCGAAGCCGGCGTGGAGCAGCACGCCACCACGCTCGAGCTGTTCTACGACCTCGTCTTCGTCTTCGCGATCACGCAGGTCTCGCACCTGCTGCTCGACCACCTGACCTGGACCGGCGCGGGACAGGCGACACTGGTGCTGCTGGTGGTCTGGTGGTCGTGGAACTACACGACCTGGGTCACGAACGAGCTCGACCCGGGCTCGATCCTCGTGCGCCTGCTCCTGATCGCGCTGATGCTCGGCAGCCTGCTGATGGCGATCGCGATCCCGGACGCGTTCGGCGACAAGGCGCTGCTGTTCGCGGGCTCGTACGTGGCGATCCAGGTGGGGCGCCACCTGTTCCTGACCTTCGTGGCCGCGGACCGTGGCACCAACGAGCGCGTGCGCGCGGGGCGCATCCTGATCTGGTTCGTCGCCGCGGGCGTGCTGTGGATCGCCGGGGCGCTGGCGGACGGCGAGGCGCGGACGGTGCTCTGGCTCGCCGCCCTGGCGCTCGACTATGCCGCGCCCATGGTCACCTTCTGGGTTCCCGGCCTGCCGCGGGTCACGCCCGAGGCATGGGAGGTCGGGACCGAGCACTTCGCGGAGCGCTTCCAGCTCTTCATCATCATCGCGCTCGGCGAGTCGATCGTGGTCACGGGCGCCACAACGGCCGAGCACGAGCTCACCACCGCCGTGATCGTCGCCTTCGGGCTCGCGTTCCTGACCACGGCCGCGCTCTGGTGGCTGTACTTCAACCTCCTCGCGGCAATGGCCGAGCGCCGCCTGGCGCAGGCCGTGAACCGCACCGTGGTGGCCCGGGACGCCTACACCTACCTGCACGTGGTGATCGTGGCGGGAATCCTGCTCAGCGCGGTCGGCGACGAGATCGTGATCGCCCACCCCACCGACGAGCTGAAGGACGCGGAGCTGTTGGCGGTGGTCTCCGGTCCCGCGCTCTACCTGCTCGCGCACGTCCTGCTGCGACTGCGCATGTCCGGAACGCTGGCGGGCCGCCGGCTCGCCGGCGCCCTCGCGTGCCTCGCGGTCGCCGCCGTCGGCACGTTCGCGCCGGCGCTCGTGGTGGCCGGCCTCCTGTTCGCCGTGCTGGTGGCGGTGATCGTGGGCGACCAGATCGCGGGCGCCCGCCGCCGGCACCGAGGCGAGCCGTCGCCGCTCGAGCGGTTAGCGGGCGCCGGCGGCTGACCCGCGCAGCAGGTCGTAGATGTAGCTCGCCATGACCGCCTGGTCCCAGCGTTCGGGACGCTCCCGCTCGGGGGTCTCGTCGACTGCGTGAGGCTCCTGCTCGTTCATCCGGTGGTCTCCTCGCCGAATGGCTAGTACGATGGTTGTCGAACCGTATCAAAGTTCGATGACCGTCTTACAAACAACAACAACCGACCAGCCGGCCCGCGAGGACATCGACCTCGGCGCCGTCCTGCACGCGCTGAGCGATCCGATCCGGCTAGAGATCGTCGCCGCGCTCGATTCACGCGCGGAGGCGTGCCCCACCGGCAGCTTCGAGGTACCGGTGAGCAAGTCCACCTGCACGCATCACTTCAGGGTGCTGCGCGAGGCGGGCGTGGTACGCCAGCGGCCCGAGGGAACGGCCCGCCTGAACACGCTGCGCCGAGACGACCTGGACGCGCGCTTCCCTGGCCTGCTCGACGCGGTCCTGGACGCGAAGGCTGGCTGAGCGTCAACGAACGCGCCTGTAGGCGCGGAAAGCGGGCTTGCGGACGCCCTCGTAGGTCATGAGGCCCGTGGTCAGGCCGAGCGGCATCGACGCGGGCTCGTCGTAGAGGTTGAACCAGCCCAGTCCCGCGATGTAGGACTGGCTGGCGGCGATCCGGTAGGCCCTCGTGAGCCAGCGCGCCTGCGACGAGCGGCTGACGAAGAAGTCGAAGGCGCGATTGGGCCGGTCGGACGAGACCGTGAATTCCGACAGCCACAATTTCGGCCCCGTGTTCCTGAAGCGGGCGTAGGCGCGGCCATAGGTGCTCTTCAGCTCGCTGTAGAGGGTGTCGACGTCGCTCATGTCGCGTATGTAGCGCTGGACCGGCCGGTTCGAGAGCTTCGGAAAGCGGCCCGAGAACGGGTTGTGCGCGTACCAGTCGAGGCGGGGCGGCCGCCCGTCGACACGCATCCACCTGAGGAACTGCGCCGGGAGCACGTCGCCCACGGTGAACGTGCCCCCGCCGATCACCACGTTGCGCCGGCTTTGCCGCTTGAGCGCGACATACGCCCGATCCAGCAGGCGAGCGTAAAGCCGCGGCCCGGTCGGCTTTCCGGAAGGCAGGGGCCGGAAGCTTGCGCGTCGTGACGGCTCTCCCCAGACCATCCAGCGCCGGACGGACGAGTAGCGGCGCGTGGCCGCCACCAGGAAGTCCGCGTAGGCGGAGGCCCTCGGCACCCAGTTCGGGGGCCGCCCGCCGTTGGCCCAGCGCGGGCTGCCCTTGACCATCAGCATGACGCCGATTCCGTTGGCGCCCGCCTCCTGCACGGCGCGGTCGACGTCCGCGGGCCACTGGTACGCCGGATCGTTCGGGTTCGTGGGATCCGCCGGCTTGGTCGGCGCCGTCCGGTCCCAGCGCAGCTGGTACTGGAACACCTTCACGCCGAGCCTCCGGTAGACCGGGAACGCGGAGGAGCCGTCCGGCATCGTCGTCGAGCCCCAGATCGCCTTGCGAGTGGCAGCGGAGGCCTGGGATCCGCCAACGACAGGCGCCATTGCGGCGCCCGCCACGGTCAGCCACAGGCAGAGGATTCCAACCCGACGCACGCTCGCCAAACCCGCTAGCCGAGCGAGAGTTTCGGCGACCGGTTGCGGTAGGCCAGCAGCCGGTGCGAAGTCGCCCAGCGCCGGCCTGCCAGACGCCGGTACACGGGTTCGGTGAAGCGGCCGAGGCGGCGGGCAACCGGCGGCCACACGGTCACCGGCCGCTCCTCCACGGGCCCCAGCGCTTCGCGCACGAGCCCGACCGGGATCCGGGCGGTATGCCGGTTGAGCGGGTTCGGGTAGCGCGGCTCGTAGATGAGCAGGGTGGCGTCCGGGCGCAGCACCCGTCCGGCTTCACGCAGAGCCATGCGTACGTCCTGAGGCCCGCCGAGCGAGGAGAGCACCGTGAACAGGAGCACCACGTCGAACGAGGCGTCGTCGTACGGCAGCCGGCGAACGTCGCCCTGGCGCAGCTGCACCGCGGCCGGAAGTGCGTCTCGGCTGGCAGCGAGGCGCTCCGGGAGCAGCTCGATGCCGTGCAGCCGCCCGGGCGAGACGCCGCGCTCCACGAACGAGCGCAGCCAGAAGCCGGTTCCGCAGCCGGCGTCGAGCACCTCGGCGCCGTCTGCGAGCTGCGCACCCACCAGCTCCCAGCACGCGCTCAGGAGCTCGGCTCGCGCGGCGATGTTGCCCCGGTTGTCCGCGGCCCAGGCGCGGCGCCGGCGCTGGCTGCGGCCGTAGGAGGCATAGGCCCGCCGCACCCGCTCTGGACCTGCTTCCCTACTGGGCCTCCGCATGAGGGTCTGCATGTTGCTGCATAAGAGCGTCGAGTTCGATTCGCGAGTGCGCCGCGAGGCGAGGGCGCTCGCTGAGGCGGGTCACACGGTCACGGTGGCCCACCTCCCACGGACGCTCGGCCCCTCGCCCGACGACGGCTACGCCGTGGTGCCCGCCCTCCCGCCGCGAGCGCTGGGCCGACTGCCCCTGCGCACGCACCGGCTGCGCATGTTCGGCGGATTCATCCGCGTGGCGTCCCGAACGAGACCCGACGCCGTCCACGCTCACGATGCCGCGATGCTCGCGCCCGCCCTCGTCGCCGCCCGGGCCAGCGGAGCACGGCTGGTGTACGACTCGCACGAGCTCGCCACCGGAGTGCCGTACAGAGAGCGCCTCTGGGCCTGGTTCGTGCGCGTGCTGGAACGGACCGTCATCCGCCGCTGCGACGCGGTGATCACCGTGTCGGACGGGATCGCCGACCGCCTGGTCTCGCTTCACGGCCTGCGCACGCGGCCCACGGTGGTGCGCAACCTCCCGGAGCTGGCGGGACAGCGCGGACGAGGCGGGCTGCGAGCTCGGCTCGAGATCGGCGACGCGCCGCTCGTGCTCCACCAGGGAGCGTGCGCGCGCAGCCGCGGCTGCGAGCAGCTGATTCGCGCG
>Ga0075430_100003788_pt1 | contig 12717 bp, 17 predicted proteins | sample RhiMetdeltSRZDD4_FD_75294 | JGI IMG/M metagenome (GOLD analysis project Ga0075430, IMG submission 75294) | Populus rhizosphere microbial communities from Tennessee, USA - Rhizosphere MetaG P. deltoides SRZDD4 | ecosystem: Host-associated > Plants > Roots > Rhizosphere > Soil | place: USA... | reverse complement strand
CGACATCGCCAAGTGTCCACCGTGCCGGTATGACGGGTTCAACGAAATCATCGAGCAGGCGTTTCTGCGCGATGGGATGCACGCGGCGTTTCTGTAGAGAGAGGGAGTCATGTCACGAACATCGAAAGCGCGGCGGGAAGCCTACGACAACATCGCGGCGGGGTCTGCCATCACCTCGCGGGAGCGGACGATCAGCGGTGCGCTGCCGCCACAGTTCACGACGTGGGGCAACACCGAGAACATTTCGGTGGGCACCGACTACAGCGCAGACGAGAACCTGGTAGTGAAGGGGACCAACCTGCTGGCGGGCGAGAGGCTGGGAGCGTAATGGCGAAACAGGACGAGAAGCCAGAACTGAGCACGGACGAGAAGTTCATGCTCGTGCTCGAGGCGCTGGCGCAGCGCAAGAACGAAGGCATCGACGCCTCGACGCTGCAAGCCATTCTGGCGGCGAACGCCACAGGCGTGCAGAAGGCGTTGCGACCGGAAAACGAATCGCATCCCGGCATCAGCGCGATGAGTTATCCGGAAGGCGACCGCGCGAAACCGCGCGACGGCATCCTGAAGTACCCGTTCTTCTACAACAACTACCCGATGCACAAGTTTCCGGAAACGGAGCATTGGCGGGAGTTGGAGTTGGCGGCGCAGGTGAAGCCGGGGGAATACACGGTGATCCGCAAGGACGCGTCACTGATGACCGTGACAGTCAAGGGCGAGAAGAACGCCAACGGGGACACCACGGCGATTCGTGTGGAGTTCCCGATTTCGCGGGAAGAAAAGTGGCTCATCCCGCCCAAGTCAGTCGTGCTCTACCAGTTGGTCTACAACGACCACCCGAAACGCCGGTTCTTGGAGGCGATGCAGGAGTACCTGGTGACGGTGATGGGCGGCGAAGCCGTCGAAGTGTGACGAGCTTCCCGCGGGGCTGGCTGACGACTCCCGACCACCAGCCCGTCCCTGGTGGGAGGTGGCAGGCGGCGGTTGGCTCCGCGGGGAGGTAGACGAGGTCAATGACGAGACAAGAACTGCTCGCGATCGTGTTCAGCGAAACGGCGTATGACAACCCGCCGCCAACGGTCGTGGCGCGTATTGGCCGCTTCCTGCAGGAAGGCGTACGGCAGGTGCTGAGCGAGCCGGGACTGGAGCGTTTGCAGGACAGCGATACGCCGTACACGTTCTCGACGGTGGCGGCACAGGCGCGGTATGTCGTGCCGGAGTCGATTGCGCGCCTGCTGCATTTCACGGAGCGCACGAATGACTGGCGGCTCACGCCGATGTCCCTTGCGGAGTATCGCGCCTTGGACCCCGACCCCACGGTGACGAGCGGGACACCGACGCACTTTGTGCCCATCGGACAAGTGGGTGTGGCGGTGCAGCCCTCGAATGCCAGCGAGATTTTCGTGGACTCAGACTCGGGCAGTGACGTGAACACGGCGTATCTCGAAGGCATCATCACGGGCGGGTATACGCGGCGTGTGGCGGTGACGATGACGGGGACCACCGCCGTCAGCTTCTCGAGCGCCATCACGTCGTTCATCGAGTTGAACGACTTCTATCTGAGTCACCCCGCAGTGGGCACGGTGACGCTGCACGAGGATGCGTCCGGCGGGACGGAACTCGCCCGCATCACCATCGGCAAGACGCGACCGACCTACTACGGCTTTTACCTGTGGCCCACGCCAGCCGCGGCGGTGACGTACTACGTGGATTACCGGCGGGCGCTCGCGCCGTTTATCAGTGACAGCGCAGAACCACCGGGACCGGCGGAGTTTCACGACCTGTATGCGGACTACGCCATTCATCGGGAATGGCTGTTCAAGAAGGATTTCGATGCGGCGGCGGTGGCGAAGTCGCGTTTCGACGGCAGGCTGAGCAAGTTGAAGTACGCAACGCAGGTGGACAGCGACCAGATCGTGATCGCGGGGCGCGGACGGCGCATCGGGCATTCCCGCTTGGGTGCGTATTACCCAGCGGATAGCTGGAGATAGCGCATGGCCGATCTGACCACGGAATGGAAGGACTACATCGTGGCGCTGAAAGCGGCGGCGCCGACCGCGCAGGATGTGACGACGCTGGTGGCAAAGGATCTGCCGACGGCGCGGGCGCACGTGGAAGGGTCCACGCAGTTGGACGACGCGAACACGATGTATCTGAAGTATCTGGATTGAGGACGACAACAAGATTCGCTCCCGGACGGGGTGCGAATGGTAACGAACGCGGAACCCTTAACCCTGTCTGTAGGAGTGAGTGACCATGAAGTTTTCTGTTGACATGCAGCGTACATCGTCCACGACGGCGGCGCTGGGTTCGATGACGGCGGATGCGACGCGTGCGCGCCGCCTGCGTGTGTATGACGCCATGTTCGGCTCGGAAGCGACACCCGCCGACGCGGCGATTCTGTGGACGTTCCGTCGCTGTTCGGCGGCTGGCACCAGCACCTCGGTGACGCCGCAGAACCTCGACCCCGCGTCGAGCACGACGGAATACGACGCAGGCGAGAACCACAGCATCGAGCCGACGTTTACGGCCGGCGCGATTCTGCTCAACGTGCCGCTCAACCAGCGCGCGACGTTCCGCTGGGTGGCGGCACCGGGTGGTGAACTGGTCATGCCGGCGACGGCGTCCAACGGGTTCGGCATCGAGACTGACACGATCTCGACGGGCACCCCGGTCATCACCGCGACGATTCACGCCGACGAAGAGTAAGGCGTGTACGTCGAGCAGGGCTGGACGCTGACAGACGTGCAGGTCGTGGCGTTGAAATCGGTCTGTCACGAGATCGATCTCTCGCCTGGGCCGGGAGGCTCCCGCATCACGGTGTTGGGACACGTCAAGGTGGGGCCGATTGCGGGACGTGGGGCGGTGGTAGCGCTGTATCCCAGCAGTCAGTTGGTCGCGCATGTCGATCCGCCGATTGCCGGCCGGCGCTACCACCTCCCGCTCGAGGTCAATGACGGCTGCTGGGTGTTCCACGGCGGGGACTGGCAGCAGTTAGTCGTGGGGCACGTGTACGAGATGGACCCAACGGAGACGCACGGCGCGGTGAACTGGGGCCAAGAGCGTCGCCTGCATCTCATGGTGGATACGGAGGACTGATGGCGAAGTACGAAGTGACGCTTTCGGATGGGCGCAAGACGGAGTCGCATTCCGATAGCGAGGAACGGGCCGCGACGCAAGCGGAGCACTGGGACCGCGATCGGTTCGTGATCAACGTCAAGCGCGGTCACGATCCGGGGCCGTCTCCGGCCAAGGCCGTGGATGTGAAAAAGGTCAAGGACTGATGCTGAAGCCGCAGGGGTACGTGACCGTGGTCGGTGAGCGGCCGATGCTGGAGTACGACTCGGTCACGTGTGGCCATTGCAACGCGGTGATCCTGGTGAAACCGGGCACGGCGGCGACGGTCTATCTCTACCCGCAGATGGTGGGTCCAGCAAAAGAGGAAGCGGGCGCGATGTGCCGCGTCTGCATGTCGAAGGTGTGCCTGCGGTGTCACGACCGTGGCATCTGCACCCCCTTGATGCGGCGGATTGAGGACATGGAAGAACGGCGCCGTACGTGGCATGAGGCGGGAGTGCTCGGATGAGGGCGCACTGGGTTCATCCGGTGGTCCCGGTGATTCGGGCGCAGTTCTATGCGCGCGACCGCCTGACGGGGACATGGGACGAGGTCTCACAGCCCGCGGGCGACTTCGACACCAGCGAGTATCGCGCCGAGACGTACGGCTCCCCGACGCACTATTGCGATCCGACCAAGACCACGGATGGCGCGGGCACGTCGGGCAATCCGTGGCAACCCTCGCAAGCGATGGCGAGCGCCGTTGCGGGAAATGTGGTGGGGTGGCTGCCTGGGTCCATGTCTGCGAGTTTCCCGCACAGCACGGACACGCAGACGCCGACGCTCAATCCGGCCAACAGCGGCACGTCCACCAGCAACCGCATCGTTCATGTCACCAAATACGCCGCGGTGGCGCTGTCGAATGTGGCGACGAATGCGCTGCGGACGCAGTTGCGGCATGACGCGGTTGGGGTGGTCTCGAGTGGTCCGTCGTCGGAAACCGGCAACGGTGCCTCGATGTACGGCAGCGAGTTTCGGAACTACATCACGTGGGACGGGTTCTACGTCGATGTGGACTCCGCAGAGATTGCGTCCGACACCGGCGTGATTTCGATCCGCGAATGTACCGGCGTCCATGTTCGCAACTTCTACGTGAAGAGCAAGGCGCTGACGTGCAATACCAATGCGGTCGTGTATCGACCGAACAACTGCGTCGATACCGTGCTGCACAACGGGATCATCGAGGACCACTCCAATGTGCCGCCAGGCTTGCAGCCGGGACTGGCGTCCGACCAGTACGGGGATCGGAACTACACGATTGAATACATCACGGTTCGCAACACCACGCGAGGCTTCTACACCAAGGGCGAGGTGAGCGGGCAGGGCAATTACGGCGTGATGCGCTACATCGTGACGCACGGCTGTGATCTGGGCTTCGGCATCAACGCGTGGAACACGACGCCGGGGAACGTGCAGCTCTTCCACCACTGCCTGGTCTACGACTACGACAGCGTCGGGTTCATGATCGGCACGAATCATCCCACCGCTGAGAACACGCTGATTCATCACTGCACGGTGGCGAATGGCTTTGCGAGCGGCGGTGGCGCCACTGGCGCGATCTATATCAAGGCCGCGACGACGGCGTTCGTGCCCGGCACGTTCAATATCCGAGACAACATTTTCGACTGGGCGAATGCGAGTGCGGGGCGTGCGTGGGAGGGCGGGGAATACACCGGCACGACGTTTCCGACCGTGAACTATAACCGCTACTACCGCGTCGGTGCGAGCGTGAGCTGGACGATGGGCGCCTCAACGCCAACGACGATGGCGCAGTGGCGTACCGCACTCGGTGGCGGGTCGCAGGAACTCAACAGCGACACGCTGGGGTCGGACCCCTTCACGAGCCGCGCCACGGACGACTACACCATTGCTCCTGCCAGTGCAGCGTTGCTGACAGCGGATTCGGCCGGCGGCGAACTCGGCTGCTTTGAAGGCAGCGAGACACCGGGCGCGTTCGGGAGTTACGGCTTCTAATGATTCTCACGGACGATTTCTCCACCGACCCGTCATCGCGCTGGAGCACGATTTTCGGCACGGCGCCGACCTGGGACAGCACCAACCTGGAGCTGGATTGCGACACCACTGCTGACTTCATACACCGCTACACGGCGAACGATCCGGGCAACCTTGGCCACGAATGTCAGGTGACGTTCATCTTGGGGTCGGTTCGGTGCTTTGGTCCCGCGGTGCGGATGGCGAACGACGGCGGCAACGATGACTGCTACGCGGCGTACTGGGATACGGGCAATTCGGTGGTCATCGCCCGATTTGATAACGGCGTCAGGACGGTGCTCAACGCCCTCTCCTTGACGGCAGCCAGCGGCGATTGGGTGACGTTGCGGTTACGCGCGGAAGCCTCAGGCAGCGATACGTTGCTGACGGTCTACGGCGTGAATCACGGCACCACCAAACCGTCATCCGCGCCCGCGTGGGAAACGACTTCGTTGGGGACGGCCACGGACCCGGCGGCGAGTGACCACGCGGCGGCGCGGCATGGGTCATGTGGGATTGGCGGCCGACCGGGTGCGTCGGACTACGACACGCGACACGACTTCTGGACGGCGCGCATCAACGATGAAGTCGGCGGCGGTGGTGAAACCATCACGATGGACAAGTGGCTGGGACGGCAGGAAGTGCGGCGGCGTCCGCATGCCGCAATGGTCCCCAGCGGATTCATTCCGCCTGATCGGAACGACTGATGGACACGCTCCCTATTCTTGCCGCGGTCGTGATCCAATATCAGGCGCTGACCGCGCCGGTCTTGGTGCCGGTCGTCGCCTCCACGGTCGGCGGCGGATCATCGCCCTGTACGCGGACGCCGCTGGTGCAGTACTCCGAGCTGCACGCGCCGGTGCTTGTGCCGTCGCAGGTCGTGTCTCCGGTGTCCTCGGGCGTGGCGGTCTATCCGTCGCTGGTGCCCCCGAAGCGGCGCCTCCATGCGAGCGAGCACCAGGCGTTCTTCTTTGATCGGTTCGCTGCGCCCACCGTGGTGCCCGCGCCGGATCTCGCGTATGCGCCCAGCACCTGGATTCCGCGGCGGAAGGTCTCCCGCGCGCATCTCGAGCCGGGGCATCCCGAGTTTGGCATCGAAGTGCGCGTGCCGGTCATGTCGTGGACCGGACACTACCCGGATCGGCATCCGCAGTGGCGCCGGGTCTCGCACGCGCGGCACATGCCGCATTTGTTCTGGGACGAAGTGCTGTTCCCAGACGTGGTGGTCGCGCCGGACATGGCGCAGCCGGTATATCCGGATCGCATCCATCGGACACCGAAGCAGCGGGACTACTCGCGCACCTTCTGGCCCGCGTTTGTGGCAGACACAACGGTCACGGCGCCGGCGCTGTCGTGGCAACCGGAGTACGCGGATCGCGTGTGGCCGAAGCGTGGGTTGAGGACAGCGGCACAGCAGGCGTTGGCGTACCTCACCGACCCCATTGAGTTTGTGGCTGTCAGTGACGTGCATGGGCCGCATCGGTTCCGCGTGCCCGCCCACAATCGGAAGTTCCGAGTGCCCCCTCACAAGCGGAGGTTTACACGCTAATGGCGCGACTGGTGGGACAGGACTTCAAAGACAAAGACGAGTCGATTGCCTACACGTTGGATTGGACCGCTGATGTGAACGGGTCCACGGTGAACACCTCGACGTGGTCGGTGCCCTCTGGCTTGACCAATGAGAGCACCAGCATCGGGAGTGCGGCGGTGACGACCAGTATCCGGCTGGCCGGTGGGATGCCGGGGCAGACCTACATCGTGGAGAACACGGTGACACTGCTGAACGGTGAAGACCTCCAGGCGGCGTTTCGGGTGACGGTGCAGGACTAATGGCGGATCTCATCATCGCGGGCTTGCGCGGCAGGAACGGCACGGACCATCCGTTGTCGTTGCCCGACTGGCAGGCGTGCGAGATGCAGAACGTGGACATCTCCACGGGACGCATCGCGGAGCGGCGCGCAGGCAGTACCAGTCTGTCGGTGACGTTCTCGAGCGGGGGACCGTTCAGCGGCGGCATCGGGAGCTTGCTGCGGCATGTGCCGGAGGAAGATGAGACCGCAGCGGAGCTGTGGGCGGTCGATACCACGGGGCAAATCTGCCGACTGGCCGGCGGCACGCAGTGGACCGAGCCGACACGGTCAGACAATCCCTCAAGCGCCATTGGCGTGACGGGGGCGAGCCTGGGTGGCAACTTCTGGTTGACGTACGAAACCGTCTCCCAGAATCGCTCGTTTGTCTGGGATGGCACCTCAGTACGCCGCCGCGGGTTTGCGACGCCGTCTGTGCCGACGCTGGCGACGCTAGGTGGCGCCGGGCTGACGATGACGCGGGCGTATCGCGTGCGGTGGGCCGAAATCAGCGGGTCCGATCGTATCCGGCAAAGCGAACCCTCTACGGCGGCGTCGCTCAGCATCACCGATGACAGCGGGATTCAGGTCACGCGTCCGACCGCAGCAGGCGAAGGGGAGACCCACTGGATTGTCGAGTATGCGGATTCGACGGATGGGCCGTTCTTTGAAGTGGCGGAAGTGGCCATTGCGACGACCACCTACGATGACACCGCTGCCACGGTCGATACCGAGAACGACCTGAGCGCCCCCGAGGGCGACTACATGCCGCCGCCAGCGTTCAAGTACACCGTGGCCGCAGGCGGGCGCCTCTTGAATGCGGGCGCACATCATCCGAATGCGGGCTCGTCGTTCGTGCCGCAACCCAATGAAGTCTATTGGTCTCCCATCGACGGCGCCACGGATGTGGGGGACTTGGAGCGGCAGCCCCCGACGTATCGCGTGGTGCTCGACCATCCGGTGGTGGGTCTCAGCGAAGGCGTGAACGGCCTGCATTATGCGATGGGCTATCGCGGCATCTCTGCCCTCATTCCCACACAGAACACGGGCGAGCAAGCCTTCCACCGACTGACGGAGCGCATGGATATTGGGGCGCTGCGGCATGAGGCGATGGTGGTGGGTGAGGACGAAGTCGGTCGTGCGTGCCTGTACTTCTGGAGCCATCGTGGCCCGTATCGCATTGGCGCGAGTGGCGTGCAGTACCTCGGGTCTGACATCGAGGACATCGTGGCGCGCGTCAACCTGGACGCCAGCGAACTCCCGCATGGGGTGTTCTACGCCGACAAGCGCGAAGTCTGGTACTGGCTCCCGGTGGATGACGAGGACGCGCCCACCTTGCGCGTGCGGTTCTTCACGCAGTTTGGGGTGACAGACGGGGACGAAGTCCGCGGGGGATGGGTCATCGATGACGGCCTCGCGTGTCTCGCGCGGTGCTCCACTCTGTTTTCGTCCACGGTGGGCGCGTCCATGACGCATGCGCTCAAGCCGTATTTTGGATCGACCGCGGCCACCGCGATTCTCAAGGGCGATACCGGGACCGATGACAGCGGCACCGACTATCAGGCGTATGTGGACACCAAAGAATACGCGCCGGCGGGCCTCGGGCGAAACGTGACGCTACGCGAGCCGCATCTGGTGGCGGCGTCGATTGTGGCGACAACCTCAGTGACGTTGCAGATGGACTTTGGCAGCAACACCACGGTGAGCGCACAGATCAGTCTCTCGCCTACCAGGAACGAGACGCACGTGCATCGGAAGATCGACGGGTTCCAAGGCAGCGAGTGCGGGACGTTTCGGTTGCGACTCGGAGACGAGTCCGACACCGATCCGGGCTTTGATTCGCTCGATGCGGTGCTCCTGCCGTGGGAGGCGGCGCAACCGCGATGAACCTCACCAATCCACGTCGCACCGAACTGCAGGGGATGCCGTACCTGAATAACGCGCTGGACCTGATGTCAGCCCGCGTGAATCAGGTCTTCAGCGAGGAGCACACCCCGGACGGCGAACACACCGACATCACGGGCACGTCGGTGACTGTGACGGGCGACGTGACGGGCGACAGCGGCATCTTCACCGGCGACGTGATTGCGCTGAACGGCACGGGCACCGAATGCGGCATCGGCACGCTGTCCACGGTGGACGGGGAATCTCTCTTGCCTGGGCAATTCATCCGGCAAGGGTTGCTCATCGGCGGCGTGGCGGATGGCTTCTTTGTGGAATGGCGGTTGGCGCAGTCTCCGTTCCCGAGCGGGCGAGAAGTGGCCTTCTGGAATCTGGACCTGAGCACGAATCGGCCCATGTTCCGGATCGGCGTGTTCTCGGGTGTGCCCACGCTGATTGATGGTGGCTCGGGCGCGAGCTTTGCGCTCGGGGACATCAGCGATCCGTTGGCGTCCCTCGTCGTCACGGATCTCGTGACGACTGGACTCCACCGCGAGCAAGGCGTGATCACGCCAACGACGTTAACGGGTGATGTCACTGACTACGAACCCACGGGGCTGAGTACCACGCGGCACATTCGCATCGCGTCTGATGCCTCACCGCGCAGCATCAACAGTATTGCGGCCCAGCCGGATGGCACGGTGCTGACGTGGTGGAACGTGGGTCTGAACACGATCACGTTTCCCCACGGCGGTGCGGGCGTGGTGACGAACCGGATCGTGTGCCCTGGCGCCGTGACGTTCACGTTGAACGTCGGGGGCGCGGTGGAGATGCGCTATGACGGCACGTCCGGCCTCTGGCGGTTGAAGGAGAACTAATGGCGAGTCGCTATCAATCCGCAATGGTGAATCAGTTGAATCCGGGCGAAGCGCGCACGAGGACCAAGGTGGCGCCGACGTTGTCTCCCTCGGCTCAGGATGAACCGCGGGTGGGGCCGGTCAGTCCGGTTGTCGCGGAGGATCGGCCGAACACGGGCGATTGGCGCGATGTCTTGCCGGACGTGGGCGGCGGCGTCGCCGGCGGGGTGATGAATCCCAATGACATGGTGCTTGATCCGGCACCGGCGGGTGGGCCTGTGGATTTCCAGAAACTGTTCATGGAAGCGGCCGGCAAGCAGCAGTACGGCCAAGGCGGCTACGCCGCGCTGGAAAAGGAACTGGGGCAGCACGGCATCCAGTTTCAGAAGAACAGTGCCGGTCAATTCAGGGGCCGCATCAAGTTGCCAAGCGGCGAGATTGTGGATACGGCGCTCAACGAAGGCAACGACAACGCGTTTCTCGGTGGGCAGGGCGGGACCACCGGCGCGTTCGGATGGATGAATCGCGGGAAGGAAGGACTCGACGCGGGCGGCTGGAGTTTCGGTGGTGGCGCATCCGCGCCCGCGCGCAGCGCCGCGCCACTGTCCATGCCGCAGAGCGTGCAAGCGGCCGGCATCACGCCGGATCTCGCGGGCTACACGCAAGGCTCACCGTACATTCAGGCGCTCATTCAAGCACTGGGGCAGGCGTAAATGTATCCTCCGAAGCCACAGACACAGCAACCACCCACGGTGAATCTGCAGCAGGTGATGCCGCAGACGCCTCCGCCGCCGGCGCCGCCCGTGGGTGATCCGAAACCACCGACGCCCAGTCTCCCGGTTGGCGCCACCGACATGGGGAACAACCTCGTGCGGCTGGCCAACGGGCAAGTGGTGGATCGCAACCATCCACTGTTTCAGCAAGCGATGGCGCCGCAGACACCCCCACCGGGTACCACGGGTGGAGGTGTGCCGGGTGTGCCACAGACCACCGGACAGGTGCTCAACAACCCCGTGCAGGGTGGGACGCCCACGACGGTGACGGGCGCCTTTCAGCAAGCCTTGATGTCACGGCTGCAGCAGGGCACACCGACGGTGAACGACCCGCGCATCAGCGGAGCGGTCAATGCGAATCGCACCGCGGAGCAGCGCGGACTGCGAACGACACGTGAAGCCTTGGCAGAACGTGCCGCGGCGACAGGGCAGAGTGGTGCCCACGAAAGCAACATCGCCCGCGCGATTGGCGAAAGCGCAGGACGGCAGGGCACCTTCGAGGGGCAAGCCGTGATGGGCCTCGCACAGCAGGAAGCGCAGGAACTCACGCAAGCGTTGATGCTGGGCGGGAATCTCTTGAGCGAGCAAGAGCGCATTGCCGCACAGGAACGGCTCGCACAACTCCAGGCGCAGCTCCAGCGCGAAGGCTTGAACGTGCAGAGTTCGCTCGGTGGACGCGAACTGGACATCCGGCGCGAGTTGGGGATGGGGAATCTCGGGTTGGGCTGGGGGAACCTGCTGCAGAACGAATCGCAGTTCGGTCGCAGCCTCGGTGCGAACGTGGGCATTGAACAGGCGCGACTCAATCAGCAAGCCTTGCTCTCGTTACTGGGAGGTCTGCGCTAAATGCCGCAGGCGGTACGGCGCACGACGAACACGTTCGACCCGAACTCGACGGCGTACCACTCGTTTGAGGTGGGGCGCAATCCTCACTATCAGGTGCCGTCTGGGTTCCATACCGTGCAGGGACCGTATGGCCCACGCGCGGTACAGAACCCCACGTTCATGGACTGGCTGTATAACCACGCGCCACAGTTGGCGCTGGCGGCAGGCAGCGTCGGACTCGCCACAGGCCCTGCGCTGGCGGGCACTAGTGCGCTGACACAGGCTGGCGCACATGCAGGCATGAACGCAGGCATGACGGCGGCAGGCGGCGGGGGACTCAAGGACATCGCACTCGCAGGAGCAGGCGGGCTCACAGGGGGCAGTGGTATGGCATGGACTGACATTCTCAAAGACCCGAACACGTGGGCCTCGGTGGCACAGATTGCGGGGAACGCGGCGGGTGGTCGGCAATCCGATCGCTTACTCACCGGCCAGCAGACCAACCAGAGCAATCTTGCCGACCTCGCGCTGTTTACGGCATCACAGAACGCGCAGAACCAAGCGGGACAGCTCGACATCAACCGCAAGCAGTTCTCTGAAGATGCGCGCGCCGGCCGTGGCCGGCAGGCGCTCATTGGCGACCTCTTGGCCAACTTGCAGGACGTGAGTATCAACGTCCCTGGGGTGCAGACCGCGAACATCACCGGAGGCTTGCGCCCGTCCGCGATGGGTGCGGGTGGACGGCAGGCTGCGGGGGAACTGCACAAGCAGGCGCTGCAGGCGCTCTTGAGTGGCGACGAGTTCCAAGGCGGGCAGGTGCTGACGCCGCCGACGTTCCAGCCGATGCCACAGAAGGGCGGCGTGGAATCCACGCTGGACTGGCTGGGCCTGTTGGGTGGACTGGGCGGCATTCTCGGCGGGGCCGGGCAGGACCGTGCCACACATTCACAGTTGCCGCAGACGAGCGCGCCACAGCCGGCACCCGTGATTGCGAATCAGCGGAACGTGAGGTTCTGACATGGCAACGATGGGCAGTGGCGCCGCAGACGGCCTGCAGCAAGTCCTGCAGCGGTTGTTCCTCGAGGCACAGTTTCGGCAGCGTCAACGTGAGCACGATGACAACCTAGGACTACGTAGCCGCGATCTGGACATTCAAGAGCGCAGCGCTGAAGCCACAGAGGGTCTACGGCAGTCACAGCTTGACGCGAATATCGAGAACCGCAAGCGACTGGACGAGGACCGTGACGCAAGCCGCGACCTACAGGCAGAGGCGCGCTTTCATGGCCGCCTCGGCATGCTCCCGGCTGGTACGCGTGTGTCGGGGACTGATGCGGTGGAGTTTGCTAAGCGCGGCCTGCATGGCTTGTTGAAGCCTGCGACCAACTCACTTGGGGAGCCAGAGTTTGAGTTCGGCGGCACACAGGCGAC
>Ga0075430_100003785_pt1 | contig 12720 bp, 12 predicted proteins | sample RhiMetdeltSRZDD4_FD_75294 | JGI IMG/M metagenome (GOLD analysis project Ga0075430, IMG submission 75294) | Populus rhizosphere microbial communities from Tennessee, USA - Rhizosphere MetaG P. deltoides SRZDD4 | ecosystem: Host-associated > Plants > Roots > Rhizosphere > Soil | place: USA... | reverse complement strand
GTGGTGCGCGTCGCCCTACTCGATCCTCGCCTTGCGGACCACCCGCCAGCCGGTGTCGCGCCTCACGAGCTGATACGCCTGCTCGATCGTGAACCGGTTGTGCACGCCCGTCGCCGGAGTGTCGTATCGCTCGGCGAAGACGTGCGTCTGCACCGAATCGCCCGACATGGCGAACACGTCGGAAAAGCGCACCACGTACCCAGGGATGTCGGCGCGGCAGATGGGGGTACGCGTCGGGGCGCGGCGCTCCGGCTGGCACTCGCCCTTGGTGGCACCGGTCGTCGCGATCGCACCGCGAACGTCGGCGCCTAACGTGCCACCCGGCCGCTCGCCGCTGTTCCGGGCGAGCATGACCGTGTCGACCAGCAGGGACAGCCCGGGGTCGAGATCGAAAGCGCCTCCCAGGGCGGCCGCGTAGATCTTCGCGCGGTCCACTGCGGAGAGCTGCGCGACCTGAAGGCCGCGCCCGCGCGCGTACTTGCTCGTATCCTCACCGCACGCGGCAAGGATGGCAAGAAAGAGAACCGTTCCGACGGAGCGTGAGTTCATCTAGGATTCGACGACTGAATGCCGGAACGGGTCATGGGCCGACGAGGCTCAGGGACCCCCTGTCGCACCTCATACCCTGCACCCATGCCAACAGCGCTCATCACCGGAGCCACGCGCGGTCTCGGACACGCACTCGCTTTCGATTTCGCTCGTGACGGATATGCCGTCTACGCAACCGGGCGAACGCTGGGCGCGCTCGAGGCGCTCGGCAAGGAGGCGCGCGAGGCGAAGCTCGACATCCGCCCGCTTCGCGCCGACGCCGCCACCGAGCAGGGAGCGGACACGCTCATCGACCGCCTCGAGAAAGACGCCGCCCAGGTGGATGTCGTGGTTCACAACGCAGGACTACTGGGTGACCGCGTCGAGCTCGCTGACTATCCCCTGGCAACGTGGGACGCCGTGATGGCGACCAACGTGCGCGGCCCGTTCCTGCTGACGCAACGACTGTTGCCGACGCTGGCGCCGAACGCCGCGCTGATTTTCGTATCGAGCGGAATCGTCGAGGGAGCGCGGCCACGGTGGGGCGCGTATCTCGTGTCGAAGGTAGCGGTCGACGCGGTGGCGTCGACGTACGCAATCGAGCTGAAGCCGCGGGGCTTCCGCGTCTTCGTCGTCAACCCCGGCCCGCTGCGTACGGTGATGCGCGCGCACGCGTTTCCGAAGGAAGATCCGGAGTCGGTCCCGGCGCCCGAGGAGTATACCAGCGTCTTCCTCTGGCTCGCGCGGTCAGGAACACTCGCGGAGACCGGGAAACGATACGAGGCCCAGGAGTTCCGGGTGCCCGGACGCGAACGACCGGCGCGTGAGCGTTGAGCTACTCGATGTTCCCCAGCGCCCAGGCCGCCATCTTCCGCACCTCGGGATCCCGATCCTCACGAAGCGCCGCCGTCAACGCTGGAATCGCGGCTGGATCCTCGATTTCCCCAAGCGCCCACGCCGCGTTGATGCGCACCCGGGCGTCGGCGTCCTTGAGCGCCCGCTCGAGCGATGGAATGGCGCGCGTGTCCTCGATTTCGCCGAGCGCCCATGCCGACGCCGCGCGTACGGATGCTTCCTGATCGCCTAACGCGCGGGTCAACGGCTCCACTGTGCTCGGCTTTTCCGCGAAGCGGAGGCCGACGGCGGCGGACTCACGGGTAACCGGGTTCGCATCACGCAGGGCGGTCACGAGTACCTCGACGGCTTCCTCGTGCTGGGTCCGACCGAGCAGGGGCGCCCCGAATCGCCGCACGCAGGGATCGGGATCGCCGAGCGTCGCGCGAAGGGGTGCGATGACATCCCGCCCCTTGGGAGAGCTCGCGGCGAATCGGACCAGATCCGCTACCGCCGCACTCCGGTCACCGAATGGGACACCGGGGTCCCCGCCACGCCAGTTTCCATCCCACGACGCGCCGCGCGCGGCCAGCTCGCACAGCACCGGATTCGCGTTTCGCACGGCGGCAATCAGCGCGGCGACTTTTTCCGGATCGTTGTCGGCCGACATCGCCGGGCGCCTGCCACCGGCGGTCGCGTTCGCGAAGATGACACCCGCGCCGAACACGAGCGCCGCTATCACCCCCGATGAGACTGCTCCCCGACGCGTCGTCATTCCTCGATCCTCGGTCCTCATTCGAGTCCTACCTCTTGCCGAGAGCGCGGGCAGCGATCTTCCGCACTTCCGGGTCCGGGTCCTTCAGCAATTCGACGAGCACTTCGACGGCAGCGCCCTCGTCGATTTCCGCGAGCGCATTGATGGCGATGTACCGCACCGCGTTGTCCTGCCCCCGCGCGAGCGTCGTCAGCGCCGGCACAGCCGCGGGATCACCGATTTCACCGAGGGCGTGTGCCGCCGCCTTGCGAACTTCGCGATCTTCATCGGTAGTCGCCTTGATCAGTCCGGCCGGCGCTTCGCTGAGGTCGAGCTCGCCGAGCGCCCAGGCCGCTTTCCGCCGCACACCGACGTTCTCATCGGTTATCGCCTTCGAGAGCGCCGGGACGGCGGCGGCATTCTCGATCTCGCCGAGCGCCCACACTGCCATTTCGCGGACCTTTGGCTCTCGATCGCTGATGACGGTCGAAAGACCCTCCACCGCCTGCGCACTCTCGATCTCGCCCAGCGCCCACGCCGCCTGAGCCCGAATCTCGGCGTTCTCATCGCGCAGGAATGGCAACAGATGAGGCACCGCGTTAGGCGACTCGATCTCGCCGAGCGCCCAGACGGCGGTCTTGCGCACCTCGGGACTGGAGTCCTTGAGCGCCGCGCCCAACGCCTCCACCGCCGTGGCGCTCTCGATCTCGCCTAACGCCCAGGCGGCCGTCTTCCGGACCTCGTCGTCCTTGTCGGAGCGCAGCGCCTGAGAGAGCGCCGGCACCGCGCGCGCATCCTCGATCTCCCCGAGCGCCCACGCCGCCATGCGACGCACCTCGACGTTGTCGTCCGAGACGAGCGCACGGCTCAGCGCCTCGACGGCACGCGGATCCTCGAGACCGCCGAGTCCCTGAGCCGCCGCCAGGCGAACGGACCGATCGGCGTCACCGAGCGCGATCAACAGCCCGTTCAGCACGCGTTCGTCCGCTTCACGACCCTGCGGCTCTGGATCGGGATCGGGAGTTGGGGCCGGCTGTGGAAACTGCTCATCGAGCGTGACCGAGATGTCATCCATGGCATCCCGCGCGACGCTCTTCGCGCTTTCGAGCCCGGTCGCGACGCCGTCAACCACGCTCTGCGTGAGCCCGCCGAGATCGACACCCAGGTCGTCGAGCACGGAGCCAACGGCCTTGGTGACGCCGGTGCCCGCGCCACTCCCGGAGCCGCCATCGGCCACCGCGTCGATGTCGACGTCACCCGCCCCGCCTTCCTCGGGAGCAACCGCCTCGTAAGGCGCGGGCGTCATCGCGGCGAGCGGCATCGCGAGCGCGGCGACGAATGCGGCCATCGCGAACGAGCGCACGCGAGACGGACCCCGCCGCCGCGCCGAAGGCTCGAGGATCGCCAGCAGCCGTCCCTCGAAATCGGAAGCCTGCGCCATGGGAAGCGCCACCGCCGGCGACCGCGAGGTGCCCGCGCTCCGAACGATGTCGAGGAGGTCGTCGGCGTACGATGAGGCGCGCACGCCGGCACGGATCACGAGATCGTCGCACGCGCGCTCGCATTCATCACGCAGCTTGCGCGCAGCGCGCCAGACGAGCGGATTCAGCCAGTGCAGCGCACAGGCAATGCGCGCGGTGAGGCAGGTGAGAACATCCTTGCGAAGCACATGCGCCAGCTCGTGAACGAGGACGGCGAGACGCCGCTCCTCGCTCCACGAGGTCGCCACCGGCGGAAGCACGATTGTCGGACGCAATACGCCGAGCGTCACCGGCATTGCCACATCGGCGCTCTCGAAGAGACGGACCCTTCCCGTCACCCCTACCATCTCCTGACCGTCGCGCAGGAGCTGCTGCCACGACGGGTCGGCGATCGGCCGGGAGCGCCTGACGAGGCGGTGTGCGGCGATCGCGCCGAGTCCGAGGCGACCGAGCAGCACGGCCGCAATCACGAACCAGAGGGTGACGAAGCCTTCCGCGGGTGACATGGCTGCGACTCTGACAGCGGTGCACCGCGAAACGAGCGGGCAGGGTGGATCGGCCGCCGGCGATGGATCCGCCGCGCCCGAGACCAGGCGAGCCGCGAGATCGGCGGCCTGCGGAAGGGCGGCGTCGTTGTCGGCGAAGATCGCCCGCGCTGGCCTGGGCGTGCTCTCCTCGGGCGCTTCGGGCGCACTCGCTGGAGCCGGCGGACGCGCCATGCTCTCGACCGCGGGCACCGGCACCTTCACCTCGAATCGCGGGAGCAGCGCCGAAAGTACGGGAAGGCCAATGAGCACCACGATCCCGGCAGCCCATGCGACGTGGCGCGTCGCCGCCGAGGCGCCGCGCAGGATGCGGGCGACGATGAAGATCGCGACGAGGAGCAGCGCGCCTTTCGCGCCGGCATCGATCATCGTCGGAATCCAGCTCGTGAAGCGTTCCATCACCGTCCCTCCTTCCTGGCCTTGCCGATCCGCTCCGAGAGGCGCTCGAGCTCGGCGGGTGTGAGGTTGGCATCGGACATCTGCACGAGCGCGACCAGCGCTTGCTCGGCAGACCCATCGAAAAACGTCTGCACCAGGTGCTTCAACGCGGCGAAGCCCGCCTTTTCGGCCGGGATCGCCGGCAAGTAGACATAACGAGGGCCGTCCTGCTTGTGCTTCACGAGCCCCTTGTCCTCGAGGACGCGGAGGGTGGCCCGGACCGCCGAGTAGCTGGGCGGGTCGGGCATCCGCTCGATGACTTCGTTGACGGTGGCCTCCCCACTCTGATAGAGCGCGTCCATGATCTCGCGCTCTCGGCGGGGCAGCTTGGCCTGGGGGAGAGGAACCATGAGACTCCGGCTGTTAGTGCTAGATATCTAGCAGACTGCTAGCTATCTAGCAGGAAACCGGAGGGGCGTCAAGTAAGAACTTGGTAAGGGGTCAGGAGTCAGGAGTCAGGGGTCAGGGGGTGTCAGGCTGTAGGTGCCAGGAAGATAGAAACAGCGCCTGATCCCTTGGTGCTGTTCTCTCCTGCAACCCACTCCCTGACACCCCCTGACTCCTGACTCCTGACCCCTGACCCCTGAGAAAACGGCTCAGCGCTCCACTCGCCTGAACACCACCCCGCCCCACTCGAAGCCCGTCGCGCGGCCGTTCTCGATCGTGAACCTCGCCACGCTTCCCGATCCGGTGAGCTCGACGCGCAAGGCGTTGTTCGCGGCATCGAACACCTCCACGCGGCTCCACGCCTGCCCCGCGCGCGCCTCGAGCTTCCCGTTCACCACGCTGAACACGATTCGACCGTAGAGATCGTTCTCGTACGTTCCGGCGTACGCCTCGAGCGGGAAGGGCAAGGTCTGGGGGCGCGCCGCGCGGCGGGCGCGGTCCGCCTCGACGCCGGAGCGGGCTCCGGCCGCCTCGACGCGCAGTCGCGCGAGCGAGTCTTGCGTAAGACCCGTACCGCTGATGAGCACGCCGTACACGGCGCGCGCCGTGAGCTCGGCGAGGGCTGAACCGGTGCCGCTGGCGTTCGTCATGACGATGACGCCGATGCGGCGCTGCGGCATGAACGACATGCTGGTGCTGAAGCCGGTAAAGCCACCGCCGTGGTTGAGGATCGTGTCGGTGCCAAGCGTAGCGATCTGCCATCCAAATCCGTAGCCGTTGAGGGCGAGGCCCCGCGGGTTTGCATTCACCGTCGCCTGGCGGCGGTGCGTCTCGGCCACCGCCCGCGATGGGAAGATCCGGCGGCCATCGACCACACCATCATTGATGTGGGCCTCGAGCCATCGGGCCATGTCCGCCGCCGACGACACCATCCCGCCCGCCGCCTGCATGTTCGCATCCCCCTTGCCGTACGGCGCGCGGGTAAAGCCCCCGGGCTCCCAGCGATACGGCTGCGCCAGCCGATCGCGCGGGACGCGCGAGACGTACGCGCTCGTGCTCGTCATGCCTAACGGCTCGAAGATCAGGCGTTGCAGCGCGTCCCGCCAGCTCTCACCGAGGGCGACGTCCATCGCCAGACCCGCGATGTTGTAGCCGATGTTGCCGTAGACGTACGCACGTCCCGTCTTGGCCGGCGGATGCGCCGCGAGCAGCCTGAGGAGCTCATCGTTCGTGTGCTCTCCGCTGTAGGCCGTGCGGAAGACGATGGGCCCGTCGCCGTGGATCCCATGCGTATGCGACAGCAGCGACCGCAGCGTGATGGAATCCGGGTCGAGCGGCTCGTGCAGGCGCGCGGTGGGGAGATAACGGCTGAGCGGCGCGTCCAGATCGAGACGTCCCTGCTCGGCGAGCAGCGCCGCGGCGAGTCCGGTGAAGGACTTGGTGGTCGAGGCGATGTAAAAGATCGTCTGCGGCGTCACTGGAGTTCGAGCCTCGACGTCCGCCCACCCAAAGCCCTTTGCGTAGATGACCTGCGTATCACGGACGACGGCGACGGACATGCCGGGGGCGAGGTCCAGGGCGAAGACCTGCGCCAGCGTCGAGTCCAGCATAGTTGAGGTGCTGGCCGCGGTACCGGCGCTGGACGTGCTCTGGTAGGTCGCGCAGCCGAGCATGACGGGAATCAGGGCGAGACGATACATGGGAGACGACACGAGGGATTGGGGAACGGGTCTCCTCAATGGTGGTCGCTATGCGCGCGCCGGTCTTGAACGGATGAAACCTGCGTAGTTCCCCGGAGTGAGCCCGGTGCCGGCTCTGAAGGAGCGGCACAGGTGACTCTGGTCGGCGAAGCCCGTCTCGAACGCGACGGAGGAGAGCGGAAGCGAAGAGGACGCGAGCAGCTCGGCGGCGCGAGTGACGCGCTGGCGCTGAAGGTACGACACGACCGAGGACCCAAAAAACCGTCGAAACTGGCGCGCCAGATAGACCGGATGCACCCCGGCACCGGCCGCGAGCTGGCGCACTCGCACGCCGGCGCCCGCGTCATCGATTTCCTCGCGGACCCGTCGCAACCAGGCAGGCGGGTCGCGACGCGACTCGTCAGGCACCTCACGCAGCGTGGAGAGCACGTCGGTCACCCCACGGTCGATGAGCGCATCATCGTCAGGCGACGCACGCAGAATCGCGAACAAGCGGAGGAAGGCGGGCACGGCCGGCCCGGAATGCGTCCACCGCCACGCGCGAGCGCACGGTTCCCATTCTCGAAGCTCGGCCGCGTCACGTTCCGTCAGGCTGATCTGGACGGTGCGTGTTCCCCGGTCGCCGAATTGATCGGCATGCTCGGTGTCACCGGGCTTGACGACGATGCTCAACGCGCGCGCGACCTCCTGCACGCGCCCCACCGTCTCGCGGAGAGAGCCGGCAATCACGAGGGTGACGGTGGTCTCCGCGTGAGCATGGCGCGCCTGGAGGAGCCCGGCCCCATAGACGACCTCCCTCACGCGGGGAGACCGGGCCGTCCCTTGTCCCTCCCCCTGGCCCTTGGCCCATGGCCCCTGACCCGGTCTCACCTGTGCCGCACTCCATGCCGAATCACGATGTCCACCCGCTGAAGCAGATCGATGTATCGGAGCACATCCCCTCGCACCGCGATGATGTCGGCGTACTTCCCTTCCGCGATCGTCCCGACGTCCTTGTCCGCCTTCATTGCCACCGCCGGCCAGTACGTCGCCGCACGAATCGCCGTCATTGGATCGATGCCGAGGCGGTTCACCCAGACGTCGAGCTCGTTCCACGTCGCCATCGAGTGAAACTTCATTGGGATCCCCGCATCCGTCCCAATGAGCAGTACGACACCCGATTCCCGGAGTTGCGCGAACTTCCTCGCCAGCGTCGGCCGGCGGCTCGGCGTCATCTGGAAGTACGAGAGACGCTCCGGATGCTGAATGGAGCGCCGGATGTCGGCGATGATCGAGTCGGGGAGCCCTTCGTGCCATGAAGGGTCGTCCAGCTTCTCCGGATTGTCGCGGACGTACTCGTAGTTGAACAGCCCTTCGATGGTTGGAGTCCAGAAGAGGGGTCCGGCGTTGCCGCGCGCGGTCCGCTCCCGAATCATCGCGATGATGTCCGGCGGGTACTCGGCCGCCGTCGCCAGTCCGGTGTGCTCGAAGTCATCGACGCCCGCGGCGAGCCCGCGACGGATCTCCTCCGGACGATGTGAGTGGGCGACGACCGGCAGCCCGCGCGCATGCGCCTCGTCCACGACCGCGCGGACCTCTTCCATCGTCATCTGGTCCTGATCGATGAGCTTGATGACGTTGACGCCGGCCTCGGCGAGGCGCCGGACCTTGGCGCGTGCGTCGTTAGGTCCCTTCACCCCCCAGCGAAACGCCTCGGTCCCGGGATACGGCGCGTGCTGGATGAAGGGTCCCGACACGTACAGCGTCGGCCCCGGGATCTTCCCGGCGTTGATCGCGTCGCGGACAGAGATGCTCGCCTCGAGCGGGGCGCCAAGATCACGGGCGCTCGTGACACCGGCGAGAAGGAGCTGCTTCGCCGAGGCAGGCATGATCACGCTCGCGAAGAGCGAGGGATACGTGCGGTCCCAGTGCGCGTAGTCGGCGTGCCCGTTGATCATGAGGTGCACGTGCATGTCCCAGAGCCCCGGGAGCACGCTCATCCCTTCTGTGGAGATGACCTCCGCCCCAGCGGGAACGGGAAGCGTTCCCACCTGGCCGACCGCTTCGATCCGCTCTCCGCGGACAATGATGACGGAATTGCGCATCGGCGGCCCGCCGTTCCCGTCGATGAGCGTACCGCCGACGAGCGCCTTGAGCGGGGCGTCCTGCGCGAGCGCGAGGGAGAGGAGGAGGGGGAAGAGCATAGGGTGTCGAGGGTGTCGAGGCGTTGAGGTCGTCGAGGTCGTCAGGGTCGTCGAGGTAGTCGAGGGTGCTCAGGCGGTACGGTCTTCACCTTGATCACCTCGACGACCTCGACACCCTTGACGACCTCGGCCTTGACGACCTCGACGACCTGGTTCCTACCAGCTCCCGCAGCCTCGGCATTTCCGCCTCGATGTTCCGCCCGGGGCAGCGCGTGCTCGCGTAATCCTTGTGCATGCCGAGGTTGGCGGCGGGGACGTCGAAGCGTCGCGCGAGGGACACGATCATCGATTCCAGCGCCACGCGTTGTGCCGGAGTGAGCTGCTCCTCCTCGAAGTTCCCCTCGACGACGACGAGAAGATGCCCTGTGGGATCGTACGGGGTGTTGCTGTCGCCGACGTAGCGCCAGGAGCGCGCTTCTCCAATCGACCCGTCGACCGCGATGTAATAGTGGTACGGGATGTCTGCCCACGCGGGCTTCCTGCGCCCGTCGCTCAGGCTGTCGTCTCTCTGCGAGAACGCCTGCAGCCCGCGGAGCTTGTCGGCCAGTGGCCTCGCTGGATTCTGTCGCGTCGCGGTGTGATGGATGGTGATGCGCTCGATGCGATGCTCGCGCATCGGCAGTACCGGATCGCGCGCTCCCCATTCCGAGCGACTCACGATGCGGACGTCGCCAGCGTCGGCGGCCGGTCGCGGACGCGATGCGCAGGCGTTGGCGAGGAGAGCGAGCGTGAGCAGGAGCGTGACGGCGCGCATGCGATCACCACCTGAGCTTGAAGAGCGACAGATCGGCACCCGTGTCCTGGTCGAGGCTCAGCATCGCCACGATCTCCCCGATCGCGGTCGCGAACTTGAACCCATGCCCGGAGCACGGGCTCGCGATGACGACCTGACGATGCAGCGGGTGACGGTCGATGAGGAAGTGGCCGTCGGGGGTGTTCGTGTAGAGACACACGGCGCGTGCGCGCAGCTCGCCGGCGCCATCCGGCAGATAGCGCGCGACGAGGTCGCGAGCGCGGGCGTCCTCTTCCTCACTCACCGTGCGCCTGACGCGCTGCGGATCGGTCGCCTCTCCCTGGTGGTGCACGGCGACCTTGATCCCGTCCCCGAAGTCCGGGATCGTGTAGAAGACATGATCCGGCGTCTCCCACAGGGCAACCGGAAGCGTCTCCGGTGAGAACCGTTCGGCGTGGTCGCGCGCGCCGAACCAGTGCTGCATCTGCCGTTCGACGGTCAACGGAATCACCGTCCCCTCGAGCATCTCCGGCAGCCATGGGCCGAGGGTGAGGATGAGACGCTCGGCGACGTGCTCGCCCATGGCCGTCGCGACGCGGACGACACCGCCTTCGACTCGCCAGGCGAGCATCGCTTCTCCCCTGCGAAGCTCGGCGCCATCGCGCGCGGCGCACGACAGGAGCGAGCGGACACACGCCTCCGGGAAGAGCACGCCGGCGCGCGGTTCGTACAGACCAACCGAACCGGGGTCGGGAGCGAGTGCCGGATATCGCTGCGCCACATCCTCCGATGGCAACAACTCGTGAGGCAGCCCGTGTCGCGTCGCCGAGTGGAGCGCGCCGCTGACGAGCGCTCCGTCTCGCGGTCCGATCGTGAGCCCGCCGGTGCGGACGATCAGACGCTCGCCGACTTCCTCGGCGAGCGCCTCCCACAGGTCACCCGCGCGCTGCACGAGCGGAACGTAGGTCGGATGCTCGAAGTACGCCTCGCGAATGATGCGGGTGTGTCCGTGGGTGGAGCCGTGGGCGTGGGGCGGTGCATAACGATCGAGGCCGAGAACGCGAGCGCCGCGGCGCGCGAGCTCGCGCGCCGCGGCGCTCCCCATCGCCCCGAGGCCGGTGACGATGACGTCCCAGCGCTCGGCCACCGATCAACGCTGGAAGCTGATTCCGAGCCCGATCAGTGACTTGGCTTCATCCATCATCACCTTCTTGATGCCGACATCGAACGACAGGCCGGACGCGAGCCCGAACGAGATCCCACCGCCCAGCATGAAGCCGGTCCCCGACTCCGTTTGCTCATCCGCCCCGAACGAGCCCGAGGCATCGAGCTTCGTCTGCCCCCAGAACACGGCTGGCTCGATGAACGGCGTGATCGTGATCGAGCCGCTCCTGGCGACGAGCGCGAGAGGGAAACCAACGCCGAAGCTCAGGCCGCGCGCGCTCAGCTCGAACGTCTCTCCGAAGATCGTGCCGTCGATGACATCACCGGTGCTGAAGCCAAGCGATGCCGTGAGGCCGAGGATGAACGATTGGCCCGAGTCACCCGTCCCGATCGGGTTCACCAGCAGTGGAGTCGCCAGCTGTCCTCCGGCCATGATCGCGCTCTTGCAGTTGATGTCTTCGCCGGGCACATCGCAGGTGTAGTCGATGTAACCGCCCGTGATGCCGATCGTCGCTCTGCCGGCCGGTATGTCGATGCCGATGCCGAAATTCCGGCGCCCCGCGTCGCCCTCCTCGTCCATGCTGCCAAATCGAAAGTTGACGCCAATTCCCGTGACGGAGCGACCGATCCAGGTCGCGGGGACCTGGGTGGAAAGGGCGCCAAACGGAGTGGTCGTCGCCGCAAGACAGGCGGCCATGGCGCCGTTGTCCTGCTGTTCCTCCTGGCTGAGGCAGAACTGGGCCGCTGCCGTCGCGGGGGCGAATAGAAGCCCGGTTGCCAGCACCAACGTGACGCGCCCGATACGCATGGGGTCTCCGATGCGGTAAGTTGCGGTGAGGGTCGAACCTCCTGACTCGGAGCCACCTCGCCACGAGTCAGCGAGATGATAGATGTCTCACCTTCGAGCGCAACCCCTAACGCGCGACCGTACTTGTTGGTTCGTCCGCGCATATCGAGATACATGAGCTTCCTGACGTACCGTACCGCCACCGTCGCCGTCATCCTGCCGCTCACCGCGGCCTGCAGCTCGCTGCGCGAGATGTTCCCCTCGCGCGAAGAGGTCTTCAAGCCGATCCCGGTCACCATCGGAGAGGAGCGCGTGGTGGGTGATGACACCACGTTCGTGCTCGACGCATCGGAGTACGAGCTGGTGGCGCCGATACGCGAGCTGCTGCCCGACGCGCGCCAGGCGCTCGACCAGACAGCGCGCGAGTATCGTCGCGTCTTCGGTGACGATCCGCGGAAGATTGTCGTAGAGCTGCGCGCGGTCTCGCGCGATCGCGTCGCCGATGGATGGATTCCCGACAGTGTGGAGCCCACCGATGGACCGCGTCGCGCCGTCGCTCCCGCGATCGTCCCCGAGAAGCGATCATCGCGGCCACCGGTCGCGCCGGCGGGATTTCTCATGATGCGCGCCGCTCGTGCGTGGCTGCTCGCGCGAGCGGACTACCGAGTCGGGCGCGCTCAACCAGTGCCGGCCGCCGAGGCCCGCTTCGGCGATGACGCACGCATCCCCGACTGGATCGAGGACGCGCTCGTCGATCTCATCGGTGGCTCACCTGCCCAGGAGATGTACGTCGCGCGGCTGGCGGAACGCGAAGAGCCGGTCTCGCTGCGCGATCTGCTCGAGTCGCGCCGGCCGGAGGCGGCGAAGGATGCGCAGCGTCGCGCTCAGCTCCCACCAACCGCTCCCGCCCGCCCCGCTGGCGGCGTGTTCATGGGAGGGCTTCCCATGCGCGACCGCGGCAAGCTCGAGGGCGCGGAGCTGTTCCGCGCGCAGGCGGTGACGTTCGCGCTCTTCCTCGCCGAGCACGAAGGCCGCGAGTTCCTCGGCACGCTCACCGATCGCCTCCTCTCCGGCGAATCCGCCGAGACCGCCCTCGCCGCCGCCGCGACACTGCCTGACGATCTGGCGGCGATAGAGAAGGCGTTCGGTGATTGGATGCTGAAGACCAGGAGATAGGAGTCAGGAG